>LSQX01266621.1_pt1 | contig 348960 bp, 290 predicted proteins | sample 654561 | NCBI WGS metagenome assembly LSQX01 (sample SAMN04489861, study PRJNA283612) | anaerobic digester metagenome | isolation source: 4 biogas reactors fed with cattle manure at either 37C or 55C with and... | place: Denmark: Kongens Lyngby | collected 2014 | reverse complement strand
GACGAACCGACAGCCGTTTTGACACCGCAGGAAACAAATAAATTATTTGACATACTCCGCAAAATGCGTGAAGACGGAAAATCGATTATCATAATTACCCACAAACTCCACGAAGTGCTTTCAATATCCGACCGTGTTACCATCCTTCGAAAAGGCAGACACGTCGGTGATATTGCCACAAAAGATGCCGATGAAAAGATACTTACCGAGCTTATGGTCGGCGAAAAAGTATCCTTAAACATTGAAAGAGAAGAACCGAAAAACTCAGTTACCCGTCTTGAAATCAAAAACTTGAGCGTATGCGGTTACGAAGGCAATAAGCTGCTTGATAATGTTAATTTCGAAGCAAAAAGCGGCGAAATATTGGGGATCGCAGGTATTTCAGGTTCAGGACAGAAGGAACTTTTAGAAGCAATTGCCGGTCTTCAGAAACTCACCGACGGCTCCATAATATATTATAATCCCAAAACAGGTGCCGTTGAGGAACTTCGCGACAAAAGTCCTCTGCAAATCCGCAATTTAGGCGTTCGTCTTTCATTCGTTCCCGAAGACCGTTTGGGTATGGGACTTGTCGGAAGCATGGGTATTACTGACAATATGATGCTTCGCACATACAGACGAGGCAAAGGCGTTTTCCTTAAACGCAAAGAACCTAAAGAAAGAGCCGACAAAATTATTGCCGACTTGCAGGTAGTTACACCCGATACAAATACTCCCGTCCGCCGTCTTTCCGGCGGTAACGTTCAGAAAGTTCTGGTTGGTCGTGAACTTGCGGCAAATCCGANNCTGCCTGTCTCGTGGGCTCGGGATGTGTATAAGAGACAGGTCGTGAACTTGCGGCAAATCCGACAGTATTGATGTCCGCATATCCCGTCCGAGGACTTGACATCAACTCATCGTTTATGATATACAAATTGCTCAACGAACAAAAAGCAAAGGGTGTATCGGTTATATTCGTAGGTGAAGACCTTGACGTTTTGGTTGAGCTTTGTGACAGAATCATGGTTATCAACAGCGGACGAATTACAGGCATTGTTGACGGTCGCACGACAACAAAAGAAGAAATCGGTTTCCTTATGACAAAAACCGAAGAAAGAGAGGGTGCATAATGGCTGACAAAATCGAAAAGAAAGTCCGTGAACCTCTTTTTCATGTAAGTAAACGCAGCACACTTCCTTGGTATAAAGCATGGGGTATCCGCATTATTGCCGTACTTCTTGCACTTATCGTATGCGGTGTTATAACCGTAATGCTTACAAACATCAATCCTATTGAAGTATATGCTTCGATGGTAAAAGGAGCATTCGGAACATCCCGACGGGTATGGAACCTCCTTCAAGGTATTGCAATGCTTTTATGTATCTCTCTTGCAGTTACTCCCGCATTCAAGATGCGGTTTTGGAATATAGGTGCTGAAGGTCAGGTGCTCGTCGGCGGTCTTGCGTCCGCAGCTTGTATGATTTTGTTCGGCGATAAAATACCAAATGTTTTGCTAATTGCAATGATGTGCGTTTGCTCCGTATTGGCAGGTGCGATATGGGCAGTTATCCCCGCTGTTTTTAAGGCAAAATGGGGAACAAACGAAACCCTCTTTACGCTTATGATGAACTATGTCGGCATGCAGCTTGTCGGTTTCTTTATGATTTATTGGGAAGTACCCAAGGGTGCCGGAAAAATCGGTATCATCAACCAGAGTTCTCACGCAGGCTGGCTTCCTAAAATCGGCGAATATGACTACCTTCTCAACATCATAGTCGTTCTAATTCTCACACTTGTTCTCTATATCTATCTTAAATACTCCAAACACGGTTATGAAATATCCGTTGTCGGTGAAAGTGAAAATACGGCTCGCTATATCGGTATCAATGTAAAGAAAGTAATTATCCGCACAATGCTCATTTCGGGTGCTATTTGCGGTATCGCAGGCTTCCTGCTTGTCGCCGGCACTGACCACACTATTACAAAAACCACCGCAGGCGGTCGCGGATTTACCGCAATAATGGTATCATGGCTCGCTAAATTTAATCCGCTTTACATGGTATTCACCTCTTTCCTTTTAGTGTTCTTTGAAAAAGGAGCAGGCGAAATTTCCACCGTCTATCGTCTTGACAAATCCTTTTCTGATATTATTACCGCTATTATTTTGTTCTTTATTATCGGTTCTGAATTCTTTATCAACTACAAAATCACATTCCGTCATGCAAAAAAGGAGGTAAAGTAATGTCATTCAATATTATTATTACCTTATTCCAACGTGCAATTTTACAGGGTATTCCGCTTCTTTACGGCTCAACGGGTGAAATTCTTACCGAAAAATCGGGCAACCTCAATTTAGGTATTCCGGGAATTATGTATGTCGGCGGCATTTCGGGAGTTATCGGTGCCTTCCTTTATGAAGAATCGCTTGTCAACAAAGCCGATGCAAACGCATTCTTAGCAATAATTATCCCGCTTCTTTGCTCCGTTATCGGTTCTGCTCTCTGCGGTTTAATCTATTCATTCTTAACCGTTACTCTTCGTGCAAATCAGAATGTAACCGGTCTTGCACTCACCACTTTCGGCGTGGGTTTCGGTAACTTCTTCGGTGCTTCTTTAGTTAAACTTACCGGCTCCGCTGTCCCTTCCGTTGCTCTCTCCACCACAAGTAATTTTTTCAGAACAACCCTTCCTTTTGCAGATAAATTGGGAGTTATCGGAGATATATTCTTCTCATACGGATTTATGACATATCTTGCCATCGGCATCGCTTTGGTATGTGCATATGTTATTAAAAAGACCCGTGTCGGACTTCATCTTCGTGCCGTCGGTGAAAATCCCGCCACCGCAGATGCTGCCGGTATTTCCGTAAACAAATATAAATATCTCGCAACAGTCATCGGTTCGGTTATTGCAGGTTTCGGCGGTTTATTCTATGTTATGGACTACGCAAACGGCGTTTGGTCAAACGAAGGTTTCGGTGACAGAGGCTGGCTTGCAATTGCTCTCGTTATCTTCTCGCTCTGGAAACCAAACTTGGCTATTGTAGGCTCTATTCTTTTCGGTGGTCTCTATATCGTATATCTCTTTATACCCGGTCTTTCCATGAGCACTCAGGAACTTTTCAAGATGCTCCCATATGTCGTTACCATCGTCGTATTGATTATAACTTCCGCTCGCAAAAAGCGTGAAAATCAACCTCCTCAATCGCTCGGTCTGTCTTACTTTAGAGAAGAAAGATAACCAAATAAAAAAATATAATCAAAGCTCTGTTTCAAAAACGAAACAGAGTTTTTATGTTCCTTAAAATATCTTTAAAATTTCTTTCTTGATATCGATATCTCTTCTCATTCAAAAAGCTCCTGCCGAAGCAAGAGCTTTTTTGTTATGGATTATCTTCCTACACCACTGATAAGACGTTTGATAGCCATCATAATGCTGTTCCACCATCTGATAATCTTCTGCCAGAAAGTGAGGAATTCTTCAATGACTGCCTTGTCGCCGGTAAACTCGACTGTTCCAATCAATTCATCGAAATAGTAGGGAGCATTGGCATCAATAGTAATAACAACCTTGATATAGCAATCAACTTCGTTTGAAGTAAGCATGTAAGACGGACTATCCGTACCGATTTCAATCTCAACACCTGCGGAAGTAACCCTGTACCACTTGTAGTGGAGGTAGTTCTGAGCACCGGTAACACCCGTTACATTTGCTGTAAGAGTTTCACCGACATACATTGTACCGGAAATTGTAACTGTGGGACTGAGTTTTGCGGCATTGACGGTAAGCGGAACTTTTCTTGTAACTGTCTGATAGTTAGTATCAGTGGGAGTGAATACCACTTCATAGGAAGATGGGAAGTAACCGACTGCTACGGGAGTGGTATCGCCGTTAGCAAACTTGAATGTGCCTGCACCCGTACCGGGAACTGTGAATACAGCCTCAGAAAGTCTTTGACCGTAGTCAATAGTTGCTGCTCCGGGGAAGGAATATCCTGTCGGAATAGCCTTTGCAATATTAACAGTAAGGCTCGGATTTAAATAGACCAATGTGTAGTTACCGGCCGAAGAGCCATCCAATGTCGGAGCAACGAAAGCAACAGACTTGTTGTTTCCTGCGTTGGCATTTGCCATCGTGCCTGTACCGTAAGAGAATGTGAGATAAACGTCATCATTCGGTCTTGCCTTTTGAGCGTTATTCAAAGTAAATACGATGTCAACGGTATCAATACCTGCACGGTATATTCTATCGGTAGCAGTAGCAGAAACTTCGATTGTTTTCGAAGTAACCGTAATGGTACCGGCTTCGTAAACTACATTATAGTTTGTGTTATAGAAGGTTGAAGAACTGCTGTTTGTTACATAATAGGAACCGACACCGCTGTAACGAATATAGTTACAAGATGTGAAGATTGAGCCTCCGAAATTAGCAGCAGATTCACCTTGAGCAAAGCCTGTAATTGTATAAGAAAGTGTCGGAACGGGAGCACCGTAAATAACTTCATGGCTGTCGAATTTAACTGTAACTGTTCTCTTTGTAACTGTCAATGGAAGAGTTACTGTATATGTATTGTAGTTCGCTGTATCAACGGGAGTATAAATAGCCTGATAACCTGAATTGTTTACGGCAATCTTAGTTGTCGGACTTGTCCAAGCCCAACCGGGAGGAAGCCCTATATCACTAAGTCTCTGAGCATTATAAGCAACTTCATCAAGCACGGGAATCTCGAAACCTTCTTCTTCAGTGGATGAAGTCTTGTTTATAACTACCGAAAGATCGTTAGCATTAGTGATAGTGAGAACATAGTTGCCTGACTTTGCACCGCCCAACACCGCACTGATGGAAGTAACCGGACGTGTACCCGCATTGTTATTTGTAACAGATGCTGCATAACTTGCAATCTGAACGTGATCTCTGTCTGCGGTAAGAACACCGGAAAGAGAAGTGAAGGAACAAGTTACGGAGTAATCATCGGGGTCATAATATCTTGCAACAGTTCTTGCCTTAGTTGTGATATTTTTCGGAGTGATTGTAGCAGTAACGCTGTCATCAACTGTTATGTAATAGTTACCCTTGTCCAAACCGGTCATAATTGCACCGGTCATTGTAACAGCCTTATCAACACCGACATTGGCATCAACGAAACGGAAGGAAGCAGCCTGAATGTTAACAGCAACATCATCGCCTTCAACGTTGTTTGAAATGGTAGCAAAGTCGCCGTCACGGGTAGCAATTGTCTTGCCGTCATAAACCTTATCAAGAACAGCGAAGGAAACCTGAAGTTCTCTCTTTTCGATGGTAATATCACCAACATGAAGACCTGTTATGGGACCATATGCAGTACCGGCAGTAACGTCAAGAGTAAGACGATAAGTGCCTGCCTTGGTGGGAGCGGTCGGGGAGTTGTTGAAACGAAGTGAGGGTTCACCCATTCCTACAATTCCGTCTTTTACAGTAACATTAGCGACGAAAGGCTGACCGTCATAAACCTTTGTCGTGCTGCCATTCTCAAAGGTTATATTGAAATCGTTTGCAGTAGGTGCGGGAAGCGGGGGAGAAATAGGCTCAGAGATAGTGAAAGCGGAGCCGATATAGGGAACATCGGGATCGGCGGTTACAACCAATTTAAGATACTTGCCTGCCTGTCCCATACTGATTGCGTAATAAATATCAGAACCGACAAGGTTGCCAGCATCTTCGGGAGCATCAAGCAAATACCATGCGAATACATAACGACCTATACCGGAGGGATTCATACCGGAAACATCCGCAGTTACAGTCTCTCCTTCCATTACGGAACCTGCAATGGCGGGAATACCGGAAATCGGTCTCTTGGTGATTGTAACTGTTATCTGAGTGGATACTACGGAATAGTTCGGATTATTCGGAGTAAATATCAAATCATAGAGGGTCTGACCACCATCTTGATAGGACGGAACGGTGGAAGCATTTGCGAATGTCCAAGTACCTTGTGTGGCGATGTTAACACCTTCTGCCCAGACCTCAGCATTGGTAAAATCAAATACAGCATCTGCAAGTGCATCTTCATAAACCAAACTTGCCAAAGGAGCACGAATAAGTTGTGTCTGAATTGTGTTGACAGTGAGAGTACCGCCCTCAAATGAAAGGTTATAGTTATTGGATGTTACCCATTCGGGATCATTGTCGAGGTAGATACTGTAAGTTCCTGCATCGTCACCCTGAGTATAGTCGGTAGAAAATCCTGCAGGCTGAATTACATTCAATGCGGTAGAGGCAGTATCTCCGCCAACAAGACCTACACAGGTATATGTAAATGCCGGAACGGGAGCATTATAGTTTATCGTTTTGTTATCCGCCCTGATTGTTAAGGGGGCTTTTGTAACAGTAAGTGTACCGTTCTGAGCAATAAATGAATAGTTGGTTGCGGATAATGATGCAACAACGGGAGTGATGGCATAAGTGCCGACAGAGCCGTTTGCATTACCGGGAACATAGGAACAGTTAAACGGAAGAGCTGACCAACCGGAAATGACGTTTACATTATCATCACCGACGAAACCGGAAGTAATCTTTGCCGTGAAGGTCGGAGCAGTCGCACCGTAAACGCAAGTCTTGTTTTCTGCGATAACGGTAAGCTGAACCTTGTCAACCGTCAAAGTACCCTGACCGTTATTAAAGCTGTAGTTGGGAGCATCTAAGGTATTTGTAACGGAAACAACATAATCACCTGCATCATCGCCTGCGGAATAACCGCACTGATAGGCTACATCACCGGTACCATTGATAATATCAAGACCGTCAAGGCTGTTGGTTGTTGTATTCCATTCAAGCTTTTCATTATCCGTAAAGCCTGCAAATGTATATCTGAAACCGGGAATATTATCACCGTAAGAGATTGGATTAAGCTGTTCAATGGAAATTGTAATCGGTCTCTTTGTAATTGTAACAGCGACAACACCGGTTCCGTTTTCATAGTTTGTTGTATCGTTGGGAGTGAAAACCAAGTTATAGTTATTTGTACCTACAACGGGAATAGCATCGGGAGTTGCCCAAGACCAATAACCCGGAGTACCCGAACCGTTGTCTGTAGTAAGAATATTATTAGTGGGATTTGCGGAGAAGTGAGTATTAACCGTCTTTGAATGGTCATAAACTGCAGACGGAACTGTCGGGACAACAAGAGTAGGAGCTTTCTTTGTGATATTAACGCTAAGAGTATTTACGTTAGATACCGTACAGTTATAGTTACCTGCCTTTGCACCTGTCAATATGACTTTCCCCGGGTTTCCGTAAGCGTCAGTAAATGTAACGTGGATATTTGTACCGACAGAACTTTGGGCTGCCGCTCCGATAACATCATCGACCATAACACCTTCTGCGGAAGGAGCTGCGTCAACACAGTTGACAAAGTCAACGAATTTTACCGTAACATTTGGATTTCCGTCATAAACCTTATCGACGGCAGTTGCCGTACAAGTGATTTCTCTCTTGAGGATTGTTATGGTACCGTCAGATGCCGTAATGTTATAGTTTGCAAGCATCTGATTTGAAAGCCCCCAAGAATAACCACCGGCATTGACAACTAAATTCTTCATTGCGTCAACACCGATAAAACCGTTTTGGTTTGCTGTTAGTACAATACCACTCGGACCGTTAATTCGGCAATTACTCTTGATAAACTCAAAGAGAGAAGCTGGCGTATCACTGCCGACAATACCCGTCCAGTTAAAGTCTGTTTCACTGAACTGTTTTGCGTCGCCGTATGTATGGGAAAAGTTCTTTGCGGCAATGGTAAGAGGAGCTTTATTTACTGTAAGGGTAAGTTGTTTAAATGTTGAGTTATAGCGATTTGCCCAGGTGGAATTGGGTGTCCAGACAAGTTTGACTGTATAAGTACCTGCACCGAGAACTGTGTTGGTGATATTTGTACCCTCCAGATTTTCCCAATGCCATGTACCCGCAATGCTCTGTGGGACACGAGTATTGGATGAAATTGTATATCCGCCGACACTCGACAAAGCCTGACCGTATGTGAGAGTGGGATTGGATGCGTTGATAACGGGAGTACGCTTGTTTATCGTAATTTCGCAGTTTGCGGAAGTTGCATATACGTTAACACCGTTTTCTCCGGGATAATTTGCCCAGTTGGTGTTGGGCTGAGTATCTGCAATTGAACCCGTAACCGTATATGTACCGGGAAGTTCGGGAAGACCGCTTCCGGAACTTGTACCGGTATAAGACCAGACTATATCCTGTCTCTTGCCTGTTACATTCTTATTCCAGTTAAAGTCATTCAAAGTAAGCCCCGTGGGATTTGATGAAAAGTTAACAACAAAATCGGTACCGGGAATGATAGCCTCACCTTGATATTGGACTGTTGAACCCGCAGGCTGAAGTTGTGCGGTAAAGGTCGGTCTTAGTTGAACATCAACAAAGATGTAAATCATTTCGGATGACCCAACAGTGGTGTTTGAACCGGTAGAAAGACCTGACATAGAGTTAAGATCAGGATAAGATGCGGATGCGGCTTGTTTTAAGTATCTTATCGTTAAAGAACTTGCATCTGCATAAAACGGGTTAACATAACTTGCACTGCCTGTTCCGCAAGCACTATTATAATAAAATTCACCACCGGCAGAGGCACTTGTTGTATTGCCGTTTCTCGTAATACCGGTAAGAGAAGGAACAGCGGATAAAACTTTCGTAACATAACCCGTATGATATTCACTTGTTGCAACACGAGTACCTGAAGAATTGTAAAGACGATAAATTACACGGACTTTTGAGCCGTTTACCATACCGCCGTACATGTTTGAAAAACTATTTGCATATTGACCGGTACCGGGATTAGCATTATAAGTTCTTGCAAATTCATTACGCCAATATGTAGTTGTCTGGTTGTTGAATGTGCCTGTATTTCCGCCATTTGGAGAAAGAGAAACGGAAGTCGAACCGACTGCTCCGCGAACGGCATAAGGAGTACCACCTCCGCCTTTATACATGGCACCTTGTGTTAAAAATGCAGTGGTAATCTGACCGCCGACGATTTTGGGATAGTTGGAGCCGGTATAGTTTACACCGGTTGCAATAGAAAAATGATATCCGTCAAGGGCACCGACATCGTTCCAAAGGAAGGAACCGTTGTTTTCTATGGCACCGCCGTACATATTAAATGCACCGCTGCCCTGAAGGTCAACACCTACGGAATATCCGAACAATGAAGGCCATTGACCGTCATAGGTACCCACACCTCCTGTATCTGTCTCGTCATCAACCAGAGACTCACAAACAAGCTTACCGCCGTACATATTGACCGTTCCCGAGGCTGAATAGATGGGAACAGAGATGCCGTCTGAATAAGCACCGCCCCTTCGACCACTGTTGATTGACCTGTATGTACGTCCTTGTGTATTTGTTGTTGCTTCAATGGTACCGCCATATATATTTACTATACCGCCGTTATTCTGAACCGGAACAGCAAGGGATGCGGCACAGTGAGCATATCCGCCGGTAGCTTTTTGGGATGCATTAACGGAAAGATTGGTACCGTTTATAATAAGCGTACCGCTGTTTTTGACTATACGACCGCTACACACCCAGTCGGCTCGGTTAGTGCCACTCGTTGATTTGACAATGGAATAAGAAATCGTACCTCCGCCGGTTATCGTGAAAGTTCTGCCACTGCTTACAACGAAAAACTCCGGCAATCTTGCACCACTTACTCCCGAATTATCAAGGTAGGCAATCCAAGCAGGAACGGTGGTGGGACGAACACTCCAGTGATCACCGATTTGATTATCACTACCGGACGAATAGGTAATATTAAACCCGTTCATGTTCAATATCGCACCGTTTCCGACGGTTACAGAAGAACCGGCGGTAATATTTCCGGTCAATACAGCCTCCTGTCCGCTTGAAAGTGCATTTGACAAAGCTGTCCAGTCTCCTACATTGACCGCTTTAGCCTGAGGTGCGGTTGTGATTGCAATAACTGATACAAAACCCAGCACAAGGCAGGTTGATAACAGTGCAATCACTATTCTTTTAAGTCGTAATGTTTTGCTATTACTCATAAGCTTTCTCCTTCCGAGGGACATTCCCCCATTAGACACTTTTTGATGATTTTATTATATCAATATTTTAGCAAGTTGTCAAGGTAGTTTTATAAAGTTATTGTTAACATTGTGTAAATCATTAAGCCTTTTTGCAACAATTTGGTTAACTTTCGGCAGGAAGCACAGGCGGTTAAACAAAGGGGTATAAAATGAAGATTTTTTCAAAAAACACTTGACAAACAAAAATGACTGTGATATAATACATTCTCGTAACGCCTCGCAATGCGAGAGTGGCGGAACAGGCAGACGCGCACGTTTGAGGGGCGTGTGATTATTCGTACGGGTTCAAGTCCCGTCTCTCGCACCAAAAAATGGCAGCTTGAGGGCTGCCATTTCCCATTTTACAAAATACAGAGGCATAAAAAAGCCTCCCGACAAAACAGACGGAAGGTATAACAATCAATGCGTTATGCTAATCATTTGGTGGGCGTATGATGAGTGAATTTTTGAACATCGACGAAGATAAAAAACCGCCGCTTGCAATTAAAAAACTGCAAAACAAGCTTTCCCCGACACGAATTGTTGTATTGAGTTTTCTGCTTATAATCACAATCGGCGGAATTCTTTTATCTCTTCCGATTTCTCATTCGGGAAATACCGATGTTTCCGTTATTGATGCATTCTTTACCGCTGTTTCCGCTGTTTGTGTTACGGGACTTGTAACTCTAACAACTGTATCGACATGGAATTTTTTCGGCAAGTTAGTGATTCTGTCCCTGATACAAATCGGCGGACTTAGTTTAGTTACAGTTCTTACATTTGTTATGGCAAATATCGGCAAGAAAATTTCACTTAAAAACCGCCTTGCCATTCAGACAGCACTCAATAAACCCTCTCTGGGCGGTCTGATGCCTATGGTTAAGTTTGTTATCAAAGGCACATTTTTGGTTGAGTTTATCGGAGCCGTTATCCTGTTTGTTTCGTTCTTGACTAAAGGAATAGTTTGGTACAAGGCTGTTTTTTACGGGATATTTCATTCAATATCCGCTTTTTGTAATGCAGGTTTTGATATTATCGGCGAAGAGAGTTTCGTTCCCTATGCCGACAGTTTCGTAATAAATTTCGTAATTATGACATTGATTGTTTCCGGCGGTATAGGTTTTACCGTCTGGAATGAAGTGTTCGACAGAGTTAAGTCGCTCTTTTCTAAACAGAAAAAAAAGATAAAGGACTTTTCACTGCATACTAAACTTGCCCTCATCTGCACCGGAATTTTGCTGGTGTCAGGAACAATATTTTTCTTAATAGTCGAACGCAATAACCCCAAGACTATGGGAAATCTGCCATTCGTACAAAAGTTGTTGGCATCAATGTTTCAGTCGGTTACAACACGTACTGCAGGCTTTTTTACAATTCCACAGAGTGGCTTGACGGAAGCATCGAAATTATTTTCAAGCATTCTTATGATATTGGGCGGTTCTCCGGGCGGAACGGCGGGCGGTATAAAAACCGTTACAATTGCAATTGTTATTTGCAGTGTTTTCTCAATCATAAAAGGTCGCAAAAAAATCGTTGCATTTAAGCGAACAATTCCCGTTATCACTCTGCAAAAAGCTTTGGCAATTATCACTTTGATGACGGCTTTATTGTTCATCGGTACAACAATTCTTGCAATTACAGAAGATCACACCGTATTCCCACACAGTATTATCGACTTGATTTTTGAAGTATCCTCCGCACTCGGGACTGTCGGGCTGACTACGGGAATTACTCCTTACCTTTCAAGCATAGGAAAAATTGTGTTGATGTTGTGTATGTTTACAGGGCGTACGGGTCCGATAACATTGCTTATTTCATTAACCCACAGTTCTCAAATCGGCACTGAAGTTATAGGATATCCGAATGAGGATGTCATAATAGGTTGATAACAGACCTGAAATGTGAGGAATTTATTTATGGATATGAACAGAAACAAAAAGATACATATAAATAAAAATACGCAATTTGCAATTTTAGGACTGGGAAAATTCGGTCGCAGTCTTGTGAAAACGCTGTATGATAACGACTTTAATGTTTTGTGCTGTGATATTGAAGAGCATATCGTACAGGAGATGGCTCCCTATTCAACTTCCGCATATCAAGCGGATTCTTCCGACAAAGAAACACTCGAACAATTGGGTATCGGTGATTTTGATGTCGTTGTTATCGCATTCAGCAACAATTTTGAAGCCTCGGCAATTACCGCTACAATATTAAAAGAAATGGGCGTTCCGTATATCATGGCAAAAGCCAACGGTTTCCGCCAAAAACAGATACTTGAGTCAATCGGTGTTGACCGCGTTGTTTTGCCGGAAGAAGAGATGGGTGAACGTATAGCTTACAGTTTTATCACAAATGATTTAATGGCTCATATTCACCGTTCCGGAAAATATGATATAATAGAAATGAAACCCTATCCCGAATGGATAGGAAAAAGCTTACAAGACCTCCGACTTCGTCAGACGGAAGGTATCAATATCATAGCGATTATACGAGAAGAAGAAGTATTAGCAATGATTGACGGCGAAACAGAACTGCATGCAGAAGATAATCTTATTGTATTAAAACCGAGAACTTAATACTTTTCATGCTAAATAAATTTGTATTTGTATTTGGAAAATTTAACTGCACAATAGAATAAATTTGCGTCCTCCTATGTTCAAAGGGAGGACATTTTTTGCACTTGACCGTTATTTTTGCAAAAAAAGATGAAAAAATTGAAAAAAGTTATTGACATATGTCGGAAACTGTGATATAATGTTGTTGAAAGCGACATATGTCGGAAACTATCAGGAGGTGAAAAACATGCCGAGAAGAGATGGAACAGGCCCCTTGGGTGCAGGACCGATGACGGGAAGAAAATTGGGTTTATGCACGGGAGCAAGTGCGATTGTATGCGGTGCCGGTCTCGGGCTGGGCTTAGGTTTGGGACTTGCTCGCAGGCAAGGTTTTGGACGTGGGTTCGGAAGAAGATTTTTTGCAAATCAGAACTCCTCCAAAACACAAAAAGAGTTGCTTCAGGAGCAAAAAGATCTGCTTAAAAATCAGATGGATGCCATTGATAAGCAGTTGGAAAATTTATAAACACAGTATAAGTAACCGGAGAACACTTCGGTTACTTGCTGTCATAAAATGAGGTGAAATTATATGCCAAGACCCCGAAAATGGAGAAAAGTTTGTTGTCTTCCCGATACAAATCTTTTCGGACCGCTTAACTCCTCGTCGGACATGGCAGATGCTGTAACTATGACAGTTGATGAGTATGAAACAATAAGACTTATTGACTTAAACCGATTTACGCAAGAAGAATGTGCAAATCAAATGAGTGTTTCTCGCACGACTGTTCAGGGAATTTATAACGATGCAAGAATAAAACTTGCCGATTCGTTGGTAAACGGAAAAATTCTTGTGATAGACGGCGGTGAATACCAGCTTTGCGAAAGCAGGGGGAACGGTTGCACAAGAGGCGGTTGTCGTCGAAACAGACGCGGCGGCAGATAAACAAATTCGGAATTATTAAAAAAGTTAAAACGGAGGATAAACAATGAAAATAGCAATACCGGTAAACGAACAAAACTTAAAATCGGAAGTATGTCAGTCATTTGGGCGAGCACCGCATTTCCTTTTCTATGATACAGACACAAAAGAGAGTTACTTCCTTGATAACAGTGCTGTCGCCAGTCAAGGCGGAGCGGGAATAAGAGCAGCTCAGGTAATAGCTGACCACGGCGTTACCGCAATGATAACTACACGTTGCGGTGAAAATGCGGAAGAAGTCTTGCGTAAGGCAGAGGTACTGATATATAAATCAATATCCGGAACGGTGCAGGAAAATATTGATGCCTTTGTAGCGGATAAACTTGTTTTGCTCAAAGATTTCCATCCCGGATTTCATGGACATGACAGATAAAAGTGTAAAAATTGCTGTACTTAGCGGCAAAGGCGGTACAGGAAAAACTTTGGTGTCCGTTAATTTGGCTGCGGTTGCCGAAAACTCATTGTATATCGACTGCGACGTTGAGGAGCCTAACGGACATCTGTTTTTTAAGCCTGAAAACATCAGTGAGAAAACAATTTCTGTAAAAAAACCGATTTTCAATCAAAACTTATGCGACGGGTGCCGAAAATGCGTCGATTTTTGCAAATTCAATGCACTTGCCTTTATAAAAAACAAAGCCTATGTTTTTGAAGAGGTCTGCCACTCTTGTGGTGGCTGTGTTCTGCTTTGTCCGCAAAAAGCTATTGAAGAAAAAGAAAAACCTATTGGAAAAGTTCAAAAAGGTGTTTCCGATAACGTAAAAATTTATACCGGAATAATGAATACGGGTGTAGCATCAGGAACGCCAATCATAAAAGAACTTATAAGTGAAAGCAATGCTGAAAAAGAACTTCCCGTTTTTATCGACTGTCCTCCGGGAAGTGCCTGTATTGTTATGGAAAGTATTAAAGATGCGGATTATTGTATACTCGTTGCAGAACCAACTGTTTTCGGTGCTCATAACCTTAATATGGTTTATGATTTAGTCAGATTATTTGGAAAACCGCACGGAGTTGTGCTGAACAAATGTCTTAACGAAGACAATCCGACGGAAGAATTTTGCAGGAATAATCACATCCCAATATTAAGTCGAATTCCGTTTGACAATGAACTTGGGAGGCTTAATTCAGAAGCAAAAATTGCAGCGAGGGAAAACAAAAGGTTTAATGAATTATTTTCTTCACTGCTTGATTCTGTGATGAAGGAGGTGCAGCATGAAACAATTGTTGATACTTAGCGGTAAGGGCGGTACAGGAAAAACGACAATCGCCGGTGCTTTTATAAAACTTGCAAACACAAAAGTCTATGCAGATTGTGATGTCGATGCACCAAATCTTCATCTTGTCATGGCTCAGAATATTGAGCCGAAACGAACGGACTATTTCGGTATGCCAAAAGCAGAAATAGATGCTGATAAATGCATTGCATGTGGTTTGTGCAAAGAAAATTGCCGTTTTGATGCAATTTTTGATGATAACGGGATTAAGATTGATTCTTTTGCATGTGAAGGTTGCGGAGTTTGCGAACTTGTTTGCCCGACGGATGCTGTTTCACTAAAACCTGCCGTAGCGGGAGAACTCATGCTGTATGCTGATGATAACAGCGTTTTTTCAACAGCACAATTGAAAATGGGGAGCGGTACACCCGGAATGCTCGTAACCGAAGTAAAGAAACAGATGAAAAATGCAGCAAATCCAAATGCCGAGTTAGCCGTTATTGACGGCTCTCCGGGTATTGGTTGTCCCGTTATTGCTTCTCTGAGCGGTGCAGATATGGTTTTGATTGTTACGGAGCCGTCTGTTTCGGGAATCAGTGATATGGAACGTATTATTAAAACCGCAGATACCTTTAAGACAAAAATAGGAGTTTGTATCAATAAATATGATACCAATCCCGCAAACTCAGAAAAGATTGAAAATTTTTGCAAAGAAAAAAATCTGCCGTTTACAGGCAAAGTACCATATGACGCAAAGGCTGTAAAAGCAATAAATAACGGTCAAACGATAGTGGATATTGATTGCCCTTCAGGCTCTGCGGTGAAAGAAGTTTTCAGAAAAACCATGAATATACTTTTTGATGAAAGTGACGGTGCTGACGAATGACAGTAACGGTATTATCGGAAAACACAACATCTTCGGAGAACCTTAAAAGTGAACATGGCTTGAGCTTATTTATTGAAACGGAAAGTCATAAAATTCTGTTTGACACGGGTGCAAGCGGACTGTTTGCCGAAAATGCAGAAAAGATGGGAATAGATTTATCAAGTGTTGATATAGCTATAATTTCCCATGGGCATTATGACCATGGCGGAGGCTTAAAAACATTCCTGAATATCAATAACAAAGCCAAAATCTATATCCATAAACAGGCATTCGAGCCGCATTACTCAACCAGAGAGGGAGGAACGAAGGCATATATCGGCTTAGACAAATCTTTGTTACCGAATGAACGATTTGTGTTTTGTGGCGACCGATTTGTGATTGATGATAAACTTGAATTGTTTTCGGATGTTGAGCCTGAAAGATTGGTTCCCGCAGGCAATAAAGATTTGTTTGTTAAAGATGGCGATAATTTTGTGCAGGACAATTTTGCACATGAACAAAATCTTATAATAAGTGAAAACGGAAAGACTTTATTGATTGCGGGGTGTGCACATAAGGGAATAATTAACATTGTTGATAAATTCAAAGAAATAAAAGGCTACACTCCCGATTATGTTATCGGAGGTTTTCATCTTTACAGTCGCGGAACGGGACAGAACGAGGATCCGGATATTGTGGATGAAATTGGAAATATATTGCTGGAAACTCGTTCCCGATATTACACCTGTCATTGTACAGGTATTGAATCCTATAACCGATTAAAAACTGTTATGGGTGATAAGATTGATTATATATCTACCGGTAAAAAATTAAAAATATTTGAAAATTCGGAGGAAAAGAAATGATTAAAATAGCTGTAGCAAGCGAAGGTAAAAATGTTACGGAGCATTTCGGACATTGTGCCAACTTCTTAATTTACAATGTCGAAAACGGAAAAATTGCAAATGAAGAATCTATACCCAGTCCAGGTCACAAACCCGGTTTTTTGCCAAATTTCCTTGCAGATCGTGGTGTGAATGTTATCATCAGCGGCGGTATGGGTGGCGGTGCAGTTGACATCTTCAATGAAAGGAATGTTGAAGTTGTTTTGGGTGCATCAGGTGATGCCAAAACTGCCGTTGAAAGTTATCTTAAGGGTGAACTGAAAACAACCGGCTCTGTCTGCAGAGAACATCATCACGACGAGTGCCAATAACAAATGATAGAAAGCATTTTGTTAATATCAATAAAACAAAGTGAAATGTCATAAGTATGAAAATGAAACCTTCCACGATCAGGACATAACTTGGACTTTTTGAAAAAAACTATTGACATTCCGTCTTCTTGATGCTATAATGATGTGGCAAAATTGAATATCACAAACAACGACTGTGACGAAGACGGTCGGAAAGTGAAGCCTTGAGAGAGTTGCCGGTTGGTGTGAGGCAATGGTGAATCTTTCCAATGACTTATCACTTCTGAGTCGGAGGACCGAAAGCGAAAGCAAGTAGACTCCTTCCGTAATGCTGCGTAAAAGCAAAGAGCTTGTCAGAGCTCGTAAAGTGACGGAAAATTTTTCCGTAATTTGAGTGGTACCGCGGGTTAAATAACTCGTCTCAAAGATTTTCTTTTGAGACGAGTTTTGTTTTATTCAAAATTGTAACCATTAACAAAAGTGTCAATTGAAGGGAGACAGCAAAAATGGATTATAGTTTGAAAGAAATCGCCGGCAGAATCAAAGGTCTGCGTGAAGCGAAAGGATACTCACAGGAGGAGCTTGCTAAGCTTACCGGTGTATCGGTCGAAGATTATCAGATTTTGGAAAAAGGTGAAACTGATTTCAGCTTTACCTTTATCTACAAATGTGCAAAAGCTTGCGATGTTGAAGTTGTTGATTTGCTTGAAGGAACAAGCTCCACACTCAGTTCATTCAACATTACAAGAAAAGGCGAAGGTCTTAAAATCTTGAAAAAACACGGTGTTGAATATAACAACTTAGCACCTAAATTCAAAGAAAAACTTGCAGAACCTTTCCTTGTTAAATTCCCCTATATTCCGGAAGAGCAGGATGCACCCATCAAGCTCAGTTCTCACAAAGGTCAGGAATTCGACGTCATCGTAAAAGGCTCTCTCAAAGTGCAGATTGGTAATCACATTGACGTCCTTCATGAAGGCGATTCTATTTTCTATAACAGTACAATTCCTCATGGTATGATTGCAGCAAGTGAGGGCGGTTGCGAATTTCACGCGGTTGTTCTTAATCCCCAGGAAGGCAGCGTAAGTGAAGAATATCCCGAAGTGCCGCTTGCTGTCGCAAAAACCGCTGAAAAAGAAGTTACAACAACAGTTGCTGATAGTTTTATAGAATCCACTTACGACGATAAAGGCATATTCAACGGAATCAGTTTCAAAAACGACGATAAATTCAACTTTGCTTTTGACTGTGTTGATACTGTCGCAAAAAAGAATCCTGATAAGCTTGCAATGATGTGGGTAGGAAACGACAAGTCGGAACGTAAATTTACATTCAGCGATATGAAGAAGTACTCTGCAAGAACAGCTAACTACTTTGAATCCCTTGGAATTAAAAAGGGCGACACTGTCATGTTAGTGCTTAAAAGACATTATCAGTTCTGGTTCTGCATGCTTGCTCTTCATAAAATTGGAGCTATCGCTATCCCTGCAACCAATCAGCTTGTAAAAAATGATTTCACTTACAGATATAATGCAGCCAAGGTAAAAGCAATCGTATGTACTGCTGACGGAGATGTGTCAACTGAGGCAGAAAAGGCAGCCGAAGAATTCCCCGGTATGATCAAAATTTTGGTTGGTGGAAAGAAAGACGGCTGGAATGACTTTAATGTTGAAATGGAACGTTTCAGCACTCACTATAACCGCACAGAGAACACTCCCTGCGGCAATGATCCGATGCTTATGCTCTTTACATCAGGCACTACCGGATATCCTCGTATCGCAATTCATTCGTATAAGTATGCTTTAGGTCATTATCCCACTGCAAAGCATTGGCACAATGTAAATCCTGACGGCTTGCATTTCACTATTTCCGATACAGGTTGGGGCAAGGCTCTTTGGGGTAAGCTCTATGGTCAATGGCTCTGTGAAGCCGGTGTGTTCACCTACGACTTCGACAGATTCAATTCGGACGATATCTTGCAGTTGTTCAAAAAATACAACATAACTACATTCTGTGCTCCGCCTACAATGTATCGTTTCTTTATCAAAGAAGATTTATCAAAGTATGATCTTTCTTCTATCGAATATGCAACGACTGCAGGCGAAGCTCTTAACCCCGAGGTATTCAATCAATTCAAGAAAGCAACCGGTCTTACCATTATGGAAGGCTTCGGTCAAACCGAAACAACACTTTCAATCGCAAACTTCGTTGGTTCTACTCCAAAAATCGGTTCTATGGGAGTACCAAGCCCGCTTTATGATGTTGTCGTTCTGGATCCTGACGGAAACGAATGTCAGACCGGCGATGCGGGTGAAATCTGTATCCGCACAAAAGATAATATTCCTTGTGGTCTGTTTGCAGGTTATTACTTAGACGAAGAAAAAACAAAAGAAGTCTGGCATGACGGGTATTATCACACAGGCGATCAGGCAACAGTAGATGAAGACGGATATCTTTGGTATGTCGGTCGTATTGACGATGTTATTAAGTCTTCCGGCTACCGTATCGGGCCATTTGAAATCGAAAGTGTAATCATGGAACTTCCCTATGTTTTGGAATGTGCAATCACTCCCGTTCCCGATGAAATACGCGGACAGATTGTAAAGGCAACAGTCGTGCTTGTAAAAGGGAAAGAGGGTACGGATGAACTGAAAAAAGAAATTCAGGAATACGTAAAAACACATACAGCTCCCTATAAATATCCGAGAATCGTGGAATTTGCAGAAGAGCTTCCCAAAACCATAAGCGGCAAAGTAAGACGTGTCGAAATCCGCGAAAAAGACAAGGAAAAAATGAATAAATAATTCTAAAATAGACGAGAGATCCTTAAATTCAGAGGAATCTCTCGTTTTTATCAATAAATCACAAAATTGAATCAGCCAATTACATTAAGAAAAACTGTGTTGAAATACGCAAAAAGATATGAAAAAATCTAAAAACAGCTCTGAAAAATGAAATTTTACCAAATATTGTAAGAATTTTATGTCTTTTTCTTGCTAAAAATATCCAAAATTGACAAAAAGGAAATTTTTTTCTTTTTCCTCTTGAAAAAATCTGAATAATGTGATATAGTCTAAATCAAATCACAAAGGAGGAGACAGTCGTGAAGTATTTTAATTCTTTTTATTACTATTATTTTAACAAGGACTGTCCTTTCTTTTTGGAATTCGGGATATTGTAAACATCTCTGAATTTTAATATATGGACAGTCCGTCATTTGTTGTGCTTTCATAAGTATCAATGAAATGCGGACTTTTTTTATTTCAAAAATATTTTATACGACGAAAAGAGGTATCCGACATGCAAATGCAATTTCACAGAAAACTCCCCATTCCCCAAGATGTAAAAAAAGACTTCCCATTGACTGACCACATGGTTCAAGTCAGAGCAAAACGAGATGAAAGTATCAGAGCTGTTTTTGACGGCAGATCTGATAAGTTTATCCTTGTTATCGGTCCATGTTCCGCCGATCAAAAAGAACCCGTGCTTGAATATATTTCAAGACTTCGCAGAGTAGAGGAACAAGTTTCAGATAAGATAATCATTATACCGAGAATCTATACCAATAAGCCGAGAACAACAGGTCAAGGCTATAAAGGGATGCTGCATCAGCCGGATCCTACCGCAAAGCCGGATATGTACAAAGGTATTGTTGCGATACGCGACATTCATCTGGCGGCTCTGCGTGATTATGATTTCTCCTGTGCAGATGAAATGCTCTATCCCGAAAACCACCGTTATCTTTCGGATTTGCTTGCATATGTTGCGGTAGGTGCACGTTCTGTTGAAAACCAACAGCACAGACTTACCGCAAGCGGTGTCGGTGTTCCCGTCGGAATGAAAAATCCCACCGGCGGAGACCTCAGTGTAATGATGAACTCAATCGTGGCGGCACAGTCAAGCCATACTTTTATCTATCGTGGCTGGGAAGTTACAAGCGAAGGGAACGCTTATGCTCATGCCATTCTTCGCGGATATATCGACTATGCCGGAAGGAGCGTTTCCAACTATCATTATGAAGATCTCCTCCGAGTACAAGCCCTTTATGATCAATCCAACTTAATAAACCCATCCGTTCTTGTGGACACCAATCATAACAACTCCGGCAAGAACTATCTTGAGCAGATTCGCATTGCAAAAGATATTGTCCATAGTCGTAATCAGAATTCCGATATTAAACGACTTGTAAAAGGCTTGATGATTGAAAGTTATATTGAGGACGGTGCACAGGGTTACGGAGAGAATGTTTTTGGAAAATCAATCACCGACCCCTGTCTCGGTTGGGAAAAAACGGAAAGACTGATTCTTGATATTGCAGAAAAACTTTAATTCGGGTATAATACTTGTGAGGTTTGACCTTAAAGGGAGACTAAAATGGAAAACAAGTTGGAAGAAGCAAGAAAAATAATTAACGACGTGGATACTCAAATGGCAGAATTGTTTGTCAGGAGAATGAAAGCCGCCGAGATGGTCTATGAACATAAGAAAGAATATGGACTGCCGATATTGGATCAAAAAAGAGAGGATGAAATAGTCGAAAAAACTTCCGCTCTGGTTGACAATCCGGTCTTAAAAGGATATTATATCGACTATCTGAAAAATCTCATGTCGATTTCAAAGGCGTATCAATATCGTATGCAAAACGGTCTTAAGGTGGCATACAGCGGTGTTGAGGGTGCTTTTGCACACATCGCAGCAGGCAGAATATTCCCCGCAGGAAACAAAATATCCTACGGTGATTTTAAGGCGGCTTATGATTCGGTTGTTAAAGGTGAGTGCGATGTGGCGACACTTCCGATTGAGAACAGTTACGCAGGCGAAGTTGGGCAAACGATAGACCTCATTTTTTCGGGCGGACTTTTTATCAACGGAATATATGAACTTGAAATACATCAGAACCTTCTCGGTCTTCCCGCCTCGACCGTTGAGGATATTAAGAAAGTAACAAGTCATCCGCAGGCTCTCAGTCAGTGCCACGACTATATCAAAATGCGTGGGTTTGACACGGAAGAAGCCAATAACACTGCACTTGCCGCAAAAACTGTTGCCACGGCAAACGACAAGTCGCTCGGAGCGATTGCGAGTGTGGAAACGGCAAAAATATACGGACTGAAGGTATTGGAAGCCAATATCAATAAAAGCGGTGAGAATACAACACGTTTCGCAGTTCTTTCAAAAGTTCGTGCAAACTCCCCGTCACTTTCAAATTCTGTCCTTATGTTCACCGTTAAAAACGAGGCAGGCTCTCTTGCAAATGCAATCAGCATCATCGGAAAATACGGATACAATATGACAGCGTTAAGAAGCAGACCGATGAAAAAACTTTCATGGCAGTATTATTTCTACATTGAAATTGACGGCACGACCGACACTGAAGACGGTGCAAATATGCTTGAAGCATTAAACAAGGTGTGCGACAAACTCAAGGTAGCAGGCACATTTGCTCCGCATGCTGAAATATAGGGTGGTTGGTATGACTATTCGTATGAATTTAGGCAAAGACAGTTACAACATTATCGTCGAAAGAGGAATTATTGCAACTGCCGACAAGCACTTGAATCTGAACAGACGGGTTCTTGTGGTAACGGATTCGGGAGTTCCCGAAATCTATGCAAAAACCGTCGCAGAACAATGCAAAGACGCTGTTATCTGCACTGTTGAACAGGGAGAAGGCTCAAAAAGCCTTGAGAGTTTTGCCAAAATTACTCAAATCATGCTTGATCATGGTTTTTCAAGAAAAGATTGCATCGTTGCGGTTGGCGGCGGTGTGGTCGGAGACCTTGCAGGATTTGTTGCTTCCGCTTATATGAGAGGCATTGATTTTTACAACATCCCGACAACTTTACTTTCGCAAATTGATTCATCAATCGGCGGAAAGACGGCGATAAATTTCGGCGGAGTGAAAAATATCGTCGGTGCATTTTATCAGCCAAAAAAGGTACTTATAGATCCCGAACTTTTGAAAACGTTACCACAAAGACAAATTTCAAACGGACTTGCGGAAGCCGTAAAAATGGCACTTACATCCGACAAAGAACTGTTCGAAATATTTGAAAACAAGGACATAGAAACCAATATAGACGAGATTATCTCTCGTTCTCTGAATATCAAAAAAGATGTGGTTGAACAGGATGAAAAGGAAGCAGGACTGAGAAAAATACTTAATTTCGGGCATACGATAGGACACGGAATTGAAAGCAGCGAAAGCCTATCCGAACTTTATCACGGCGAATGTGTGGCACTCGGAATTATTCCTATGTGTGATGAAAAAATAAGACCGAGAGTGATAAAAGTTCTGAAAAAATGTGGTCTTTATAATATAACCAACTTTGATTGGGAGAAAATCGCAAAAGCGGCATTTCACGACAAGAAAGCAGACGGCGACTTGGTAACAGTAACTTTAGTTAAAGAAATCGGCAGTTTTGAACTTAAAACGATGAGATTTGATGAAGTGATTGATATAGCGAAAAACTGTCTGGAGGGGTTGAGAGAATGAAAAACACATTTGGAAACAGCATAGCAGTTACCTTATTCGGCGAAAGTCACGGTGAATATATCGGTGCGGTTATGGACGGCTTGGCACCGGGAATTGACATTGATAACGATTATATTTCGCATATGCTCACCCTTCGCCAACCGCAAGGAAATATATCCACTCCGAGAAAAGAAAAAGACGAGTTTAAGATAGTAAGCGGTGTATTTAACGGCAAAACGACAGGAACACCTATTACTATAATCATACCAAATGAAAACGTCAAAAGCGACGATTATTCAAATATAAAAACCGTTGCCCGTCCTTCTCATGCGGACTATACAGCCGAATGCAAATATCACGGTTTTCAGGACACAAGAGGCGGCGGACATTTCAGCGGAAGAATAACCGCTACACTTGTCGCTGCCGGTGCGATTTGCAAATTTGCCTTGGAGCAAAAAGGAATTTATATCGGTACGCATATAAAGAGATGTGCTGGTATTTCTGACAGAGAATTTGATAATCTCTTATCTGATATAAAAAACCTTAATGAAAAGACCTTTGCGGTGCTTGATGAGGCAAGCGGAGAGAAAATGCAAGAGGCAATTATTGATGCAAAAACAGACGGCGACAGCGTGGGCGGTATTCTTGAAACCGCAATCATCGGACTACCCGCAGGAATTGGCGAACCGTGGTTTGACACGGTTGAAAGCCTGCTTTCACATATAATGTTTTCCATCCCAGCAGTCAAAGGAATTGAGTTTGGTGCAGGATTTTCTTTTGCCGATATGAAAGGCAGCACAGCAAACGATCCGATGAAAATTGAGAACGGAAAAATTATAACCACCACGAACAACAACGGCGGTATAAACGGCGGAATTACAAACGGGATGCCGATAATTTTCCGTACTGCGGTCAAACCAACGCCGACAATTTTCAAACCGCAAAACACAATAGATTTTTCAACAATGACAGAAACGGTGTCAGAGCCTAAGGGCAGACATGATCCCGCCATCGTTCACAGAGCGAGAGTGGTGCAGGACGCAGCAGCAGCGATTGTTATGTGCGACATTCTTGCAATGAGATTCGGAACGGATTGGTTAAAATAATCCGCCTGACAGAAAGAAAAACTTATGAAAAAATACGGATGTATCGGCAAGAAACTGACACATAGTTTCTCAAAAGAAATTCACGCAAAACTTGCCGACTATGAATATGAACTTATTGAACTTGATGAAGAAGAAATAAAACCTTTCTTTGAGAAGAAAGATTTTTCTGCAATCAATGTAACAATTCCTTATAAGCAGACGGTTATTCCCTTTCTTGCTTCAATTAGTGCCGTTGCCGAAAGAATCGGTGCGGTAAATACCATAGTCAACAGGAACGGAAAACTTTACGGCTACAATACCGATTATTACGGAATGAAAGCCCTTATTGAAAAAGCCGGTATTAACTTAAAGGGTAAAAAAGTGTTGATACTCGGAACGGGCGGAACAAGCAAGACGGCTCATGTCGTGGCAACAGATATGGAGGCTTTGGAAATTCTGACGGTCAGCAGAAACAAAACCGAAAGTTACATAAACTACGATGAAGCAATCAAAAACCACTCGGATGCGAATTTAATTATCAATACAACGCCTTCCGGGATGTATCCCGACTGCGAGTCAAAGCCGATTGATATTTCGCCATTTAAGCATTTGGAAGGTGTTATTGATGCGGTTTATAACCCCCTTTGCAGCAATCTCGTTTTAGATGCAAAACAGAGAGATATAAAAGCCGAGGGCGGTCTTTATATGCTTGTAATGCAGGCAGTCGTGGCGGCTGAAAAATTCCTTGATATTGAAATAGAAAAGGAAGTTGCCGACAATGTATTCGCCTCAATTCTTGCAACAAAAGAAAACATTGTTCTGACGGGAATGCCCGGAAGCGGAAAAACTACGGCGGGAAGACTTATCAAAATAGACGGTTTTGAGTTTTTCGATACAGATGACGAGATTGAAAAACTCTGTGGCTGTACAATTAAAGAACTTATAAACACAAAAGGTGAAAAGTATTTTCGTGATCTGGAATCTGATGTGATACGGGACATTTCCTCAAACAGCGGACGCATAATTTCAACGGGTGGCGGTGCGATTTTAAGAGAAGAAAATGTACGAAGTCTCAAACGAAACGGCAAATTGTTCTTTATCAACACGGAGTTTAGTAAACTACGTGCAACAGAGAACAGACCGCTCTCGGATACGGATGATAAACTTGCAAAACTGTATACAGAAAGAATAGACCTCTATAAAACAACTGCGGACGTAATTGCACCCGACATGCCGACACCCGAAGATTTGGCGAAATATATTGAAAAGAAGCGATTGGAGTTGATACGGTGAAAATTCTTGTTATTAACGGTCCGAATCTGAATATGCTCGGAATAAGAGAACCCGATCATTACGGAAAAGAAACTTATTCCGCTCTTGAAGAAAAAATTAAGAACTACTGCGAAAAAAAAGGCATCAAGGTTAAACTGTTTCAGTCAAATCACGAAGGCTATATCGTTGATGAAATTCAAAATGCTTACGGCAATTTCGACGGAATTGTAATAAACCCCGGTGCATATACCCACACGAGTATTGCAATATTAGATGCAGTCAAAGCGGTGAATATTCCGACAGTTGAGGTACATATTTCAAAATTGGAAGAACGTGAAGACTTCAGACAGATTAGTTTTATACGACTTGCCTGCGTAAAAACAATAACAGGTCACGGTACGGACGGATACCTTGAAGCGATTGATTTTTTAGTAAAGAATAAATGATATGACAGCAAAATTCAAACCGTGCAAATTAAGCGGAACAATAGATGCTCCGCCATCAAAAAGCATGACGCACAGATACCTTATCGGTGCGGCTTTATCTAAACAAAATTGCGTTTTGTCGGGAGTGGATTACAGCGAGGATATTCTTGCAACTATCGATTGCCTTAAAGCCTTGGGAACAGAAATTAAAACTGACAAGGACAAGGTAAACATTTCTTCCGACAGGTTTATGACTGCCGAAAATCCTATTTTAGAATGCAGAGAAAGCGGAAGCACGTTGAGATTTTTAATCCCTTTGGCTCTTTGCTTGGGCAAAACAGTAATTTTTCAGGGAAGCCAAAGACTTTTTGAAAGACCTCTCGATGTTTACGAGGAACTTTGCCGAGAGAAAGGCTTTATGTTCAAGAAAGGAACAAATTCCGTTACGCTTTGCGGCAAACTTGAAAGCGGTAACTATAAGCTCAGAGGGGATATCAGCAGTCAGTTTATTACCGGACTTATTTTTGCTCTTATTTATCTCAACGAAAATTCGACCATTGAGATTATTCCTCCGTTTGAGAGCAGGTCATATATAAATCTGACAATTCAAGCCTTAAAGTCATTCGGTGCAAACATTAAGTTTACGGATGAATATAAAATTGAAATAAAAAAATCGCCACTACACTCATTTGCGGGAAAAGTTGAGGGAGATTACTCCAATGCTGCGTTTCTTGATGCCTTTAATTATATCGGTTCAAACATAAAAATAGAAAACCTGAACACCAACAGCCTTCAAGGCGACAAAGTTTATGCTGAGTATTTTGATAAGATTTCCGCAGGCACGCCGACTCTTGATATTTCCGATTGCCCCGACCTTGGACCGATATTATTCGCACTTGCTGCGTTGAAAAACGGTGCAGTATTTACGGGAACCGATCGATTAAAAGCAAAAGAAAGCGATCGAGGAATGGTTATGCACGAGGAACTAACTAAACTCGGCGGCGGACTTATATTCGGGGACAATTCCATTACCGTTCCGAAACAAGAACTTCAATACAGAGGAGCAATGCTTGACGGACATAACGATCATCGGATTATTATGGCTATGTCGGTAATACTTTCCAAAACCGGCGGAGTGATTGACGGTGTGCAGGCTGTACGAAAGAGTTATCCCGGATTTTTCGATGATATAAAACAACTTGGAGCGAAGGTGGAAACAGAATGTTAGTTGATGTAAGCAAGAAAATATTGATTATCGGTCTCGGACTTTTAGGCGGAAGTTACGCAAAAGCACTAAAACGATTTGGATTTCATATTAGTGCAATTACCAAAAGCCAAAGTTCGATTGACTATGCACTCAAAGAAAAAATAATTGACGAGGGATCGATAGAACTTGACGAAAAAATTATCGGTGATGCGGATCTCGTGATTTTCGCTCTCTATCCTCACATATTTGTGGAATGGATAGAGCAAAACCAAGGACTTCTTAAAAGCGGAGCCCTTATTACCGACGTAACAGGTGTCAAAAGAAGTATCGTTTATAAAATTCAGGATATGCTTCGTCCCGACTTGGAATTTATCGCGGCTCACCCGATGGCGGGACGTGAGGTTTCCGGTGTTGAAAACAGCACGGACAAGATATTTATCGGAGCAAACTATATTGTAACCCCGACTGACAAAAACACACCTGAGGCAATCAGCACATGTATGGAACTCGGAAAACTTCTCGGCTTTGCAAACGTAACCACGCTCTCTCCCGAAGAGCATGATGAAATGATAGGCTTCCTTTCGCAATTAACTCACTGCATTGCAATAACGCTGATGACCTGTAACGACAAAGAGGATATGGAGAAATTCACGGCAGACTCGTTTAGGGATCTTACTCGTATTGCTCGCATAAACGATCTTATGTGGAGCGAGTTGTTTATTGCAAATAAAGACGTTTTACTTGACCAGATGAATATGTTTATCGACAAATTCAACGAATTAAAAGCCATGCTTGAAGCAGAGGATGTTGACGGAATGAGAGAAATGATGCGTCACTCCACCGCCCGCCGAGCCTTGTTTGATAAGGAGTAATTCTTTTATCTTGCCCTGCAACAGCATAAAACAACAAAAAATATTCAAAAACAAAAAAGTATTCACAAATGCTTTGTGAATACTAAAAATGGTCGGAGTGAAGGGACTTGAACCCCCGACATCCTGCTCCCAAAGCAGGCGCGCTACCAACTGCGCTACACCCCGTTAATGTGTATCAATTATGTTTTTGTTCACTCTTTGAAATCAACATGAACGTTATGGATTATATCATATAGAGCGATGTTTGTCAACTTTTGAAATTGTAAACAATTTATGAACAAGCCAATTTAATCTTGATATTTCAAGGCTTATGTGTTATTATTTATAGGTTAGATTATCACTTTATGAAAGGTGACCACAGATGGCAAAAAAAGCAAACAACCCTAAAGATTATCGTGCAGAGCGTAAGGCTCGTATCGCAAAAAAATCAAAAAAGACAAAAATCAGACTTTCCGATGATCAGCTCGACAAGCTCGGCAAAGTTTTAGGTTATGTATTCGGAATCGGCATAGTTGTCGCACTTATCGCCGGTCTTTTCAGTCATTTCGGTGTTGTTCAGAAACTCACAACTGCCGTAAAAGTTGAAGATAAGAAATATTCTGTTGCCGAATACAACTACTTCTACACAGCAGTTTTCCTTAATACTTACAATCAGGCTTATTCCTATGACAGCCAGTATGGTGAGGGCATGGGTAAGCTGTTCTCCGGTTATGATATTACTGTCTCTCCCGACCTTCAGACAACTAAGATAGAAGATCTCGACCATTCTGCAGAAGAAGGCACCACAAGCTCCGGCGAAGAAGGCACAACCTCTGCCACAACTACCGAAAAAACAGAAAAGACTGTTACTTACACTGAGTTTTTCCATGAACAAACTGTTGAAGCTATGGAACAGCAGGCATATTATCTAAAAAAAGCTGCCGAAGCAGGTATTGAATTTGATGATGATATGCAGGCAGATGTCGATGAACAAATTGAGACATTAAAAGGATATGCAGACAGCAATAAATATTCCTTAAGTCGTTATATTGCTCTTCAGTACGGCAAAGGCTTAAACGAAAAAATGGTTCGTAAAATTCTGGAAGAACAAGCAGTTGTTACAGCATATCTTGAAGATCGTGATGAAAAGTTAGGTGAAACAATCACCGATGAAGAAATTGAAGCTGTTTTCAACGAAGATCCTTCAAAATATCAGGTTGTCAACCTTCGTATTTTCGCATTCCCGCTTGAAGCATCCTATACTGCTGACAGCCAGTCTGAGCCTGTAGTGCCTGACTACACAGACGATGAGCAAAGAGCACGTGCAAACGAATTTGTATCAAGGCTTACAGACGAAAAGTCATTTATTGAACTTACCCGTGAATATGCTCCTCTCGACGAACAGGAAATTCTTGAAGATGAAAATGCAACCGAAGCTGCCTATTCCGACAAAGAAATGGTTAAGAACAATGTCAATGAAGAGGCTGCAGATTGGGCTTTCTCCGCTCAGGCAAACGAATACAAGGCATTTGAAACAGACACTTATATCTATGTCCTCTATGTAAAAAAAGCGGCATTCAGAAATGAAGAAACGCTTAAGAATGTTCGTCATATTCTTGTAAAATATGACTCCGACGAAGCAAGCATTATTAACGACCTTCCCGAAAACGCAAATTATTACGATTTAGCTATTGAATATGCCAATAACGGTATTCCCGAAGATACAACGGGAACATCATCAGGCGAACCGACAACAGGTGTTACCGATTCAGAGGAAATATTATACAAACAATCACAGTATCTTGAAAAAGTCGGCAGAATCATCAGCCAATATCTTACAGCCGACGAACAGACTGAAGAAGTATTCGCAACTCTTGCTGATGAAAACAGTGATGACACCTACACCACAAAAGACGGTGGTGGTGAAACATCAGGCGGTCTGATTGAAAAAGTCGGTCGCGGTGCATACGTACCCGAATTTGAAGCATGGTGCTATGACGAAAACCGTCAGCCCGGTGAAATTGGTGTTATTAAGTCCGATTACGGTTATCACATTATGTACTTCGTATCTGCCGAAAAAGAACCCGAATGGAAGGCAACAATCCGTGCAGAAAAGGTTGAAAAACTCAACAAAGGTATTGAGGAAACCGACCAAGAGGCTTACAAAGACACTGCCAAGGTAACTTTCCTTTGCGAAAAATGGGCGTTCAAAAAGGCTGAAAAGTTCGTTATTGAATTCCACGAAAGAATAAACAAACAGTAAAATTTAAACAGCTGTCCACTTCATCACGGACAGCTGTTTTTTTGGTTTGGGAATTTAATAATTGAAACGGAAACAAAAACTTCCAATTATTAAAACAACCTCTTTCAATCGGCAAAAGGTCCTCCCGGCTGATTGAGGTTTTTTCTGTACTCAATGCCTTCTTCAAAAGCTTTTTTCAAGATCTCGTAATTTTCTGCAGGAATATCAATTTCCCCACCGGCATAAGACGGAATAACCTCATAATCAGGATTTTTCGGATCGGTACAACGTGTATCATTACGCCAGATATCACGCTCATTCTTATCTCTCAAGTTAGGAATATCATAGGGTTTTCCGCCGTCAAGTGCGGAAAGAAGAGCAAAATATCCCGGCAGGAACATATCAAGTGCTTCATAAACATCAATAATATCAGCATTTTTATTTCCACGAATACGCTGAACCATATTATACATAATATAAAAATCGCTGCCACCGTGACCACTGTCGCCTGCCAATTCGCTCATGGCATCTTTGGGATCGTATTCCTCAAACTTACCCCAATTTTCGCCTTCTTCGGTGTCGCAGTTTACATAGAGATGACGGACACCGCCGTTGTTGCCGTCATCCTCACGAGATGATTCCATACGACCTTTAGAGCCGTAAATTGAATACCAAATTGAGTTCTTGGCAGGACCTACGCCATGAAGACTTTTGATTACACCACCGTTTTCGAGTGTAACCATTTCAATTCCGATAGGAGCAGCCTTTGCCCCCATACGCCACATACGATTATTAAACGGGACTTCAAAACCGGAGACACGAACAGGTCGCTCGCCGACAATATGAATAAGCGGTCCCAATGAATGAGTACAGTAATAAAATGCACTCATGGTATTTCGCCAGTGCGTCGGGTCTCCGCCTTGGGTATAACGATGCCAACCGGGTTCACAGTTGTGCATATATTCCCCTTCACCGTATTCAAAACGACCGAGTTTACCCTCTCTGTAAAGTTCACGCATTCTTTTCGGTGCAGGCATAAAAGCATAATTCTCGGCATATCCATAGACAAGACCGGTTTCTTCGACCGTTTCAATAAATTCAACAGCCTCCTTCATATTCTGAACGGGCAAAACCTCGGACAAAACATGCTTGCCGGCTTTCATTGCTTTGACGGCATAAGGAGCGTGTTCATTTGCATAATTTGCAAGAACGACGCAGTCCATATCAGTCTTGATAAACTCATCAAAATCAGTGAAAAACTTGCAATTCGTATCTTCAAGAGCCTCTCTGTGACCGCTTAAAGCACTTTCACGAAAATCACAAATCGCAACAACTTCGGCATTATCAAATTCCTTGCAATAGTTAATCATACAAGACCCGCGACCAGCTCCGAAAACTCCGAATTTAACTTTCTGCAACTTAGATTTTCTGACGATATTTTTATAGAAAGTACCGTCCTCATAATACATTTCAACACTGTCAATATCATATTCTTCAAGCACGGCAGCCCAACGTTCTTCCATGCCTATGTCATATTCGACAGGTCTGAAACCTGCATTAAGATAACTCTTGACAGCAGCCTTACGCCACTCATCGGTGCTTAGATATGCCCATTTAATATCTTTTGAGAAAAGATGTTTGACGGCAATCATATTCAGATATTTTCCCAGACCTTTGCCGCGAAAATCAGTGCGAATTGCAACCATGTGAACATTACCGATATTTTTATCAGCATGCACAAATGCGGTAACTGTGCCGATATGTTCGCCCAAATAGTCCAAAAAGAATATGTCTTCATAGGGCTTGACGTCCTTTCGACCTAAAACATCTTCAACAAAACGAACAGGTCCCGTTGAATATTCACAAAGCCCGTTGTCACAAATTTTTGCCCAATCGTCAATGTCTTCAATGCCTTTGAAATTGGAGAAAGAATAACCTTCGGGAAGTTCATAATCGGGAATTTCGCCACCGGGGAAGCGGTACATTTTTAATTGTGCCATAATTTCACCTAACCCAAAACTTTGATTTTATTAAGTAATTTTGCTATTTTTTCTCCTTTGGGGAGCATAAGGATATCCGATTCAAGAATAGTTTTTGTAACAAGCAAGGATATAACATAGACAACCACTGCGGCAATAATTGCAATCATTGCGGAAATAGTGCTACCGTTAATTCTTGAGGCAAGTTGTAGAGAATCCATTTCAATTAAACGAGGATTAAGAAATTCATATACAACATATGCCACAGCAGCACAAAGAACGGAACATATAAACGGTTTGAATATTGATTTTGTAAAACTGATTTTTACTCTTGTAGTTCTCAGAAGAACAACTAAATTGATGGCAGATGCCACAAAATAACAGCAAGCTGTACCAATTATGGCACCGAAAATATTTATCTGCGGAATACCGATAAGAATGAAATTTACGATTATTTTGAATAAAGCACCGATTGCAATTGATTTAACCGTAACATTTGCCTTGCCGATAGTCTGAAGCATATTAGTTATCGGCTGACTTATTGCAATTATGAACACGGTTACCCCGTATCCGACCATTACTTTGGCGGATATATCATTTGAACTTAAATCTCCATAGAGCAGAGTAAGAATTGGTTTTCCCAAAACAGCCATACCGAAACCCGCGGGGAAAGCAATCATCAGGCACATGCGAATAACAGATTCGATTGACATTTTTGTGTTTTCGTGGTTTTTAAGCGTCCAAGCCTCCGACAAAACGGGAATTGCACTGATACCCAAAACCGTCGTGAGAGTGGGAATCATATTCTTAAAGTCAACAGCTATTTCGTAAGCACCATGCAGGAAACCCGCCCAAAGCTCAGTATCGTTTTCATAACCGCCGTCAACTATCGATGACTTAAACATATTCATAATGACTTCGGGATCCGACGCAACTGCAGTTTTCAACCTATACAACAGAGTCCATGAGTCGATTAAATTGGTGATATTAAAAATGAGAGTTGAAACAACAACGGGGATAGCTATCCTGAATATTGCTGATCTAATTTCTTTCGTCGAATCGGGTGCAGGAGAAAGTGCAATTTCTTCTTTTGTAATACCGTCCCCCTTGATTTTTAAGCGTAAACTTATATACAGAGTAGCAAAAACAGTGCCCAAAGTGACACCGACAATCGCGGCAGCTGCAGAATACGGTGCTGCTGCGTCAATGATTTCCATTTCGTTGCTAACCGCCGTACCAAATACAAATCCTGTTTCGGCGGCCTGATTTGAAGCATATACAAGAACTAATTTTGACAATGCAAGACCGAATATGAGCTTGACCGCAGCCTCAATAACTTCACAAACAGCGGAAGGCGTCATATTGCGAAGACCGTTATAATATCCCTTATAAGCCGACATCAGACAACAGAAGAATATTGAAGGAGCAACCATATACATAGCATAGATGGCATCCATTCTATTGATTGACATACAGTAGGGATATGCGATAATCAATATAGCCGCAATTCCGACAATACCGGTAATAATAAATACCCTTTTCGCGACTTTGAAAACTCGCTTTACATCGTTATAACGCTCCAAAGCAGCATATTGAGCCACCAATTTCGAAATTGCGACGGGCAAGCCGCCCAAAGCGATTGAATAAATCGGAATGAAAAGATTATAGGCGGTGCTGTAATAACTTCTGCCTATTGTTCCGAGTACATTTGTAAGCGGAATTTTATATATTGCACCGATTACTTTTGTTATTCCCATTGCAATAACAAGTACCAATGCTCCGTTTAGTAATGATTGTTTCTTACGAGCCATATATATCTCCGAATATGTTCCAATATTTCTATTTTATTATATCAAAATGTTGCTTGTTTGTCAACTTTATAATATTAAAATACATTGTTGACAGATTGATAAAACGGGGGTATAATAATATCATCTATAATTTTAACAAGGAGTGTTGTGATGAGATACGATTTTGTAGTCGTAGGCTCCGGTTGTGCAGGTCTTGCGGCAGCTTGCGAACTTAAGCAAGCAGGCAAAAAGGTTCTTTTGATTGAACAACATAATCTCCCCGGCGGATGTGCGTCGAGTTTTGTGCGTGGCAGATTTGAATTTGATCCGTCACTTCACGAACTTTGCACCATAGGTTCAGCCGAGAATCCCGGCATCACCAGAAAACAACTCGAGGCTTACGGTGTAAACATCAACTGGCAAAAAGTTCCCGATTGCTTCCGTATTGTATCCGAATATTCCGACGGATCGTTAATGGATGTTACAATGCCCTCCGGCAAAGAAGCATTTATTGCCAAGATGGCAGAATATGTGCCTGACTCCAAAAAGGCGACGGAAGATATGTTTGAACTTTTCGCAGAAATCTCCGCCGGTCTTGAATACACCAGTCAGGGTGATGAAAATCTTAACGGCAAAGTTCTTATGGAAAAGTTCCCGAACTTGCTTAAAATCGGCTCATATCCCTGCATGCCCGTATTTAAGAAACTCGGTTTTTCGCAGAAAGCCATTGATATTCTCTCTACCTATTGGTCATATCTCGGTGTTGATATGGATCATCTTTCATTCCTTCACTACAGCCAGATGGTCGAAAGCTATGTCGAGCTTTCCGCATATATTCCCGAACATACCTCTCACGAAATCTCCGTTGCAATGGTTGAAGCATTCAGAAACATGGGTGGGGAATGTCTGTTTAATTGCAGAGCAACCGAGTTCATTTTTGACAACAAAAAATGTGTTGGTGTAAAAACAACCGCAGGGGACATTGAATGTGACTGCGTTCTTGCAAACATTAATCCGGATATTATTTACGCAAAAATGATGCCCGAACATGCTGTTCCAGAGCGTGAAAAGAGGCTATCCGCCGCTCGTAAAGGTCGATACGGTGCAAGAATGTTTACCGCACATTTCGGGCTTAACAAAACTGCAGAAGAACTCGGCATAAAGGACTATTCAATCTTTATGCCCTCCACAGCCGACTCATCAAAGGAATACGAAAGCCTGAAAAAGATTGCAACCAACAATTACACAATTTTCCTTTGCTACAATATCGTAAATCCCAATTTCTCTCCGGAAGGTACATCCGTAGTTTCATTTACGACAACATACACCTCTCCCGAAGATTGGAATAAGGTTACGCAGGAAAACTACTTTAATGTAAAAGATGAGATTGCAAAGAAATTTGTCGGTCTGCTCAAAGAAAAAACCGGTATTGACATTAAAGATGCCATTGAAGAAGTTGCAATTGCATCGCCTATGACTTTCTCCCGTTATTTAGGTGTTCCCGAAGGTAGTGCTTACGGATTCGAAACCCGTGATTGGGACGGAATTATCGCTCGCACAATGGGTATGGAATTTGACTATACCATTGACGGCCTTATCCCGATAGGCACAAGCGGAATTCGCGGAGACGGATATTCGTCAAATTATGCCTGCGGTCAACTTCTCGCAAGATACGCACTGAATAAACAAGGAGGTAACAAATAATGGCTCTTAAAATCAAGATGAGTAAAATCGGAATTTTGGATGTTATAAAGTTTGCTACTCTCCACAAAACCCGTGAGAAAATTATTGCAAAACACCCTGCAAATCCGATTAAAGCCGATTATCCCATCAATAATCTCGCAAAAACCCTTCATCCCGATGCTCAGGATTTGGTAATTGATGAAATTATCGAACATATCGGAGCAGACGCAAAAACATATATATTGAAATCTGCCGACAACAAACCCTGTGCATATTTCAGAGCAGGTCAATATTTAAGCGTACTTATGACCATAGGCGACAGTTTAGTCACCCGTCCCTATTCAATTTCTTCTTCTCCCAAGTGGGCATTGGAAGGCAAATACGCTATTACCGTACGCAATAACCCGGAAGGTTTTGCCGCAAAATTTATTATTGACGAATGGGAAAAAGGTGATCATGTAACCGTTTCCGCTCCCGAAGGCACATTCTATTACGATGCTCTTCGCGATAATGAAGAAATCGTTGCAATCGCCGGAGGCAGTGGCATTACTCCGTTCTTGTCAATGGCTTATGCCATTCGTGACGGTATCGAAAACTTTAATCTTACGATTATTTTCGGGAGCAAGACCGAAGAAGCAATTCTCTTTAAGAGTGAACTTGACAAAATATGTGCCGAATGCAATAAAGTGAAAGTTATTCATGTTCTCTCCGACGAGAAAAAAGAAGGTTATGAACACGGCTTGATCTCTGTTGACCTTATCAAGAAATATGCTCCCTATAATTCTTCAATATTCATTTGCGGTTCTGAAAGCATGTACAATTTCGTTATGCCTGAAGTTGAAAAAATCGGTCTTGATAAAAAATATGTCCGTTGTGAACTTTTGGGTGTAACAAAGAATGTTGCCTCCTGCAAAGGTTATCCTGAAAATATTCCCGCAACATTTAACATCAAAGTAAAACAGGGATTTGAAGAATATAATATCACTGCAAACTCAGACGAGCCTGTATTGGTTGCTCTTGAAAGAGCAGGCATCAATGCTCCCTCCCGTTGCAGAAGCGGTGAATGCGGCTTCTGCCGTTCAAAGCTCTTGTCCGGTGAAGTGTTTTGCCCTGAGGAAAATGAGTATCGCCGTTTTGCCGATATTCAATACGGCTATATACATCCCTGTGCCGCTTTCGCAATATCCGATCTTGAACTCGAAGTTCCCGGATCCTATTTAGGTTAAACCGACCTTTTTCAAATATGTGCAACTTAAAATCGGTCTGATTTTTATATAAACTTAATTTCTTTGCTCCACAATTATGCAATAAATATTACCGATAAATCAAGGATAATCAAATGAAAGAAAAGATAAAAAACATCTTAACCAGCGGATTTTTCAAAAAACTGACCGGTGACTTTATGTTCAGTGTAATCGGTCTTGTTATTTATTATGTGGCAATTCAGTTTTTGATTTATCCGCAAATCAAAGCACAGTTGGGCAGTGAAGGTTACGGAAATGTGCTTTTCTATATCTCTTTCATTTCAATCATGGCTTCCACCTTAGGCACAGCGGCAAACTACAGTCGTATGATACTTTCGTCAGATAAGCGGGACACGAACGGCGACTATAACCGGATTATGCTTATTTCCGCACTCTTATGTGTGCCGGTCGTTACTGTCTTAGCAATAATTTACAAACTGACTCTTATTCTCGCAATCGGATTTTTAATTGCAATGGTAGCAACTTTATATCGTTATTATTCCGACTGTGAATTTAAATTAAGCATTAAATATTCCGGATTATTCTTCTACTATCTGATTGCCGCCGCAGGAAATATTCTCGGTGTATTCATATTCAAAAAGACGAATAATTGGACATTCCCCTTGTTTTTAGGTGAAGCTCTTGCAGTAGTATTCGTAATGCTCCGAGGAAATATTTACAGAAAACCTTTTCTTCAAAAGAGTGAACATTATTCTGATGCTCAAAAATCATTCTGGACATTGGTAGCGGCAAATATTATTCCCGCTCTTATCTTAAATTCAGACCGTCTTTTACTTAAAATGATTCACGGCGGCTCAGCGGCGGAAATATATTATACCGCCTCTTTAATTGGCAAAAGCATCAGTTTCCTTACTACCCCGCTTAACGGTGTTCTTATCGGATATTTGGCTCGTTGGAGCGGAAAATTTACGAAGAAAATCTGGTTTATGAGTGCCGGCACACTTTTTGCCGTGGGAGTTCTTGCAACATTTGCCTGTTTTGTCGGCTCCTATATTTATGTCGGCTTTATTTATCCCGATGATTTGGACACAATCAAACAATATTTCTTTATCGCAAATGCCGGTCAGATATTCTATTTTATCAGCAACTCACTGATGGTAATTGTCCTTCGTTTTGCCGAAGAAAAATATCAGACAATTATCAACGCTATCTATGCTGTCTTATTTATCGCAGTTGTTCCCGTACTCTCTTATTTCTTTGAAATAAATGGGTTTGCCGCAGGTCTTTTAATTGTAAACTTCGCAAAATTCTTTATCGTTGTTTTAATAGGTCTGCACAAAATCAAACAGTCGGGAAGCAAAATTGAGATAAAAGAATAATCTATGGAATTTATAATCAGCAACATCTTTTTGGGTATCGGTCTTGCCGCAGATGCTTTTTGTGCATCACTTTCAAACGGTATGAACGAGCCGAAAATGAGAAAAACAAAAACTTTGCTTATTGGGTTTATATTTGCAACATTCCAAGCAATTATGCCCCTTATCGGCTGGTTTTGTGTTCGTAATATCGTTGAATTTTTACCGTTTTAGAAAAATATATTCCGCTTACAGCTTTGATTTTGCTTGTGATTATAGGCGTGAAAATGCTCTTTGACGGTATTAAAAATAAAGATGACCGTGATGCTAAAGTCGGTATCGTCGCCCTGCTTGTTCAAGGTGTTGCGACATCGATTGATGCACTGTCCGTCGGTTTTGCCTTTGCCGGATATGACTTGATTAAAGCTTTGACAGCGGCAATGATTATCTGTGTAATAACTTTTATAATATGCGTTGCCGGAGTGTTCTTGGGAAAAAAATTCGGCACGAAATTTGCCGGTAAAGCCCAAATCATAGGAAGCATTATTCTTATCGGCATCGGAATAAAAATATTTTTCTTTTAAGGAGATTTGAATGGATAACGAAAACATCATTTTACCGGAAACAGACGATAACGTAGATAAAATTCCGATAAAAGACATTGGGAAAATCGGGAAAGACCCGAAAATGCAATCTGAACAAAACGAAGATGCTCCCGCGGAAGAAATGACTGAGGTCGAAGAAAATATCGAACAAGAAGAACAAGACGAGATTGATGAACCTTCAGAAAAACACCGTATAAAACGTAAAAAACGCTGTCGCCGAGCACTTGCCTCAATTGCAATACTTTTGGCTTTTTGTATTATTTTTGGTTCTTTTGCAGCTATATTTTCAAAAAAGGGAACTCTTTCAAATATAGAACTTGCCGCATCATTCAAGTCTGCCGCAAAGGATTATCAGCTTAAACCCGAAATTGACGAGGAAGGCAATTATTATTTCACCACTAACGGTGCATTCAAGATTTTACAATTGACCGATATTCATATAGGCGGCGGTTTTATGTCTACCGGAAAAGATGCCAAAGCATTACAAGCCGTTGCCACGATTGTTCAACATGAAAAACCCGATTTGGTTATTGTGTCGGGTGATATTGCCTACCCCGTTCCCTTCCAGGCAGGTACTTTCAACAACAAAAACGGTGCGAAGATATTCGCGACATTGATGGAAACTCTCCATTGCTATTGGACAGTATCTTTGGGGAATCATGATACGGAAGCATACAGCTATTATGACCGTAAAGCCATAAGTGAATTTTATAGTTCTCCCGAGTTTACATATTGCATATATACTCCCGGCCCCGAAGATGTTGACGGACAGGGAAACCAGATCATTAAAGTTGTCAACACGGCAGGTCTTATAGTTCAAGGTATTGTAATTCTGGACTCTCATTCATATACAGACGGCGATATTCTCGGTATTCAGTGGAAATATGACAATGTCCACAAAAATCAAGTCCAGTGGTACGAACAACAGATTGAAAAGATGAAGAGCGAAAATGTTATGAAGCTCTATTCTATTGATGACCAATATTTTAAAGACCACAAAGCATTCAATACCGTTAACTCCCTCCTTTTCCTTCATATTCCGCTTGTTGAATACAAAGATGCGTGGATGGAATTTGCAAATAACGGCTATAAGGACACAGAAGATGTAAAATATATTGAAGGAATAATCGGTGAAACCGGCAGAATGATTTATCACGGCATGCATGAGGATGATTTATTCGAAAAAATCCTCAAGCTTAAATCCACAAAGGCTGTTTTCTGTGGTCATGACCACTTTAACAATATCACCATTAATTATAAGGGTGTTGACTTGTCCTACGGTTATTCTATCGATTATCTTGCATATCCCGGAATTGATAAAGAAGGTTCACAGCGTGGTGCAACCGTAATTGAAATTGATAAGTTCGGTGCTCATACAATTTCAAAATACAACCTCTACTCAGGCAGATATGACCTACCCGAAGGTTTTGATGACGACATTGTCATGCAGTTTGAAGACGTTACTTTCCAATATTTCGAGGATGGCAAAGAAGGCATTACAGAATAAATTAAGACGGCAAGAAGCCGTCTTTCTTAATTAAAAACTGCCCTTTGGGGCAGTTCTTGTTTTAATCTAAGTCCTTATTCTTTACCTTGTTTAATGCATACTCGATAAACGTGTCGACATTCTGTGAACCAATATCACCTTCACCGCGTTTTCTGACGGATATGGTGCCTTCTTCAGCTTCCTTATCACCAACTACGAGCATATAGGGAAGTTTCTGAAGTTGTGCTTCACGAAGTTTATAACCGAGTTTTTCACTTCTTGTGTCAACTTCCGCTCTAAATCCCGCATCTTTGAGTTTTTTGAGAACCTCGTATGCATAGTCATGATGACGATCTGCGATGGGAATAACTCTTAATTGTTCGGGAGCGAGCCAAAGCGGGAATGCTCCTGCATATTTTTCGATAAGCAAAGCAAGCGTTCTTTCATAGCAACCGATGGAAGTGCGATGGATGATATAGGGACGTTTCTTTGTTCCGTCGGATGCGACATATTCCATATCAAACTGTTCCGCAAGCAGGGGATCAATCTGGATTGTAATGAGAGTATCTTCCTTGCCGAAAACATTTTTAATCTGAATATCAAGTTTCGGACCGTAGAACGCAGCCTCACCGATACCGACTTTGTAGGGTATTTCAAGGTGATCAAGTATGCGACCCATAATATCCTGAACTTCATTCCACTGTTCGGGCGTACCGATATATTTCTCCGTATCGGCGGGATCCCACTGTGAAAAACGGTAGGAAACATCTTCATAAAGACCTATGGTTTTGAGCATAAAAATGGCAAGTTCAAGACAATGCTTAAATTCATCCTCAAGTTGTTCGGGGGTACACATCAAATGTCCTTCGGATATGGTAAACTGACGAACTCGGATAAGACCGTGCATTTCACCGCTTGACTCGTTCCTGAAAAGGGTGGACGTTTCATTATAACGAAGGGGCAAATCACGATATGAACGAGGACGATTTAGATAGGCTTGATACTGGAATGGACAGGTCATGGGACGTAGTGCAAAACATTCTTTTTCTTCATCGTTCGGGTCGCCCAATACGAACATACCGTCTAAATAATGATCCCAGTGTCCCGAAATCTTATAAAGTTCACGTTTTGCCATATAGGGAGTTTTGGTAAGTTGCCAGCCTCTCTTTTGTTCTTCATCTTCAACGAAACGCTGAAGAAGTTGAATAACTCTTGCACCTTTGGGTAGTAAAATCGGCAGACCTTGACCGATAACTTCGCTTGTGGTAAAAAAGTCAAGTTCACGCCCTATTTTGTTGTGGTCACGCTTTCTTGCCTCTTCAAGCATAATAAGATAGTCATCAAGTTCGCTCTGTTTCGGGAAAGCGGTACCATAAATTCTCTGGAGCATTTTGTTATTGGAATCTCCACGCCAATATGCACCTGTGCATTGAGTAAGTTTGAATGCTTTGACTCTTGAGGTGTCGGGAAGATGCGGACCGGCACAAAGTTCAACAAATTCACCCTGACGATAGAATGAAATATTCTCACCCTTATCGGCATGTTCTTTGATAAGTTCAACTTTATATGTTTCACCGATCTTTTCCATCTCGGAAATGGCATCTTCGGGAGAAAGTTCAAACTTTTCAATCTGTAATTCTTCCTTGACTATATTCTTCATCTCGGCTTCAAGTTTGTCCAGTATGTCCTGAGTGAACGTTATTTCACTATCAAAATCATAGTAAAAGCCGTCTTCAATGGAAGGGCCGATAGCCAATTTTGTTTTGGGATAAAGGCGTTTTACCGCTTGTGCCAAAATATGAGATGCGGTGTGCCGAAATGCCTTTTTCCCGTCTTCATCTTCAAATGTAAGAAATTCTACATTACAGTCATTGGTTAAGGGTGTACGCAAATCAGCAACAACACCGTCAATTTTGCATGCACAGACAGCCTTATAAAGACCTGCTCCTATGCCTTTTGCTATTTCAAGCGGAGTAATTCCGATTTCAAATTCTTTAACATCATTTTTTAATGCTACTTTAATCATCTTTTTCTCCTTTGCAATAATTTTTAAGAACGATTTGTGGCAGTTAATACAGACATTCTTATTCAAATAAAAAATCCCTATCGACAGAATCGACAGGGATGAAGTATAAACTCCACGGTTCCACCCATATTGCACAAATGTGCCACTCTTTGATACACTGACGCAGTAGAGCGTCCGACTTGCTTTCTCGCCGGCTCTCAAAAGGGGTACTTTTCGACCGCATTTATGTGCTTCCCACCAACCGCACACTCTCTGAAAATGCTTATGTCTGAAGCTTCTTTTTCAACGATTTAAATAATTATACAACTTTACAAAGATTTTGTCAAGCTTTTTTCTTTGTCCGCTTAAACAGCATAAATGTTTGCGAAACCATAATAACAAACATCAATGCAAGATATGCGGGAAAAAGTTTGATGCTTATCTTCTGTGCGATAAATCCGAATATTGCGGGGCATATCATTATTCCGATATAGGCGATTGCCATCTGAAAACTGATAATGGATTGTGATTTTTCTTTTCCGAACAAAATAGGAGTAAGATGTGACATATTCGGGAAGACGGGACCGTTGCCGAGACCGACAAGAAAAAGCCCGAAACCGCAAAGATAAGGATTTCTTGCGATTAAAACAATAAAAACTGCAAGAAAAACGATGCTTTGACCGACAATCAGAATCTTTTTTTCGTCAAAGAATTTTGTCATAATTCCTGACATCATTCTGCCGAAAGTAAGTCCCAAAAAGTAGAATGTAACTATCTGAGCCGCAACTTTTGCACCCGTTTCAAAACCATCGCAAAGATAAGTTGCCGACCAAGTCAGACAGACGGATTCTATTGCACAAGAACCGATAAATACTCCGCAAGAACTGCGAACTGCAGGCATTTTAAGCATTGTTTTTATCGGAATAATCTCAATATTTTCTTCAAAAATTTGCTTTTCCTGCTTGATTTTCTTCCAGAGAGGAATCGCAATTATCATAATCAAAGCAATTATACCTTGAATGACAATCATTATTTGGTATCCGCCTCGCCAGCCGAATTTTTCAAGCATAATTGACAGAAAATAGGGGCTTAATGTAACGCCTATACCGTAAAAAGCGTGGAGAAAACTCATCTGTGCAGATGAATAATGTTGAGCGACATAATTGTTCATTGCCGCATCAATCGAGCCCGCACCAAGTCCCAAAGGAAATGCGGAAGAGAGCAACCATACAAGATTTTGAGAACGTGCAAAACCGATAAGAGCAAATACGGTCATTACCGTGCTTACGGCTCCGACCAAACCGGTACCGAATCTTTTTACAAGCCTTGCACTAATGAGACTTGATATAACCGTTCCCGAATACAAAACAAGAGTTACAAATGCCGAATAGCCGACGGGAATGCCCAAATCACGATAAAGTGCAGGCCAAGCCGTGCCAAAAAGAGAATCGGGGACACCGAGACCGATATATGAAATATAAATTACAATCAATATCAGTATCGACATTATTTTAACTCCATACAAACCCAGCCGTTTTCTTCATATCGATTTATTATAGTAAAACCGTAGTTTTCAAGGGCTTCTTTGACTTCCTGCTCACGCATATCAATAATACCGCTTACGATATATATCGCATCGTCTGTCATAAACTGACGGATATTTTTTGAAAGCAAAATAATTGCATCGGCAACGATATTTGCACAAATAAGTGAGTATTTACCACTTATCTTGTCGGTCAAATCACCGTGAACAACAGTATATCTGTCCTCATCAAAACCATTCATCTTGCCGTTTTCAATCGCCGTTTTAACCGCAAGTTTGTCAATATCAACACCCACGGCGGTCTTTGCACCGAGCAATAAAGCCGCAACCGATAAAATGCCGCTGCCGCAACCGACATCCAGCATAACTGTTTCGCTGTTTACATATTTTTCAAGTGCCGCCAAACATAAGCGGGTAGTTTCGTGTGTTCCCGAACCGAATGCAACGCCCGGCTCTAAGTTTAGAATAACCCGACCGACAGCCACATCGTCATCAAGTTTTGTGTCTTCCCAAGCAGGATTTATAAGGAGTTTTTCGCCGACCTTTGTCGGTTTGAAATACTTTTTCCAGTTGTTAATCCAATCCTCCCAAACTGTGGTATCAGTTTCTATACTGTGCGGAATATTCTCTGCATCAAGACGTGCCTCCAAAAATGCAACCGCCTCATTAGGATTATCTTCGGGAGAAATATAAATATGGATAATACCATTCTCCCGATCGGCGTTAAGCAATTCCTCGTCAATTAAATCAATATGAGCAACTTCGCGTGCCTGAATTTCAAGATCGCTGTAATCTTCAATATATATTCCGTAAGGAACAACTAAATTCGCAATATTTCCCGCAATTTCAATATATGCGGTCGGGATTTTGATTTTAATTTCAGTCCAGTCCATTATTTTTTCCTTCTCATTCTGGGAAATTCTTTTTTATGTTTAACAGTGAAATCCGCCTCTTTATGACGACGTCTTTCATTCATTCTGAAAAGAAGTTTTTCATTTTGGAACGGCTCAACCTTTATGGAAATTGCACCTGCACGATTTGCCGCTTCGACATCGGCAAAGAGTCTGTCACCGATAAGTGCAAATTCGGAAAGTTCCACGTCAGCAAGCTCTGCCGCTTTCAATACGCTGTCCGGATTTGGTTTTCTGCAAAAAGCAAAATAGGGCAATTTCAATCTCTTTGAAATAATATGTGCACGTAAAGTATTTGTATTTGTAATAATACACATCTTAAATCCGGCTCTTTTCATCTCTTTAATCCAAGCGGGAACACCCGCAAGGAGTTTGAATCCGGAGTCGTACACGGTAGTATTATCAAGATCTATCCCAAAGGCTTTAACTCCCATTTTATGTAAATCTTCGGGAGTAATGTCAGTTATTAAATTAAAAACATATTTAGGAATTGCATTAGTCATAAATTTACCTACCTACAAAAAAACAGACTCGATTCATTAACCGAGTCTAATAGTCCTATTTATATTTGCGCTTACGGGCTTCTTCGGACTTCTTTTTTCTTCTGACCGAAGGCTTCTCGTAATGTTCTCTCTTACGCACCTCACGGATTATACCGTCACGGCGAGTTTGAGTTTTGAAACGAGCGAGAGCCTTTTCAAAGGATTCGTTGTCCTTGACTTTAACTTGACTCATTATATTCCCTCCCTCCGCAAAACGCAGGGTAAATCCGCATAAGTGATTTTACCTTAAGTTTATAGGCAACCTTTATTATACCACTTATTGCTTGTCTTGTCAAGTATTTTTTATTTTTTTATCACTTGATATAACTGTCAATATCTATATATTGTGGTATTCCGTTTTCTTCTCTTGATTTATCCGCAAGATATATAGTCAAATGACCTGCGACGGAATGTTTAAGTTCCGTACATGCAATAGTTGCTTTGTCATATCTCAAATAGTCCACAAAATCACGCATCATCGCAAGCTCTCCGCCATGACCGATAACAGGTTCATCCGTACTTACATCAACGATATATTGGTCATATTCCTTACCGGGATCGGAGTTAATAATCTGTACGGTATAAATATTTTTCTCGAAGTCGCCAAAAATCTCACCTTTCGTGCCGATAACGTGTATCTTGCGAAGGGGCATTGAAGCGCCGCCGACTAAATTGTGCGTACCTGTTGCACCATTCTCAAACTTGACGATGAGAGCCTGATTATCAACTATATTGTTATCACATTTGTAGACGCATCTTCCGTAGGGGCTGTCTCCCTTAAGCAGATTTATCTTGTCTTCAATGGTCGGATTTTCGATATTTTCAAGAGCCGACCAAACATAGAAATGCCAGCGATCCGGATGGTCAATATATATCTTTTTAGCAGACTGTGTACAGGAATCAACCAAAGGACAATCTACCATACAACGAGTTCCGGCATTTTCGGGAGCGTTTTCAGGCTTAAACTGAAATTTTGAACCGAAAGATGACACGGTATGAGGACGATTTTTGCCCATAAGCCACATCATTATATCCACATCGTGGCAACATTTTGCAAGAAGCATTGTTGTCTTGCTTTCGTTTGAATTTGCCCATTTGCCGCGGACATATGATGTCGTTAAATGATGATAGGACACGCATTCGGTGGTCTGAATATTGATAATATCTCCTATATCTCCACGCATTATTCTCTCTTTGATAGAATAATAAAAAGGAGTATAACGTAAAATATGACCGATAAGAACTTTATTATTCTTACGAACAACCACTTCCATCAATGTTTCAAGCTCGTCAATATTGCAGGCAAAAGGCTTTTCAAGAAGCATATCATAACCAAGCTCCAATAAGGGAACGGAGGTTTCAACATGTTGCTGATCCATCGTGCCGTTGATAATGGCATCCGCAAATTTAGGTCTTTCTGCAAGTTCTGCGGCGTCTTTGAATATGTTTTCTTTCGGAAAGCCGTATTTCTTCTGTGCTGTCAAACATCTGTCATAATCCGGATCGGCAACACCAACAATCTGAAGGTCTTCGGGATGTAAAAGAGAATATCCTGCATACAAATCCGCTCTGTGCCCGAATCCGACAATTATTGCCGTTACGGGCTTGATATATCTGGGGTTCTCCATAATTATTCTACAACCTCACCAATTAAATTGCCGTCTATAACATTGAAAATCCGGACTTTTACTATATCGCCTTCAAATAAATCATAGTCACAGGTCATTATTGCAACAGAGTCAATGTCCGGAGCATCTGTCCACGCTCTGCCGAAATATGAGTCGGTATAGCCGTCATAGCCGTCAACAACTACTTCCAGAATTTTGCCGACATTGGCATTTAATTTTCTTTCAAATATTTCGTGCTGAATATTCATCAGGATTTCGCCACGCTCACGTTTGACCTCATCGGGAATCTGATCATCAAAGGTGGCGGCGGGAGTTCCTTCTTCAGCGGAATATTCAAAACATCCGAGCCTGTCAATTTCCGCCTCTTTGACAAATTCACAAAGCTCTTCAAACTGCTCATCTGTTTCGCCGGGAAAACCGACTATTAAAGTTGAACGAAGTATAGCATCGGGAAGTTTTGTACGAATATGATTTATAAGAGCAAGCAAAGAATCTTTGTCGCCTGTACGGTTCATACGATGTAAAATATCACGATTACAATGCTGCAAAGGAAGGTCGATATAGTGAAGCACCTTCTTGTTTCTTGCCATTGCATCAAGAAATTCATCGTTTATTCTGTCTGGATAGCAATAGAGCAACCGAATCCATTTAAGATTTTCAATCGTTTCAAGTTTATCAAGAAGTTCCGGCAATTTCTTTTCGCCGTACAAATCCTCTCCATAACGGGTTGTATCCTGAGCGATAACAATAATCTCTCTGACACCGTCATCGACAAGCTGTTTTGCCTCCTCCACAACGCTTTCGATTGTGCGTGAACGAAACTCCCCGCGAATAGACGGAATAACACAATAAGAACAATGATTTGAACAGCCGTCTGCGACTTTCAAATATGCCCAATGTTCCGGAGTAGTCAATATTCTTGCGTCATCCAGAGGCATATCTGAAACGGGGGGATGAATAATCTTATGCTCCTCTCCTGCGGCAACGGCGGTTAAAACCTCGACTATATCACCGTTTGCCCCCAAACCTACGACCGCATCAACTTCGGGAATTTCTTTGATTATTTCTGCTTTGAAACGCTCCGCAAGACAGCCGGCAACGACAATTTTCTTTATCTCGCCGTCCTCTTTCATTGAAACCATATCAAGAATATTCTCTATCGCTTCTTTTTTTGCGTCATCAATAAAAGCACAAGTATTGATAACAACAATATCAATACTTCCCAAATCATCTGATATTTCAAAACCGGCAGATGCCAATTTTTCAATCATCATCTCACTGTCCACCTGATTTTTCGGACAGCCCAACGAAATGAAGCCAACTTTCATCTTTCGCTCCCAATTGCTTCTTTAATATCGGAATATGAATAACCGAGTCTCTGCAATCCCGCAATCATCCGACGCATACTCTTTTCATCATCGGCACAGTCGGGATACTTTCTCTCAATTACTTTTTTTATGTTTCCAATTATGTCAATTTCAATTTCATCTAAAACCTGCGTTATGATATTCCTGTCAACACCCTTTGCAAACAGCTCGTTTTTTATACGACAGGGGGAGAAAAACTTGTTTTCGTTAAGTTCTTTTGCATAACTTGTTGCAAAATCGTAATCATCAATAAAACCCATGTCTTCGGCTTTGTTTAACGCATATTCGCAAGCATCGGCATCATATTTCCGACGTAGTTTATCGGATAATTCTCTTCTCGAATGTGCCCGACCTGTCAGAATATTCAACGCAGAATTCAGACAACGACGACGAACCGACTCGGACTTAATTTCATCGAGTGTATCTTCATCAACTTCGTCGCTGTCAAAAATATGATAATCGTACCAAACAACGCTTTCTATTGAAAATATAAACTCGCCGTCGGCAAAAATATTAAGTCTGCCGCCTTTTCCCTGTTCGGTAGTGATTTTCATTATTCATCAATAGAAAAGTCAAAATCGTCTTCATTGTAAGACAATATAGGATTTGACGGTTTTGCGGGAGTTTCCGCTGTTTCCTCTTTATCGGCAGGATTTTCGGATAACTTCTTTGTTACTAAGTCCAGAAGTTCAGCTTGAAGATCGGGATTTTCAGCAACAATCTTTAAGCAGTTATCTCTGCCCTGACCAAGTCTTTGAGATTTATATGAGAACCAAGAGCCGCTCTTTTCAATGAATCCGAGTTTAACGGCTGCATCAAAGATTTCACCGTCTTTATTGATACCCTTGCCGAACATAATGTCAAATTCTGCCTCTTTGAATGGCGGAGACACCTTGTTTTTAACAACTTTACAGCGTGTACGAGAACCTATGATTTCGCCGCTGCTTCCTTTAATCTGTTCAATCCTGCGAACATCAATACGTACCGAGGCATAGAATTTAAGTGCACGACCGCCGGTTGTAACTTCGGGATTTCCGTACATAACGCCGACCTTTTCACGAAGCTGGTTGATAAATACAACAACTGTACTTGAACGAGAAATTGCAGCCGCCAACTTACGCAATGCCTGGGACATAAGGCGAGCGTGAAGACCTACGTGGGAATCACCCATTTCACCTTTGATTTCCGCAAGCGGAACAAGAGCGGCAACGGAGTCAATTACGATAATATCAATCGCACCCGAGCGTGTAAGAGCCTCGGCAATTTCAAGAGCCTGTTCACCGCAGTCAGGTTGAGCAACCAGAAGAGAGTCAATATCAACTCCTAAATTTCTGGCATATATGGGATCAAGGGCATGTTCGGCATCAATAAATGCTGCTTCGCCGCCAGCTTTCTGAGCTTCAGCAATAGCGTGAAGAGCCAAAGTAGTTTTACCCGACGATTCGGGGCCATAGATTTCAATAATTCTGCCTTTGGGCAAACCGCCGATACCGGTGGCAATATCAAGCCCCAATGAGCCTGTTGAAATAGCGGAAATATTAAGCTCCGGTGCATCTCCCAGACGCATGATTGCACCCTTGCCGTAACGCTTATCAAGCATATCCATAGCGGACTTCAATGCCTTTTCCCTTTCAGCTGTATCAGTAATATTTGTAACAGCACCTATGCTTTTATCTTTATCTCTAGCCATATACTTCTCCATTAAAAATTATTACATTTATTATACTACATTTAACACTTAACTGCAAGCCTTATTTTCTTTATTTTCCGAAAAACCATTAACTCCAAGAAATAATACCTGTTTTTTCGTCATTTTGCCGAAAGAAAGCAGATAGCATGTTGACCAAAAATCAAGCGTTATTTTTCGTTTTTGTCAAAATAAATTGTAGGTAATGCCTAACGCGAAAAAAAAATTTTTAATTTTTAAAGTTTTTTTGTGAAAATGCTTGCAAAATTTAAAAACTTATGCTATAATGCAAATGTTAATCTATTGTCATATTGCACAAGAGTAATATTTATAGGGGGATATGATATGTCAAACAGAATTTTCCAAAATGCTATTCATCAAATGAGCGATTCTTTTTCATCTGTTGTCGGCGTCATTGATGAAACCTGCAACATAGTTGCTTGCTCAAACTTAAGCCGCATCGGTGAACTGCTGTCATGCCCGGTAGAAGAGGTATTTATACCTAATACAAGTTTTACAGCTAACGGCTATTCCTTCCATTCATTCGGCAATCCCGCTTCACCCGAATTTGCTGTATTTATCGAAGGTGTTGACGAAGATGCTCAGAAATATGCAAATATTCTGGCTCAGTCATTAGGATGCATAAAGCAATTCTATGATGAAAAGTTCGATAAAACAAACTTTATAAAGAATGTCATGACCGACAACTGCCTGCCAGGTGAAATTTTTGAGCGTTCTCATGAACTTCACCTTGATGAAGATGCAAGCCGTGCCGTTCTTCTTTTAAGATTAAATGAGCCTGCGGATATTGCCGTATTTGATTTGGTTCGCGGACTTTTCCCATATACCAACAGAGACTTTGTTGTCAACATCAATGACACTGATATTGCTCTTATCAAGGAAGTTCGTCCCGATACTCAGACCAAAGACTTGGAGCTTCTTGCTCGCTCCATTGTTGATGCTCTCGGTGCAAACCTTTATGCAAATGCTCGTGTCGGTATCGGTACAATCATTGTCGGAATCAAAGATATCGCACGCTCCTACAAGGAAGCACAGACTGCTATTTCCGTTTCAAAAGTATTCGCAACAGAAAAGGTTGTTGTAAGCTATGACAACCTGGGGATTGCTCGTCTTATTTATCAGCTTCCCGTTGCACTTTGTGAATCTTTCCTCAATGAAATTTTCCGTCGTGATTCAATCGAATCTCTCGACCAGGAAACTCTTTTCACGATACACAAGTTCTTCGAGAACAATTTGAATGTTTCCGAAACATCAAGAAAACTCTTCGTTCACAGAAACACTCTTGTTTATCGTCTTGAAAAAATCCGCAATCTCACCGGTCTTGACCTTCGTGAGTTTGATGATGCTATCGTATTCAAAATAGCCTTGATGGTTAAGAAATATCTTGACACTCGTCACCTTTCATAATTTTCCCCAAATAATAAGGCTCACAAAAAAGCGAGCCTTATTATTTTATCAATCAAAAACAAAAAAGTCTGCCGTAACCCGACAGACTTTTTGTCATTATTTTGCAAGAGCACCGATTTCGAGCATAAATGCACCGATTTGTGCACCAAATTCAGGAGCACCGTCCATAATAAGTTTCCCTTCACGAACTGATTCGAGCATATCATCTATTGACATGAGAGTGCCCAGTGCCGATTTAAGAGAGTCAAAACGCATCGTGAAGAAAGGTAAAGCTCTCTTATACTCACCTCTGCCCGCTTTGCTCTTTCCGGCTTTAACACGGATAAATGCAGAAACTGTAGGTTCATCGTTAACTTTCCAAGCATAAACACGGTCGGGACTCTTTAATGCCCATTCATGAATTGCGGGGTGTCCCATCTTATTCAATGCAGAAATACCGCTTGAAAGAAGATAGAAATAGAGCTTAACCAATAGTCTTTGAGTTTCTTCATCTTCGGGCGGGGTTGTAAGTCCCAAAAGATTTGCCATCTTCAGAAGAGCCATCATAAAAGCGATAAATTCTTTTGTATGCTTGGCAACACCCTTCATTTTGGGCAAGGTTGCGGGACCGATTTTCCCCTTGAAAAATGCGTTCATAGCTTCAACGCTCTTAAATTCAAGCTCAACGAAAGGACGGGTATCTACCTTGTTTGCGTGAATAACCCATTCATCTCCGTTAACCTGAAAATGTGTTGCCCATTTCCCATCGGGAGCTTCGGGATCCAAAGCGGAAACCTGATAAATACAGTGGATATTCTTGAATTTCTTATTGAGAGAAGGAACATCCTGAACGATGGTTTTCAGAAGCGGTAAAGCGGCACAGAGGAATATCTTATTAGAATACATCTCGTTTTGGTTTGCCATAGTTATTCCTCCTTAATATTCGTCTCCCCAGTCCTCATCAGCCTCGAAGTCTGCTTTCATAACTACTCGGACAGCCTCGATAATGCCGTTGGCATCAATACCCAAGTGGCTCATAATATCTTCGTGAAGACCAATGGGAGCGAAAGTATCCTGAACGCCTAATTTCTTAAATGCACAAGCCTTTCCGGATTCAACAACCACTTCGGCAACAGCAGAGCCTAAACCACCTATAATATTGTGGTCCTCAACCGTTATAATACGGCGAGTTTCCGTAACTGCCTTTATGATCGCATCACGGTCAATCGGCTTGATTGTATGCATATCAAGAACGCGAACTTTAAGTCCGTCTGCTTTATCAAGGAATTCTGCAGCCTGATTTGCTTGGAATACGCAAGAACCGCAAGCAATAATTGTAATATCTGTTCCCTCACGAACTGTTACAGCCTTACCGACTTCATAACCATAATCAGTATCCTTATAAAGAGTCTGGTCAAAACCGCGGTTTATACGAATATAGAACGGACCGGGAGTTTCGTAGGCAGCCATAACCGCGTTATATGTTTCCATACCGTCAGCGGGACAGATAACTGTTAAATTGGGAATGGAGCGAGTAAGTGCAAGGTCGCAAATTGCATGGTGAGTAGAGCCTGCCTGCCCGAAAGAAGTACCGGAATGTGTGGCAATAACTTTTGCATTGACATTCTGATAGCATATGTCAGTGTGAAGTTGGTCTGCTGCTCTGAAAGATGCAAACTGTGAAAAAGTTGACAAGAAGGGAACTAATCCTGCTTTTGCCATACCTGCGGCTACACCGACCAAGTTTTGTTCTGCAATACCGACATTGAAAAATCTGTCGGGGAATCTTTTCATAAATTCACCGATTTTGGTGGACTTTGCAAGGTCCGCGGTCAAAGCAACAACTTCGGGATGTTTTTCTCCTAATTCCACGAGAGCCTTACCGTAAATTTCAGCTGTCTGTAAAGATGTTGAGTCAACAGCTGTATAGGTCATACCTCCGCCTGCCATATTATTTCGCCTCCTTCTCTACTCTTGCAACACGTGCGGCATAAGAATTTTCAAGTGCCTTCTTTGCGGCTGCATATTTTTCATCATCAAATGCACCATAGTGCCATGTGTAATCATCTTCGATAAAGTCAATTCCGCAACCCTTCAAAGTATCCATGATAATCATATAGGGTTGGTCGCTTGTGTTGGCAAGCGCCTCATCAATAGCACCGCAAAGAGCATTGATATTGTTTCCGTCAACTTCAAGGACTTTAAAACCGAAAGCTGCCCATTTATCTGCAAGGGGTTCAAGACGCATAACGTCTTCCGTACGACCGTCAATCATACACTTATTTCTGTCAACGAAAGAGATGACATTGGTTACTTTGTAATGAGCGATAGTCATAGCGGCTTCCCAGTTTGAGCCTTCGTTACATTCACCGTCACCTAATACGCAGTAAGTCTTATAATCCTTACCCAAAACGCGAGCGGCAAGACCTGTACCGGCAGCGATTGAAAGACCATGTCCCAATGAACCTGTAGATGCATCAACACCGACAACTTTGTTGGAGTCAAGGTGCATTCCCATCTTGGAACCGGAAAGGTTGAAAGTTTTAAGCATTTCAACATCATTGAATCCCTTGTCGCAAAGAACGGGAGCATAAGCAACTGCTGCATGACCTTTTGAAAGGATGAAGCGGTCGCGATCAGCCCAATTGGGATCTTCCACTTTGATGTTAAGATACTTGTAATAGAGAACGGTCAATAAATCGAGAACAGACATACCTCCACCGATATGACCTGAGCCTGCCCAATAAGTCGTGTCGAGTGTCAGATTACGAAGCTCGTGAGCCTTTTTTTCAAGAGCAAGCCATTCTTGTTTGCTTAAAGCCATATATATCTCCTTTATAAATTAATAAGCAATTTTTAGTTTGCACCACAAGTCAAGTTGTTAGAATAATTCGGGATGGTTGTCACGAACTGCCTTGAAGGCAACATCAGCAACTTCCATAGTGCGATTAATATCTTCATCTGTCAAAGCAGCATTGATGAAGTGGTTGTGGTGCCCTGCAAGGAAAATACCACGGCGTACCATTTCGGAAATCCACTCCTGATGTAAGAACAAGGAGTCATCATTTGTTATTCTCAGATAGAAAAGTGCAGGTTCGCCGGTAGCAAGCAAGTTAAAGCCGTTATTTGCGGCAGCAGCACTCAAGCCTTCCGTAACCTTAAGTCCTTTTTCTCTGAACATAGCGGGAGCATCAAGAGCTTTGAGCTTATTGATACAGGCTATACCGGCAGCAAACGGAACAGCACTCATCCAATATGAACCCGTATATGAAAGAGAGCTCATTGCAGATTTAAGAGAATCCTTACCGCAAAGGCAAGATACGTTCCAGCCGTTTGCAATAGCTTTACAGAAGCAAATCAAATCCGCTTCAAAACCGTAATAATGGTCAGAGCCGGCAATGTCAAGTCTGAAACCGCAACGAACGTCGTCAACAATAAGAACAATGCCTTTTTCTGTACAGAGCTTGCGAACTTTCTGCCAATATCCGTCTGCGGGAAGGCTATTGTCAAGATAATTGCCGTGCATATAGGGCGTAGCGATAAATGCTGCAACTTCACCGTCATTTTCATCAATTAGCTTTTCAAGAGCTTCAAAGTCATTCCAGGCAACATAAAGGTTGTTTGCAACGTCCTCCGGAAGAACACCGGGATAGTCAACTTTTTGTGTCCACATTGAAACGCCGTGATAGAAACCGTTAACAAAGATAATTTTCTTTCTGCGGGTTGCTGCACGAGCACACATAATAGCAGCCTGAGTAACGTCGTTACCGTTTTTAGCAAAGAAAGCCCAGTCTGCAGATGCAACGGTATCTACCATAAGTTCTGCAAGTTCGACCATTTTGTATGACGGAGTAGTTGTGCAGTTACCGATTTTTGCCTGTTCGATTGCTGCGGCATCAACATCTTCATCGCAGTATCCCAAAATATTAGGACCATATGCACACATATAGTCAATAAATTCATTTCCGTCAACATCCCAGAAACGAGAGCCTTTTGCACTATTGCCCAAAAGCGGCCAGCTTGTTACGGGAATGAAGTTGCCCTCTGCAGGACCTAAATGCCCGTATACGCCGGAGGGAATAACCTGCGTTGCACGATTGAACCACTCACGGCTTTTTTCATATGTATTAATTTTGATTTTCTTAGCCATTTTAATACCCTCCTTATGCAAGATAAACTGCTACACGGTCGAGAATACGGTTGACATTGTCAATCATATTTATCATACCGCCCATAACGATTGTACCTTCGCCGATACAAGCAATGGCATTGACCTTGCCGTCAAACAAATCGCGGGCAAGATGAATATCGCCGAATTCCATAATAGCACGATATTGTTCGGGAGATTTTTTGAGAGTAATAAGATGATGATTCCGAACAACAATACCTACCGCAGGACCGTCTTTAATACTCATTTTGATTGTTCCGTCAGGAATATGACCTGCGGAGAATTGACCGATTGCATCATTATTTCCGATTTGTGCAATGGCAACACTGATCAAATAGAACATGAGAGTTGTAGATGTAACAAAGAATTCTTCATCTTCCAAATCAGCAGGATCGGGACGAAGATACTTTGTAAGCAGATCGGTCAAAGCAGTAAAGCTGTTGAGCAAGAAACCGATATGCTGGAAGCCTTTTGAAGGAATGGGAGTAACCGTGCCGTCAATCATGCCGTTAAACTTCTCACAAGATGAGAAAGGAAGCATAATGTTGCACTTCCTGTTTAAGCCGTCCTCCATGCGGCAGAAACCATTTTTGAATGTAAGTGTGGCTTTTGGACCACCCTTTACATCAAAACCAATCGTAATCGGTTTTTTATTGGTGAGTAACGCACGTGCGTCGGGGTCAAGTTCGCAAAGATTTTCAAGCGTGCCCAATATGCCGTAAAGGTTAATGTAGGCAAGCGTTCTTGCATCAGTCATACGAAGTCCTCCTTTATTTTACCATTGTGTTTTACAATAATAGTTGTATACATTATAACAAAATCAGTATTGTTTGTCAAGATATATATGCAATATTTATAGATAAAAATATATAAAATAAAAACAACCGCCGAAACGGTTGTAGTCATCTTGAATTTATGCTTTGTTATCGCAGCCGAGAACATTTACAATCTTGTGAGCAACCATATCTCTGATAGCAGTTCGAGCGGGAGCAAGGTACTGACGGGGATCGAAATGTGAGGGATTTTCTGCAAAATATTTACGGATGGAGGCAGTCATTGCAAGACGAAGGTCGGAATCGATGTTTATCTTACATACAGCCATCTTCGCAGCCTTGGCAAGTTCGGATTCGGGAATGCCGATAGCTCCGGGGATATTACCGCCGTAAGCATTAACCTGCTTGACAAATTCCTGAGGAACAGAGGATGCTCCATGAAGAACAATGGGGAAACCGGGAAGACGGGCAGCAATGTCTTCAAGAATATCGAAACGAAGTTTGGGTTCCTGACCGGGTTTGAATTTGAAAGCACCGTGGCTTGTGCCGATAGCAATGGCAAGAGAGTCAACACCCGTGCGTTCAACAAAATCCTGAACCTGTTCGGGATTTGTATAGGAAGCATCTTCTGCAGAAACATTGACATCGTCTTCAATACCTGCAAGTTGTCCCAACTCGCCCTCTACCATTACACCGTGAGCGTGTGCATATTCAACAACCTTTTTTGTAAGAGCAACGTTGTCTTCATAGGCATGGTGTGAGCCGTCAATCATAACGGAAGTGAAGCCACCGTCAATGCAGGACTTGCAGATTTCAAAATCTGCACCATGATCAAGGTGAAGAGCAATTGGAAGACCTGTTTCAGCAACAGCTGCTTCGACTAATTTTACAAGGTAAGTGTGGCTTGCATACTTTCTTGCACCTGCGGAAACCTGAAGAATAAGAGGAGCATTAAGAGAAGCTGCCGCTTCTGTGATGCCCTGAATGATTTCCATATTATTTACATTGAATGCGCCGACAGCGTAATTGCCGTCATACGCCTTTCTGAACATTTCTTTTGTGCTTACCAAAGGCATAATATTTCTCCTGTTATAAAATTTGAAAGGGAATTTTGCAAAACAAATTATGTTTTCTGCTGTGCTAAATTCCCCGATTCTTGATTTTTAGTTTTTACGGCGGGGCTTGGATGAACGCTTGCGTTCCGGCGGATCATTGTTTTCCGGAGTCAATCCTTCAACTTCGATTAACGCGGCACGACGGGAGAAGTTAAGACGACCCTGATCATCAAGAGGTAATACCTTAACGAGAACAGCGTCACCGACTGCAACAACATCTTCAACCTTTTCAACACGCTTGACATCAAGCTGGCTGATATGAACCATACCTTCTTTGCCGGGAGCAATTTCAACAAAAGCACCGAAACTCATAATACGGGTAACAACACCCTTATAGAATGCACCTTCTTCGGGATCGTTTGCGATTGTTTCAACAATATCAAGAGCACGACGGGCATTATCAATATCCTGTGCACAGACGAATACCGTACCATCATCGTCAATGTCAATCTTGCAGTCGCATTCAGCCTGAATTTTCTGAATAACCTTGCCCTGCTTGCCGATAACATCACCGATTTTTTCGGGATCAATCTTTGTGGAGAGCATTTTGGGTGCATATTTGGAAAGTTCTTCACGAGGCTTTGCAATACAAGGAAGCATAACATCGTCAATAATCTTTACACGTGCTGCGTAAGTCTTTTCAAGTGCTTCCCAAATGATTTCGGGAGTAAGACCATGAACTTTTGTATCCATCTGAATGGCTGTGATGCCCTTCTTTGTACCGCCGACTTTGAAGTCCATATCGCCATAGAAATCTTCAAGTCCCTGAATATCAACCATAGTCATAAAACGGTCGCCTTCGGTTACCAGACCGCAGGAAATACCTGCAACGGGAGCCTTAATCGGTACACCTGCCGCCATAAGAGCGAGAGTAGAACCGCAAATAGCTGCCTGAGAAGTCGAACCGTTTGAAGAAAGAACTTCCGAAACAAGACGAATGGAATAGGGGAATTCTTCTACAGAAGGAATTACGGGAACAAGAGCATGTTCCGCAAGTGCACCGTGACCGATTTCACGTCTGCCGGGGCCGCGAGAAGGCTTTGTCTCACCGACTGAATAAGACGGGAAATTGTAGTGATGCATATAACGCTTGCTTTCTTCTTCATCAATTCCGTCAAGCTCCTGAGCATCACCGATTGTACCCAAGGTTGCAACGGTAAGAACCTGCGTCTGACCGCGAGTGAACATACCCGAACCATGAACACGGGAAAGAAGATCAACCTGTGCATCAAGAGGACGTATCTCATCAATACCTCTGCCATCTACACGCTTGTTTTCATCAAGAAGCCAGCGGCGGACAACTTCCTTTTGCGTATTGTATATGCAATCGTCAATTTTTGCAATGTCATCGGGATAAACTTCATCAAACTTAGCATGAGCGGCTTCATATACAGGCGTCAATTTCTCATCACGAACACGCTTATCATCAGTATAAAGAGCTTTCTCAACATCCTTAATTACAAATTTCCTAACTGCTTTATACATTTCGGGAGACGGGTCATTTGAGGGGAAGTCAACTTTTTTCTTGCCGACAGATTTCTGAATTTTCTTGATAAACTTGACAATTTTCTGGTTTTCCTTGTGAGCTAACATAATGCCGTCATACATAGTCTTGTTGTCAATTTCGTTTGCACCGGCTTCAATCATAGCAATAAGCTTATCTGTGGAAGCGACGGTAACTGCCATTTCGGAAATTTCACGTTCTTCGGCATTGGGGTTGATGATATATTTGCCGTCAATAAGTCCGACTGATACACCGGAAATGGGACCTTCCCACGGAATTTCGGATATTGAAAGAGCAATTGATACACCGATCATAGCAGTAATTTCAGGAAGACAATCGGGGTCAACGGACATAACGGTAGCAACAATACCTACATCGTTACGCATATCTTTCGGGAAAAGAGGACGAATGGGGCGGTCGATGACGCGAGCTGACAAAACAGCCTTGTCGCTTGCCTTACCCTCACGACGACGGAAAGAACCGGGAATTTTACCTACTGAATAGAGTTTTTCTTCGAAGTCAATTGACATCGGGAAGAAGTCAACGCCTTCACGGGGCTTGTCAGCCATGGTTGCGGTGCAGAGGATTTCTGTTTCACCGTAACGGATAAGACATGAACCGCCGGCAAGTTGTGCCATTTTTCCGGTTTCAACAACAAGCGGTCTGCCTGCTAATGTGGTTTCAAATACTTTGAAATCTTCAAACATTGGATATTCTCCTTTTTATTATTTTCCGACAAGCCAAATGAACAATTATATCTGCCGACGACCAAAACTATCTATGAAGTATAAACTGTCGCAGGTACATATAATTGCTGATTAAGCTGTCGGTAATGGATAAATGCTTACAGTCAATACTGTAAAAAAAGCGGGCTTATTAGCCCGCCTGTTCTTTTATTACTTGCGAAGGCCGAGACGGGCGACAATTGAACGATATCTCTCGATGTCAACCTTTTGAAGATAGCCAAGGAGATTTCTTCTGCGACCGACCATTTTAAGAAGGCCTCTGCGAGAATGGTGATCATTCGTGTGTTCTTTAAGATGCTCAGTCAAATCCTTAATTCTCTTTGTAAGAACTGCAATCTGAACTTCCGGAGAACCCGTGTCACCCTCATGAACTGCATATTCAGCCATGATTGCTTGCTTTTCAGCTTGTGTCATTATTTTCACCTCTTTTTAATATTTCAATGCCATACCCCAGACAATGGTCACAGGTGTTCCGCTTTTGCGGCAGCCACCAATATCCGAGCATATGCATTCAAGATATTATATCATCACAACACCCATTTGTCAAGCACTTTTAGTATATACGCCTTCACGTTGACAAGGATGCTTGGCATAATAATCAGTCGATTTTTTCAATCCAGCCCATGCTATCAGGGAATTTGCCCCACTGCATTCCGGTAATTGCGTCATAGAGATGCTTAGAGATATTACCAATCTCGTTATTATTGATAACCATCTTGGTATCGCCGTCATAAAGCTCGCCTATAGGAGAGATAACGGCTGCCGTACCTGAACCGAATGCTTCATCTAATGTGCCGTTCTTGTAAGCCCCAATAACTTCATCAATGGAAATTTTGCGTTCTTCAACGGGAATTCCCCAATGTTTAAGAAGTGCTATACAAGAATCACGGGTAACACCGGGAAGAATGCTTCCGTCCGAAAGGTCGGGAGTGATAACAACACCGTCGATTACAAAAAATACGTTCATTGCACCGACTTCATCAATATATTTACGATGAATACCGTCAAGCCAGAGAACCTGAGCATAACCCTTTTCTTCAGCCTTCTGCTGACCGATAAGGGACGCGGCATAGTTTCCGCCGCACTTGGACATACCCGTACCGCCCTTTACGCAACGGACATATTCTCTTTCAACGCCAATTTTAACAGGATTGATTCCTGCTTCGTAATAAGCACCGGAGGGAGAGAGAATGATGCAGAAAAGATAGGAATGTGAGGGATGAACACCTAAAAATTCATCAGTAGCAATAATGAAAGGACGAATATAGAGGGAAGTTCCAAATTCATGAGGAACCCAATCCTTGTCCACTTCAACAACAGCCTTGATAGCCTGCAAAGCATCTTCGGGAGCAATTCTCGGAACACAAAGACGGTCACAAGTATTGTTCATACGCTCGATATTTTTGTCGGGACGGAAAAGCTGAATGCCACCGTCTTCACGACGATAAGCTTTAAGTCCTTCAAAAAGTTCCTGTGCGTAATGGAAAACCATTGCAGACGGGTCAAGAGAGAGAGGACCGTAGGGAACGATTCTCGCATCGTGCCAACCCTTTTCGGGAGAGTAGTTCATCAGGAACATATGATCCGTGAAATGCTTGCCGAAACCGAGTTTTGAATAATCGGGGCGAACACGAGGAGAGGTTGTTTTTTCAATTCTAATGTTAAGCATAAAATACCTCCTAATAATATACAAAATATTATACTACCAAACATAAGAAAATGCAAGTATTTTTTAATTTGTGAATTATTGTTGCATTTTATTAATTATTATGTTATAATATAATGAATATTTATTCACGGAGGATATATTATGACTACCACAAACATCATAATTCTTGCCACAATCATTGTATACATGGCAGCGATGATTGGAATCGGTGCTTGGAAAGCAAAGCAGAACAAAACTGCCGGCGACTTTTTCTTGGGCGGCAGACAACTTTCTCCGCTTGTAACCGCAATGAGTGCCGAAGCGTCGGATATGTCCGGCTGGCTTTTAATGGGTTTACCCGGTCTTGCTCTTATGACCGGTGTTGCAGAAGCCTTTTGGACGGCTATCGGTCTTGCAATCGGCACTTACCTCAACTGGCTTTTGGTCGCAAAAAGAATTCGTATTTATTCCGCAAAAATTGATGCCTTTACTCTGCCCGATTTCTTCTCAAAAAGATTTGGCGGGAACCGAGCCATCACATTTGTTTCTGCCATCATTATTGTTATTTTCTTTATCCCCTATACGGCATCCGGTTTTGCCGCTTGCGGAAAACTTTTCTCTTCATTTTTCGGTATGGACTATGTAACCGCAATGATTATTTCAGCAATTGTTATCATTGTTTACTGCACATTGGGCGGTTTCCTTGCCGCAAGCATCACCGACTTCTTCCAGTCTATAATTATGACTGTCGCTCTTTTCGTAGTTCTCGGTGTCGGCGAAGCTGTCGGCGGCGGATTTGACAGTATTATCGCAAACGTCAAACAACTTGACGGCTTTATGGATGTGTTAAAAGGCTTTGACGTTGCAAGCGGCACTGTGGGAAGTTACGGTGCTTTGCCCATCGTTTCCACTCTTGCTTGGGGTTTAGGTTATTTCGGTATGCCTCATATCCTCCTTCGCTTTATGGGAATTGAAGATCCAAAAAAATTAAAACTATCCCGTCGTGTTGCTTCCGTCTGGGTCGTCATTTCAATGGGATTTGCAGTTTTAATAGGTGTTATCGGCTATGTTCTTATGACAAAAAACATCGTTCCCGCTTATACATCTTCATCCGCATCTGAAACTATTATCATTGACATTGCGAAATTTATCGCAGGTCACGGATATATTCCCGCTATTGTCGGAGGAATAATATTAGCCGGCATTATCGCATCCACAATGTCCACAGCAGACAGCCAACTCCTTGCTGCCGCATCCTCAATCTCACAGGATATTGTTGTTGAAACATTCAAAGTAAAACTCTCCGTCAAAAAATCAATGATTCTTGCCAGAGTTTCAGTTGTTATTATTTCCGTTATTTCCATTTTCCTGGCTCTCAATCCCAACAGTTCGGTGTTCAGGATAGTATCTTTCGCTTGGGCAGGTTTCGGTGCTGCATTCGGTCCGGTTGTACTGCTTTCACTTTTTTGGAAGAAAACTACCGGTGCAGGTGCTCTTGCAGGCATGATTTCCGGCGGTGTTATGATATTCTTCTGGAAATTCGTTGTCAGAAAATTTGCTGCAGGAACTTGGCTTGATATTTACGAACTTCTCCCCGCATTTATCGTTGCCTTGATTGTTATCATTGTGGTAAGCCTTCTTACAAAAGCACCCGACAAAAAGGCACTTAACGCCTTCGATTCAGTCAATATTGAATGTAAAAAATAAACGCAATTATTCAGGCAATCACTTCGGTGCTTGCCTTTTTTATTGGGAAGAAAAAATGATATGTTTCAATTACTCTCATTATTGACAATTAAGTTTTGAGTTGATATAATAATCTTAACCAAATCTTAATAATTTATTGTAAAAAATGCAACAATTAAGCGGTATATTTACTCATATAAAGAAAGGAGTATTTTATGGCAATACTTGAATGCAGAAATTTATCAAAAATATATGCGGCTGCGGAGACAAAAATCGCAGCGGTTGATGATGTATCCTTATCTTTTGAAGAGGGAGAATTTGTTGCGATAACTGGTAAAAGCGGCAGCGGAAAGTCTACCCTTTTACATCTTTTAGGTAGCCTTGAACGTCCTACAAGCGGTGAAATTCTCTATGACAACAAGAATTTTGCGAAATTGGGGGACAATAAGTTATCCGTACTTCGCCGTCGTCGTTTCGGTTTTGTGTTTCAGAGTTACAATCTTGTGGATGAACTCACAGGATATGAAAACATTATTCTTCCCGTTATGCTTGACCGCAAAAAGCCTGACGAAGAATACTTAAAAAATCTGTTTGAGATGCTTGACATAAGCGACAGGGTTTCCCATCTTCCCGCTGCCATGTCCGGCGGTCAAAAACAAAGAGTGGCAATTGCTCGTGCCATTGCAAACAGACCTAAAATCTTGTTTGCCGACGAGCCGACGGGTAATTTGGACAGCAAAAACGGTGCGGAAGTTATTCGTCTTCTGCATGAGCTTAACAAGGAATTTAATATTACCGTAATATTAGTTACTCACGATGCTCAAATTGCAAACTCGGCACAGAGAATACTGACAATCGAGGACGGGAGAGTGGTGGAATGAATACTACCAGATTAGCTCTCGCCAATCTCAGATATCATACGAAAAAATATATTCTCCTTGCCGTTGCAATCATTCTTTCGTTGGTATTTTCAAGCGGTCTTGTGTTTTTGATTACTTCCGCGAATGCAACGAAGAAAGATTTGTATGACAGAGATTTCGGCAGACAGGATTTTATTATCGTAAATGCCACAGATGAAATGTTAAGAGAAGCTGTGGATAAAGGTATTTTTTTAAGATACGGCAAAGCACAAACCTTAGGTTATGCCTTTGATCCCGACTTGGAGGAAAGCAGAGGGTTTTCTATCGGCACATATGATGAGACAGCTTTAGATGAAGGATATATCTATCCCACAGAAGGTCGTATGCCCGAAAAAAAGGGAGAAATAGCCCTTGAAAATGATGTCCTGCTGCGACTTAAATCAAGTGCGGTCATCGGCGACAAAGTTACATTTGAAATAAAAATATCAAACGGTAATATTTCGGAATATCTGCCCGAAACCGTTAAAAAAACATACACCTTAGTCGGTATCCTCAAGGATAAAAGACCGACCCTGGAATATGCGACAGATGCCTCCTATGCAAAACATATTCCGGCTGCCGTTGTTTCAAACGAGGAAAGCATATCCGCAGGTGGTATGCCGCTTAATGTTTTCTATGCAAGTTCCGAAGGTAACGAAGAAGAAAAATGGGAAGCACAGAATTCATTTTATAATGATATAATTGCAGACATAAACTCAAATGTTCAAGTTCTTAATACGGTCTGGCGTTGGTCAAACAACAGCACACTTGCAACTCTTGCAGAAAATATGACACTCCTGAGTATGCTCTTTGCTATTTTGGGTATTGCGTCATTGGTCGGGATTATCAATGCCTTTACCTCTATTTTAGAAGATCGCAAACAGCAGATGGGTATACTTCGCTCCATCGGTGCGAGCAAACACCAACTTGTATTTATTTATGCCAAAGAAACTGCCGTTATTGCGGTTATTTCCCTTATTCCGTCAATACTTATTTCATATTTCGGCACAAAAATCATTGTATCGAATATGAGCGAACATGCAATATTCATACCACAAATTTCCGCACTTTTAATAAGTGCCGCTGTGGGGGTATTAGCGGTTTGTCTTGTATCTTTGATCCCCCTATCCTTTGCAGTTCGCATTTCTCCGATGCAGGCGGTAAGAAATATCGAAAAGACGAGAAAACTTAATCGCAAAAAAATAAAATCACAAAAATCATTCAAAGTTCCGAATCTTCTTGCAAGTCGTACTCTAATTTTCGGCAAAGGTCGGCTTGTTCTTATTTCCCTTATTCTGACCATAATGATATGTATGACATCACTGAGTTTCGGTATTTTCTCCGATGAATATATTAATATTCTGAATCAGTACAGCTATGATTATGCCGTCATGAAATACAACTATTTCATGTTCAACGGAATAAATTTTGACAGTCCTGATACAAAAGGAATAACCGCAAATGAGGCAAATGAAATCCTTTCCTGTCGCTATGTAAAATCTGTTGCGGGATTCAAATCTTATCAAATTCATATGCTTAAAGACTCCTTGACCGATTATGATAAAATCGTAAGCTTTGAGAAAGAAAGCAGGGACGGCTATTTATACGAAAATGACTTTACTGAGGTTACTCCCGAAAATTATCTTGAAGTCCTGATGGATAAGTATAAATATACCGACTTTGATGACATACCCGGTTTCTTAAAAGAGAAAACGGGAAAAGCATATTCCATACCTTCCTCAATGTATTCCGTTGATTCCGCCGTTCTCTCCGGTGCTACCGTAATAGACGGAAAAATTAATCTTGAAAAGATTGCAAGCGGCGAGGAAGTTGTAGTAAGAGTTTCTCCCAAAATCGGCTATTATATACAAAAAGAAGCTTTCGCCGATGGAGACTTCTACTTCTTTATGGCAAAAGATATTGAAGATGATAAAAAATCTAATACCTTTATGGATCCTAAAATGAAGCTTTTGGGAACTGCGGAATGTTCACTCAAAGCGGGAGACATCATTGATTTAGCTGAAATAACCATAAAAAAAGACCATTTCAGTCCTGATTCCGGAGAAGGAAAGCCTGTTGCCGAAGAAGGATATGATATAAACAAAGAGGGGAAATTAAGTCAGAAGACGGTAAAAGTCGGTGCTGTAATAAGCGATCAGAATTTAGGTTCCTCCTGCGGGCTTCCAAATTATACCGTACTCACCACCCACAACGGATTAAGCTCAATATTCCCGCAATTAACTGCGTCAGGCATGAATTTCGAAACACTGGAAATTAAGCTCAAAGATGAAGAAATTACCCCCGAAGTCAATGAAATTATGATGGAGGTCATTAGTCAGGCAACGGGATTAAATAGCACCGGTGGCGATTTTAACATTGAATCCATCCCCGAATATAAGGCAAACGCCCAAAGACAACAAAAAACAGCCCTTTTTATCGGCTCCGGTATAATTTTGTTGCTGTTCTTCATTTGCGTAAGTCTTATTTCCAATTCATTCTCAATCCGTATTCGTCATTCATCCGCACAGTTGGGTACTTTAAGGGCTGTCGGAGCATCCGAGCAGGATTTAAGAATGAGCTTTATTTTACAGCTTCGTACAATTCTCTTAACGGGTATAATAAGCGGTTTTGTCATTTCTCTGCTTCTTTTCTTCGGTTCCAATGCCTATACAAAATTCCTTTTCGGCGAAGTTTTCTTTAAGAAGTTGGCAATCTGGCAACCTGTTCTTTTGGTCGTTGCTCTCACCGTTGTATGCATAATTTCACTGAGCATACAAATACGCAAAATGGCAAAATTCAGTATTGTTGAAAATATAAGAGCATCATAAAACTGCTCTCCTTATGAAAATCATCATTTAATAATCAAAGATTTTACATTATATAAACTCCACAATCCAGAAACAAAAGAGGTTTGTTATGAAAAAAATTATTCCGTTTTTAATTCTTATCTTACTGTTTGCTTTTCCGGTATCTGCCGAAGAAATTGAGGTTGGCACTTTGCTTGAATCCGAAGTTACGGCAGATACACCTTTAATAATGATTTCCGATTTTTCCTGTCCGCAGATAAATGCAGGCTCAACAGGAACTTTATCCGTCATTGTAGTAAATAACGGAAAAGCAGATGCCGAAAACCTTAAAATTTCGTATACGGGCGAGGAAGCCGTTTCTTCCGGTGCGTCATCAATCTTTGTCGGCACTTTGGAAGCTGGCAAGACGTACGAATGGAAAATATCGCTGATTGCAAGAAAAGAAAGCGGCGGTGCAAGTCTTGCAAATATCGTATTTGAATACGACCATAACGGCGAAAGAGTACAAACTGCCGATAATGTTACAATAAATATTAAAGAGGCACCCACTCAAGCCGAGCCGGAAATTGATTCCTCAATGCCGCGACTTATTGTAACCGATATTTCAATTCCCGACGGGTATTTAGTTCCCAATGAAAGCAAAACGGTTAAAATTACAATTAAAAATATCGCAAAAACAAAATCTGCTCTCAATGTCCTTATGACCTTTGTTGACGCAAGCGGAGAGATTAAACCCGACGAGGAAAATTATACTATCGCAAATTCCATTTACGCAGGCAAGGAATTTGTCTGGGAACTTCCACTTACCGCTGCAAACAATGCAAGTTCAAGCGAACACAGTTGTTCACTTTCATTTGAATTTGAAACCTATGACGGCGGTGGCGGCTCGGCTGCCGCGGAGGTTGCAATCCCAGTCCGTCAACCGCTTAAACTTGATTTTTCCGGTGCCTCTTTGCCCGCAAAATGCACTCAAAATGAAAGTGTTACCGCCAATGTTACTTTTATGAATGTCGGAAAAGCCACTCTTTCAAATTGTCGTGTGTCCTTTGAATCTGATGCTTTTGAAATAGGCGGCAGCACTTTGGTCGGCGAAGTTGCCCCCGGCGAATCAAAGACAGGCTCGATCAATTTCAGAGCCGTCAAGTTGGGAGAATGTACCGGCACTTTCATTCTCACTTATGAAAATGAGTACGGCGAAACATTTACCGAGAAAGTTGATGTTACATCCGTTATTGAAGAACAGGTAGATTATATGGAAAACAATCCGGAAGAAGACAAGGAAGCCGAAAACAAAATAAAGGCTATGCGTTGGATCTTCTTAGCCGTCGGTGTGGTTGTCGGTGCAGGTATCGGCGTCGGAATTACATATTTCATAATGGACCAAAAACGTCGTAAAATTGAAGAAGAGAACCTATAAACAGTTAAAATAAATAAGATTTTTTGTTTCTTCAATCATTATTATCGCTCTGAAATATGAGCGATTTTTTCTTTAATATCCTCTTCGTTATTGAGCCACTTATGACAAAAATCCAACCACTTATGACAAAAAGCTTGACAGAAAATGATAAATCTTGTACTATATTCTCAACAAGATAAAAGAGTCATTTATCTTGCGAAAAGGAGGTGTCGCCTTTGGGGCTTGAACCAAAGATTATTTTTGAAACAGCCGATATTGACGGCATTGAAATTATTATACGAGCAAAAGAGCTTACGCCCGACGTTGAAACAATTATCTCAAAAGTCGGCATTGAAAAAGCGACAATGCAAGCATATTATAATGGTGCAGCCGTAAACATTCGTCTTGACGACATCATCCGATTCTATCGTGACGGGCGGGATGTCCGTGCACAGACTTCCAAAAATTCTTTCGTTATAAAAAAACCGCTGTATGCGATTGAAGAAGAAATTGTATCACCCGATTTCGTTCGGGTATCAGGCTCCGAAATTATCAATATCCGATATATTGAGAGATTTTCATTTGTCGGCGGCGGTATGATGCGTATCGAAATGAAAGATTCAATTGTTGCTTGGGCTTCAAGACGCTATGTAAATCTCATCAAGGAACATCTCAAAAATGCATCGGGAGGTGGTGTCTTATGAATAAGCGAATGCTCAAAAAAGCAATTATCGGTGCAATTGTCGGTACAGTCCTCGGAAATGCCGTAACGGGATTTGCGATGTATCTCAAAGCGGGGGTATTCAAGTTATGTATGCCGGAATTTGTCGAGATGGTTGACGGATTTATTCCCGCTGTCATAATTCAAACCATTCTTTCCGCTCTGTTTGGTGTTATATGCTTCATCAGCACTGCCGTTTACGACAGAGAGGACTGGTCGCTTGCACAAGCGGCATCAACACATTTTTCAATTATTTTTGTCAGCTATACTGTAATCGGATTTATTCTTAAATGGATAACACCGAATTTCAAAGAAATCATCACTATATTCATTTTTTTCGCAATTGTCTATTTCCTGATTTGGCTCATAATGTTCTTAATTTACAGGAATGACGCAAAGGAACTGACAAAAGCGGCTAAAGAATATAATGAGCACAAGAAGAAAGGAGACAACGAATGAAACAGAAAGTTTTGGCAATCATTTTATGCATTTTAATGATTGGTTCCTCTATTTCGCTTATCGGCTTTGCAAATGCCGATCCCCCCACTTCTCCTCCCATGGTAAACGGTTTCAGGTGCGAAAGTGTAACTCGCAATCTTGATGGCTCTTACACTTTCAGGTTTTCTTGGGAAGACAACGGACATACCGGTCATTTTGAAGTGTGGGGAACCAGAAATCCGTACTCTCCACCCGGTTCTAACAATTGGATTTTCTGTATGACAACAGGTCGTTTAGGAGAAGGAGGGTACGGGCCACCAATCACAAGTGAGAACGGCAGAATTTGGACTAGCGATATGGAGCTTGCTGGCGACACTATGGTACCCGGTGATACTATATATCTTTCGGCTTCTTCTCTGGAGTTCGGAGAAAACTACGAAGAAACATTTTCTGATCCGAGTAATGTCGTATCTGTTGAATTAACCGAAGACGGCGGCGAGATAGATAATTCGGAAGAGCCATCCTCCACACCACCAACCACCGAAACACCGACTACCGCAACACCACCTACCACTCCGACCACCGCACCACCGACTTCCGCACCACCTACTTCCGCGACACCTCCTACGGAAAAACCCACCGAAGGTGGCGGATATATTATAATAACAACTCAACCGCCGCCTACCGCACCACCTACTGCACCACCTACCGTTCCGACCACCGCCAAGAAACCCACTAAACCTACCGAAAAGCCTACAGAGAAACCGACTAACTCCAACAAATGCAAGCATGATTGGGATGATTGGGATTATTATACCGATATGAAGCATGAGAGAGTCTGCAAAAAATGTAATGCCCATCAGATTGAATCCTGCACATTGGGAGATCCGGAAATCAAAGACGGAAAAGAATATCGGCAGTGTACCAAATGTCTGTTCACTTATGAACGCAAACATATTCACGATATGGGAGCTTGGACAAAAAACGGTGAAACCGGTCATATAAGAAAATGTCAGGTAACCGGATGTTCTTATGAAGAAACTGCAAATTGCACGATGACCATTATTACCGAGAATGATAAGAAATACAGGAAATGTACGGTCTGCGACCGTAAAGATGAGCTTAGCAAAGAAGAACTCGAAGACGAGCTACAGAAAGATGCCGACAGAGAAAAAATTACCGGTGGCGATCCGGACTGTCCGCATTTATCATTAGTCTATGTCTATAACGGCGGCAAAAAACACATGGCATATTGCTCAAAATGCAACGGAGTTCTTCCCGCAACCGCCTGTAAATTCAGAGTAATTGAAACTTTTGAAGCAAGTTGTGTTACCGGTTCGGGCAGAACAGAAAGATGCAGCCTGTGTGAACACATAGAGGAATACATTAATGATGACCAATTAGAGCATGAATTTATCTATGTATCCAAAGGTGGCAACAAGCACGAAAGAAGGTGCAAAACTTGCAACACTCAAACAACTATCGAAAACTGTATCGGAGTGGGAGTTGTTCATATTGTTTCCGAAGCAACTTGTCAGGTAGGAAAGAAAACTCGTACACAATGTGCAAAATGCAACGGGGATGTTATTGAAACCGACAGTCAAGTCGGCAGTCATAAATATGCGGATTTCGACAGAGGTGTCGGTTCAAGAAAATGTATATGGTGCGGCGAAATTGATTCTTGTGAACATTCTTTCAATATCATAACAAGAAAAGAAGCAACCTGTACGCAAAAAGGACTGTTTGACAGAAAATGTGCAAAATGCGGCTATTCGGAAATTGGACTTGTAGAAAATGAACTCGGTCATGATATTTACGGTTCAAGAATTTATCCCGGCACAGGTACTCATCATTATTATTATTGCACCCGTGAAGGCTGTAACAAAAGAATATATTACCCACATTATTGCAATAAAGAAGATTATGATCTATATAAGACCTACTACTTCTGTGCCGTATGCAATCAAAAGATAATGAAAAATAACAATCGTCCGGAGGATAAAGATAAAGACAAAGGTGGAGGTTCAGGTTCAACAAATCACGGAAATACCGGTTGTCCTCACCAGTGGATTGTGTCAAACACTCCTCCCACTGCAACAACTCACGAAGTTGCTTGCAACAAATGTAACCTGACCAGAGATGAAAACCATGATTTCACTTACAGTTGCGTTTCCGATTCAATACATCAGGCTTATTGTAAAATCTGCAAATGTACAGTCAATCAGGAGCATGTATTTGATATAATGTTTGATGAAAACGGTGAATTGGCCATCAGAAAAGAAGGGGACAAATATATCGGTACAAGTGCTTGTGTGTGCGGAAAAGAAAGAACTTGGGAAGCCAAAAACTATGAAGAAGTTAGTGCTCATGTTACGGCAAACACCGGCAACGCCTTTGGAATTTGGGTAAACAAGGAATTCGAAAACTTTAACGGAGCCTTGCTTGACGACGAGCCGCTTTTCCACGGCGGAGATTATGATGGCAAAAGAGGCAGTACAATTATTGAATTAAGTGAATTGGTTTTCTCAACCATTGAACCCGGAACACATACGCTGACATTATTCTTTGAAGACGGTTATTTTGAAACCGAGTTTGTTATCGCAGCAGGTATCGGAGACGTCAACCGTGACGGTCAGATTAAACCCACAGATGCTCGTCTTGCTCTTCGTGCCGCTTTGTCGCTTGAAACGTTGAGTGATATTTCCGGTTGGGCTGCTGACTTTAATGAAAACAAAAAGGTTGAAACAACCGATGCAAGAAGAATTCTCCGTGTTGCCTTGGGTCTTGAAAAGCTTTATAAAGAAGAAGTCAAAGAGGAAAATCTTAAAAGACTGACTTAAATGCTGTTTAATAAAATTAAGCTCCTGCGTAATGCAAGAGCTTAGTTTTTATTTATTGAGTTTTGCTTTTTTCTGCTTTTCGTGCAAACGGCGGAAAATTTTACCAATCTCAACTACGGGAACAGTCGAGAATGCAAGACCTGCGGAAATTGCAAGTTCAACAGGACTGAATACTTGATCTTCGGGCAGACCGAACACCATTTTAAGTCCGGGCGTGTATACGGCAGCAAGAGATAATGCGGTTGTAGCAAAGAATGCACCGACAAGCCACCAGTTTGGGTTCTTTATCATGTGTTTTGAGAAGATAGAACCTATCTGTGAACGCTTGTTGATAGCACTCATCATCTGTGCAAAGTTTACGGTCAAAAATGCCATAGCCATTGCATTTACACAATGAGTGTCGGTGAAAATTGCACCTTGAAGCGTACCGTTTTCAATTCTGAAGCCTATAAAATATGCGGCAAGTGCGATTATGGAAAGATAGACACCCTGCCATGCTATATCAAGACCTGCACCGTTAGAGAATATACCTTCCGATTTTGAACGTGGCTTTTGCAACATAAGGTCGCTTTCAGCCTTTTCCATACCGAGTGCAAGACCGGGCAATGAGTCGGTTACCATATTTATCCACAGAAGATGAACTGCTTCGAAAAGCGGGAAGTGAAGGATTGCGGAAATGAACATAATAATAACTTCGGAGAGGTTTGTGGAGAGCTGGAACTGAATAACTTTACATACGTTGTTATAAATCTTTCTGCCTTCTTCAACAGCGTGGACAATGGTAGCAAAGTTGTCATCGGCAAGAACCATATCCGCAACACCCTTGGTAACGTCAGTACCTGTGATACCCATGCCGATACCGATGTCGGAAGCCTTAATTGAGGGAGCATCATTAACGCCGTCACCGGTCATTGCGGTAACCTTATCCAATGCTTTCCAAGCCTTGACGATACGGGTTTTGTGTTCGGGTTGAACACGAGCATATACGGAATATTTCGGAACAATTTCAAGTAATTCTTCATCAGAATACTTATCAAGTTCAGAGCCGACAATAGCCTCTTCGGCACTTGAAATAATTCCCAATTCCTTACCTATCGCAACCGCCGTATCCTTATGGTCGCCTGTAATCATTACGGGGCGGATACCTGCAAGACGGCATTCTTCAATAGCGTCATATACTTCAGGACGGCAGGGGTCAATCATTCCGGTAAGACCGATGAAAATAAGGTCATTTTCAAGGTCTTCTGCTTCAAAAGAGGCGGGAACTTCATCATATGTTTTGTATGCCGCACAAAGCACACGAAGAGCCTTATCTGCAAAATCCTTATTTGCCTTTTCGGTAGCAGCGATAAATTCGGGCGTTATTGGTTTTATTTCACCGTCAGCAAGATAATGAGTGCACTTTGAGATAAGAACATCGGGAGCACCCTTTGTAAACTGAATAATTTTGCCGTCTACATCATGAACTGTGGACATCATTTTGCGTGACGAGTCAAAGGGAGCTTCACCGATACGGGGAGCCGCTTCTTCAAGTTCATATTTGGGCATGCCAAGTTTATTAGCGTAATTTACTAATGCACATTCAGTAGGCTCGCCGGTAGAGAATTCTTCACCCTTCTTAATCTTTGCATCGGAACAGAGAGCCATTGCACGAGCAAGCATTTTTTCGTCTGTTGAAAAATAGTCAACAACGGTCATCTTATTCTGAGTTAATGTACCCGTCTTGTCGGAACAGATAATCTGTGTACAACCGAGAGTTTCAACGGCGGTGAGTTTACGAATGAGAGCCTGACGCTTACTCATAGAGGTAACACCGATTGAAAGAATGATTGTTACTACAGCAGGAAGACCTTCGGGGATGGCGGCAACCGCAAGAGCAACTGCAGAAATAAATGTATTAAGAGCAACCTTGCCGATAAGTGCGGCACCGATTTCTTGACCGCCGATTTTTGCAAGATAAACAGATTCAACAAGACCGACTACAAATACGAGAACGCAGATACCGAGAACAAGTTTTGTAAGGAAGTGTGAAAGTTCGCTCATTTTCTTTTGAAGGGGAGTTTCTTCTTTTTCCGAAACAGAAAGAGCGTCCGCAATTTTACCCATTTCGGTGTCCATTCCGGTAGCAACAACAACTGCCGAACCACGACCGTAAACAACGGTTGAACCGGAATAAACCATATTTTTGCGGTCTCCTAAGGTAACTTCACCTTGACCTTTACAATTAAGAATATCGACGAGTTTGTTAACGGGTACTGATTCACCGGTAAGAGCCGCTTCTTCACACTTAATAGAGTGAGACTCAAGAATACGGCAGTCTGCGGGAACAGCGTCACCGGCTTCAAGAACAACAACGTCGCCGATTACAAGGTCTTCACTCTTGACAACAACAATATCTCCGTCACGAAGGACTTTTGAAGTGGCTGCAGTCATCTGCATAAGTGCTTCCATTGCTGCTTCAGACTTGCTTTCCTGTACCAGACTCATAATTGTGTTGATGATAACAACCGCCAAAATTACGATAACATCAGCAAAGTCGCCGACAGTTGCTCCCTGTCCGCGTTGCACGGTTTCAAACACTGCAATAACAGCCTGAATACCTGCCGCAATAAGGAGCATAATAATCATCGGGTCAGCAATAGCATTGAGGAATTTCTTAAAAAGAGATTCCTTTTCCGCTTCTTTGAGTTTGTTTTTACCGTTTTTCTCCAATCGGTTTGCGGCTTCCGCAGAACTCAAACCGGTTTCGGCAGACTGAACTTCTTTTAATACGGCTTCTGTCGATTCAAGATAATGCTTCATTTTCTTCTCCCTTATCTTTTCTTATGAAAAAACCTCTAACATAGAGAAAACTACTATGTTAAAGGTCTCGCTTACATATAAAATGCTCCGGACACCAGCCTTTTGGGCGGTTGTTGATGAACGGAAAATTAGCTACTCCCCTCCAACGAGGTCTGTCATGACGTTATTTTATCACACAACAGACCGCTTGTCAAGTCTTATTTTTCTCTTGACAAGGATATTTCTATCATTTATAATCAATAACAGAGATATGCAAGGTGACGAAAATAATGAACTTAACAAATCCAAATGAAATAAGAAGATTGATGAAATCGCATGGTGTTGAGTTTTCTAAATCTCTCGGACAGAATTTTATCATTGATGAAAGCATTTGTCCCTCTATGGCAAAACTTGCCGACTGTGAAAGCGGAGTAATTGAAATCGGCACAGGTGTCGGTGTATTAACACGCGAACTTTCAAAAATCTCAAAAAAGGTCGTTGCAATTGAACTTGATTCTTCGCTTTTACCCATTCTGGCAAAAACTCTTGACGGATGCGATAACGTCTTTGTTCACAATATCGACTTTCTCGACTGTGATTTAGAAAAACTTATCAACGAAGAATTCGGTGGCGAAAAAGTGAGTGTTTGTGCCAATTTGCCGTATTATATCACTTCTCCGATCATAATGAAAATTCTCGAAAACCGTCAACTTATCAAAAGTGCAACGCTTATGGTACAAAGAGAAGTTGCCGACAGACTTACCGCAGAAATAGGCTCGCGTGATTCGGGAGCTTTGACCGTCGCGGTGAATTTTTATGCAACGGCAGAAAAACTCTTTGACGTTGACAAAACCGCATTTATGCCTGTTCCGAAAGTAAATTCGGCAGTTATTAAACTTAATATGCTTGATTCTCCCGCCGTTGATGTTGCGGATGAAAAATATTTCTTCAAAGTCGTCAAAGCCGCTTTCTCTCAACGCAGAAAAACCGCCGTCAACTCTTTATCTTCAGGCTTGGCAAAAGATAAAATTATCATCGAAAACGCATTAAAAAAATTAAATCTACCGTTGACGATACGTCCCGAAGCCCTTTCTTTGGCACAACTTGCCGCATTGAGCGGTATTTTGTCCGAAACCACTTGACAAATCCAAACAAACGGTTTATAATCTTATTACAATTTAACGGGGTGCTGGAAACGGCTGAGATTGCTTGTGCAAAACCCTTGAACCTGATACGGATAATGCCGGCGTAGGAAATACTTTTTGAAGTTTACTGCACTGAAATTTTCCGTGCAGTATTTTTTTCAAAAGGAGTTTGTTATGAACGAAAAAAAGAAAGAATCACTGTACGCAATGATTGAAGCGGCGATAATGCTTGCTCTGACAATGGCACTTGATATGTTTGCCGTTATCAGAATGCCGTACGGAGGCTCTGTAACTATATGCTCTCTTCTCCCCATTATCGCTCTTTCATATCGCAGGGGCTTGAAATGGGGCTTTGGTACAGGTTTCGTATTCGGCTTATTATCAATGATTTTAGGACTTGATAATCTTGCATATATCGCAAAAGATTTCGGAACATTGCTCATTTTCTTTGTCTTCGACTACTTTTTAGCCTGCACTGTTTTGGGCTTTGGCGGAATATTCCGAAATATAATAAAGAGACCGTACATCGCACTGCCTCTCGGAGCATTAGTTGCAACTTCCCTTCGCTTTTTGTCCTACGTCATTTCGGGCTTTACAATCTGGCGTCAGGTAGCGGATTACCCGACTGCTTCACTTGCTGCATTATGGTATTCAATCACCTATAACGCCTCATATATGATACCGGAAATAATTATTACGGTTGTTGCCGCAGGAATTGTTGCAGGAGTGGTAGATCTTCGAAAGAAAAGGATTTAAGTAATTTCAATCATTTCATCGGCTAAAATCGCGGCACAATCAAGATTATGCGTAACGATAATTCCCATCTTTCCCACAAGTTCATTCTTAATAAGCCGTGCCATGTTCTCAGCGGTAGCCTGATCAAGTGCCGAAAACGGCTCATCAAAAAGATAGAGGTCTGCATCTATCGAAAGAGCACGAGCAATACAAAGTCGTCTTTTCATCCCGCCGGACATTTCGGCGGGTTTTTTCTTTTTGTCCTCACGAAGACCGACCAAATCGAGATATTTCTCTGCAGTTTTCACATCGACATTAACGGCGGTTATATTTGTAACGGCATCGGTATTTAACAATCTGTCATCTTGAAATATATAAGAAACTTTTTCAAATCGCTCAGTTATTTCTCCCGTATCTGCAAGTTCAAGTCCCGCCAATATTCTCCATAATGTCGTTTTCCCGATACCGCTTTCGCCGATAATACAATATATTTTCCCCGCATTAAAATCATAAGAAAAATTCGAGAGTACCGTTTTCCCGTCAAAAGATTTTGAGATATTTTTAACTTTCATTTTTTACCCTCTTTAACAGCTGTCCCACGATTTTTTCAATTATAAAACTTAAAACTATTACGCAGAGTGTCCACGCAAAAAGTGCGGGAGTATCAAAATAAATCTTCGTACGGTATAGAAAATATCCTATCGTATTGTGAGGAGAACAAATAACTTCAGCGGCAATTCCCGCTTTCCAAGCCATTCCGACACTTGTTATCATTGCGGATGCAAAATGCGGAAGGACGGACGGAAGATAAATGTATTTAAGTCTCGTCCTTTTATTCATATTGAACACTCTTGCCGCTTCAAGAAGGTTTTTATCGGTGTTCTGAATCCCGGTTTGTACATTTTTACTCGTAATCGGAATGACGATAAGTGCGGAAACAAAGGTCGGAACATAGCCTTTATGCAGAAAAATAAGTGCGAGAAGAATAAATGAAGCAACCGGTGTTGCTTTGATTATTGCTACAAGCGGGGATAATAAACTGTCGGAATATTCGGAAATTGATGATAAAATTGCAATTATTATACCAAAAACCGTACCGATAAGAATTCCGCATAATACACCGAAAAGTGAAGTTAAACAGGCACGCCAAAAAACACCGGTGAATGCCAATTGACCGAGCGTTTTTATTACAATATGCGGATACGGAATTAAATATTCGGCATTTACTATACGTGCGATAATATACCAAACCAAAATCCATATTGCAAGAACAGACAAAAATTTGAATAACTTTTTCATAAAAACAACACTGACTTTTAGAAAAGGCAAAGCAAATCAGAAATAAAGACTAATGAATGAGAGAGGGGGAGAAATCTGCGGTTTTCTGCCATTAATCCGACATACTTACCGCAGTTTCCAACAATTTCATTCACGAATGTGAAGTTAACTTTAATTTGTATAGTAAATATCTGCTGTGGGCAAAGCACCGCCGATACTTTGGGGATTGATTACAAATAACATATCAAACATACCATCACACAGTTCCTTCATCTTTTCGCCGGTTTCAAATCTGAAACGGATATTGGGTATAGCCTTTGCTGCAACTGCGGCGGGCATAATGTCGGATTCTTCGATATATGTAGCAACAACATCAACAGAGGAGGTTAAGAATGTATGAGATCCCAAGCCGTCTTCAAGGAAGTTCTCAACAGCGGTGGGATATTTCTCCAAAAATTCCGTACGAACAACATAAACGCCCATAATGATATTAAGTCTTGCAGCATCAATGGCAAGATTTAAGTCAATTCCGATATTGTAACCGATGTCAGCAGAAAGAAGTTGAGTTGCAAAAGGTTCGGGAAGAACAACAATGTCGGCAGTACCGTTCTTTGCACGGGTAACACTTTCGCTGTGTTCGGCAGTGTATTCAATATTAACCGTTTCTCCGATAACAAGTCCGTTTTCCGTAAGTATTTTTTCAAGAACATATTGTGCCGTCGTGCCTTCGCCAGAGGCAATAATAGTCTTGCCTTCAAGGTCTGCAAAACTCGTAATCGTTGCGTCATTTGTGAGAAGTTGAAGCACGTTTAATGTGTTTGTGGCAATAATTTTAATTTTGCCGTTTGTCTTGTTAAAAAGTGCGGCAGCAGCGTTTGAAGGAATGGCGGCAATATCAACTTCACCCGATAATATTGCGGAATTGACTACATCCGGAGCCGATTCAACAACAAAAGAATAGTTGTTTTTGTATGTTGTCGTCCCACTGTTTACTTCATGCATAAGGTATGACATCTGCATACCGGTAGGCCCTTTGAGGACTGCAACACGGACAATTTCGGGAGTTTGTTCTTCAGTAGTGGCTTCTTCTGTATCATCGACTATACCGCTTGGTTGTTCGGGATCGTCAACATTTTTACAGGCGGTAAATATGCCTACAAGCATTATTATTGCAATGATTACTGCAATTAGTTTTTTTGTTTTCATTCTTTTCTCCTTATTTTTCCATTTTCAATCAATGTGTAATCTGAATTTTCATCACTTAAATATCTATATAAAGTGGCTCGTGCGATATTCAAATCAACACACAAAGCTGACAGCGAGGTGTCAATCTGAACAATCCCGTTTTCATCAGCTTCAATTTCCGATAAATATACCTCTATTCTGTCATTTGGCGACGGATGCGAGAGTATACTCAATCTTTTACTTAAGAATGCAATTCTTTCAGACATTATTCCGATATAATTTTGAGCAACAAGCGAATTTTTTGCAAATATTTTTGATAATTCACCTTCGGTAAGATATAATACTTTACACTTCGTTTTTGCCGTAATTGTTGCATCAAAGCGGTTGTTATCATTAAAGAGTACCGCCATACCGAAACAATCAGATTTTTTCAAAACATTCATTGTGAATTTTCGAGTTTTATCAAATCGAGATACTTGTAATTTCCCCGTAAGAATAATCCCTATTCTTTTCTCAAAATTTTCAGGAGAGCAAATTATATCGCTCTTTTGATATTCAATTATTTCAAAAGGAATATCTCTTAAAATATCTTTGATTTGAACATTTGATAATCCTGAAAAAAGTTTTGAGTTTTTCAGAGCATTTACATTTGTACCATTCAAACAAACACCTCCTTCTGTATCATTATGATACAATATTTTATCATATTTGTCAATACCCGACAGTAGAAAAAACTCTCCTTTCCGGAGAGTTTAATTTGTTGAATTTGTTAATTTACACTAAAGACGGCACCTAAATACGGCTCACCTGATTTTGCCTCAACAATTTCGGACATCTGAGCAAAGAGGGCAATATCGGCTTCACTTCTAAGCGGATAAAGGACGGAAAATTCAAGGCTTTCTCCAACCTTCATAGCTCCGTTGTAAAAAGCATCGTATGCAGCTGCATTTTCACTGTCAATGGTTTTGCCGTTAATTTCATCGATAGTCATACCGTTTTGGAAAACAACAATACGAAGAATGTCGACGGGAGGCTTGGTCTCGTCAATGTTTCCATAGCAGGAAAGAATGAAATTAACCCTCATATATTTCTTGCCGTCTTTCGTAATAATATCATGATCGACAAATTCAAGAATACCGTTTTGAGCATTTTCTCCGCCATTGAAATCAATCTTTGAGCCACCGTAACCGGGCAATGTCTTCCAGGATGGCGTAATATCCTGAAGCTTGGGTGCAGGAGTAACAGCAGGCAGCTCATCAAGAGAAATTGTAATTTCTTCATTGCTCTCCGGCTCATCGGGTTCGCTTATAATGACCTTGATTTCATCTTTGTTATTGATAAGCTCGACTGCGACAATAATACGCTTTGTAATTCCGGGAAGGTACAACTCATCAACTGCACATCCGTCAATGCGATATTCACCGAAAGTCTCCTCAATAATTAAGGATTCTCCTGCCTGTATAACCGTAAAAGTCGGATTAGCTTCAAAAATTGTTGTCATTGAGTCGTATGACTTCTTTACATTAAAGTGAAGGTCAATATAATTAAGGCCTGTCTCAATTTCAGCCCCCTCAAATGAAATGACAGTATTATCAAATTCAAAAGTCAGGGGATTATCCACAATTTCAACCGGTGTTTCGGTAGTTTTTTCTTCTTCGGTGTGCGTTCCGGTAGTATCGTCCTCAACGGGATTCTTTTCACTGCAAGCGACAAAAGATAACATTATACCAAGTGCCAAAATGACGGCTATAATCTTTTTCATAAGCATCCTTCCCTTCATATTCGTAATATTATAATAATATATAAAAAAGAAAAAGTCAAGAGCAAAAGTATTACAGCTTCATTACAACCACTGCCGAATACGGTTAAAAATTTGGCTTGATTTTATAGTAAAAACGTGGTATAATTGCGTATAATGAGAGAGTATTTGAATATTTGAGGTGACTTTATGAATATACGGGAGCAGAGAGCTGCCGAAAGAGCAAAGAAAAGAAAACGCCAAAAGGTGCTGAGTTTCGGCATAGGACTTGCGGCAATTTTAATTATCGTTTTAATTTCCGTCTCCATATTTTTAGACAAAAACACACCTGAAGTTCTTGAACAAACTACCTACCAAATTGAAGATGTTACAGAAAATCCCGAAGCCTTGGCTGCACGTTCAAGTCTTGCGGCAGCATCTTTAAATCTTGAAGAAGCTATGTTCTCCAAGACGAATATCGATAAAACTCTCGAAAAAACCATGGGCAAGGGACTTCGATATGCATTTATCTCCGTATCTGACGGAGAAAGCAGAGCAAAAGTTTTCCATGCAGCCGGAACTTCCGCAAAAGAGGCATATACAGCAGCTTATGATATTACGGCTGATTATGTATATACAAATTGTCTTAACCCGAAATATGTACGAGTCGACTTTGTAAAAAACATTGATGTGGTCAAAACTCCCGAAGTTGCATCCGCTGTATCTGATGAATCTGCGTGGTATGGACAATTTTATCGTCACGGTATCGCTTTTGACAGAGAATTCAATGTTGCATTGCTTGAAAATGAGCTTAATGCAAATGCAATCATCGATTATGACGACGATAAAGATATCCAGCTTGCATATCTGAACAAATATCTCACTGCAAACGATTATGATGAATTCAAGAGTCTGCCCGATGAGATTTTCGCATTTGATACCATAGGTTTTATATATGATGCAACCGGAGTTTATGAGCTTATCAGCGATGACTCCACATCAAACGGCAGACGGGTATTTGAATTGAATGCAGAATCTGCAAAAGCAATTGCAGGCGAAATTTATGCCTATCTCTTTACGAACATGGAAAGTGACGGCAAGTTTGTCTACGGATTGTTCCCAATAGACGGTGCAAATATCGGCTCTTATGATATTGAAAAGCACGCATATACTGTTGATGCCCTAATTAATTATGCCAATGTCAACGATATGGCAGGCATGCACGACGAAGATATTAAAAAAGCCATCGATTATTTAATCGGAAACATAGTTTCAAAAGACGATGCAACAATGTTTGTAGTTGACGATAAGGCGAATATTGCTTCTGCTGTCGCTACTGCCCGCTCTTGTTCTGCCTTAATCTCATATTCAAAACGCTCGGCGGACACCTCTTTTGATTCTACCATCGACAAACTTTCCAACGGTCTTTTGTTTGCACTTGACGCAGGTGAAATTATCTGCAATCAGAACTTTTATTACGGCTCAACCGACGGAGAAGATTTTGCCGTTGCAAATATTGAACATTCAACCGCAGGCGACTGTGTGATTTTATCCGCCCTTTGTGATATTTACGGTTATACGAATGATGAGATAATATTAAGCTCTGCAAAACATCTTGCCGATAAAATGATTGCGGATGACTATCAGGAAAACTATAACCCCGAAATCATCAATGCATTCAACAAACTTACAAAGTATTGTGATGACGAAAAGTATTTCTCCTTCCCACTTTTAGCCGTTGCGGACGGTCTGGACACAGTTAAAAACAGACTTCCCGTCTATGCAAACTATACCGAAGCTCTTATTTGTGCCTATGAGATATATCTTCGTATTGATGAAAAGGCTTTAACGATTGATGCTCTTGCCGATTTTGATTTAGAAAAATTCTTGTCCGTTCTCAATATTCGTGCAGAAAAATTAGCTGACGGATATGCGTATCCCGAAACGGCAATGTATATGAAAAATCCTGCCGATGTTCTGGGAGCCTTTATGTCTCGTGCGGAAAAGTTCAGAGTTCGTATTGATGACAATGCTCAATATATTAACGCTTTGCTTAAATACGCCGAAAACTATACAAATATTGAAGCCGACCTAATCGCAATCAACTCTCCCGAACCGACAGAACCAACAGTAACTGAAGAAGCGGATGAATAAAATTAGCAGCCTGACGGCTGCTGATTTTTTATTGACCTTATGCAATAATATCAAGTACATCAGCGGGGACAGAGGCAAATACCTTTGCTCCCGCTTTTTCAAGGACATTTTTATCACGAAATCCCCAAAGTGCTGCAATAAATGAAAGTTCGGCATTAAATGCAGTTTTTGCATCAACATCGCTGTCGCCGATATAAACAGCCTCTCTCTTATCCGTTATTGAAAGCTCCGCCAGTACAAAATTTACTCCATCAGGTGCAGGCTTAGAGGGAAGGTTTTCTCTTGCTCCGACGACCACGTCAAACAGATTTAGGAACATATCATTAACAATCTTTTTCGCTGCGGTTTCCTCTTTATTTGTAACAACTGCCGTTAAAATATTTCTGTTTTTTAGTTCCTTCAACAACTCAATTATTCCGTCATAAGGGGCGGTTTTATCCATACTGTGAGGAATATAATGATTAAGCATCTCTTCAGTATGTTTTTCCAGCTCTTTTTCAGAAGGAATTGAAGGCAAACTTCTTTCAATAAGTTTCGGAATGCCATCGCCGACAAAACTTTTTATCTCGATTTTACTTCGAAGAGGCATATTGTGTAAACCAAGCATATAGTTTACCGCATCCGTCAAGTCGTCAAGTGTATCGACAATTGTTCCGTCCATATCAAATATTACTGCTTTAATCATTCTTTGTCCCGTTATAAAATTCATAAATTTTCTTTGCATTTTTTTCGCTTATTCCTTTTACTTCGCAAAGTTTTTCCATCGATGCTTTGCGAATTGCCGCAACGGACTTGAAATGCTTAACAAGTGCCGCTGCTTTCTTTGACCCGATTCCCTCTATCTCGGTAAGAGATGTTACCAGAGTAGATTTTTTATGTTTCTTTCGATGATATTCAACGGAAAATCGGTGAACTTCCTCCTGAATTGTGCTGACTAACGTAAATGCACGACGTTTTGAATCAATCGAAATTTCGCCTTCACCGCCTCCGGCTATTGCTCGGGTACGGTGTTTTGAGTCTTTGACCATACCGAAAAGAGGGATTTCCAAATTAAATTTTTCAAGCACCGGTCTTACTGCATTGACCTGACCTTCACCGCCGTCAAGCAAAATTAAATCCGGTAAAGTGCCAAAGCCATCTGCTCCCTTATTTTTCTCATATTCATTAAATCTGCGTGTTAAAACTTCAGCCATTGAGGCATAGTCATCCTGTCCCGAAAAACCTTTTATGGTAAATCTTTTGTACGCTTTTTTGTAGGGTTTGCCGTTTTTGAACACAACCATACCCGCAACGTTATCTGTGCCGGCAGTATGAGAAATATCATAGCTTTCAATATATTTCGGAGCTTCGCTTAATCCTAATAGCTCAGCAAGTTCATCAAGAGCCAAATCTGCTTTATCCGACCTGCCTCGATTCTGAGCAAGTTTTTCGTTCGCATTTTTCAGGCATAATTTTACCAACTCAACCTGCTCCCCCCTTTCGGGTATAACAATTTTAACCCTGCGTTTTGCCTGCTCGGACAATAGTTCTTCCAAAAGCTCTCTATCCTCGACTTCGCCGTCAACGGAAACTCTCGGCGGAATCTGATCTCGCATTGAATAGTATGAAATTATTAAATCTCGTCTTGCTTCGGGAAGGTTTTCGGGGTTATCCATAAAGAAAAATTCATTTTCAAATAATCTTCCGTCATCAAACCGCATTACATTCAGGCAAGCTTTTTCAAGAACTGCCGCCAATGCAAAAACATCCTGCTGTTTTATTTTTTGAGACACAACATGCTGTTTCTCGGCGACTTTATTTATGGCATTTATTCTATCACGATATTTTGCTGCAAGCTCAAAGTCCATTCTTTCGGATGCTGCATACATATCTTTTTCCAAATCTTTTAATATATCTGTACGACTGCCCGTCAGAAACTCAAGTGCCGCATCCACATTCTGATCATATTCTTTTTTTGATATTTTTCCGGTACAGGGGGCAGAACATTTTTTTATAAAAAAATTAAGACATGGACGGGATTTTTTAATATCTCTCGGAAAAACCTTATTGCATGTAGGCAACTGATAAATACCGCATACCTCATCTACGGCGGTACGGGTAAAAAAAGAACTCGTATATGGACCCAAATATGTAGCACCATCATCCTTTTTCTGCATTGCCACACCGATTTTTCGCCAACCCTTATTGTCGATACGAATATAGTGATATCCCTTGTCGTCTTTGAGCAATATATTATATTTCGGTCTGTGTTGTTTGATAAGCGACGCTTCTAAAACTAAAGCCTCAAACTCGGAGTCAACTAAAATATAGTCGAAAGTTTCAATATTTCCGACCAATTTTTTTTCTTTCGTCGTATGATTTGCCGACGAGCCGAAATATTGACTTACGCGATTTTTAAGAGCTTTTGCCTTGCCGATATAAATAATATCTCCGCGAGCGTTTTTCATTATGTATACTCCCGGAGTTTGCGGCAATTTCATTGCTTGCTCACGCAAATCCTTAATTTTATCACTTTTCATAATCAAAAAAATCGACCGACAAATGCCGATCGAATATATAAAATTTTAGTTCTTTGCGAATCCGGACTCGACCAAAGCGATCATTGCATCGAGAGCTTCAACTTCATCGGCTCCGTCTGCTCCGATAGTGATTGTGTCGCCACCTTTAACTCCTAAGGAAAGAACACCTAAAAGACTCTTTGCGTCGATACGGCGAGTGTCGCGCTCAACCCAAATCGAAGACTTAAACTTCATTGCAGTCTGAATGAAGTAAGTTGCGGGATAAGAATGTAAACCGACACTATTCTGAACCTTTACGTCTTTTTTGACCATTTGTAACACCCACCTATAATAATCTGATACCATTATACCATAAAAACAATCAATGTCAACTAAAAACATCGAATTTGTCAAAGTTTGGTTATTGTGTACTAATTGCACAAACAAACCTTGATTTTTTGTTAATTTTTCATAGAATTATACGTCATTGTCGGTGCTGTTGTTTTGGTCATATAACAAGGAATATCACCGAATTTCTCGCTTAACTTGCGTTTTAACACGAACATACTCGGCATTTCGGTATGATAATGCCCTGCCGCAATGAGTGCAAAATCGCTCTCGGAGCAAATTAAAAACTCGTGATGTTTTGCCTCGCCTGTCAAAAGACAATCGACACCCATATCTTTTGCCTGCTCCCAGAATTCACTTCCGCCACCAGTAACTATACCGATGGTTCCTATTTTTTTATTCGGCAAATTGACTGTAACGGCTGCATCAAGCTCTTTTGCAAGCTTTTTTGCAAAACTCTCAGCTGTGGTCGGCTCTGTCTTTGCAATACGCACCAAGGAAGTTTCATCACTTTCCACCGGTATCAAGTCTAAAATATCAATAAGCGTGTCCGCCGTTCCGTCTTTTGCCTTATCCCAAGGAGTATGGGCGGAAAACAAAGTCAAATTGTTTCTTGCGGATTCATATATTACATCACCAGAAAGCACGGTTTTGGTAGCTACAAATATTGCCGGATGGTGTGTAACAATCAAATTCGCACCAAGTTTTACAGCTTCATTTATCACCTCACTTGTTACATCAAGGGCAAACAAAATACCCGTAACTTCGGCATTTTTGTCTCCTACACAAAGACCGGAATTATCCCATTCCTCCGCCGTATCAGGCGGAGCAATCGTATTTATATAATCAATCACTTCGGAAATCTTCATCTTTTACCTCCTTGTCGCACAATAAACATCATTGACATTCGTGCCTGTCGCACCTGTAATTATCAAAGAATCGACTGATTTCAACGCATTATAAGAATCATTATTTTCAAGATATTCTTTTGCATTTTTTCCGCTTATCTTAAAAATTTTCTCGGCTGTTGTACCGTCAATTATACCGCCTGCGGCATCGGTCGGACCGTCTGTACCGTCTGAGCCAAAAGCAAAAACCTGAATGTCTTTACTGCCCGCAATTTCAATGCTTGCAGCAAGTGCAAGTTCTTGATTTCTTCCGCCCTTGCCGTTTCCCTTAACCGTTACCGTTGTTTCTCCACACATTATTATTGCGGTTTTCGGCTCAGCTTTTTTAATCTCATTACAGAGAATTTTGGCAACATCCCTTGCTTCGCCTTCGATATTTGTGCCATATATTACTGTTTTATATCCATATTCTTCAAGCGTATTCTTTACGCTGTTACATAAAGTGTCGATATTTCCGACTATAATCGCTGTTGAGTTGTCAAGAGATTTCGGGGTCTCAATAAGTTCGGGAATCTCAATGTTGTATTTTTGCAAAATCAATTTTGCTTCTTCAATCGTTGACTGGTCTGCAACCGTCGGCCCGGATGCAATAATATCCAATTTATCCCCTAAAACATCGGATAGAATCAAAGTCAAGACATGAGCTTTCCTGCAAGCCTTAGCGAAATTCCCGCCCTTGACCTTGGACAAGTGCTTGCGGACGATGTTCATCTCGTTAATCGTGCAGCCGCTTTTCAGAAGACTGTCGACAAGTTTCATATATTCATCAAACGGAATTACGGGATATTCAAAAAGAGCCGAGCCGCCACCCGACAATAACACTATAACCGTGTCTTGTTCGCAGAGATTTTCAACTTTTTTTAGTGCCGATTTTGCAGCATTTATGCTGTTTTCATCGGGCACGGGATGTCCCGCCTCAATAATATTGAATATCTCGGGAAGGTCTTTTGCATGATCATATTTCGTGATAACCAAAGCATCTGAAATATTATCTCCCAAAGCATCAAAGGCAGCTGTTGCCATCGGGGCGGCAGCCTTACCTATTGACAAAACCACTGTTTTTCCGTCAAAAGTCTTGTCTGAAAGATAATCGTAAACGGCTTTATACGGACTTGTATCTCGTATAGCGTTTTTAATTATCGTCTGTATCATCGGTTTCCTCAATTTTATTCAGCGTCCTTTGAATAATATCCGTCCGCTTCTTTGCATCCTCAACTTCCTTCATTACAGATCTCAAATACCTATCCATATTATTAAGGTTGTTCTCAAATTTGCCGTAGTCTTTGATGACCTTTTCAAGAATTTTCTTAATTTCCGCGGCTTTTTCATTTATCGCAATATTTCTGAATCCAAGCGTAAGTGACGAAAGTAGTGCAACAATAGTTGTCGGTCCCGCGATCATAATATTATATTCACGTTGAATTTTCTCGGCAACGCCCGTTTTTGCGGTAAGGACTTCATTATATAGTCCCTCTGTCGCAAGATACATTATGGCAAAGGGGGTTGTTTCAGGAACATTGATATATTTCGTAATGAGTTTTGCAGAGTTTTCAACATTCTTCAAAAGTGCCGTTCTTGCAATATCAATTTGAGCTGTATCTCCCTCGTCAATCGCAGTGTTCAGGCGGATATAATCTTCCATCGGAAATTTTGAGTCAAGTGGTAAATATGTAATTTCGCCATTTTCAGCAGGAAGTTTTATCGCAAATTCGACCTGACCTTCACCTTTTGTACTCCTGTAATTCTCCTCAAATCTGCCGGGAATCACTTCGTTGAGAATATTTTTAAGCTGAACTTCAGCAAAAGTGCCACGGGATTTTACATTGCTCAATATACGGTTTAATGAAGTTACGTTGGTTGTTATACCTCCCGAAAGCTCCTTCATCTCTCCAAGTGCCTTATAAAGAGAAGTAAGCTGTTCGGTAACTTGCTTGAATGAGCCGTCAAGTCGGGTTGTGAGAGTATTATTCAACTTCTCATCAACCGTTTTTCTTATCTCTTCAAGTTTTTTCTCATTCTCCGTCCTTAATGTATTGACGGAAGTCGTGAGAGTTTCATTTATATTCTCGCTTTGTCGCTGGTTTCGGGTAAGCATATCTGTCAGGCTGTCAGAAATAAGTTTCTGCGTTTCGGCTCTTTCGCGAATATTCTCCTGACCCTGTGTAAGAAGCATCGTCTTAACCGAGCCGATTTCGGCACTGCTCTCTCTGCGATTTCTCTCAAGTTCATCGGATAAAGTCCGGCGAATTTCCCCGTCATCGAGTTTATTCTTTTTTGCAAGCAAGATTACAAGGAGTATAATTGAAATAATCAATAAAAAAATAATTAAAATTTCCATTTTAAATCCTTTGTCAGTATTTTTTATAAGAATCAAATTTTTATTGTCTGTCAAGTGAACGATATTGCAAAGCCTCAGAAATATGCTTTACATCAATCATATCTGCTCCGTCCAAGTCAGCGATTGTGCGGGATAGTCTTAAAATTTTGTCATAGGCTCTACCCGATAAACCAAGTCTTTCAAAAGCAAGTTTGAACTTCGCTTCGGCTTTTTCGGTCAACTTGCAAAGTTCTTTCGTCTGAGCCGGTGTCATCTTTGCATTGCTTGTAATTCCCGTACCTTTAAGTCGTTCAAGCTGAATCTGACGAGCCTTGTTCACACGCTCTCTGACTTCTTTACTCGATTCGGGAACGGAAGTATCTGAAAGTTTTTCATATTCCGTTGCGGGGACTTCAATGTGAATATCCAATCTGTCAAGCAAGGGACCCGATACTCTTGATTTATAATTCTCTCGCTGTCTGTCCGAACAAGTGCATTTTTTCGTCGGATGTCCCAAAAAACCGCAAGGGCAGGGATTCATCGCACATACGAGCATTACCGAACAGGGATAGGTCAAAGTCCCTGCTACTCTTGCAATGGTTATTACTCCGTCTTCTATCGGTTGGCGTAAAGCCTCAGTAATATGTCGACCAAATTCAGGAAATTCATCCAAGAATAACACACCGTTATGAGCCAACGAAAGTTCACCGGGTTTGGGAATACTTCCGCCACCGCTTAAGCCTGCAGAAGAAATTGAATGGTGAGGAGTTCTAAACGGTCTGTTTCTTATCAATGACACATTTGTAGGAAGTTCACCTGCTACGGAATAAATCATTGTCGTTTCAAGTGATTCGTCAAAGGTCATATCGGGCAAAATTGAAGGCAAGCGTTTTGCAAGCATAGATTTCCCCGAGCCGGGAGGTCCTATCAAAAGAATATTATGTCCGCCTGCTGCGGCAACCTCCAAGGCTCTTTTTGCAGCTTGCTGTCCTTTCACATCCGAAAAATCAGGATATTTCGGCTCATTGTCATAATTAATAATCTCGCTGGTAATGGGTTCGATTATGTTTGCACCTCGAAAATAAGCAAGCAATGTCGTTACGTCCGGAACGGGATAAAATTCCATATCCCGAACAACGGATGCCTCGGCAATATTGTCGGCAGGCAGAAATACTCTTGTTATTCCCGCATTTCGTGCCATTATAACCATCGGCAAAACACCGCTGACTGCACGAACTTCACCGCTTAACGAAAGTTCTCCTATAAATGCTGCATCATCAAAAGTGTTTTCAAGCTGACGAGTGGCAATCAACAAAGAAATGAGCATCGGCAAATCATACAACGCTCCCTCTTTTCTCATATCGGCAGGTGCCAGATTGACCGTTATCGCCTGATTCGGATAGGAATATCCACAGTTTTTGACCGCAGAACGAACGCGGAGTTTCGCTTCGTTGACCGCATTATCCGGCAGACCGACAATATTGAAATTCTGCTTGCCGACCGTTATATCACACTCGACCGACACCATAAAGGTCTCTAAGCCGTAAGCACCCATACTATTTACTTTCGAAAACATAATCTCACCTCGCAGATATTATAACATAATATCTGCAAAAATGCTACTGTTTTTTAACCATAATAAAAAACCCGTCGGGCGAACCCGACGAGTTTTTATTGAGGTTTAGGCGAAAAGGTTCTTGAAGAAGTCAATGATCTTCTGGAAGAAGGCTTTCAGCCTCTGGAAGAAGGAGATCAGACCGTTAGATGCAAGACCTTCACTGTCAAAGATGTCATCAAGATAAGTATCGAGAACACCTGCGAAGATTTTGCCCATACTTGCAATAACATCTGTTTCTGCATTGCCCATAAGGTCAATGATGAACTGCCAGTCATTGTTGAAGTCTGTGAGCCATTCATCTGCTGATTCAGCCGCAATATCTGCACCATAGAATACGTACCAGAGAGTACCAAGCATGATATCAACATGTTCTACGGGATCAGACTTAACTGCCGAGTAGAGAGTATCGATAAGAGCATTTACATACTTAGCGGCTTCTTCATCAATGCTTTCGCTGACAAGAGCCTTAAGTTGTTGTGCGTTATCTCCTGTTGCGATGAATTCCATTGCGATGCAAAGGATTGCGGTAATAAGGTCTGCTCTGTCGCCGATTGCATCTTCAGCGGACTTAGCTGCCCTCATTGAGTAGGCTGTTCTTCCGTTCTTACTCTGGAACTTGTAAACCGTACCGGTGGAAAGATCTGAAAGTAGGTCAACTGCGATATCCGTGAATGTAAATCCTGTTCTTTCTTCAAGAGAATCAAGAAGAGATTCAAGGATTTTTGCGATATCGAGCTCGCCACCCTGTTCAATGGTATGAATATCCATCTTGAAGAGAAGCATTGCAAGATCTACTTCGTAAATCGGGCTAATTGCTTCAAGGATGATATATACACCATGAAGGAGATTTTCCCAACATGCACTTAAACCATCGGATTCGATAAAGTAAATGACGGAGGGAAGGAGATCCATGATCTCGTTTGCGGGATCTTCAAGTACCTTGTCAATTCTGTCAAGAAGCGGGTTAACAAATGCTAAGATGAGATTATTCGGATCTGCCGCATAAGCTGCTTCATACTCTTCCTGAGTGAGAATATTATCACACTGGAGAGCTTCAAGAATCGGGATAATACCGTACTTGTAGCCGTAGCCGCCGGGAAGATTTATCTGAGTCATACCGTCTTCTTCTACGAACAACGCCCAATCGTCATCAAAGAACAACCAGCGAAGTACGGGTTCAAGAGGCATGAACATTTCAAGAAGAGCATTAACGAAACCTGCACGGTCGCCGTCTTCAAAGCCCCAATCATAGTCATAGTAGAAACCGTCATATTCAGAGAGGTCAACATCGATAAGTCTCTTTATGAGTTCTTCAATGTAACCTTCAGTATCAATTTCTTCAAGTTGACCAAGTATATCAAGGATCTTGTTGAGGATTCTGTTGGCAAGCTTCTGAGTATAAAGCTCACCCGCCACAAGGGATTGAAGTGCGGTTTCAAGACTGTCAAGATCAATCTGAAGTCCGCCAAGTTCCATTTCAACACCTAAGAGGTGAAGAACTGAATCCATGCAAGATTCAAGATGAGCATCAACGTATTCAGCCTTTTCACGAGTCCAGTACTTACCATATCTGATAAGAGATGTGGAGTTTCGAATCGGACTGTGTACTGTTGTACCCTCGGTTTGTCCGGGAGCAATTTCATCTGTGAAGAGCCAGTCGATGTCATCATAGATGCCGTAATCCTTGATGGAGAGAATGTTGAGAATACCTTGATAGATATTAGCATTCCCGCCGAACCAGCTTGTAAGAATTGCCTCATTATTGGGATCTTCAAAGGTCTCAAGAGTAAGAGAGATTAAGCAGGTGAGGAAGTCACCGCGGGTTCCGAGTGCACCACCGCCTGTTTCGTTTATTACAAGACGAACTGCAGGCTGTGCGTTTGCACTCCTGAACATTTCAAGATGTCCGATAAAGTAGTTCTCAAGAAATTCACCGACATAGTTATAAGTATCAAATCCACCGGTTGCAGCGAATACGATGTCGCATATCGTCTTAATATCAATATTCATAAGGTCGAAGGTTGTCATATTGAGAGAATCATTTACGAGATCGTTTATCATGCCGATAAGGTCAGCATCAACAACGCCGGATTCTGTAAGAGCATCCGTGATATGGAGAACTGCTATGAACATATTGTTTACACTTGCGGATACACCGTTTGCATTGACGTAGTAGAAGAGGTTGTTGATAAGAGAAATTAAAGCATCAACATAATCATCTGTACCGAACAAGTTGAGCATATCTGCAAGAGGATCAAGGATTGCAGCGATAACTGCGGAGGGTTCTTTTCCTGCTGCGACAAGGGCTTCGTTTTCAGCCTTAACTTCTGCTAAAGACTTAACATTGACACCTGCTGTGCCTACGAGAGCCTCAAGCAACGGAATTACACCGTAGTCATAACCGTTTGCACCCTGAATTGTGATTATGTCATTGCCGTCGCCGACTACATGGTCGGAGCCGTTGAAGAATGCATAATTTTCACCAAGGAGGAGCCAGTTAAGTACGGGCGAAAGAGGAGCAAGAATGAACTCAAGGGTGTCTACGAAGGACGCAACATCAGTTACACCCCATGTTTCCTCGCCTGTCAATGTCTGGTAGTAACTAAGGTCAACATTGAGGAGAAGTCCAACGGTGTCAAGGAGACTTTGGTCAATCTTTTCTACAAGCGGGACAATTCCACCAACAATATCATTGATCATATCGTCGGAGAAAAGTCTTTCAAGTATGCCCGCATGAACTTCGGCTACACTTGTATAGCCTTCTGCTCTGTCCTTATAGACAAGAGTTACGATCCAGTCCATAATGTCTTCAAAGTTTTCATCGAGATAATCGACAAATTCCTTATCCCAATTGGTTGAAGCATAGTTGTTAAGATAAACAATAGACTGTTCGGGAGTATCGAGGGTTGCACCTTCTGCAAAGATAGGCGGTACAAAATAAGGATCGAAGTAGAACCAGTCAATTCCCATAAGTCCGTCAATTTCTTCAAAGAAGATTGCTGCGATAGCATCAATAGCACCGTACGGAATCTTTTCTTCGCCCGGAGCACAATCCTTATTGATAAAGGCTTCAAATGCATGAGCGTTATCAATTCCGGCACCTTCGTCCTTGTAAAGAAGTAATTCAAGTGCTACGGAGATAAGAAGTGTAAGAGCGTCATATTCTTCGAATTTACCCGGGATATACTGAACCTTACCGGTAGTTCTGTTAATGATACACTGTGTGGGATCATCGCTGTTCGGGAAGTATGTGCCGTTGATTGCCTCATCTACGATTGTGGAAAGTTCCATTCCGGTTGCTTCTTCAGCAAGATTGATAAGGTTATCATAAGCGAGGTAATCCCAAAGTGTTTCGCCTGCTTCAAGCTCAATATTAAGACCGTCAACGATGAGAGCTTCGAGGTCTATATCATAAATGGGCTTAATTCTGTCAAATAATGCATAAACTGCACCTAACATATTTGTTACAGCAATCTCAAGGTTGCCCGACTGCAAGAAGTAGATTAACTGCGGGAGAAGTTTTGCAACTTCTTCAACAGGAGCAGCTGCTACTGCTTCAAGGAAGGCAACTATCGGATTAAGAAGATCACGAATACCGCTGCCATCATGCAATGCAATATGTGCTTCAAAGGTATTTGCACTGACGGGAACAATATTGAGAGCTTCAAGGAGTTTTATCAATCCGTGACGATAACCGTAAGCACCCTTGATTACAATCTGAGGTGAAGTGTCATCGCCGTCAACAAAGAATTTAATATCCTTGCCTGCAAAGAGGAATTCAAGTATCGGCTCAAGCGGAGTAAGAAGTTCAACAAGAGCGTCAACGAACTGATCTTCGACAGGAGTTGCTTCGTTAAATTCATAATGTCCGTGAAGCTTGATATTCTTGTAAGCGTTGAAGTCAACACCTATTGCATGTTTGATTACATTGAAGATATGACCGTCTGTATCAACTTCACGAATTGTGTCATAAAGACCGATAATTGCATCGAAAGCCTTGTTTGCAAGGTCTTCGGTGTAAAGATTGTCGTAGAGAAGATCTTCCATGATTCCTTCAATGGTCTTCGGATTTTCACTATCGACAAGTTTAAGTACGCCGTTTATGACTTCATTTGCATTTTCATAGACATAGGAAGCGGTTTCACGATTCCAGTTGTTGTTGTACCTGAGATAGCACATGTCGGCACTGGTAATTGTGTCATCCTGTTCCACACCATCAATGAAGGAGTCGAAATCAAAGTCATCGGGAACTATTATTCCGGGATCACCATTCAAGAGAGCAAGGATTGCGTCAACTATATTAGTTGCATTTGCTATCTTTTCTGCTCTTGTTGCATCGTCGTCGTCTTCCTTGACATCAGCAATAAGCTCAATGAGTTTATCTCTGTTGGCGGGATCTTCAACCGTATCAAGAGCGAGTGAGATCAGGCAAGTAAGGAAGTCGCCGCGAGTACCGAGTTCGCCGGATTCGATGTCGTTAAGTACCAAACGGACAGCGGGCTGTGCATTTGCACTTAAGAACATTTCAAGGTGACCTATGAAGTAGTTTTCGAGGAATGCTCCGATATATTGATATACTTCAAAACCTGCAACTTCGTAAATAATGTCGCAAATTGTCTTAATATCAATATTTCTGAGATCGAATGTTGTAATACCGATAGCCTCATTGATAAGGTCATTGAGCATATTGACAAGATCAAGTTCTACAAGACCGGTATTGTTGAGAGTATCAGTAATGCTGAGAACGGCGATGAACATATTGTTAATGGATGCACTTACGCCGTTTGCGTTAATGTAGTAGAAGATGTTGTTGATAAGGTCGATAACTGTTGTTATGTAGTCTTCGCCCTCAATGAGTTTTAAGAGTTCGCCGAGAGGCTCAAGAATAGCAGAGATAACTGCTGTGGGATCTTTGCCTGCTGCAACGAGAGCTTCGTTTTCAGCCTTGATTTCGGCACCGGATTTTACATCAATACCTGCTGTGCCTACAAGAGCTTCAAGAAGCGGAACTACGCCATAGTCATAACCGTCTGCACCATTAATGGTGATAAGTGCTTCGCCGTCGCCGACTGTATGTTCGGAACCGCTGAAGAAGGTGTAATCACCGTCAAGGAGGAGCCAGTTAAGAGCAGGAGCAAGAGGAGCGAGAACGAGCTTGAACATCTGGATAAAGGACTGGATGTCTGTTACACCCCATTCTTCATCGCCTGTTAAGTTCTCGTAGTAACTGAGGTCTATGTTAAGGACAATACCCACTGTGTCAAGGAGAGCTGCATCAATCTGACCGAGAAGCGGTAAGATTGCACCGACGATACCGTTGATAATGTCATCTGAGAAGAGAGCATCAATCTTGCCAGCCATTAAATCGGTGTAGCAAGTATATGCCTCCGGCTTATCCTTATAAATAAGTTTGATGATGCTGTCAACGATGGATTCAAGGTTACTGTCAATATAATTAACAAGTTCCCTATCCCAGTTGGTAGATGCATAGTTGTCAAGATATACAATGGACTGAGGAAGAAGATCAATAGGATCACCTGCTGCAAAGATGGGAGGAACAAAGTCTTCATCAAAGTAGAACCAGTCGATACCCATAAGACCTGTGATTTCCGTATCGAAGATTGTGAAAATCATATCAATTGTGCCGTACGGAATCTTTTCTTCGCCCGGAGCACAATCCTTATTGATAAGAGTTTCAAGAGCAAGAGCGTTATCAATTCCTGCTGCTTCGTCCTTGTACATTAAGAGTTCGATAGCAACAGAGATAAGGAGAGTAAGTGAATCATATTCTTCGAATTTTCCATCGATGAACTGAACCTTACCTGTTGTTTTATTGATAATGCACTGTGCGGGCTCTTCATTATCGGGGAAGTAAATTCCCTTAATAGCCTCATCAACAATAGTGGAAAGTTCCATTCCCGTTGCATTTTCTGCAAGGTTGATAAGGTTGTCATAAGCGACCATATCCCAAATTGTCGTGCCTTCAGCGAGCTCAATACCAAGACCTTCAATGACAAGACCTTCAAGATCTACATCATAGATAGGTTTGATTCTGTCAAGAAGATTGTTGACTGCACCCAAGATATTTGTTACGGAAACCTTAAGGTTGCCAGACTGTAAGAAGAAGATAATCTGCGGGAGAAGTTTTGCAATTTCCTGAACAGGAGCTTCGGCAATGTCGTCAATGAAGTTGACAACAGGCTCTAAGATAGCACGGATACCGCTGCCGTCGTGAGCTGCCAAAGCAGTGGCGAAGTCAGCCGGATCCATCGGTGTCATATTGAATGCTTCATAGAGAGTTATCAAACCATCTTGATAACCGTATGCACCCTTGAGTACGATCTGAGGTTCTGTCTCGTCGTAGTCTGTAAAGAGAGCAAGATCCTTGCCTGCAAAGAGGAACTCAAGGAGAGGCTCAAAGGGAGCAAGAAGTTCAACAATAGCATCAATGAACTGCTCTTGAGCATCAAGATATTCATTAAATACGTAGGGACCCTGTGCCTTAATATCGGCATAAGTGCTGAGATCGAGATCAAGAGCAAGATTTAATACATTAAAGATGTGACCGTCAGCATCGTTATCATTGATTGTGTCATAGAAGCCGATAATAGCATCATAAAGTTTGTTTACGGTTTCTGCCGTAAAGATGTTTTCATAGAGAAGACCGTCTATAAGTCCTTCTAAGGTCTGCGGATTGTCTTCGTCAACCATGCGAAGGATTGCATCAGCAATATCATTGAAATTATCGTAGACATATTTAGCAGTTGTACGATTCCAGTTCGTATTGTACTTTAAGTAGCACATATCGGCACTGGTAATAGAGGGATCCGCTTCAACACCGTCGATAAAGGTATCCCAATCATAGGGATCGGGTTCAATTTCGCCGGGATCGCCGTCAAGAAGATCCGCTAATGCCTCGTACATTGCTTCTGCCTTAGCCATCTTTTCAGCTACGGTTGCTTCGTCGTCGTCTGCTTTAACACCTGCAAGAAGTTCGATAAGGGGATCTCTGTTGCCGGCTTCTTCAATAACATCAAGAAGCAAGCAGACCATAACCGTTATAAAGTCAGAACGGGTACCCTTGAAGTATTCGCCGTTAAAGTCAACGTTGGGATAACCATACTGGTCAACATAGTCAACAAAGCGGAGCATACCTGCAAGTGAGCCGTTAGTGGAAACGTAGAAGTCAAGATAACCGAGATAATACTCGTGATCGAAGAAGTTTTTGAGAGTATCAAGGTTAAGACCTGTTACAGCGGAAATAATGTCAATGATTGATAATAAATCAAGGTCAAGATTCTTAATATCAAGAGCAAAGAGAACATTGTCGTCTTCATCCTTGAATGTAAGACGTTCGTTAATCACTCCGTAGAGACCGTTCTCGAACTGTTCGGCATCGATCATCTCAAGGAGACCGGATGCATTAACGACATCTGCAATATTGAAAATTGCTACTAGCGAATTATCAATGAAAGCCGTTAAACCGCCGACATTGAGGAAGTAGAACAAGTTGTTGAGAACATCCATGATTGTATCAATCGGATTGTCGGCTGCCATTTCGGCAACAGCGACAAGAGGATCGACAAGAGCATGAAGTGCTGCACCTTCTGCACCGCCTGCAATTTCTGCACGGATGGTAGCTGCATTCTTAACAAGGTCATTCTTTCCTACCGGACGAGTAATAGCCTCAAGGAAAGGAACAACACCTGTATCCCAGCCGTTACCGCCTGCGATACGGATAATTGATTCTCCGTCTTGCTTTACGTGCTGATAATTGTCGTCATAATGCTCTACATAGTCGGAACCGTTGAAGAACTCGTAGTCAACACCAAGGAGAAGCCAGTCAAGAAGTTTGCTGACGGGGGCGAGTTGTGTTTCAAGTTCCCCAATGAACTCAGTAAGAGTAAATATCTGATCATCCGGATAGGGGACATAATCTTCTGTAAGACCTGTAAGATCGATACCGAAGAAAAGGTCTATCGTAGCGAGATATGCGTCAATATTATTGAACATACCGACTAACTGACCGAATATGTCATTAAGCATTGCACCGGTGAGATTTTCAGCGATAAGACCGTCGATAACACTGCCCAATGTTGCAGTTTCATCGTCATTTGCTATGCGTACGATGGCGTCTGCAATATTTGCAAGGTTAATATCGAGGTAGTCCGCCAAATCTTCAGTCCAGTTTGTGTTGTACTGAAGATATGCGTTAATTCTGTCAAGAGAACCGTCTGCAGGAACGAGGGTTGTCATATCATAGGAACCTGCAACGATGTCATAATAAGTAACATCGAAAGGAGCAAGCCAGTCAATAGTAGCATAGGCATCTTCTTCAATCTTGGAATTAAGAATTCCGACCAGACTGCTCAAAATGCCCTTGGGCGTTATATCTCCGGTTTCTTCATCCACATTGACAAAATCACCGCCGATAAGAAGTTCAATTGCATCGGCATTGCCGGGTGTCTGAAGAATTTCCAGTATAACTTCAGCGAGAACCGTCATAACATCCCACGGCTGATAGAGATTTGCATCCGCCGTCGTTACTGTTGTATTGACAAGTGCCTTATAAATAGTTTTTCCGTTCGATGAAGTATATGTACCAACACCACCCAAAAGGAGAGTGCCGTTTATGGCTTCAAGCACAAGATTTGTAAGTGTCAAACCAAACATTTCTCCAAGTGCATCAAGAAGCCCCTTGAATGTCAGGATATCCTTAATGGTGTGATTGTAGCAGTAGTCGATAAAGCCTTGAAGAATCGGGCTTATCGGCTCTTCTTCTTCACCGGGAGCGGGTTCTTCGGGTTCAAGTAACTCTGCGATAAAGGGAAGGTCAACATCGATAATCGGACGAACCGTATCAAGGATGACTATAAGTCCCTGAAGAGTATTGAAAATATAGTCACGGAATGCATCAGTCTGAACCTGATACATAATATTCGGAAGTGTTGTGCAGAAATAATCTATGGGATTATCGGCAAATTTATCCAATACACCGATAACGGGATTAAGAACTGCATTGATAATCCACTCATAAGCTTCCTGCTTTTGTGCCGGTGTAGAACTGTCAGCACAAGCTATGGCTGCCCAATTGTTAAAGTCCGCCCAAGCCATAAAGCCAAATGCTCCATCGAGAGTATCGGCATTAATATCGCCGGGAGTAAGACCGAGCATTTCATACAAGGGAACAAGACCTTCACGGTAGCCCTCATAGCCAATGAAGCGAAGAAGTTTTGTAGTTGTACCGCCGGGTAATACACCTGTAAGAAGTCGCCATTCCTGACCGCCTAAAAGCATGGCAAGAAGGGGAGCAACAGGCATAATAAGAGTGGAGAGTGCCTCGAAGAAGTCAGCGGAAGAAATTATATCTTCAGTTCTGTCCGGATCGTCGGCATTGATAATTTCAAAGCCCCAATCGTATTTCCAATCTTCGTCAGCACCTTCGGGAGGCATATACTGACCGTAGAAATCAGTAAAGGAGCCGCCTAATTCTTTTTCGATAAGCTGAACAATGCCGGGACCTAAGACAGGTTTGGCGGGTTCACCCGTTTCGGGATCAATTTCACCGGGTTGCTCAAGTTCGGCAAGACCTGCAACAAGAGATGTCAGGCTGTGCAAAGTATCGGTATTAAATATTTTACCTAATAAGCCATCAACAACGGAATCAAGAGTAAAGTTTTCATCATTGCTGATAGTCTTAAGTAAGTTGTCTAAAAATTCATCGGCTGTGTTATAGAATTCTGCAGCCTTGTCTTCCGTCCACATATTGCTGTACTTTAAGTAGCAAAGTGACGGATGTGTTGTAACATTGCTGCCTGATTCATTCTGACCGTCGAATGTATCAAAGTTAGTATTGTAGGTGATATGCTGATATCCGTATTCCTGCGGATAGAACATTTCAACCAATGCCGACAAGCAGTCATTGGGATTTGCACCTAAATTGTTAATAAGATCTTCTACAATTTCGGGGAACTCAATATTATCTGCGAACACACCGATAAGTTCTTTCAAATCATCGACGTTTCCGTAATTGGAAAACAGCCAGTTAAACACGTAATAGAATACGTCGGACTTATCCGCCACAATCTTTCGACTGTAGTTGTTGATACATGCACCCGTACGTTTGGATGTATAAGCAACATCCGAGCCTAAGGCAGCCAAGATGTTTTGATTAAGAGGTTTGATAGTTACAGGCGGTGTGCCTTCCTCTTCATCCGATGCAACCAACTTTAGAACGGCATTCAGAACTTTGTTGATGTCACGCATATCCTGGTAGTTATCCATCTCCAGGATTTCATAGAGCTTGACCATACCGCTGTCGGGATCTTCATAACTGAAAAGGTTAAGTGGAATATCTCCCTTGAAATTACCCTTGAACCAGCTGACTATTTCTCCTAAGAGACCACCACCGGCAATGTCATGAACATACCAGTGAATATTAAGAGCCAAACGGGAAAGCAGGGATTCAAGAGTAAAGTTCTTAATGGAATATGCCAAAGTCGGCAATAAGTTAATAACCTTATTGAGCGGCTGAGTTGTCAAGTCTTGGATAAACCACCAAAGAGGATCCAAGATGGCATTGACCATCGTGTTTACGGTAAGCGTTGTATCTGTCCGCGAGTTGCCCGATGAACAGGAGATGTTCGGAATCTGAGATGCGGGAACACCAAGTTGTTCAAAGAGAGGAGCGATAACATCATAGTAACCGGTAACACCGGCAATCTGAAGAACTAATTGCAAATCGACATTGTTTATAGACATCTCAAAGAGAACCTTTGCCTTAATGTCTGCATCAACAATATGCGTAATAACGCCCGAATCATAGGGAACGTTAAAGAGAACTGTCTTCAACAAGGGAGCGATACCGGATACCATTGCGGCGAAGCCTCGCTTGAAGCCCGCAAAGTCATTTACGCCCCATTCAAATGCGAAGGTGCCGTCCTCGTCTACCGGAAGAATGGGATGATCCCATGAAGAATAGACATAGGGCACTCCGTTTTCATAACGAATCTCGGAAGCACGTTTGCCTGCCTGAGAAAGCAAAGAGGCAATACCCGGGAAGCCCTGAGCATTAAAGTAGCTTACAATCTGTGAGGGATAGAGATTTAAGCCGATTCCTGCGAATATGTCTTCAAGGTTGTACGAAGAACCAAGACCATTCATACGAAGCCAAGCTCTTGTATTGCTTGCAATCGAAGCATCACCAATATAGAGATAAACATAGTTCTGAGATGGCGGTGTTGTTCCGTTGGGATCGTACGGACCGCTGTTATTATAGTTATAACGATATGACTGACCGGGATTCATTGCATTTGCAAGAGCATCAAGAAGAAGATCCGGCAATTTCTTTGCAAGGTCCTTGTAAAGCATAGTCATAACGGCGTTAAGAACGTCGTCACAGAAAACGTTTTTATTGAAAATAGCGTAAATAAGCTCTGTAAGATTTTCAACTTCGGTGTATTCTTCACCAAGGTCAAGCAAGCCGGAAAGAAGTTGTGAAAATTCATCCGATGCAAGCCATGCGTCAAGGTTTTCAAGAACAGCCTCAACAACAAGGTCTCTGACTGTGTAATCATCACCATGCGGCTTATCTGTTTCGCCGTCGTGTCTTGCTATGTCAGCATAACGAACCTGAGTGGCATAGCCGGGAACGTTGTGATAACCTTCCGCTTCACGGACACAGAAAACACCCGTACCGTTGGTTAAATCGTTTTTAGTAAATCCGGGCCAACCTCTCTGGGTTGCTGCGGTGGGATCTGTTGTGCCTTCTCCTGCTGCGGGGACAAGACCCGTTGCGGGATCAATTCCACGCTTTGCGGCTTCAGATTCAATCATACCATAGAAACCGAGAGATCTTGTAAACTCGGCTTTTGCGGCAAGAGAATATGCATCGATCTGTGATACGATTGCAGTATATTGATTGTAGAAACCTGCAAGAAGTTCATTTGTAAGCTCGGCTTTAAACCAAGTTGTTGCCGCTTCCATTTCTTCCTGAGAAGCAAACTCAACAATATAAGTTTCAACCTGAGCGTCAATAGCCTGAATTTCGGGCAATAAGCCTGCAATTTCCGCTTTGTCAACAGCGGTTTCAAGGCTCTTCATGTAAGTTGACCAAGCTTTTACGTCATAGCCAAAGTTATCTGCAAAATAATTTCTTGCATCAACATAGCCCCAATATACGATAAAGTCATAGTCAGCCTTGACCTGTGAATAGAAAGCATTAACCTCATCAAGGGTGTATGCGGAAACATCAACCAACTGAGAGGCATTAAATCTTTCAACTGCTTCACGTTTTGTAAATACTTCGTTTGCGGCTGCGGATGCCGTTAAATAATCGGCAATGGCAGCAGGAGTAACTGCTCCGAAATATTTGTCATAAATGTTTTTGGAAATACCCAATTCAACAAGAGCATCCCACTGTGCCTTATCTTCGGCATAAGTATTTTTGTTTGCCGCGATAAGAGCATTAAAATCACCCATATTAGATGAAAAATAATTATAGGCGGTTTTCATTGCTTCCAATGTCTCGTTGGCGGTAAGTTCTTCACCGACAAATTCACCGTCGAAACTGTACCAATGACCTCTTGAAAGCATTGTTGCACTTGCGGAATTAGCCTTCACGTCGAATGTATACATATATTCAACGGGAAGATTGTCAATCTCGGTAAGAGCCTTGTCGGCACGAGCCAACGCTGCGTCAACAGTGATACCGATTTCGACTGTGGTTGTGCGTGCCTGAACAAATTCAGATCTGTCACCGATAATATAAATGCTGTCTCTGAAATCAGCGTCGTATTCCATTGTATCGGGAAGTACGGCATTGATAACCGCTGCAGCGGGACCGGTGGTATAACCTGTCAATTCTTTGACACGGTCTCTCATACGAGACATTGAGTTTACGCCTTCTTCTGCGTCAAAGCTTATCTCTTGATTTACAAGAGGAATAAGTGCCTTGGCAATGTCATAGATATAACCTTTTGATGTTTTATCAAAGACATAGGCGTAATAGTTGTTTTCTTCTTCCAAAGTGTTGTAGACGGCATAATCCGTCGCACTTGTTTCTCCGGAAGCAATCCATGTATCAATGGCTTCTTTTGCCGTTTTAACCGGCGTCATCTCATTGACTTCTTCTGCCGCGACGATTAAAGCCGTCGTCATGCAAGAAAGAACCATGAGCATTGCCATAATGACACTGAGGATTTTCAAGAATCGTTTATGTTCCATGAAATCTCTCCCTTCCTGCCCTTTTCGGACAAGTAAAAGTATGGTTTTCATCGGGATAAACCACCCGACTTTATTACACTATAAATAATAGCACAACAATGTCCAAAAGTCAAGTGAAAATTATACGATTTTTGTGTTTTTGCCCATTTTTCAAAAAAGAAAATCCCAATCAGTAAGAGGAAAACCACAATATATTGTGGTATTTTTTCGAATTTAGCACGTTTTATCTCCATTCGATGATTTTCGGCGAGTTATTAGTTGAAATAAATTTATAAATGGGCTAAGTTTCGGCAACATTTTCGTAATATTCAAAATTCAAAATCAGAAATAAAAAACGGTCTGTCGAAACAGACCGCTAACTTAATTTGGGCTTATTCTCCCCTATCCTCACTTCTCTTTTTGTTGAGAGAATCAAGAATACGTTTGTGTTCTTTATTCGTAAGTTCATATTTAATCATCGGGAATATGCAGAAGAACAGACCGATTGCAGAGGGGATGGAAACGAGGAAGAACAGACCGGCACGATATGGCTCAAATTCGGGGGCGGTTGCAAACATAAAGTCCGTTTTGGGAGATGCCATAATGGCGGCATTGCAAGCCTCCATAGCCTCTTTTTCAAAGCCGACAACTGCATATACAATACCCTGAATAATGGAGGACATACCTGCACCGAGTTTTGTTATAAAACTCTGACCGGAGAAGAAAACGCCATCGGGACGACTTCCGGAATGATATTCTTCATAGTCAACACAGTCGGCAATCATGATGGACTGAATAACGTTCATTGCACCGGTGCCGGCACCGGCAATACAGAATAAAATTGCAAGCGGAATAAGCCATTTTGTTTCGTAAAGAGCCGTACCGTCGATAAGATAAAGGACGAAAATACCAAAGAAGGGAATGGCACTGATAACACAGCAAACATTGTGAAGTGTCTTTCTTTCAAACTTTTCACAAAGTTTCGGAGTAAAGCCCATAGCGATGAACATGCCTGCAAACATACCGCCGCCGAGGATGACCAAGTACTTAACGTAGTTCTGACCGTCGCCGCCGTTATCTCCGAAATAGTAGGTAAGAAGTGTCATCGCAACAAGGGAAAGAATGTTCATGGGGGAACGGATAACACCGGAAATAAGAATTCTGCGGAAGGGTTTACATGCCCACATAATCCGGAAAGTTTCTTTGAAAGTATATTTCTTGTCGGAGGGCTGTTTTACATGTTCTTTTGCATAAGCGGCACACTGGAAAAGAGCAGTACCTAAAACCGTAAATATAACAGCACCGAGAATGCAACCCCAGTAAAGACCACGGTTTGCAGTCATACCATGGTTTTCTTGGAAATAACGACCGATAGCCTGAGAAACGGGAATAATACCTGCAAGAGCAATTCCGCCGCCGACACCGGCAACGATACGGGCAAGAGCCAATAAATTGTCGCGGTCTTTCTTGCTTTCGGTCATAAGAGAAATGATACCCCAAAGCGGAATATCACCCGCAGTATAACTCATTCCCCAAAGGATATAGGAAATTCCCGCCCAAGCGATGATAAAAAATTCGCCTGTTTTTGTTGTATCGGCGGTAATCTGAGCGTTACAGAAAGTAAGTAAGGTTGTAATCATGACAACACCGGGGACAACCATAAGATACGGACGCATTTTTCCGTATTTGGTACGGGTACGGTCGGCAATTGTTCCCATCATGGGATCATTTATCGCGTCCCAGATACGGGCAATAGCCATAATGACGGATATTGCAATTGCAGGAAGGAAAAGCACATGCTGGAAATAATATGCCATTCCGGTTCCAATGACGTTGTAAATTATGTTCTGACCGGCTAAGCCGATAAGATACATATTACGCTCTTTTTTCGTATAAGTTTTCATATATTCACCTTTGTTTTCTATGTTTTATTTTCTGCATCACGAAGTTCACGCATCTCTTTCAAATCTGCATACATCTCAAGTTTCTTTTCTCCCTCAATGTCGTAACCGAATTTCAAAATAAGTGCAGATATTAAATTTGCGAGAGAGTAACCGAAGACAAGAAAAGCAAGCAACCACATACATGTGTCCCAATAAGTCGGAAGTGCTTTCATCGTTTCGACAAGATTGCCCGTTGTGCTTACCTGATAGCCGATGGCTGCAAGCATATAGGGAATAAGTAATTCTTTCAGATAGCCGAGAACGTTTGAAATCCAACCGGGAACAGTGCCGTGAATTGCCTCAAGACGTTCACCTGTTTCCCATTCGAGATAGTCGTTAAATTCGACAGTAAAGTGGGAGGTTGAAAGCTCCTGAATACCAACTCCGATACCGAAAAAGAAGTAGAACACATAAAAGAAAATTGCATTCCAGCCCTCATAAAAAGATATTCCGAGAACTTTTGTTTCAAAGAAACAAGTAGCAAAAATAAGCACCGAACATGCCATTGAATAAAAACCGCAGAATTTAAGCAATTTTGTAGGTTCATATTTCTTTGACACCCTCGCCGTGATAACATTGCCGACAACCGTCCCGATAGCGGTCGGAAGAGTAAGCAACAAATTCTTTGACGAACCGACGGTTATAGCGGCAAGATAGGTTGACATTTTGCCGAGCATTCTGAAAGTGTTTGCCCATTGCATGTAGTAATATGAGCGATAATTTTTGTACTTAAACAGCGAGAATAAGGCACTTGTAACCTTAACTTTCTGTTTCTTCGGCGGCTCAATTCTCTCTTTGCAGAAAACGGCACACATAAACTGACCGATTGCAGTAACAGATGCCGCAAAAATGGCGATGTACATATACATCTTGTCTTTGCCCAACTTATCATCGGGGAAAATAAAAGTGAATAAATACGCTCCGCCGTATCCCAAATAATAGAACAACTGCCAAGCGGTCGCAACGGTCTTTTTCTCGTTGTAGTTCGGAGAAATGACCTGAGGAATTTGTGTCCCCAAGTTGTTAAATCCGCCGAATATTGTCGATAATATCGCCAAAACATAGCGGAAAGCGATCATTTCCGTCTTTTCCCAACCGGTCGGGATGTAGTAGTTTAATAGCGTAAGCAAGAACACGGGGACAAGACCTATCAGATACCACTGCCGATACCGTCCCCACTTTGTTACCCATTTGTGAGCAACAATACTTATCAGCAAGCCTGTGCCGTAGGACAAAACAGTCGTAATTGTAGTCTGTAAGCCCTGAATATTAGCAAGTTCGTCTGCTGTAACTCCTACCTGTCCGTAATAAAGTTCATAGGTAAATGTTGCGGCAAGACCGGACAATGTCGAAACCATAATTGCACCGGCACGAACCAGACAAATACTTACATATTCAATTTTTGTAACATATCGTTTTTCCTGCAATGGGGATTCGTTTATTTTCCCATTTTTTAACATAAAAACCTCCTTTATAAAATTAACTTTTTCTATTATGACATAAAAATAAAAAAAAATCAAGTGCAAAATAAAAAAGTCTTGAATTTATTAGGAATTTGATGTATCATTAGATAAACAGTTATAATGGAGAAGTTTATGGATATTTCAAAATTGATCCCAAATGAGAATAAAAACCTCGTAATTTCCACCAAATACGGCGACTACTACCGCTACCCCGTAAAAACTAAAGTCGTTGTCAAGGGGGATGACCTTAAAGAAATTCTTTCCGAATATGCCATGCCCTATGTCGAGGACGGCGATATGATATTTATGAGCGAAAAAATTGTTGCGATAAGTCAGGGGAGAAGTTTCGATATTGATGATATTAAACCCTCGCGTCTTGCAAACTTTCTTTGTAAATTTGTACACAAAAGCCCTTACGGAATAGGTTTGGGGATTCCGCAGACGATGGAACTTGCAATTCGCGAAATTGGAAAACCGAAAATTTTATTTGCAGCATTCTGCTCCGCTGTTACAAAACCGTTCGGGAAAAGAGGCGTTTTCTATCAGATAGTCGGCGATAAGGCGAGAGCGATTGATGGCCCATGCGACTATACTCTGCCTCCCTATAACCATCACGCAAAACTTGCACCGAAAAATCCCGATAAGGTTGCCGCCGATTTAGCTAAACATACCGGTTGCGGCTTTGTCGTTATTGATGCAAATGACCTTGGCGTTGAAATTTTAGGTCGATCAAGCAAGGATATTGACATTGATTTCTGCAAAGCGGTTTTCAAGGATAATCCCTTAGGACAAGGCAGTCAAAGCACTCCCATCGCTATTGTCAGAAAAGTAAAATAATCAAAGGAGATTTATTATGTACACCGAACAATATAATTTATGGCTCAAGAATGCCACAAAAGATCCGGATTTGACAGAAGAACTAAAAAATATTGAGGGCAATGCCGAGGAAATCAAGGACAGATTTTGGCGTTCTCTTGAGTTTGGTACCGGCGGACTTCGCGGAGTTATCGGAGCCGGAACAAACAGAATAAATATTTATACTGTAGCTCAGGCAACTCAAGGGTTAGCAAATTATCTCAATGAATATTTTGACGAACCGACAGTCGCAATAGGCTATGACAGTCGTATAAAATCCGATTTGTTTGCAGAAGCAGCCACCTGCGTTTTAGCGGCAAACGGAATAAAAGTATACCTTTACGGGGAACTTAAACCGACACCCATGATAAGTTGGGCTGTTCGTCGCTTAGGCTGTTCGTCGGGTATTGTTATTACCGCATCCCACAATCCCGCCATTTACAACGGCTACAAATGCTATGACGAGCGTGGCTATCAGATGACGGATGAAGCCGCTGCAAGAACACTTGAATACATTAAGAAAATTGATATATTCAATGATGTTAAGACAATGGATTTTGTTGATGCTCTTGCGGATGATATGGTTGACTATATCGAAGATTGGCTTGAATTTGAATATTTTGACGAATTGCTTAAAACTCGTGTCAATATCGACAAAGCCGCAGATGCCGATTTAAAAATCTTATATACTCCCCTTAACGGCACGGGAAACAGACCGGTTCGTCATATCTTAAAACGTGCGGGATTTAAGAATGTCGCGGTTGTCGCCTCTCAGGAAAAACCCGACGGAAATTTCCCGACCTGTCCCTTCCCGAACCCCGAAATTCGTCAGGTCTTTGAGGAAGGGTTGAAAATGACCGCAGATTTTGATGCGGATATTATCATTGCAACAGACCCCGATGCCGACAGAATAGGTATCGCCGTACCTTACGACGGAGAATACAAATTGATGACGGGAAATGAAGTCGGCTGTCTGATGGCGGATTATCTTCTTTCAGAAAGAGCAAAAAAGGGTACATTGCCCGAAAAGCCGCTTGTTGTCAAAACTATTGTTACAAGCGAACTTATTACCGCAATCACAAAGAAATTCGGCGGCGAAATTGCCGATTTACTCACCGGCTTTAAGTATATCGGAGAACTTATTACCGAACTTGAAAGCAAGGGAATGGCAGATAATTTTGTAGTCGGAATGGAAGAAAGTTACGGTTATCTGATAGGCACTCATGTTCGCGACAAGGATGCCGTTGTATCCGCTTTAATAATTGCCGAAATGGCGTCATTCTACAAAAAGAACGGCAAAAATCTCTATGCTCGCATGCAGGAAATTTATGCTGAGTTCGGTATGTACATAAACACTCTCTTGAACTTCGGTTTTGCGGGTGCTGACGGTATGGAAAAAATGCTCAACATGATGAACGGTATGAGAGGAAATACTCCCGAAAATATTGCAGGGATGAAAGTTTTGGTGTTTGCGGACTATCTCACTCAAAAGGTTTGCGACAAAAATACCGGCGAAATAAGCGGTACAAATCTTCCGCAGTCAAATGTTCTGTCCTTTACTCTTGAAGACGGGAACAAGGTTATTGTCCGTCCGTCGGGAACAGAGCCAAAAATTAAGATATACATTACCGCTCACGCAAAAACCCGTGATGAAGCCGAAATTCTTACGGATAAAATCGCAGAGAATATGAAAGAAATAATGGGCATTGAATAATCATGACCGAGAAGATTGAAAAAATCCTGATGAGAGTTGAAAAGCCCGGTCGATATATCGGCGGGGAAATTAACTCCGTTATGAAAAACCCGAAAGATGTAGACATAAGATTTGCTTTTTGTTTTCCCGACACCTACGAGATCGGGATGTCGCATCTGGGGATAAAAATTCTTTACAGCCTTATTAACGAGAGAGATGACGCTTGGTGTGAGCGTGTTTTTGCACCGTGGAGCGACATGGAAAAAGAGATGAGGGAGAATAACATCCCTCTCTTTTCACTTGAAAGCGGCGACAGTATCAAGGATTTTGATATTATCGGCTTCACTCTTCAATATGAACTTTGCTATACAAACATCTTGAATATGCTTGATTTGGCAGGACTTCCCGTTCGTTCAAAAGACCGCGACAACCTCTCTCCGCTTGTTATTGCGGGCGGTCCTTGTGTATGTAACGCCGAGCCTATCGCTGATTTTATCGATGTTTTCCAACTCGGCGAGGGCGAAGTCATTATGCCCGAATTTCTTGATTTATATAAGGAATACAAGGCAAAAAGAGCATCAAAAACCGAGTTTTTGCGTGCCGCCGCACAGATAAAGGGAATTTATGTTCCGTCGCTTTACGATGTTGAATATAATGAGGATAATACAATAAAATCAATAACTGCGAAAGACGGTGCTCCCGAAAAAGTTACCAAAGCCGTAGTTTCCGATATTGATAAAGTTTACTATCCCGATAAATTCGTAGTTCCGCTTATTGAAGTGGTGCATGACAGAGTTGCTCACGAAATTTTCAGAGGCTGTATACGCGGTTGCCGTTTCTGTCAGGCGGGATTTATATACCGTCCCGTGCGTGAAAAAAATCCCGATACAATAAATGAACAATGTAAAGTCCTGTGCCGAAACACCGGTTATGATGAGGTTTCTCTAATTTCTCTGTCAAGCAGCGATTACAGTCAAATTAAAAAATTACTTATTGATATGGTTGATTGGACAAATGAGGATAATGTCAATATCGCTTTGCCCTCATTGCGTGCCGATAATTTTGATGCCGAACTTGTTGAAAAATTGGCGGGAGTACGAAAAAGCGGTCTGACTTTCGCCGCAGAAGCCGGCACACAGCGTCTTCGTGATGTTATCAATAAAAATGTTACCGATGAAGATGTTTTATCAAGTGCAAGAGATGCTTTCAAAGGCGGATGGACTGCCGTTAAACTTTATTTTATGCTGGGACTGCCCACGGAAACCGACGAAGATTTGCAGGGTATCATTGACTTATCACAGAATGTTGTTAAAGAATATTTCAAAAATCCCGACAGAATAAAAGGTAAATTCGTATCCGTAAACTCCGCCGTTTCCACTTTCGTACCAAAACCATTTACTCCGTTTCAATGGGAGCCTCAACTATCAAAAGAAGAAATTGAGAGAAGTAAAGAATATTTAATCAACAATCTTGAAAGTAAAAAGGTTTCATTAAAATTCCACGACACCGAAACAAGTTTCCTTGAAGCCGTATTTGCACGCGGAGACCGAAAACTTGCGGATGTTATCGAATATGCATGGCGTAACGGTTCAACTTTCGACTCTTGGCATGAAAAACTCGAAAACAGCACTTGGACTGAGGCGTTTGATCATTGCGGTATTAACCCTGCATTTTATGCAAATCGCAGAAGAAACTATGACGAGATTTTCCCGTGGGATCATATGGATGTCGGCATAGACAAGGAGTTTTTAATCAGAGAAAACAAGAAGGCTCACGAGGGAAAGCCCACTGCCCATTGCCGTATTGCATGTGCCGGTTGCGGTGCTAATAAATTAAACAAAGGTGAGTGTGATGGTAGACATTAAAGTTTATTTTAACAAAATCGGTCGCGTAAAATTCATCGCTCATCTTGACACCTACCGCACATTTATCCGTGCTTTTCGACGTACCGATATTCCCGTCTGGTACACGGAAGGTTTTAACCCGCAAGTTTATCTTAATTTCACCCTCCCCGTTTCTCTCGGAGTTGAAAGTTATAACGACTCTTTCATTTTTCGTCTTGTTTCTGACTATCCCCTTGATGAAATTCCCGACGAATTAAATAAGTATCTTCCCGAAGGTATTACTTGTCTTAAAGCCGAATTGGCAAACAAAAAAGAAGCACCCATTGTCGCGGCGGAATATGAGATTATTTTTGATAATATCTCAAAAGAAGACCTTGAAAGCATTTTAAGTCGAGACGATTTGACATATGAAAAAATGGGCAAAATCAGGGGAAGAAAAACCACGAAAGTTGTCAATTTAAGCGAAAACATATTATCATATGATGTTACGGACAACGGTAATACCGTTACTCTTAATATCAAAATGACCGCAGGAAGCAGTCTTACTCCAAGCCCCGTTAAACTCTGCAATTCGCTCGGCGTTGAACCTGTTCTGATGAAAAGACTTCGAATTATCCGTGATTCTTAAACAGGCTTAATCAAAGATTTTCCACGTTAAAATCACTTTTCAATATTTATTTCGAAAAACACTTGACAAATATGCAATAGTGATGTATAATGCCTGCATATTTGACTAATTTCTGCATAAATATTCATTTAAGGAGAAAAATTATGAATAAAAACGACATTAAAAAAGTAGTTCTTGCATACTCTGGCGGACTTGATACTTCAATCATTATTCCGTGGCTTAAAGAAAACTATAATAACTGTGAAGTTATTGCTGTTTCGGGCAACGTCGGGCAGGCTGACGAACTTGACGGACTTGAAGAAAAGGCGATAAAAACCGGTGCGTCCAAACTCTATATTCTCGATTTAACCGATGACTATGTTGATAATTATATCATCCCCACCGTCAAGGCAGGTGCTGTTTATGAAGAATATCTTTTAGGCACAAGCCATGCTCGTCCCTGCATTGCAAAAGGACTGGTAGAAATTGCACTCAAAGAAGGTGCTGATGCCATTTGCCACGGATGCACGGGAAAAGGCAACGACCAGGTTCGTTTTGAACTTGCGATTAAACATTTCGCTCCGAATATGCCCATTATTGCTCCTTGGAGGGAGTGGGATATTAAATCTCGTGAAGAAGAAATTGAATATGCGGAAGCACATAATGTTCCTTTGAAAATAAATCGTGAAACAAACTATTCAAAAGACAAAAACCTCTGGCATCTTTCTCATGAAGGTCTTGACCTTGAAGACACCGGAAATGAACCGATGTATGAAAAAGAGGGCTTTCTTGAAATGAGTGTTTCTCCATTCCAAGCCCCCGACGAGCCGACCTACGTTACACTTGAATTTGAAAAGGGTGTTCCCGTCGCGATTGACGGCGAAAAGATGAGTGCAAAAAATATTATATATAAACTCAACGAATTGGGCGGCAAGAACGGTATCGGTATAATCGACATTGTGGAAAATCGTCTTGTCGGTATGAAATGTCGCGGTGTTTATGAAACTCCCGGCGGAACTATTCTTTACAAGGCTCACGCAACTCTCGAATCCTTATGTCTTGACAAATATGTCATGCACGAAAAAGAGCGTCTTGCGATTACTTTCGCCGAACTTGTTTATAACGGACAGTGGTTTACCCCCCTTCGTGAAGCAATTTCCGCTTTCGTTGACAAAACACAGGAAAATGTTACCGGTATTGTAAAACTCAAACTCTATAAGGGTAACATTATCCGTGCGGGTGCATGGAGTCCCTATTCACTTTACAGCGAAGAAATTGCCACTTTCGGCGAGTCCGACTATGATCAGAAAGATGCGGAAGGCTTTATCAATCTCTTTGGTCTTCCCATTAAAATTCAAGCAATGGTCGATAAGAAAAACAAGAAATAATCTTTGATTTATTTGTTGAGTGCAAAGAGATGAAATTTACACTCTCTGCACTCAATATTATTTTATAACCCGCTTTCTTCCCGAAATATATTGAAGGAAAATGATATTATGGCTAAGTTATGGGCAGGAGTAACTGCAGGAAATACCGAAAAATTGGCGGATGATTTCAATTCATCCATTCATTTTGATTGCCGTTTCTGGAAACAGGATATTACCGGCTCAATTGCTCACGCCCAAATGCTTGCAAAACAGAATATAATTACCGATGACGATGCGGAAAAAATTATTGCAGGCTTATCCGAAATATATGATGATATATCAAGCGGAAAACTTCAGTTTGATATGTCCGCAGAAGACATTCATATGTTTATCGAGGCAACGTTGACTGAGCGAATCGGAGATGTCGGCAAAAAACTGCACACCGCCCGTTCAAGAAATGATCAGGTTGCTCTTGATATGCGTCTTTATCTTCGTGATGAAATTGATGAGATTATTCCTCTTATCAAAGATTTTATCACCGCGTTGACCGACAAGGCGGATGAATATAAAACAGCGATATGTCCCGGTTATACCCATCTTCAACGAGCTCAACCCATTACTTTCGGTCATCATTTAATGGCATATTCCTATATGCTCCTTCGCGATATTGACCGTCTCAACGACACGAGAAAAAGAATGAACGCCTCTCCCATCGGCTGTTGTGCCTTGGCGGGAACGACCTACAACACCGACCGCTTTTTTGAAGCGGAAAAACTCGGATTTGATTCTGTTATCGAAAATTCCCTTGACGGTGTAAGCGACAGAGATTTTGTTGTTGAAATGCTTTCAAGTCTTTCAATTTTGATGATGCACCTCTCCCGACTTTCGGAAGAAATTATTTTATGGTCAAGTTGGGAATTTAAGTTTATCGAATTAAACGATTCCTATACGACAGGTTCGTCGATTATGCCGCAAAAACGCAATCCCGATATGGCGGAGTTAATTCGCGGAAAAACCGGCAGGGTATACGGCGAACTTATGGCAATTCTCACAACATTAAAGGGGCTGCCGCTTGCATATAACAAAGATATGCAGGAGGACAAAGAAGGGATTTTTGATGCGATTGACACCGTTACAATGTGCCTTAAAGTCGGTACCGGTATGATAAAAACCATGAAAGCCAAGCCCGAAAATATGCTCAATGCGGCAAAGAGAGGTTTTATCAACGCAACAGATTTAGCCGATTACCTTGTAAAAAAAGGTCTGCCCTTCCGTTCGGCATACAAAATAAGCGGCTCAATCGTCGCCTATTGCATTGAAAACAATATCACTCTCGAAGATGTCGATTTAGCGAAATATCGTGAATATTCCGAACTTTTCGAGGATGATTTATACGAAGAAATTTCTCTTGAAACTTGCACTCAGAAACGCACCTCATTCGGCGGTACTTCAACCGATTCTGTCATTAAACAGATAGAATCGGTCAGAAAATTATTAAATAAATAATAGCGGAGAGTTATTAAATCATGAAAAACATATTTATTGACGGCTCTGCCGGAACAACGGGACTTCGCATTTTTGAGCGACTTAGTTTACGTGATGATATAAAACTTTTCACCCTGTCGGACGAACTTAGAAAAGACGAAAAAGCACGAAAAGAAGCGTTAAACGCCTCCGATATTGCTTTTTTATGTCTTCCCGACGTTGCCGCGAAAGAAGCGGTTTCAATGCTTGAAAATCCCGATACGGTCATTATCGACACCTCAACCGCACACCGTACAAATCCTGATTGGACATACGGTTTTGCGGAATTGGGACTTTATGAAAATATAAGAAATTCTAAAAGAATAGCAAATCCCGGCTGTCATGCAAGCGGATTTATTGCTCTTATAAAACCCCTTATTGATGCAAAAATATTGGATAAAAACGCGTTATTGTCCGTTGTCTCTTTGACTGGATATTCCGGCGGCGGAAAGACGATGATTGCCGAATATGAAGACGAAAACAGAAATAATATTTTCGACTCCCCCCGTCTTTATGCATTAAATCAGACACACAAGCATATCCCCGAAATGACGGCTTTAACGGGAATTAAACATGCACCCGTTTTCATGCCGATAGTTGATGATTTTTATTCCGGTATGCAGGTTATCATTCCGCTTTTTGCAGAAAATATCAACGGCAAACTTGCGGATATTATTGATGTTTATAAGTCAAACTACAATTCAAAAGTCGTTTATTACACCGATATTGACGGTCTTTCAAACACTTCATTACATCAGGGGCTTGACTCGATGAGTATAAGTGTCTGCGGAAATGATGAAAGATTTACACTTATTGCCAGATACGACAATTTAGGCAAAGGTGCATCAGGTGCGGCAATTCAAAATATGAATATTGTAATGGGAGTTGACGAAACTCTCGGTTTGGAGATTTAGTAATATGATTAAAAGAATAGACGGCGGCGTATGTGCCGCAAAAGGATTTTCTGCAAGCGGCGTTCACTGCGGTATTCGTAAAAACCGTACAAAACGAGACCTTGCCTTGATTTTCAGCGAAGAAAAATGCACGGCGGCGGCTGTCTATACAACCAATCTTGTAAAAGGTGCACCGCTTATTGTTACAAAAAATCATATTTCCGACGGCTATGCAAAAGCCGTTATCTGCAATTCCGGAAATGCAAACACCTGTAACGCAAACGGCATTGAAGTTGCCGAAGAAATGTGCGTTCTTTTGGCTCAAAAACTCAATATTGACGCAAACGATGTTGTCGTCGCCTCAACGGGCGTTATCGGTCAGCCTTTGAACATTACTCCGATAAAAAACGGTATACCCGCCCTTGTTGATGCTCTGTCAACTGACGGCTCGGCTATGGCATCCGAAGGGATAATGACAACCGATACATTCAAAAAAGAAGTTGCCGTTGAATTTGAAATCGGCGGAAAAACCTGTCGCATGGGCGGTATCGCAAAAGGTAGCGGAATGATTCATCCTAACATGGCAACCATGCTAGTGTTTATCACAACCGACTGTGCAATTTCAAGCGAAATGCTCAAAAAGGCACTTACAACCGATATTCAAACAACATTCAACATGGTCAGCATTGACGGCGACACCTCCACAAATGACATGGTCAGCGTTCTTGCAAACGGCACGGCGAACAATCCCGAAATTACAAGCGAAAATGCCGATTTTGAAATCTTTATGAAAGCACTTAACACCGTAACCGTCGCTCTTTGCAGGCTTATTGCCGCCGACGGTGAGGGTGCGACAAAACTGCTTGAATGCAAGGCTTTTAACGCAAAAGACTTAGAAACCGCAAAAATTGTTGCAAAGAGTGTTATCTGTTCGTCATTATTCAAAGCCGCTATGTTCGGTGCGGACGCAAACTGGGGCAGGGTTCTCTGTGCGATAGGTTATAGCGGTGCCGATGTTGACGTACACAAAATTGACGTTACTTTCCGTTCAAAGAAAGGAGATCTTACTGTCTGCGTTGACGGTGCGGGGGTTGCTTTCAGCGAAGATCTTGCAAAAGAGATACTTTTAGAGGACGAAATTGAAATTCTGATAGATCTTAAATCGGGTAATTGTTCTTCAACCGCTTGGGGTTGCGATCTGACTTACGACTATGTAAAGATTAACGGAGATTACAGGACATGAGTTATTTTTCAAATGCGGAGCGTGCCGAAGTTCTGGTACAGGCTCTGCCATATATCAAAAGTTATAACGGCAAAATCGTTGTTATTAAATACGGCGGAAATGCCATGCTTTCCGAAGCACTCAAAGAGCAGGTTATGGAGGACATCGTCCTGCTTACTTTGGTCGGCGTAAAAGTCGTTTTGGTTCACGGCGGAGGTCCCGAAATATCCGACACCATGAAAAAAATGGGCAAGGAAAGCGTTTTCATTGACGGGCTTCGTGTTACGGATGCCGAAACAATGGACATTGTTCAAATGGTTCTGACCGGAAAAATCAACAAATCTCTTGTCAATCTCATTACCATGAAAGGCGGCAAGGCTATGGGTATTTCCGGTCTTGATGCACGCATGATTCAGGCGAAAATCAAGGACGAAAGACTTGGTTTTGTCGGTGAAATTACGAAAATTCACAAAAGTCCCGTTCTTGACCTGCTTGACAGGGGATATATTCCCATTATTGCAACCATCGGTTGCGACAAAGAGGGACATGCGTATAACATAAACGCCGACACCGCCGCCGCAAAAATTGCGGGTGCTTTGGGTGCGGAAAGACTGTTTTTAATGACGGATATTGCCGGTATACTTCGCGATAAAGACGATCCGTCAACGCTTATTCGGGAAATGCATACCGATGACGCGGAAAAATTGTTTGACGACGGCATTGTTACGGGCGGTATGATTCCGAAAGTAAAATGCTGTCTTGACGCTCTTAACGGCGGGGTTGAAACCGTTACAATTTTGGACGGCACAATTCCGCATGCAATTTTGATGGAAATGCTCACCGATGAAGGTGCAGGCACGATGATTACAAAATAAAAATTTCCAATCGGAGCAAAATCGGATTTTTCGATAAATGAAAATACGCTCTGTTATTAGGGGTTATTATGGATATATTTGAACTTGATAAAAAATATATTGCCGGAACATACAATCGTTTTCCGGTCAATCTCATTTACGGTTTAGGAAGTCTTGTTTTTGATGAAATGGATCGCCGTTATATTGATCTGACATCGGGAATCGGTGTAACCGCCTTCGGTCATTCGGACGAGGAATGGACAAAAGCGGTCATAACACAGATTAACAAACTTGCCCATGTATCAAATCTTTTTTACACCAATCCCGACGTAAAATTAGCCGAACTGTTATGCAAAAAAACGGGAATGAGCAAAGTCTTTTTCTCAAATTCGGGTGCGGAAGCAAACGAATGTGCAATTAAGGCAGCCCGTAAATATTCCGCCAAAAAGGGAGAAGATTGTTATACGATAATGACACTCGAAAACTCTTTTCACGGCAGGACATTAACAACTCTTGCCGCAACGGGACAGGAACATTATCACGAACTTTATACTCCGCTTACTCCCGGTTTTGTCTATGCGGAAACTAATATGGAAAGTGTAAAATCACTTGCCGAAACGACTAAAATCGCGGGTATTATGATTGAGTGTATTCAAGGTGAGGGTGGTGTGAATGTACTGCCCGCCGATTTTGTACGCGAACTTGCCGAATATACAAAAGAGAATGATATTCCGCTTATTATTGACGAAGTTCAGACGGGTAACGGCAGAACGGGACAACTTTATGCTTATATGAACTACAAAATTTCCCCCGACATTGTAACCACCGCAAAAGGTCTGGGCGGCGGACTTCCTATCGGTGCTTGTCTGCTTTCCGAAAAATTAGCCGATGTTTTCGGTTACGGTGATCACGGCTCGACTTTCGGAGGAAATCCCATTGCTTGTGCCGGTGCTTTTTCAATTATCAGACGTCTTGACGATGAGTTTTTAGCGGATGTCAAGCGTAAAGGTGTACTTGTTAAGTCATTATTGGACGGAGCAAAAGGTGTTGAATCCGTCTGCGGAATGGGACTTATGATAGGTATAAAAACCACGAAACCCGCCGGCGAAGTTGTTAAAAAGTGCATTGAAAAAGGCGTTTTGGCTCTTACCGCGAAAGACAAGGTTCGACTTCTTCCGCCTCTTAATATTAACGATGACATGCTTATTGAAGCGATAAATATTATTAAGGAGGTTTGCCGTGAGTAAACATTTTCTTAAACTTTTAGACTTCACGCCCGAAGAAATTACAGAATTTATCGACCTTGCCGCTAAACTGAAAGCGGAAAAAAAGGCGGGCATTCCTCATAAACTCTGTGAGGGAAAAAATATTGCTTTGATATTTGAAAAGACAAGTACCCGAACTCGTTGTGCTTTTGAGGTTGCGGCAAATGACCTCGGAATGAACTGCGTTTATCTTGACCCGTCCGCCTCTCAGATAGGCAAAAAAGAAAGTATTGCCGACACCGCAAGAGTTTTGGGCAGAATGTTTGACGGTATTGAATACCGCGGTTTCGGGCAGGAAATTGTTGAGGCTCTCGCCGAATATGCAAAAATTCCCGTCTGGAACGGTCTTACAAATGAATTTCATCCGACACAGGTTTTAGCCGACTTATTGACAATCCGTGAGCATTTCGGTAAAATCAAGGGAATAAAACTTGTTTATATGGGTGATGCACGGTTCAATATGGGCAATTCCCTCATGGTCGGCTGTGCAAAAATGGGTATGCATTTTGTCGCGTGTACTTCAAAAAAATACTTCCCGAATACCGAACTTATTGCCGAATGTCGGAATATCGCAAAAGAAACCGGTGCCGTTCTTGAATTTATCGAAGATCCGATAATTGCAACCAAAAACGCCGATATTTTATATACGGATGTCTGGGTTTCAATGGGAGAGCCGACGGAAATATGGGCGGAGCGTATTGCCGATTTAAGCCCCTATGCAATAACAAGCGATATAATGAAAAATGCGGGTGAACAATGTCGTTTTATGCACTGTCTTCCCGCCTTCCACGATTTGGGTACCGAAGTCGGTCGTGAAATTTACGAAAAATTCGGTATATCCTCAATGGAAGTAACCGATGAAGTATTTGAGTCCGAACAGAGTATCGTTTTCGACGAAGCGGAAAACAGAATGCATACCATAAAAGCGGTTATGCTGAAAAGTTATATGTAAATTATCGGGTGCAATACCCGATTTTTTCTTTTTAGCGGAAAAATGAAATATAATTGTCGATAAGAAAAAACTTCTTGAAAAAATAGGAAGAGTGAAGTATAATATATTTAATAAACTAAATTTGAAGTGCAGAGGTGAAAAATAATTGGCAAAGAATAAAAATCTTCATAAGGCAAAAGATGCAAAAAAAGATGAATTTTATACAAGTTATGAAGTTATACAAGCAGAATTAAATCATTATGAGGACAAATTCAAAGGAAAAACCGTACTTTGTAATTGTGATGACCCTTTTGAAAGCAATTTCTGCAAGTTCTTTTTGCGAAATTTTAATTATTTGGGCTTAAAAAGATTGATTTGCACTTCTTATGTTACATCCCCTATCGCTTGGACACAGATGTCTTTTTTCGGCAATCCTGAAGAAAATTCTGTGGTTTCGAGAAATGGCTTAGGCTATGTTATGGATATAAGCGAAGTTCCGATGGCAAATAACCGAGGTGTTTCGGATGAAGATATTGACAATTTGCTTAAATCGAAAAAACACGGTGTGAAAAAATTAGACGGCGACGGTGATTTTCGTTCGGAAGAATGTATTGAATACTTAAAACAAGCGGATATTGTTGTAACAAACCCGCCATTCAGTCTTTTTCGGGAATATGTCGCTCAACTTGTGGAATATGAAAAAGAATTTTTGATTATCGGCAATATAAATGCAATTACCTATAAAGAGATTTTTCCACTAATAAGAGATAATAAAATGTGGCTCGGTGCAAGTATACATAGCGGAGACAGAAAATTCTATGTTCCCGACGATTACCCTCTAAAAGCCGCTGGCTGTGGAGTTGATGAAAATGGAAGAAAGTTCATTCGCGTAAAAGGAGTAAGATGGTTTACCAATCTTGATTATGCTATCAGACACGAAGAATTGATACTTTATAAAAGATATTACGGGAATGAGGAAGATTATCCGAAATATGATAATTACGATGCAATAAATGTTGATAAAACAGCAGATATTCCTTGTGATTATTTTGAGGATATGGGCGTTCCTATTGCTTTTCTTGATAAATATAATCCCGAACAATTTGAAATAGGACAGACAGACAGACAGACAGACAATTCTCGCATTATCATACGAGAATTGTCCTCCGCAACAATATGTAACGGAGTCATGGGAGTGCCGATCACATTCCTTGACAAGTATAACCCCGACCAGTTTATTATCGTCGGACTTGACAGATATGTCCCTGACAACCCCAGATATGGACATAGATTTACAATCAACGGACGAGAAACTTACGCAAGAATACTTATTAAGCAAAAAGTGTAATGGAGTTATGGGAGTACCGATTACATTTCTTGATAAATACAATCCCGACCAATTTGAAATATTAGGCATGGCAAATAGTGCAAGATATTTAGGAGATTTTCCATGCTATACAATTATTAAAGGAAGAAAACTTTATAACCGAATTTTAATAAAGAGGAGAAACGTCAATGAAGATTGAGCAAAAATTGATAAAAGTCCGAGATGTATTTAACGGCTATATTGATAACGGCGATGACGGTGTTTTTGCTTATGGCGGAAAATTGGCAATAAGACCGGCTTATCAACGGGAATTTGTCTACAATTTAGAGCAGGCGGAGGCGGTTATTCATACCGTATTAAAAGGCTTTCCCTTGAATGTTATGTATTGGGTAAAAGTCGGCGATGATGAATTTGAAATTCTTGACGGTCAACAGCGTACTCTTTCCGTAATGCAGTATTTAGAACACCAATTCCCAATTACTCTTGACGGAAATAAATATTATTGGGATGCTTTGCCCGATGATAAGTTTAACTCAATTATGGACTATGAATTTATGATTTATGTCTGTGAAGGCGAAGAATCGGAAAAATTGGAATGGTTCAGAGTTGTAAATATTGCAGGAGAAAAACTTACAGATCAGGAACTGCGAAATTCTGTTTATACGGGAGAATGGCTGTCTGACGCAAAAAGATATTTCTCAAAACGAAATTGTGTAGCAAAACTCAAGTCTGACAAATATATCACGGGAGACCCTCTCAGACAGGCTCTTCTTGAAAAAGCATTGAAAGGAATATGCGATTATCAAGGAATGAAAGATATTACCGAATATATGGCAAAACATAAGTCGGACAAAGATGCGGATGAACTTTGGCAGTATTTTCAGGATGTTATAAATTGGATAATGAAAATTTTTCCCAAATATAATGCGGATATGAAAGGTTTGGACTGGTGCTGTCTTTATAACAAATATCATAAAAATACTTATAATTCATCGGAGATGAAAGACGAAGTAAAAAGACTGCACGAAGATGAAGATGTAGAAAAACCAAAGGGAATTTATGAATATCTGCTCAGCAGAGATTTTGACCCGTTTGCAGAAAAACATTTGAAAATAAGAGTATTTTCAAAGCGAGATAAATTGGACGCTTACAGTAAGCAAGACGGAATTTGCCCAATCTGCAAACAACATTTTGAGTATAAAGAAATGGAAGGCGACCATATTATTCCTTGGAGCAAGGGCGGACACACAACTCCCGAAAACTGTCAGATGCTTTGCAAAGACTGTAACAGAAAAAAATCAAATATATAGTAATTTTATATCGGGTGTAATGCCCGATTTTTATTTTGAAAGAACTTGATAATATAATATTCCCGCTTGACAAGAGTGTTGTTGCGGAGTAAAATTATATAAACAAAGGAGGCAACAAAATGAATTATCAATTTACGCGTGAAGATGTTGATTTTTATTCAAAGGGTACAAGATGTAGTGCATGGCTATATCTGCCGGAAAGCGATAAACCTTGTCCCATAATTGTTATGGCTCATGGCTTGGGCGGAGTTCGTGAAATGTGGCTTGACCGACATGCCGAACACTTTGCTACTGCCGGTTATGCCTGTTTCTTATTCGATTATCGCAACTGGGGAGCAAGCGACGGCAAGAAAAGACAACTGATAAATGTGAAACATCAACTTGTTGACTGGAACAATGCGATAGAGTTCATAAAGAAAGATAAACGGGTTGACGGGAACAAACTTTTGATTTTCGGCAGTTCTTTTAGCGGAGGACATGCAATTACTTTATCCGTCCGCAGGAATGATATTAAATCGGCAGTTGCTCAATGTCCCTACACAGACCAATGGGCGACAATAAAAACAATTCCTCCCATTAGAATTATAAAATTCATTCCTTATCTTGTAGGCGACCTCTTGTCTTGTCTGACCGGTTATCATCCCGTTATGCTAAAATTGGCAGACCCGCAAGGAAAAGCCGCACTCATGGCAGAACCCGACTATGATAAATTCATAGCACGTATTCCCGAAAAAGCAAACTTCAGAAACGAAACTCCGGCGAGAACAATATTAGAATTTCTTAAATACAGTCCGAGCAGATATACAAAACATGTTGAAATTCCAATCTATGTCGCAGCCTGCCTCAAAGACACATTGGCACCCGCTTATGCAACAATAAAATGTATGAAACGTGCAAAAAATGCGACTATTAAGGAATATGACTGCGGACATTTTGATATTTATTTTGATGAATTTTTTGAAGAGGCTATCGCAGATTACATTGACTTTTTCAATCACACCGTAAAATAAAATATTGGTTTGATTAAAAATTAAATTCCTTAGTTATATAATTGCAGAACGGAGAAAAGGAGAAAATATTTTATGAAAAAAATGAAAATTGATGCTAATGGTACCGAAATAAGTGTAATAGGTGATATTGTAAATGAAAGTGCATACATTTCCCTAACAGACATTGCAAAATATAAAAATCCGGAAAATGCTTTTATCATTATTGCAAACTGGATGCGAAATCATTCAACAATTTCATTTTTGGGTTTATGGGAACAAGTACACAATCCTAATTTTAAACCTATCGAATTCGATAGGTTTAAAGCAGAGTCGGGCAACAATGCATTTACTTTAACACCACAACAATGGATAAAAGCAACAGATGCAATCGGTATAATTTCAAAATCGGGACGATATGGTGGAACATATGCACATGCCGATATTGCTTTTGAATTTGCTTCTTGGATTTCGCCGGAATTTAAGTTATATATCATCAAGGATTATCAACGGTTACGAAAAGTAGAAGCAGAACGACTTGCCGTTGGTTGGGATGCAAAAAGAGAATTCTCCAAAATCAATTATCGTATTCATACCGACGCAGTTAAGGAGTTTTTGATTACTCCTACTTTATCCCAACAGGAAATGTCGAATATATATGCCTCCGAAGCAGATATTCTTAACATGGCGTTGTTTGGAAAAACAGCAGCCCAGTGGAGAAATGAACAAGGGATTAGCGGAAAGACACCAAACATCAGAGATTTTGCTTCAGCGGAGGAGTTAGTTGTACTTATCAATTTAGAAGATACAAATGCCGATTTGATAAGACAGGAAGTCCCACAACTTGAGAGATTAAAGCTATTAAGAGCAAAAGCATATCGACAGCTTAATCTTCTCAAAAATAATCAAGAAACAATAAAAACATTAAAACAAAATCTTATTGATGATACTGATAAATAATTGTTTTTCAATACAAAAACGGCGGAAAAAACCGCCGTTCTTTTAGTTTTCAGCCTACTACTGTCGCAAAATTAACTTCTTGCGATACCGATAATGTTGCCGATTGTCTTGAACAATGTTGTGAAAAGTTTGAAGAACTCACGAATTGTTACTTGAATTATCTCCAAAGTAATTGCTTTTTCGCCGTCATCGAATACGTCTGCATATTTTACAACATAGGTTGTATATGTGCTTGTATCGGCTTCATCAATATCAATGATACGATAACCGCGGGCTTCCTTAGCACCATATGCCTGAAATGTTATACCGGGTGTCTGAATGAAGTCAATGCCGTTATAGTTGACTACAAAAGAGTTTGTGTGGTCATGACCGGTAACAATACCAAGAACATCACCACGTTCAAGCATTGCGTCAACTTGACCGTGATTTGTGTTGGGTGGGCAGGGATGTTCGCCGAAGTTTTCACAGGACTTGGTTACGCCGTCGATAAATTCATACTTATAGTGTTTTCCGTTGTAGGTGTACTGCTTTTCAGATTCTTCAACTTCTACCATAAGGTCGTAAATTTCGGGAACGATAATGTGCTGGAACACAAGAGAATAAACTTTTTCGCCGGCTGCTTCTTCAAGAGCAAGAGATGTGTTCCTATACCATTCAATCTGGTCTTCGTGAACATAGTCATAACCGCCGTTAACTTCATCATACATATTCGAGTCGATAAGGAAGAGGTTAAACGCAATTTCACCACTGCCGTCACTGCTCATTACGGGAAGATTGCAGTTACCTAAACCGGTGATTGAGTCATCAGAATTGTAGGTAAGGCAGGTTGCACCGCAATTGTGGAAACTCTGCATAATGAGGTCTTTGCTCAATGTTTCCGCATCGTGATTGCCGAGTACAAAACCGAAAGGAACGCCTGCCTTAGCAAGAGATTCAAGGAGGGTTGTTGCGGCTTGATTGTGTAAAGCATAAACCGGTTGGCAAATATTGTCGCCGTCAAGCACTACAAAATCGGGTTTTTCGGTTTCGATACAATACTTAATCATCTTAAGCATACGAGCATCGGGAAAAACATCGTCTTGGCAGTCAGCAAAAACTGCAATTCTGAATTTGCCTTCTTCGTCGAATATAAGTTCGGATTCGGTCAATACCGTAGCCTCGGCACTTGCGAACAGGAAGGTAAACGGGAGGAGCATTAAAATACTTAATGCCACTGCTAAGATTTTTTTCATATTTATCTCTCCTTTTGGGATAATATTGACTTGTTAAATACTGATAATTTCAGACTGTTCAACTACCTTAACACCGGCTTTTTTGAGTGCCGCTTCGGCTTTTTCGTTGTCTTCAACTCTTACGATAACATAAGCGTCGCCGATGTTCGGAGTAATGAAAGCATAAGCATATTCAACGGATATGCCCGCATTTGTAATGCTTTCAATCGCACGGGAAAATCCGCCGGGCTTGTCTTCGATTAAAACGCCTATTACTTCCGTAACGTTTGCGGTAAATCCGGCATCTTTTACCGCTTTGATTGCTCTTTCGGGGTCATTTACAATAAGTCTTAATATACCGAAATCGGTGGTGTCCGCCAAGGACAATGCACGAATGTCCACGTCGGCTGCCGCCAATGTCTTTGTTATCTCGACTAATGTACCCATTCTGTTTTCAACAAAAACGCTGATTTGTTTTATTGCCATATATATTTCTCCTTTTTGTTGGGTTTTTGACTTTGTTTATAAGTTGTATCCTAAATCAAAAGCTTTTAAGTTAAGTTCCGTAAATTTCGGGGGGACGGTTTCTTTAACGGATTCAATCCATATTTCTTTCGGAATGTCGGTTATTTTTGCAGCAACACCACATAAAGCAACGTTGACGGCTTTTGTACTGCCCGCCTCAACCGCAAGTTTGAGTGCATCAACTTCTTTTACTTTTACTCCGGTTGCTTTTATCGCGTCAATTACACCTTCGGGATATTCCGTTTCACCCGAAACAACACTCATCGGGTCAATTTTCTGAGTGTTTACGATAATTTTTCCGCCGATTTTCAGATAGGGGAGCCAACGAGCTGCTTCCAACTGCTCGAAAGACAGAATAATATCCGCCTCACCTTTTTCAATAATCGGACTGTTTACCTTATCGCCATAGCGGACATAAGTAACTACCGAACCGCCACGCTGGCTCATTCCGTGAACTTCGGAGACCTTTACGTCATAACCGCTTTTTATCAATGCGGCTCCGAAAAGACGACTTGCAAGGAGAGTTCCCTGACCGCCGACACCGACTATCATTACACTTTTTACCATGTCGTTCTCCTCCTCAGTTCTCAATTGCATCAAATTTGCAGAGTTGTTTGCACACGTCGCAACCGACGCATTGTGTGAAATCTATTTTCGCTTTGCCGTCAACCATACTAATGGCAGGACAACCGATTTTCATACACATTTTGCAGGATCTGCATTTTTCCGCATTGACTTTTCTTGCTCCGTTATGCTTTACCGTTTTAAGCAATGCACAGGGACGACGGCTGATAACCACAGAAGCACCGTCATATTCAAGAGCCTCACGAATGGCTTTTTCCGTCGCCGCCAAATCATTGGGATCACAGACCAAAACCTTGTTTATGCCGACCGCTTCGCATACTTTTTCAAGAGATACGGCAGCAGTAGCATCACCTTTTAACGTAATACCCGTTGACGGATTCTGCTGGTGTCCGGTCATTCCGGTGATTGAATTATCAAGAATGATGGACACGGTGTTGCTCTGATTGTATGCGACATTTATAAGGCTGTTAATTCCCGAATGAATGAAAGTCGAGTCGCCGATAACAGCCACATTTTTGCTCTGTGATGCGGGATCTGCCTTATTTTTTCCGTGCAAAGATGAGATTGAGGCACCCATACAAATACAGGTATCAAGCATTCCCAAAGGCTTCAAAGCACCCAGAGTGTAGCAACCTATATCGCCAGAAACGAAAACATTTAATTTTTTAAGCACATAGTAAAGTCCTCTGTGCGGACAGCCGGCACAAAGCACGGGAGGACGAGCAGGGACGTTTACATTAGCAGATAAACTCTCAAATTCTTCGCCCAAAACGGCTTTTCTTATCGTTGCTTGAGAATATTCGCCCAGAAGTGAAAATATCTCTTTCCCGATAACTTCAATACCCAAGGCTTTGCAATGAGCTTCAACAACATCATCAAGTTCTTCAATTACATATACTTTTTCGTAATCTTTCGCAAAATCAATCAGCAGTTTTTCGGGAAGAGGATAGGTGCAACCTAATTTCACATAGCTTGCTTTTTCACCCAAGGCTTCTTTTGCATATAAATAGGAAATACCGTTGCAGATAACGCCTATTTTCGCTCCGTCATTCTTTTCAATCTTATTTATTCCGTCGACAAGAGCCTCAGTTTCAACATATATCTTTTGTGCAAGCACTCTCTCCTCAACAACAACATGACGACCGCGAGCCATCGCCGGCATCATTACATTCTTGTCGGGATTTTTTACGTATTCACGAAGTTTGACTTCTTCTCTTTCACCAATCTCAGCCAAAGAACGGGAATGTGCAACGCGGGTTGTTGAACGAATAATAACGGGAGTATCAAATCTTTCGGAAAGTTCATAAGCAAGTTTGGTGAATTTCAAGCACTCGTCACTGTCGGCTGGCTCAAGCATCATCAACTTTGCTGCTTTCGCATAATGACGGCTATCCTGTTCATTCTGGGATGAATGCATACCCGGATCATCGGCGACAAATATCACCATTCCGCCGTTAACTCCGATATAACTTGCGGTAAACATCGGGTCTGCCGCAACATTCATTCCGACATGTTTCATTGCACAAAAACTTCTTGCTCCGGCAATGGCAGCACCGGCAGCCACTTCACAGGCTACCTTCTCATTCGGTGCCCATTCGGCTTTAATTTCATCATATTTCGCAGCCTCTTCGGTTACTTCCGTTGAGGGAGTTCCGGGATAGCTGGACACTACGGTTACGCCGGCTTCATAAAGACCTCTTGCAACCGCTTCATTTCCCAAAAGTAATTTTTTCATCAGTTATCTTCGTTCCTTAAATCTAATATTCTCTTCGCTTTGCCTTCAAAACGGGTTAATGTCTTCGGTGCACAGATTGTAACCTTACACTTAATTCCCAATACGGTATGTATTCTGTGGAACAATTCTTTCTGCAATCTTTCAAGTTCGGAGAATTTTTCCAATAATGTGGCATCAACAAGTTCAACCTTTACTTCGAGAGTATCGGCATAGCCCTCACGACGAACAACAAGCTGATAGTTTCCGCCGACTCGACTATCGGCAACAATAACACTCTCAATCTGACCGGGAAATACGTTAACGCCGCGTATTTTGAGCATATCATCGGAACGACCGATAACCTTGTCCATACGAACACCGGTACGACCGCACTTGCAGGAATCGTAATTTAAGCGGGTAATATCGCGGGTACGATAGCGAAGCAGAGGAATACCTTCTTTGCAAAGAGTGGTAACCAAAAGTTCACCGACTTCTCCTTTCTCTTTAACCTCAAGAGTTTCGCTGTCAACAATTTCGGGAATAAAGAAGTCCTCACAAAAATGCAAGCCGTTTCTTTCACGACATTCACCTGAAACGCCGGGACCCATAAGTTCACTCATTCCGTAGTTGTCGGTGGCGAACAAGCCCCAAGCCTTTTCAATTTCATTTCTCATTTCGGGCGTGCATCCCTCAGAACCCAAAAGACCAAGGGTGATTTTGTAATCACTCATCGGGAAAGGCAATTCTTGAGCAAGCTCGGCAAGATATAAAGCATAAGAAGGAGTTGCAACAATAGCCGTAGTGCCGAAATCACGCATAAACATCAACGATTTTTCACTGTTTCCGCTGGAATTGGGAACTACCGTCGCTCCTAATTTTTCAAGACCGTAATGAAGTCCCAAAGCTCCGGTAAACATTCCGTAACCAAAACAAATCTGAACAATATCATCGGGAGTTGCACCTGCGGCGACAACAATACGAGCCACACATTCTGCCCAATTTTCCAAATCGGTCTTCGTATATCCGACAACTGTCGGCTTTCCGGTTGTACCGCTTGAGGCATGAATGCGGGCGATATTTTTAACCGGTTGAGCAAAAAGTCCGAAAGGATAATTATCTCTCAGATCGTCTTTTGTTGTCGGGGGAATATATTGAATATCGGAAAGAGACTTGATTTTTTCGGCAGTTATGCCACATTCATCAAGTCGTTTTGTATAAAACGGGACGTTTTTGTAGCAATAATCAACCGTCCATTTAAGTCTTTCCAGTTGAAGGGAATCAATTTCTTTTCGAGACATGCACTCTATCTCTTTATTAAAAAACATCGGTATCAGTCCAATCTATATTTATGTTTTTAATGTATATAATATTATAAATCTAATTAATCAATTTGTCAACCGCTTTTTCTCTTGTTCTTATCAGATAAATAGAAATGGAAATTAGAACCAATATTTCATTTATAACCCCCGCAATCGAGCCGTTTACAACATTGTAAATCAGCCATAACATTGCACCTGGAATAGAAACATATTTAAGTCTGCGTACATTTTGCTGCCAATTTGCATAGGTGAACAATATCGCTGCTATAACTACAAGAATATCCGAAGGCCCCGCCCATGTGAAAATTGATGCAAAAGTAGATGCAATTCCAAATATCCAAGGAATAGCTTTATACGATGCCCATTTCTTTCCTATGTCGTGAAAATAATAAACAATTAAGCGAAAAACACTTAAAATGTTCACGAAAAATGCAGTAAGGGAGCCAAGAACCAAAAAATGTAAACTCCAGAACGTCGTACTTATAATTAAAAGCAAAATTATTGTTTTATGCTTTTTCGATTGATAAGAAACTATCATGCAGCCCATCGCAATAAAGCCGATGCTCTGAGCGATTATATCACGATGGGCGTTAAAAAATTCAACCATAAACCAAACCTTAACTTATACTTTCAAAAATTGTTTCACGTGAAACATTAAAATCCCGGCACCGGATGAGTTAATATATAATCAATCCAAACCAGATCCGCATTGAGCGTCAGATGAATACCCATTGTCGGATAATCTCCGCAGTATTCACGTTTTAAGTAGCCGGATTCATCAACCAAAACGGAAGATAAATCAAGATAATAATATTTTTTCTCCGCACATAATTCTTTAAGCATATCATTATACTGAGAAATTCGCGTATTGTTAAGCACGCTTGTTGTAGAAGTGCTTCCGTAAACCATCGGCGTTACACTTTGGACGACTATTTTTGCATTTGGGCAATTTGTCTGCATTCTTTCGAGCAAAGCGGAATATTTATTAAATGAACTGTCCAAGCCCATTGAAATCTCGTTCATACCGAGCATTATGTAAATAAGAGGACGATTTATCTGTGCACAGCCGTCTTCGACTTTTACTTTAACTCCGTTTATTTTCGGATGAACGGAACTTGAATTTGAAGTCGACCACTCGTTATTTGTTGCCGATAAACTGCCGCTTGTCAGGAATTTGCAATTTCCGGTATATCCCGACGCATAAAGAGACATTGACACCGATACGCTGTCGCCTATCATTAAAACATTGTCGAAATATGAAATTTCCCGCTTTGTGTCAGCCTTCAATATCGGATCAAATTTAGCATTTGCAATGGACTCAGACTCCCGAATTGACTCTGATTCTCTTATAGATTCCGCAACAGATTGGCTTTCTCTGATACTTTCCTGAATATCTTTGCTTGCCAACTCCTGTTCAGAAAGGTTTTCAAGCCCCAATGCCATTCTGAGTATCGCTCTTGCATCATAAGCCTTTACATGAGAATCTCCGTTCATATCTGCGGCAATCATCTGAGCGGTAGAGAAATATATCATTTTCAATGCACATCGCAATACGCTTTTTGCATCATTTACCTTTACAACTCCGTCAGCGGACACATCTCCCATAACGACAGCTTTATAATGCTTTTTCTCAGTTTTTTTGATCGTCATTCCGGTGCCTATATATTCATTATCTCCAAGCAAGGTGCCGGAAATATTGTTTACTATCATTTTTTTGTCAAATTCTTCTCTTAAATCCTTTGGTGTGGATTTTTCTTTTATGATGATATAATCTTTGTTGATTATGTCATAAGGTTTATACTCGGCACATGCGAATAATGTACCAAAGCAAATTATAAAACTTAATAATAATGCCAATATTTTCATTTTATTTCCCCACACAAAATTTTGCAAAAACCTCATCTGTTACCGTGTTTGTAGCTTTTTCGCCACTTAATACTCCCAATAAATTTATCGCGGAATCAATCATTATATTAACAGCATCGGGAGTTATGCCGATTATTAAATCCCTGATTGCAGTTTCAAGATAACTTTGTGCATTAACGGCACAAATTCTTTGTCTTTCATTCATTAGCATCGGTGATGAAATATCAATTTCGCCGATGTTTAACACCTCTTTCAGCTTCTCCTCAAAGCCTTCCATTCCGGTGCCTTCTTTTGCCGAAATGTAAATAAAATGTTCAAAACTACGTTCAAAATTCTTAAAACTACCGCTTTTTTTGATGTCATTCTTATTAAAAACCGCCAGATTCCGATGATTTTTGCAATATTCAATCAATTTAACATCATCTTCCGACGGTTCTTCGGATACGTCAAAAACGGGAATTACCAAAACCGAAGTATCTATTCTTTGCTTTGCTCGTTCAACGCCGATCCGTTCAACAACATCCTCAGTCTCGCGAATGCCGGCAGTATCAGAAAGTCTTAAAACAATGTCTCCAATCTTTACCGTTTCTTCAACTATATCTCTTGTTGTTCCTGCTATATCCGTTACGATGGACTTCTCCGCCTGACTTAAATAATTCATCAAGGTGCTTTTCCCTACATTCGGTTTTCCGCATATAACCGCCGAAATTCCCTCGGTATAAGCCCTGCCATTATCAAAGTCTTTGATAAGTTTCTTTATTCTCTCATTTTCTTCGCTTAATCTTGATCTGATTTTTTCGATATCAAGAGCAAAATTTTCGTCATCGGGAGAATCCGTCCATATTGCCATTGAGGCGGAAATATTGATAAGATTATCATTAATTGACCTGATTTCTTTTGATAATCTGCCGTCCAATGTGCTTTTAGATGCAGCCAACGCAGTATCTCCGCTTGCGGATATGATATTCATAACACTCTCCGCTTCAGCAAGATCAATTTTTCCGTTAAGAAATGCCCGCTTCGTAAATTCTCCGGGGTCGGCTAATCTTGCACCATTGTCAAGAACTATCCTCAAAACCTTATTTACAACATATATGCCGCCGTGGACCGATAATTCCACAACATCCTCACCGGTATAACTGTTGGGAGAACGGAAAACCAATGCCACGCAAGAATCAACCGGCATGTCGTTTTCAATCACATCACCATAAAGAGCTGTATAGCCCTTTAATTCTGTGAGCATTTTTCCGCTTCTTGAGCGAAAACATTTCTGAGCAACTTCCACAGAGCCTTTGCCTGAAATACGAATAACACCGATACCTCCGATGCCCTGTGGAGTTGAAATAGCTGCTATTACCATTTTCCTAATTTCTTTGTTTCACGTGAAACATTATTTTTTTGGAACTAAAACTTCTTTTCCTCCCATATATCCTTGTAATACCTTCGGAATTGTAACGGTTCCGTCTTCCTGAAGGTGGTTTTCAAGGAATGCGATAAGCATACGGGGAGGAGCTACAACCGTGTTGTTCAATGTATGAACAAAATATCTTCCTTCTTCTCCGGTTACACGGATTTTAAGTCTTCTTGCCTGTGCATCACCCAAATTTGAGCAGGAGCCGACTTCAAAATACTTCTGTTGACGGGGGCTCCAAGCCTCAACATCTACTGACTTTACCTTTAAGTCCGCTAAATCACCGGAACAACATTCAAGGGTACGAACGGGAATTTCAAGGTTACGGAATAAATCAACTGTATTTTTCCAAAGCTTTTCAAACCATTCTTTACTGTCTTCCGGCTTACAAAGAACAATCATTTCCTGTTTTTCAAACTGATGAATGCGATAAACACCGCGTTCTTCAATGCCGTGAGCGCCCTTTTCCTTTCTGAAACACGGAGAATAACTTGTCAATGTATAGGGCAGTTCTTCTTCGGGAATTATCTGATCTATAAATTTGCCTATCATGGAATGTTCGCTTGTTCCGATAAGATAGAGATCCTCATCTTCAATTTTGTACATCATAGCATCCATTTCGGCAAAACTCATTACTCCTGTTACAACGTTTGAGCGAATCATAAACGGAGGGATGCAGTAAGTAAAACCTCTGTCTATCATAAAATCACGAGCATAGGTTATTACTGCAGAATGCAAACGGGCTATATCTCCCATCAGATAGTAAAAACCATTACCGGCAACTCGACCTGCTGCTTCCAAATCAATGCCGTCAAAACTCTCCATAATCTCGGTATGATAGGGTATATCGTAAGCGGGAACAGTCGGTTCGCCGAATTTTTCAATCTCAACATTTTCACTGTCATCTTTCCCAAGAGGGACGGTATCATCTATAATATTCGGAATGACAAGCATAATATTTTCGATTTTTTCCTGTAAAGCTACCTCTTTTTCCTCACATTCAGCAAGCAAATCCGCTTTTTCATTGACAAGTTTTTTCATCTCTTCGGCTTCTTCTTTTTTGCCCTGCTTATAAAGACCACCGATTTCTTTAGAATACCTGTTTCTTTCAGCACGCAAATTGTCAGCAAGCGTTTTGGTTTTTCGACTTTCTATGTCCAATTCAATTACTTCATCGACCAAAGGAAGTTTTTCATCTTGAAATTTCTTTCGGATATTTTCTCTGACTATATCCGGATTTTCTCGCAAAAGTTTAATATCTATCATCTTAATCCTCCAAAAGTCTTGCTAATTTTGCAAGATCCTCTTTATCAAAATATTCAATAATGAGCTTTCCGCCCTCTTTTTTCTCTTTAACGCTTACTTCGCGTTTTAAGGTATTCTTTAAAGCAATTTCAACTTCGGCAAAAAAAACATCACTGTGCATAGGTTTCAGTCTTCTGGGTTTTCCCTGCAACAACGCAAGTTCCCGTCTTACGATGTCTTCGGCTTCCCGAACATTCATATTCTTATCAATGATGATTTTTGCAATATCAATCATTTTGCTTTCCGTCGGCAATGATAGTAATGCCCTTGCCACACCCGCAGATATTTTGCCTTCTTCAAGCATAATTGCCACTTTTTCAGGCAAATTCAAAAGTCGTACCGCATTTGCAACTGCTGAACGGGATTTTCCGACTTTTTCGGCAACCTCTTCCTGAGTAATTCCGAATTCATCCATTAAATTCCTGTATCCCCTTGCTTCTTCAAGCGGAGATAAGTCCGTTCTCTGTAAGTTTTCAACAAGTGCCAAAAATGACGCTTCTTCGTCCGACATGGGTCGGATAATTACCGGAACTTCCGCAAGACCGGCAATTCTTGATGCTCGCCATCTTCTTTCTCCGGCAACTATTTTATAAGAACCATCTGTATCGGGGCGAACAACAATAGGTTGTAAAATACCGTGTTGAGCAATACTTTCGGCTAAAGAATTCAATTCTTCATCATTAAACAACTTTCTTGGCTGATTGCGGTTTGGCTCAATCTCAGTCAGAGGCAGATGAGTAATATTCTTTTCATTAAGCCCCTCTGTTGAATTATCAACGAACAAAGCTTCATATCCTTGTCCCAATCTTCCTTTTTTCCTTGCCATATCACACCTCATTATAATAATTGTTTCACGTGAAACATCATTGTTTTCTTAAAAATTCTTTTGCAAAATTCATATAACTTTCCGCACCGGAAGAACGCTTGTCGTAATAGACAATCGGTTCTCCGTAAGAAGGTGCTTCGGAAAGTCTGACATTTCGGGGAATTACGGTCGCATATACTTTTTTCGGGAAAAACCTTTTTATTTCCTCAGTTACCTGTCGGGAATGAGTCAGTCTTCCGTCGAACATTGTCAGAAGAACGCCTTCAATATCTATATACTGATTATATTTTATCTTGATTTTCCGCACCGTTGACATAAGTTGTGATAGTCCTTCAAGTGCATAATACTCCGCTTGTATGGGAACTAAAAATGTATCGGATGCCGTAAGTGCGTTTAATGAAATTAATCCGAGTGAAGGCGGACAATCCAGAAAAATAAAGTCATATTCTTCTAAAATCGGCAAAATTGCATTTTTTAATATTCTCTCTCTTTGCGGAATATCGAGAATCTCAATCTCTACACCGGTAAGATTTATATTTGATGGGACTATTGAAACATTTTTAAATTTTGTTTCTTTGATACAATCATGAATATCCGCTCCGTTGACAAACAAATCATAAGAAGTATATTCATTGTCCCTTTTGTTTATTCCGTATCCGCTGGTTGAATTTCCCTGCGGATCAATGTCTAAAAGCAAAACTTTCTTATCTAAAATACCCAAACAAGCGGAAAGATTTACGGCTGTGGTCGTCTTGCCGACACCGCCTTTTTGGTTTATAACGGAAATTATTTTTGCCATAAATCCTCCTATATAATCGGTTTCTTTGAGATAAGAGCAGATGTTCTGGGATATGTGTTCGGGGTAATTTTTATTTTTTCAATTGTAATAATCGTCCTGTTATCGCCATTTGGAAGAGAATATTTAATTTTATTTTCTATCTTTCCGCCAAGAAGCTTTATTGCTTTATTGCTCATTTCAAGCTCTTCTTCACTTAAAATTCCCTTCATTGAAATCATTTTGCCACCGATTTTTATAAGGGGTAGACAATATTCAGAAAGCTCTCTGAGATTTGCAACGGCTCTTGCGGTAACAAAATCAAATTTTTCTCTATATTGCGGCATTTTTCCTGCTTCTTCACCTCTTAAATGTAAAAGCTTGGCGGATAAATTCAATTTTTCAAGAAGCTGTTCAATAAATACAAGCTTCTTTTTTGTTGCTTCAATAAGAGAAAAATCAAAGTCATTTCTCATAATCAGCATTGGTATTGCAGGAAAACCGGGACCTGTTCCAACATCTGCTATTTTTGAATTCACGGATATTTCAGAATGTTTTAAGACCATTACCGAATCTATAAAATGCTTAACTATAACTTCATCAGGATCTTTTATTGCCGTGAGATTAACTTTTTGATTGTATTCCAAAAGAAAATCACAGTAAATTTCAAATCTGTCAATCACTTTTTTATCAAATTCAAAGTCTTCCTGATTTAATAACTCAATTAAATAATCTCTGTTCATTTGTTCAAATATATGATAAGTACTGAAATATCGGACGGACTTACTCCGGAAATTCTGCTTGCCTTCCCGATATTTTCAGGACGTATTTTCTTTAATTTTTCACGGGCTTCAAGACGTAATCCTATAACGTCATCATAATTAATATTATCCGGAATAATACGCTTTTCAAGCCTTCGCATTTCTTTTACGTCGGCAAGCTGACGGTTTATATACCCTTCATATTTAATTTCAATCTCTACCTGTTCAAAAATGTCATCCGTAAAATCAGGTCGTGATTTATCGAAATCTTTAAGTATTTCATAATTTAACTGCGGTCTGCGAATTAAATCTGCCAAAAACACACCGCTAATAATCGGCGATGTTTCACGTGAAACAATTAGATCATTTAATTCTTTGCTCGGCGATATAATAGTCTTTTCGACTCTTTCTCTTTCTTTTCTTATTTTCTCACATTTATCAAGAAATTTTTCATATCTTTCATTATTGATAAGACCTATTTTATGACCAAATTCAGTAAGACGGATGTCTGCATTATCCTGTCTTAAAATCAGGCGATATTCACTTCTTGACGTCATCATCCGATAAGGATCATTACAACCCTTATTTGTAAGATCATCAATTAAAGTGCCGATATAAGAACTGGCTCTGTCAAGAACAAAAGGCTCTTTTCCCTGAATTTTCAATGCTGCGTTAATTCCCGCAATAAGTCCCTGAGCGGCGGCTTCTTCATAACCGGAGCTGCCGTTAAACTGTCCTGCTCCGTAAAGACCTTCAATATCCTTAAATTCAAGAGTAGACCTAAGAACTGTCGGGTCAACACAATCATATTCTATGGCATATGCAGTTCTCATAATTTCCGCATTCTCAAGCCCTTTTATTGAATGAATAAACTCCAGTTGCACGTCTTCGGGAAGACTTGAACTTAAACCTTGTAAATAAAGTTCTTCAGTTTCATCCCCACAAGGCTCTATAAAAATATGATGTCTTTTATGTTCGGGGAAACGAACAAATTTATCTTCCAACGAAGGACAATAACGCGGTCCCGTTCCGACAATTTCTCCTCCGTAAAGTGCACTTCTTTCAATATTTCTTAAAACGATTTCTTTTGTTTCATCGTTTGTAAAAGTTATATAACAAAGGGCATCATTTTTCGGCATATAATCAGTTTCGTAGCTGAAAGGAACAACTTTTTCATCGCCCGGCTGAACTTCAAGAGCAGAAAAATCCACACTTCTTCTGTTGATTCTTGCAGGTGTTCCGGTTTTAAATCTCCTCATCGGGATTTTTAATTCTTCAAGAGAATTGCTTAGAATATCGGCAGGAAACATTCCGTCCGGTCCGCTTGAAAAGCTTACATCTCCAATGAAAATTTTTCCTTTAAGATAAGTTCCCGTTGCTATGATAACCGCTTTGGCAAAATGAACGGCTTCATATTTTGTTATTATATTGAAACCATCATCTGTTTTTTCAATATGAGTAATCTCACATTGTTTTAATTCCAGATTTTCTTGCCTCTCCAAAGCGTGTTTCATATAGTTCTGGTATCCGCGACGATCAATCTGTGCACGCAAAGAATGAACGGCAGGACCTTTACCTAAATTAAGCATACGGCTTTGAATGGTGGTTTTGTCCGCAGCTTTTCCCATCTCACCGCCAAGGGTATCAATTTCACGGACAAGATGACCCTTTGATGTGCCACCTATAGAAGGGTTGCAAGGTAAATTACCGACAGCATCCAGATTTATTGTAAAGCAAGCGGTTTTACAACCTAATCTTGCACTTGCAAGAGCTGCTTCGATTCCGGCATGACCGGCACCCACAACAATTACATCATAATTTTTTCCTATATATCTCATAAAAACCAATTGTTTCACGTGAAACATTACACTTATTCAATTTAATATAACTCATTTTTTCAACTATGTCAAGTGAATAAAAAAATATTTTGAAAAGTACTTGAAAAATTTGGATATTTATGTTATATTATATATAGTGCACTTTTTTTGAAAAAGATTACTTAATTTTTTAAGAGGATATATATGGAAAATTTGGACGCAATTTGGCAACAGGTTTTAAATGAACTTGCTAAAACTCACAATGACACGGAAATGACGTTGTGGTTAGCCCCACTTAAAGCTGTGGGATTTGAAGAAAATACGATAACACTTGAAAATGAAAATGAATTTAAGCAAAAAGTAGTTGAAAACACTTACACTTCGGACATTAGAGAGGCTTTAACTGCAGTATTCGGATTTTCGGTAGAAGTTGATTATGTTATCGCTGAAAATCAGTCTTCTTCGGAAATTCATAATGTTCCTGAAGGAAATGAGATGAATTTCGGAACAAAAGACATAAGATCTCCGAATTATGAGTTTTCTTTTGATAATTTTATTGTAGGACCGTCAAATAATTTTGCTTATGCGGCATGCAGCAGAGTTGCTGAAAAGCCCGGAGTGGTATATAACCCGCTCCTTATTTATGGTCGTTCGGGACTTGGTAAAACTCATCTTCTTATGGCGATTTATCACAGAATGTTGAGCATAAATCCCAATGCCGTAGTTTTATATACGACGGGGGAAAGTTTCTTCAATGAATTTTTATCCTGTCTTCAGAACAAAGATACCGAAGCCTTCCACAATAAATATCGTTATATTGATGTTCTTCTTATCGACGATATTCATTTTATTGCGGGAAAAACTCAAGCTCAGGAAGAATTTTTCCACACATTCAATGCATTGAAAGGTGCAAATCATCAGATAGTAATGACCAGTGACCGTCCTCCCAAAGAAATGGAAAAATTGGAAGAACGTTTAAGAACTCGTTTTGAATCGGGACTTTTAACAGATGTTCAGACTCCTGAACTTGAAACTCGTATGGCGATTATCAGAAAAAAAGCGGAAAAAGAAAAAATAACTATTCCCAATAATGTTGTATTATATATAGCGGAAAACTTAAAATCAAATATTCGTCAGCTTGAAGGAATAGTTACCAGCATGGCTTCTTATTCATCTGCTCTTAAAACTCCGATAACAATGGAAATGGCACAAACCCGTATTAATGATATGGTTAGCGGAACAATGTCAATTGAAGATCAGATTGATTTGATTTTAAGTTCCGTATGTGAATTTTTTGTTGTTCCGATAAATGACGTAAAGTCAAATTCGCGGCAGGCAACGATTGCAAATGCCAGACAGGTGTGCATGTATATTATGAGAGATGTTATGAGAATTTCTCTTAATGATATTGGTATGGTATTTGGTGGGAAAAATCATTCAACTGTTAATTATTCTATTAATCAAGTTATTAAACAAATGCAGGAAGATACGACATACAGAATAAATGTCAATAATATTATAAGAAATGTTCAGGAGAGTTTAGGAAGGTAATTTTTACGGATTTTTCAACATGTCAGAAAGAGAAGAAAATGATTGTAAGAATACAAATATAAATTAATTAATAGTAGTAGTAGTAGACTGTGTTGAAATTGTGGAAAACTCGTAAAAAGGCTTGAATAAGCGAAAAAAAAGAAGTTATTTTAGACATCGTGATGTTTGAAAAATGTTTAAAAATTTGGAATTTTTCTGCGTTGATGAAAGTGTTGAAAGTTTTGATGTTCATAACTAAAACTTGTTGAAAACTAATGGAGATAAAATATGAAATTTACATGTAATACTGAAGCATTGTACGAGGCATGTATAAATGTGAGTCGTGCAATCTCAAATAAGACAAATATTCCCGTTTTAGAGGGAGTTCTTTTTAAGACAACCGAACAGGGACTCAGCCTGACCGGCTATGATTTGGATTTGGGAATTTTTACGACAATTGAAGCGATGATAATTGAAGATGGCGAGATTGTTCTTGAGGCAAAAATTATATCTGAAATTCTTCGTTGTCTGGAGGATGACAAGGTTTCTTTTGAAACGGATTCAAGAAACGTATGTCGAATTACATCGGGAGTAAGTGTATATAACATTAACGGTATGGGAACTGAAGAATATCCTGAACTTCCATATACATACGGTGAAAATGATATAATTTTAAATCAGAAGGTCTTCGGAGATATGATCAGGCAGACAGTTTTTGCTGTATCGCTTGATGATGCGAGAGTTGCTCATCGTGGTGTAAAATTTGAGATAAGTCATGGAGATATAAAAGCCATTGCTTTGGATGGTTATCGTTTTGCCATGCGTCATGAAATGATTGATTATAAGGGAGAAGATATAAGCTTTATTGTTCCTGCGAAATCACTTAATGAAATTACAAAATTTGTAACCGATGACGATGGTATGATTTCTTTATCTCCGGATGAAAAATATATGCGAGTCGGAATTAACGGTTATAATATAGTTTCGCGTCTTCTTGACGGCGATTTTATGGACTATAAGAGAATTATTCCGACGGATTTTGAAACGGAAGTTCATATTAAATCTTCATTATTGCTGGATAAGTTGCAGAGCATGGCGATTTTAGCGGATGACAGAATAAAGTCTCCCGTTCGCTGCACATTCAAAGATGATGAGCTTTTCTTTAATATTAACTCCAAAAACGGCGAAGCAGACACGAAAATGGATGTTGAAATGACCGGTGCTGAAATTGAGATAGGCTTTAATATTCGTTATCTTTCCGATGCCGTCCGAGCATCTGACGGAGATAAAATAAAGATGTGTCTGTCCTCTCCGATAAAACCTGTTGTGATTAAACCGCTTGAGGGGGATTCATATTTTTATCTTGTATTACCGGTAAGGTTCCGAAACTGATTTTTAATGAAAGTAAAAAAAATTGAATTGCTTAATTACAGGAATATTCATTCTTGTATATATGAGCCGTCTGAAAATGTAAATGTAATTTACGGTGAAAATGCTCTCGGAAAAACAAATTTACTTGAAAGTATATGGATGTTTACGGGGCTTAAAAGTTTTCGTTCGGCACGCAATGTTTCATTTATAAAATTCGGAGAAGAATTTGCACGCAATGAAATGCTCTTTGAGAATAATCAAAGAGAAATGAAAGCTGCAATTTTGTTTTCAAAGACCAAAGAGGCTCTTCTTAACGGTGTAAAGCTTGATACGGTCTCAGATCTTATAGGGGAATTTAATGCGGTTATATTTACGCCCAATCATTTGTCCATTGTCAAAGGCTCTCCGAAAGAAAGACGCGATTTTTTAGATTCTCTTATTTGCAGGGTCTATCCTGCATACACGAAAATATTGAGTGAATATAATCGTGTATTGGTGCAGAGAAATTGTCTGTTAAAAAACAGAAACTCCGCATATTTTCTTGATACTCTCGATATTCTGGACAAAAAAGCGGCAATTGCGGCAAGAAAAGTCTGTGATATAAGATATAAATATATTGATGAACTTTTCCAAAAAGCCGCTTTGGTATATGACGGTATTTCTTCAGGCAGGGAGAAATTGAATTTAAGATATGTAAGTGTTATGCCCAAATGTTTTTCGGGGAATACTTATGAAGAATTATTCTGCATTAGCCGAAGTGAAGATATTGAAAGCGGTACGACAAAATATGGTCCTCACAGGGATGATATCGAAATTATTATTGACGGGAAAAATGCCCGACTTTATGGCTCACAAGGTCAGCAAAGAAGTGTTGCTCTTTCTCTTAAACTTGCGGAGGCACAGATTATTGAGAATGAATCCGGAGAAAAGCCGGTTATATTGCTTGATGATGTTATGAGCGAACTTGACGAGGGAAGGCAGAGATTTATTTTGGACAAACTCAAAGATGTTCAAGTATTTATTACTTGCTGTGTTCCCGATAAGAGAAATTTCTCGGATGCGGATGTCAGAATTATTACTGATTTGGTGGGAAAATGATCAAAAAAGTTAATGTAAAGCTAAAACCCAATGTAGAAAAAGAGGTATCAATAAAAGGCGAATATATTAAACTTGATTCGCTGCTTAAATATGCCGACATTGTTGATTCCGGCGGAATAGCCAAGATGATTATTCAGGACGAGAAAGTCAGAGTCAACGGAGAAATTTGCACCGAAAGAGGCAGGAAGCTTCATGTCGGTGATAAAGCAAAATATTCAAATATCATAGTAAAGATTACAGGTGAAAAAGATGGATGAGATTAAAATTCAACCGACGGAAAACACGGAAGAAGAATTTTTTGATACAGATAAAATAGATATGACAATAGATCCCGAGGCAGAAGAGAAGCTGGATACCGGAGTTACTGCAGAATATGACGAAAGTCAGATTCAGGTTCTTGAAGGGCTTGATGCCGTTCGTATGCGTCCCGGTATGTATATAGGGTCAACAGGTCCTCGCGGACTTCATCATCTTGTTTATGAGATTCTGGACAACTCCATTGACGAGGCATTGGCTGGATTTTGTACAAACATCGATGTCGATATTCTTCCCGGAAATATCATAAGTGTCAGTGATAACGGTCGCGGTATACCCACCGGTATTAACAAAGAAAAAGATCTTCCTGCGGTTACCGTTGTTCTGACCGTTCTTCACGCCGGCGGAAAATTCGGCGGTTCCGGATATAAAATTTCAGGCGGTCTTCACGGTGTCGGCTCTTCAGTTGTCAACGCATTGTCCGAATGGCTTGAAGTAGAAGTTCGTCAAAACGGCAAAATACATTATCAAAAATTTACCCGTGGGACACCGGATAATGACCTTAAAATTATTGGAGATACCGATGAAACGGGAACCACTATTCGTTTTAAGGCAGATCCTCAGATATTTACTGAAACAACGGAATATGAATACGATGTTTTGAAATCTCGTATTCGAGAACAGGCTTTCCTGAATGCCGGACTTCGTATTAACTTAAACGACTATCGTGATGATGAAAATCCTAATAGCGAAAGTTTTTGTTTTGAAGGCGGAATTTCAAGTTATGCTCAGTATATAAACGACAGCAGAGGTCTTGTTGCAGTACATGACAAACCTATGCATTTCTCTCATGTGTCCGGAAAAAGCAGTGTCGAAATTGCAATGATGTATAACGACAGCTACAACGAAATGATAATGTCGTTTGCGAATAATGTCCGCACGATAGACGGTGGTACTCATGAAGCAGGTTATAAAACCGCACTTACAAAAGCATTCAATGACTATGGCAGAAGACATAATATTCTTAAAGAATCCGATAAAAACCTTTCCGGCGAGGACGTTCGTGAAGGACTTATTGCTATTATTTCCGTAAAACTTCCCGATGCACAGTTTGAAGGACAGACAAAGGGCAAACTCGGAAATACTTATATTTCCGGTATGGTCAGAAATATGCTCTATGAAAAGCTTTCTGTATATCTTGAAGAAAATCCGCAGGTTGCAAGGGTTATATTCAACAAGGCATTGGAAGCAAGCCGTGTAAGAGAAGCTGCAAGAAAAGCTCGTGATCAGGCAAGAAGAAAATCTGCACTTGAAAGTAATTCATTGCCCGGAAAGCTTGCCGACTGTATCGACAAAGACCCCGCAAATTGTGAACTTTATATCGTTGAGGGTGATTCTGCGGGCGGTACTGCAAAGAACGGTCGAGACAGACATACTCAGGCGATTTTGCCGCTTTGGGGAAAGATGCTCAATGTTGAAAAATCACGTCTTGACAAGGTTCTCACAAATGAAAAATTGCAGCCGATTATTATGGCACTCGGTGCGGGAATTGACGACGATTTTGATGTTGCGAAATTACGCTATCATAAAATAGTCATCATGGCGGACGCAGACGTTGACGGTCAACATATCCGTACTCTTTTACTTACTTTCTTTTTCCGTTATATGCGTCCTTTGGTTGACAATGGATATGTATATATTGCTCAGCCGCCGCTTTATAAGATAACAAAGAACAAAAAGTCATATTATGCCTATTCCGACAAGGAAAGAGATGAAATTATGGAAGAATTGGGCAGCGGATATGATATTCAGAGATACAAAGGTCTTGGTGAAATGGATGCCGAACAGCTCTGGGAAACCACTATGAATCCGGAAAGTCGGACAATGCTTCGTGTAACTTTGGAAGATGCCATGGAGGCTGATGAAACTTTCTCGATTTTAATGGGTGATAAGGTAGAGCCTCGTCGTAAATTCATTGAAGCAAATGCAAAATATGTTTCGCAACTTGACATCTGATTAAAGAAAATATTTGGTAGAGAAAAAGCAGATATTTCTGTATTTACTTCTCTCGCAAAGCTTTATAAAAATGTATCGTTATATAACCGATCTCAACTTAGATTTGACATTATCCAGCGGACAGTGTTTTCGCTGGAAAAAAATCAACGGCTCTTGGCACGGTGTTGTCAGGGGCTTTGAAGAATTTGTATATCGAGAGGGTAAATATCTGGTTTTTGAAAACTCGGATGAGGTCATTTTTAATAATATTTTTTATGAATATTTTGATTTTTCCACGGACTACGGAAAAATACTAAAAACACTCTCAAATGATGAAAATGTTCAAAACTATGTTGAAAAAAATGGAAAGTTGGCTATATTAAGGCAAGAATCGTTCGAAACGCTCATTTCTTTTATCATTTCTGCCTGTAATAACATACCGAGAATTATGAAAATAATTGATAATTTATGCAAAAATTTCGGTGAAAATAATGCTTTTCCCTCCCCTGAAAAATTAGCCTCTTTGACGGTTGAGGATTTGTCTGTTATTCGTGCGGGATTTCGTGCAGATTATATTATCAATGCTGCAAAAGCAGTTGCAAGTAAAGAGATTGATTTGGAATATTTGGAAAAATGTGATACCGAAACGGTCAGAAAAGAATTGATGAAATTAAAGGGTGTCGGGAGAAAAGTTGCTGACTGTACTTTGCTTTATGGTTTTCATCGACTTGAGGTTGCACCGGTTGACAGACATATAAACCGCATATTTGAAAGATTATATCCAAACGGTTTGCCCGAATGTTTTGAAGAATATGCCGGAGTTGCTCAACAATATTTATTTGTAGAGGAGTCGGGTGTATGGACGGCTTCATAAATCTGTATAAAGAAAGCGGAAAATCCTCTTTTGGTGCCATTTCCCCGCTTCGTCGGATATTCAACGAGAAAAAAATCGGACATACGGGAACGCTCGACCCGATGGCAGAAGGTGTTCTTCCCGTAACTTTGGGAAGGGCATCAAAATTTATCAATCTTTTGCCCGAAAATGAAAAGGAATATATTGCAAAATTTATATTCGGAAAAAGAACGGATACGCTGGACATTACGGGAAAAATTATTGAAGAATTTAAGTATATTCCGCCAACTGATGATTTAATGAATATATTACCTGAATTTATGGGAGAAATCAGTCAGATTCCGCCGATGTATTCGGCACTTAAAAAAGATGGAGTTCGCCTTTATGACTTGGCTCGAAAAGGGCTTGAAATTGAGCGTGAGAGCCGAAAAGTCAAGGTTTTCAATATAGAATTTTTAGAAGAACATAACGGCGAATATCAGATAAAAGTTCGTTGTTCGGCAGGGACTTATATTCGTAGCCTTATTGATGATGTAGGAATGAAATTGGGCAGTGGTGCGGTTATGACCGGATTGATCCGTACCGAGTCGAATGGTTTTACAGTTGAAAATTCTTATACATTGTCGGAAATTGAAAATTTAGTAAATCAAGGAAAAACAGATAAAGTGCTTATTCCCGTCGAAAAAATGATGAGCATTTATCCGTCTGTTTCAGTTACACAAAGGCAGATGGTGAGATTTATTAACGGCGGCGGTCTTTTGCTTGAAAGAATAATAAATATTCCCGAAAACAATGGTCTTCTGAGGGTTTATTCCAATGACGAGTTTTTAGGTGTCGGAGAGATTGCGGACAAGGAACTGAAAGTTAAAGTGTTATACAAAATAAATGCTTAACTTTATTGAAAAGCAAACAAAATAATCTTGTGAAAATCAGAGGATATTCAGGATGAATAAAATAGAGATATTACAAAGCAGAATAGAAGATAATGTCGGAGCGATAATAATTTCCCCGAAAAATCGGTTATATTTTATCCACTTTGAGTCGAGTGACGGTTATCTTTTAGTAACGAAAGATGATGCGGTTTTTATTACCGATTCAAGATATATCGAGGCGGCAGAAAAGGCAAAATTGCCTTGCAAAGTAAAGCTTCAGGGAAAGATTTTTGAGGATATAACCGAATTTTTCAGCGAGCATAGGATTGAAAATATTATGCTTGAAAGCGGAACCATTACATTAAAGGATTATAGATTATATCAAAAACATCTGCCTGAACTAAAATTAAGTGACGGCGATGAACTTAATGATATTATCGATGAAATGCGGAAAGTTAAATCTGCCGACGAAGTTTCAAATATTAAGAAGGCTCAGGCAATAGCCGAGGCGGGTTTTGATTATATATGCAAAGAAATTAAAGCGGGCAAGACGGAAAAAGAAATTCAGCTTTCACTTGATTTTTTTATGCTTTCAAACGGGGCGGATGCTGTTTCTTTTGATACGATATGTGTCAGCGGAAAAAATTCCTCCCTTCCCCATGGCGTGCCTTCGCAAAAGAGGATCGAGAACGGAGATTTTGTAACCCTTGATTTCGGTGCGGTTTATAAGGGCTACCACAGCGATATGACAAGAACCGTCGCGGTCGGCTTTGCGACAGATGAAATGAAAAAAGTTTATAATGTCGTTTTGGAGGCTCAAAAAACAGCTCTTGAGTCTCTTGCTCCCGACATTTCCTGCATAGATGCCGATAAATATGCAAGAGATATTATTGAAAATGCGGGCTACGGTGAGTATTTCGGTCACGGTACCGGTCATGGTGTCGGTGTTGAGATTCACGAGCTTCCGAATTTATCCCCTCGCGGAACGGATAACTTGAGAGTCGGTAATGTTGTAACCGTTGAACCCGGAATTTATCTTCCCGATAAGTTTGGTGTCCGCATCGAAGATATGGCATTGATAACCGAAAACGGATATGAAAACCTTACAAAATCACCCAAAGAGTTGATTATTTTGTAATTTTTTCATATTTTTCAGGAAATTTTTGAAAAAAGGTATTGACAAAAGGCTGTAAGTGTGCTATATTCATAATGTATCACAGTCTATATTGGTTTTTTTGTAATTTGCTTTTCGGGGCAAATTTCCTTTTTCGCAAAATTGGTGGAGCGAATAGGTGCGAAAAGTCACAAAGTGGTTCAAAACTACGTTCAAAAAACCAAAAACTACTCAAAATAGGCATAAAAATAGAATTTTTGAGAACGGGTAGAAAAATTTTACATTATTTATCTTGTTAAAATTCTGTACTTAAGAATTTAAATCAATAGTATTACATTAAAAAAACAAGGAGGGGAAGGTTAAAAATGTCATTCTTTGCATTCACCGGTCAATATGATCAGAAGATAGATCCGAAGAAGAGAATAATAATTCCGTCATGTTTGCGTGAAGACCTGGGCGAAGATTTTGTAATGATACCTTCACCCGATGGATGTATATATGCATATCCTTCCGAGGTATGGTATGAAAAAGTTGAGGAAGCAGTCCAGAGCGGAACAACTGCCGAAGGAAGACGTCAGCAAAGCCGTCTCTTTGGTATGGCTTCAAAAGTTCAGACGGATAAGTCAGGCAGAGTAACACTTCCTCAGAATTTGTTTGCTCATGCCGGGTTAACAGATACTGTTGCCATAGTCGGCGTTGGGTCGAGAATTGAAATTTGGAATCCGACGGTTTATGATGAATATCTTTCCGTTGAAGATGAAACCGTACTTCCGGATATTAATTACTGATGGGTTTTTATCACATTCCCGTACTTCTGCCTCAGGCAATGGAGGCTCTTTCGGTTCAATGTGACGGTGTATATGTCGATTGTACCGCAGGCGGAGGCTCACATTCTGCCGCAATACTTGAAAAACTGACGACGGGAAAGCTTATATGCATTGACAGAGACCCTTATGCAATAGCTCATCTTAATGAAAAATTTTCTGCATATATTCCCGAAAAGGTCGAAATTTTTCACGATACTTACGATAATATCGGGGCTATATTGGGAGAACGAAAAGCAAAAGGAGTGTTGGCTGATTTAGGTGTGTCATCCGTTCAGCTGGATACTGCCGAGCGAGGCTTTTCTTTCCACAATGACGCACCGCTTGATATGAGAATGGGGCAAGAGGGCAAGACTGCGGCAGATGTGGTGAATGCTTATTCTGAAGCGGATTTGTCGGGAATCATATTTAACTACGGTGATGAAAAATTTGCAAGGTCGATAGCGAAGAATATTGTAAAATCAAGAACAGAAAAACCGATTGAAACTACATTTGAGCTGGTTGACATAATAAAAAAGTCGATGCCTGCAAAGGCGATGCGTGACGGTCATCCCGCAAGACGGACATTTCAGGCGATAAGAATTGAAGTAAACGATGAAATTCGTATACTTGAAAATTCCGTTGAGGCAATGTTTGAGGGTCTTGAAATCGGCGGTACACTGTCAATAATAACATTTCATAGTTTAGAGGATAGGGTAGTTAAGAATATTTTCCGTGAGCTTTGCATGGGTTGTACCTGTCCGAAAGAATTTCCCGTCTGTGTCTGCAACAAAACACCGAGGGGGAAAATCAAGCATAAGCCGATAACGGCAAGTGAAGAGGAGCTTAAACAAAATCCTCGTGCAAGAAGTGCGAAACTTCGTTCGATAATAAGACTTAAGTGAGAAAGGATGGAGGCTTTATGTCCGGTTACAAAGACGGTTATAATTTCGGTTTATTTGAAGACAGCGGTCAGGCAGCAATAAAACCACCTGTGCCGGAGCAAAAAAAGAAAAAGTTCGTAAATCCTTATCTTAAACAAGTAAATAACGGCAAAAAGAATTCCGCAGCCAAACCTCCTGAAAAACCTGTTGATACCGGATTTATGAGGCGAGAAGACTACGTAAAACTTCAACAAAGACAGGCAGAGAAAAAGAAGGCTGAGGAAAAGCTGGCTAAGAAAGCACAAGCGAAAGCAAAACGCAAGCCAAAAACAGCATCTCAGATACAGGAAGTTCTTGTTATGGCAACAAGAGTTACAATTGTTATTGCTTTGGTGGTTGCGATAGCGTTTATTCCGATATATGCCAATATCCAGCAGGGCAAACTGATTAAATTGCAAATAACTGCCCGGGGGATTGATGAGCAGTATGACATCGAGCTAAGCCGGAGTTTTACGATAGAATCAAAATTAGCAGCGATAACCACAACCAAAAAGATTGAAGATTATGCTGAAAATGTCTTGGGTATGGTCAAATATGATGAAACTAACTGTATACCGGTTATGATGAAAAATACCGATACCATAACATTTTCGGGAGGACGGGTTTATGGCGAGAGAAGTGATTTTGTCGCCAAAACCTTGGCTTTTTTCAAAGGATTATTCGGCGATACCGATTAGCAAGGTGTCGTCTGAATATGTTTTCAGCTGTAAAGCTGATTTTTATTACTATATATAAAGCTTTTATTATGAAAAAGTGGTATATGATTTATGAGCAACAAAGCGGACGGCAATAATTCCATACGCATACGTCGAGTGTGGAAAGAGAGCAAATCCGACACGGTCGCAAGAGTAATGGTTGTGGCTGTCTTTTGCATCGCTGTATTTGTTCTTGCGTTTTTTCTTGTAAAAGCTCAAATTTTTGACCATGATTTGCATTCTGCAAGCGCAGACAATCTTTTCATCACCGACTCAAAGGAAACTCCGATGCGTGGCTCCATTTATTCTGCCGATGGACAGGTTTTGGCTCAGAGCAATAATGTCTGGATATTCTATGCCGATACGACGGAAATTTTCACATACGAGGAAGCTACAAGAATTAAGATATTTGAACGTGCGGCAAGACTGCTTTCGGCAAAACTGAATCTGACTTATGACGAGCTTTTCAGTAAGCTTATGAATAAAGATTTTAAGACCGGAGAGCCGACTGCGTCACAGTACATAGTGCTTAAGCGTGGTGTTACTGCCGACGAGATGGAGGATCTGAAAGCTTTTATTAACGACAGAGGCGAATATAAAAAGAGCGAAGGTCAGGAAAAGGTAAACTGCGGATATTTCACAAATTTTGTTCGGGATCCGATAAGATATTACCCGAGCGGTTCGATTGCTCCGTCAATAATTGGGTTCCTTGATTATGACGGTCAGGGGAAAAACGGAGGCGTTGAGCAGTCTTATAACTCCTATCTTTGTGGTCAGATCGGCAGGACGATTGGCTTTACCGACAGATATAACTACGAAGTTTTCGGTTACGATACGGAAGTATACAGTGATATGAAACAGCTCAATGTCATTTTGAATATTGACAGCGAGGTTCAGTATGTTCTTGAAAATGCACTTGTTGAGGCGGTAGAAATATATGCTGCCGAAGGTGCTTGCGGAATTGTGATGGACGTAAACACTTTCGATGTTTTGGGCATGGCAAGTGTTCCCATTTATGATATCGAGAAAAAAAGTGAGATTGATGGTGTTGTTTATGAGAAGCTGATTGACTTTTATCTCACGGAAGATCAGATTGCGGACATGACACAGCAGGATCTTGAAGCGTCTGTATTTTCGCTCTATTGGGCAAACCGTTCCATCAACGCAAATTTTGCATATGAGCCGGGTTCGGTAAGCAAGATTCTTACCGTTGCGGCAGCACTTGAAGAAGGTGTTGTTGATTTAAACACAGCCTTCCCCTGCATTCCTATCACAGTTGGCGAGAACATTCTTACTTGTTGGTATACAAGTCATCACAATGCCGAGCTTGCCGATGTACTTGTAAACTCATGTAACCCCTTTGCTGTCCAGATAGCACAAAGACTTGGTCGGATGAGATATTATGACTATTTCGAGGCATTCGGATTTACTGAGAAAACCGGAATTGACTTGCCCGGAGAGTCCACTCCCGTATATGTTTCGAGAGAGAATTTCCGTGAATACAACCTTGCATCTTATGCTTTCGGTCAGACTTTCTATGTCACGCCTCTTCAGGTTGTTTCTATGGTTGCAACGGTTGCTAACGGCGGATATCTGATGGTTCCTCATGTCGTTGACAAGATAGTTGATAATGACGGAAATGTTGTTCACGATGTTGAGCCGGCAATTAAGCGTCAAGTCATAAGCAACGAAACGAGCAAAAAGATGATAAATATGCTTGAACGTGTTGTTAACGATGGTTCGGGTGTAAATGCAGGCGTTCAGGGTTATCGCATTGCCGGCAAGACCGGTACGAGTGAAGACCTTGTTGTCAGGGCAACTGAGGGTAAAGATGAATATTGGGCTTCGTTTGCAGGTTTTGCTCCGGCAGATGCTCCGCAATACGCTCTTCTTATCATCGTCTATAAACCCCCTGCCGACGGACATCATGGCGGAGGAGTTGTTGCGGGAAAAACGGCTCACAAAGTATTTGAAAAGATTTTGCCGTATCTCAATGTTCCTTCCGTCTATGACGAAAATGATATTCGTACTCCTTCCCTGCTTGATCTTTATGTAGAGACAGCAAAAAATAATTTACAAAGCTCAATTCATGTTGAAGTATTCGGTGAAGGAGATATTGTTATATCCCAGTGTCCGCCGGTAAATACTGCGATCGAAGAAAACGGAGTTATCGCACTTTATACTTCGGGCGCTCAGACTGAAATGGTTACGGTTCCCGACTTTACAGGATTATCAATCAGTGCGGCAAAAGCAAGTGCAAGCACATACGGACTTAATATCCGGGGATCCGGAGACTCGACTTTTATTGTTGACAGTCAGTCCCATGCTCCCGGCACACAGGTTCCCTACGGTACTGTCATTAATTTAAGTGCAGGTACCAATATCGGTGTAGAAGATGGCTGATTTTCACTCCGACAGTCAAAAATTCAAGCAAAGCTTAGCTTTTCGAGGCATAAAATATGTTACTTTCAAAAATTTTTCCGGATGCAAAGATTGGCAGAGATGTCGATATTGTCAGGATAACCGACAAATTGGATGAGGTTGTTGAAAACACCTTGTTTGTCTGTATTTCCGGAAAAAGATTTGACGGACATAAAAATGCTCAGAAAGCTTATGATTCCGGTGCGGTTGCCTTTATTGTTGAGAGGGATATGGAGCTTCCTAACCAGATTATATTTGAAAATTCCCGTGTAGGCTATGCTTTGGCAGCGGCGGCATTTTACGAGCATCCTGCGGAGAAACTGAAGCTTGTCGGAATAACAGGCACAAACGGAAAGACCTCAACTGCTTTGATGCTCAGGACGATATTTGAAGCATCGGAGATTAAGACCGGACTTATCGGAACACTTGTAAATTACGACGGCGAAAAGGAAATTGAAGCAGGCTTAACCACTCCGGAATATATGGAATTGCAAAAACTTCTTGCTGATATGGTTGAAAACGGCTGTGAATATTGCATAATGGAAGTGTCCAGTCAGGCTTTAAGTCAACACCGGGTTGAAGGAATGAATTTTGAAATAGGCTTGTTTACCAATCTTTCGCAGGATCACCTTGACTACCACGGCACGATGGAAGAATATGCCGCAGCAAAAGCCGAATTATTTAAGATGTGCAAAAAAGGTATATTGAACTTTGATGATGAAGCTTCAAAAACAATGCTTGAAAATGCTACTTGTGAGGCTGTCGGATTTTCAATGAATGAGCCTTCAAATTATAGGGCACAGGGTGTGGAATTATCGAACAACAAAATCGAATATTTTCTTGACCGTGCTGCGATTTCTATTTCTGTTGCCGGGGAGTTCAATGTATACAATACCTTGGGTGCGATTGCCGCAGCACTTGAATGCGGCATAGCATTTGAACAGGTTGTGTGGGCGGCAAAGAAAATTCACGGAGTAAAAGGCAGAATGGAAATAGTTCCGACAGAAACGGAATTTACAGTTATAATTGACTATGCACATTCTCCCGACAGTCTTGAAAATGTATTGAAAGCCGTACGCAGATTTGCAGAGGGAAAAATCCTGACAGTCTTCGGTTGCGGCGGAGACAGAGATAAGACCAAACGCCCGATAATGGGAAAGATTGCAGCCGAACTTAGCGATAAAGTTTTTGTAACCTCTGACAATCCCCGAACGGAAAATCCGGATATGATTATTGAGGATATATTGGCGGGTATTGAAAATCAGAAAAATGTTAAAGCAGATCCTGACCGGAAAGCTGCGATTGCCGATGCAATAAAGGCTGCAAAGAAGGGTGATATCGTTTTGCTTTGCGGAAAGGGTCATGAAACTTATCAGATATTGAATACCGGTAAAATTCACTTTGATGAAAGAGAAGTTGTCCGGGAGATTATTGCAAATATAATTTAATACTGGAACGTGCTATGAAAATGACATTCAAAACGGCTGCTGCAGCGGTCGGAGGCTATACAAATTATGACGGGGAATTTACGACCGTCTTCTCGGATTCTCGCGACATTAAAGCGGGCGGAATTTTTATTGCATTAAAAGGTCCGAATTTTGACGGTCACGACTTTGTTTCTTCTCTCAAAGGGACAGGTGCTGTCGGTGCAATTGTGAAGAATACATTTAAAACCGACTTCCCTGCGATTTATGTTGAAGATACTCACGAGGCGATGCGTAAACTGGCGGCTTATTATCGTAATCAGTTTGATATTCCCGTTATCGGAGTTACCGGTTCGGTTGGAAAAACTACCACGAAAGAGATGATTTATTATGCCATCTCAACGAAATATAATACGTTAAAAAATGTCGGGAATCTGAATAACACGATTGGTTTGCCTTCGACGCTGTTTAATCTTAATGAAAATTATGAAGCTGCCGTTTTGGAGATGGCTACCTCCATTCACGGAGAAATGAAAATATTGACCGAAATTCTTCGTCCGACAATCGGCGTTATTACGGCTATCGGAACGGCACATATTGAAACTTTAGGCTCCCGGGAGGGAATATTAAAAGAAAAACTTGAAATCACGAAGGGAATGAAACCGGGAAGCCCGCTTGTTATAAATATTGACAATGATATACTTCAAAATGTTGATTTGCCTGACTATAAAGTTGTTACTTTCGGTATAGCGAATAAGACAGCAGATGTACATGCGGTGTCCATGGAGGCTGCTGCTGACAGCACAACTTTTGTTGTAAATGCTTTCGGGAAAACAGCGGAAGTTTTTGTTCCTGCGGCAGGATATCACAATGTTTATAACGCATTGACCGCCATTGCAGTTAGTCATCTTTTGGGTGTCGATCTGGCGGATTCAATCAAGGGAATCGCAAATTATGTTCCTGCAGGAATGCGACAGAAAGTGGTTAAAAAAGACGGAATTACCCGTATAATTGACTGTTATAATTCAAGTCCCGAGGCATGTTCCGCAGCCCTGACCGTTCTTCGCGGAATGCAGGGAGAACGTAAGATTGCCGTCTTGGGAGATATGCTTGAATTAGGCTCTTTCTCGGTTCAATCCCATGCAGATGTCGGATATTATGCCGCATCAAATGAGGTTGATTTGCTCTTTACCTATGGTGAGGAGGCTTTGGGTATTGCTCAGGCTGCAAAGCGTGGCGGCGTTCCCGATGTTCGTTCTTTTAAGGATTCGGACAGTTTGAGCAAGGCTATTAAAAAAGAAATCCGCGAGGGAGATGTTCTCTTGTTCAAGGCTTCCCGAGGAATGAAGATGGAAACGGTAATAGAAAAGGTGTTCGGTGAAGTATGACATCCGCAGTAATCATTATACTTGCCGTTGTGGTATCTTTCGGAATTTCGTTTGGTTTGGGATATTTAATAATTCCCCTGCTTCATAAGCTTAAGTTCGGTCAGACGATTCTTGATATAGGTCCCTCCTGGCACAAAAACAAACAGGGTACCCCCACAATGGGTGGTATAATGTTTATTGTATCTGTTGTTCTTTCTCTTATCGCCGGATTTGCCTCTGCTCACTTCCTTCTTGATGAGCCTATGGGCAACGATCAGATGAAAATTAAGCTTATCGGCGGTTTGCTGATGGCCCTTGCTTTCGGTTTGATAGGTTTTGCGGACGACTATATAAAAGTCGCAAAAAAACGCAACCAAGGTCTTTCCATTGTTCAAAAGACGATAGCACAGATTCTTGTTATCGGTGCATATTTATTTGCTCTCCATCATTCAGGTGCGACCTATATTTTTGTTCCGTTTTACGGAAATGTCGAAACGGGATTTTTCTTCTGGATTATCGGTGCGGCTGCCTTATATGCGACGGTTAATGCGGTTAACTTTACGGACGGCATTGACGGACTTTGTTCTTCGGTAACGATGACTGCAGCTGCAGGTTTTTGTGTTGTTGCAATTATGCGTAACCTTTTCGGAGTATCCCTTCTTTGTGCCGCATTGTTCGGTGCATTGGCAGGATTTTTAGTTTGGAACTGGAATCCGGCAAAAGTATTTATGGGCGATATCGGTTCAAATTTCTTGGGCGGTATGGTTGTTGCTTTGGCTTATTGTCTTGATGCTCCGTGGCTTATTCTTTTAATAGGAATAATATATGTAATCGAATTTATGAGTGATGTTATCCAAATAGGATATTTCAAAATCACAAAAGGCAAGCGTATATTCAAAATGGCTCCCATTCACCATCATTTTGAAAAGAGCGGTTGGACGGAAAAACAGATTTGTGCGAGATTTTGTATTGTAAATGCCATCGGCTGTATCATTGCTATCTTGATTTGTTGGTTCGGAAGACTTAAATAATAGTAAAGTATGTGAGGCAACAGAAGTTTTTCACCTATTCAAAAGCGTTTTTTTGTCAACTCTCTGCCTTGAATTTTGCAGGTACGGGAAAGGTATAAATGGAAAATATACGAAAACAACAAGTGTTCGGGGGCAGACTTGAAAGAACTGTTTCGTTTGTCGAAAAGAGTTTTCTTCTTCCCTATCGTGAATACCGTCAGACTGAAACAGGCTTGATGGTGGTTGTTTTTACACTTTTCATTATCGGTATTGCCTATTTATTCTCTATAAGTGCCTATACGGTTCTGATTGGAACTTCAAATGCCACACTGCTCGACCCGACAAAAAATGTTGATATATTCGGCACCGTAAAAAGCCAATTATTAAACGGTCTTTTGGGGATTGTTTTGATGTTTTTCTCGTCCTTTGTCAATCCCGATATATACCGGAAACTGGCATATTTAATATTTGCTATTATGACAGTGGGCTTGGGTGCGGTTTGTATAGGAGGACAGCTTACCGGTCAGGAATTTGCCCGTTCTGTACCTATTCCCGGTCTGTTCAGTTTTCAGCCTTCGGAGATAGCAAAACTATCACTTATCTTTTATCTGGCGGTTGCCGCCGAGCAGGATTATTATCGCCTGAATGACTTGAAAGTGCCGAAAAACAGAATATCAATTCCGTATAAGAGAAACGAAGAAGATGACATGATTACGAGTTTAAGGTTAAGAACAAAAGCCTTGATGAAAAACTCGGAAGTGGAAATATATAATCCGGCAAAGGGAAATAACAATGCGGTAGTTTCTGCCCTGAGAATGCTTTTTGTTGTCTGTATGTTTGCAGGGCTGGTTGTTTTGGGCAACCATGTCAGCGGAGCGATTGTTATCGCCGTAATCGGTATAGTGATGATATTGCTTTCATACAGCAATGCAAAGGTTAAGCTGATAACACTTTCTGCATTGATATTGCTTGCCGGCATGTTTGCGATTTTTTATTTCAAGCATGAAGCCATTAAAAATTTGGGTATTCCTATAGTAGGCAATATTGCATCAAAGATTTACGGACGCTTTCATGTATCGGACAATGTTCAGGTTGTAAATGCCTTGACTGCCATAGGTCGCGGCGGATTGACAGGAGTCGGTTACGGACAGTCAATGATGAAACGGTTTTATGTCCCCGTTCTTGAATCGGATATGATTTTTTCGATTATCTGTGAAGAGGGCGGATTGTTGATGGCAGCCTTTATTTGTTTCCTTTACGGTGCTTTTGCATATTACGCGATTAAGGTAATGAACAAATGCGACCGGCTTCGTGACAGATATATTATTATCGGTATTGTTACTCATTTCCTTTTTCAGGTTATTGTCCATATAGGAGTAAACTTGTCGATATTCCCAAATACCGGAATGATTCTTCCTTTTATCAGCAAAGGCGGTTCGTCATTGTGGATACAGTTTGCCGAAGTCGGAATAATTATGGGGATAGCAAGAAAGAATTACGCAGAAGGAAGACGGAGAGCATGAAAGTATTATTCGCAGCGGGTGGCACCGGCGGTCATATTAACCCCGCACTTTCGGTTGCTCAGGAACTGAAAAAACGTTGTCCGGATGCTGATATTCTCTTTGTAGGAACTGCGGATAAAATGGAAAGCAAATTGGTTCCCGCCGCAGGCTTTGATTTTACAACCATAAAAATCAGCGGTTTTCAGAGAAAAATTACGATTAAGAATATTTTCAGAAATATTCAGACGATAGTTTATTTAATGCTTTCGTTCTTCCAAGTGAGGAAATTGCTTAAAGAATTTAAGCCCGATGCTGTTATCGGTTTCGGTGGATATGTATCCGGTCCGGTTGTTCGTGCTGCAGCGAAAAAGGGAATAAAAACACTTATTCATGAGCAAAATGCCTATCCCGGTATCGCAAACAAAGCACTTGCAAAATTGGTTGACAAGACGCTTTTGACTGTTGAAGATGCCTCAAAACTGATGAGTCCGAAAAACAAACCCATCGTAACCGGTCTGCCTATTCGTGATGAAATTATCAATGCTGACAAGGAGACTGCCCGAAAAAAACTCGGTCTTGATGACAAACCGCTTATATTTTCAACCGGCGGCTCGCTCGGAGCGAGAACAATAAATGAGGTTATGGTTGAACTGATTTTTGCAAAACACAAGGATGAAGTTCATTTTATTCATGGCTACGGACAGTACGGGAAATGGGTTCCCGAGAGATTAAGTCAAAAGGGAGTTGATCTGACGGCTGAAAATATTGATGTTCGTGAATACATTTATGATATGGCGGATTGTCTGGCGGCGGCGGATATAGTTATTTCCCGTGCGGGTGCGTCAAGTTTGTCCGAGATTCAGGCTTTGGGAAAGACGGCAATTCTTATTCCGTCACCGAATGTTGCCGAAAATCACCAGTATCATAATGCAATGGCGTTGGTAAACAATGATGCTGCAATTGTTTTTGAAGAAAAAGATTTGACGGCGAACAAGTTGATTGATGCGGTCAACGACCTTCTCAATGACAGAGAAAAATTAGCCCGAATTGGCTTTAATGCAAAGAAAATGGCAAAACTTGATGCCAAGGAAAAAATTTGTAACGAGATATTGGAATGAGCTGATACGAAATGGAATATGGCAGAAAATCCGAGAATCACAAGATAAAAACAAACCTTGAGAAACAAAAGAAGAGCAGAAATCGAATGATGGCTTCTGCAATCATTTCTGTCATTGTTGCAATTTTGGTTATTGTTACGATATGTCTGGGGATTTTTGTTTTTGTGGTTGAAAGCGAAGACAATATAATCGTTGAAGGCAATCTCAGATACTCAACATCTCAGGTAATAGCGGCATCGGGAATTGCTGTCGGAGACAGTTTGTTCCGGTTCAGGGGTTATTCAAAGGTTGAAAAACAAATCGAACAAATGCTGCCATATATAAGAGATGTTCATATTCAACCGCAACTTGCTCATACGATTACAATAACCATCGAGGAACAGGAAGCGACTTTCTGTCTGTGGACTGCTGAACTTAACTATTGTCTTCTGGATAATGACGGCAAACTGCTTGAAACCGGACTGATTGAAAAACCCGAAATTCCCGTAATATTGGGATTAAGCTCAAACAGCGAAACGGGATATTCTGCTATAAAAGATGAAGAGATGCTTCAATGGGAAGCGGTTCAAAAAACACATGAATATATCAGTTCTTACGAAATTGAAGGAATAAATATTTATGACCTTCGTCAGTATCCGAATATAACTATGCATTATTTGGGAGATGGCGGAGAAAAATATGAAATCCGATTCGGAAAAGTTGAAAAAATGGATAGGAAAATGTCTATGCTTTCTGAGGCTATTAAGCGGGAAAAAAGCACAAGGATGACCGGATTGATTGATTTTGTTTCGAGAGAGGGCATGGCAATTGTCGGAGACCTTACACATGAAACCATTCCGCAAACCGTTACGGATGTTGACGGAAACCTTATTACCGAAACCCAAACCGATGTTGGCGAGGGATAATTCAAAAAAAGTTAAAAAATCAGTAAAAAAACTATTGCAAAATTTTATTGTATATAGTATAATAGAATAGTATAATTAGAAAAATACCTATAAGGGAGAAATATTATGGCATTTGAAATTTCCAATGAAATCGAAGAAGTTACCAAGATAAAAGTTATTGGTGTCGGTGGCGGCGGCGGAAACGCAATCAATCGTATGGTTGAAGCAAATGTCCGTGGCGTGGAATTTGTTGCAGTTAATACCGACAAGCAGGTTCTTGTTAAGTCTGCTGCTACATCAAAGCTCCAGATCGGCGAGAAATTAACAGCCGGTCAGGGTGCAGGTGCTAAGCCCGAGATAGGTAAGAAGGCCGCCGAAGAGAGCGAAGAAAGAATTGCCGAAGTTTTACAGGATACCGATATGGTATTCATCACAGCCGGCATGGGTGGCGGAACAGGTACGGGTGCTGCTCCCATTATTGCGAAGATGGCTAAATCCATGGGTGTTCTTACCGTCGGTATCGTTACAAAGCCTTTCGCTTTTGAAGGTAAGTACAGAATGGAACAGGCTGAAGTCGGTATTTCCGAACTTGCTGCAAACGTGGACAGCCTTATCGTTATTCCCAACGAGCGTCTTAAATTAGTCAGTGATCAGAAGATTACTTTTGCAAATGCTTTTATCGTTGCAGACGAAATGTTACGTCAGGGAGTTACTTCCATTACGAACTTAATCAAGGTTCCCGGTCTTATCAATCTTGACTTTGCCGACGTAACTTCTGTAATGAAAGATGCAGGTCATGCTCATATGGGTGTCGGAAAAGCTTCCGGCAAGGAAAAAGCCATTCAGGCTGCAACTGCCGCTGTTTCCAGTCCATTGCTTGAAACAACTATTGACGGTGCAAAGGGTGTTATTATTAACATCACAGGTTCACCCGATATGACGCTTGATGAAGTTGATGTAGCATCCAACCTCGTTCATGAAAAAGCAAATCCCGATGCAAACATCATATTCGGTGTTTCTATCGACAATGACCTTGATGATGAAATGAGCATCACTGTTATTGCTACAGGTTTTGGTGAATTTGCAAATGAGCTTCCTGATCAGGCTACCGCTCCCGTAGCAGCTCCCGCTCCGAAAAAGGTTGGCGGCGGTTTCGCAGAAGATGACTTCTCCGACTTGTTCGAGATGTTCAAGAAGAAATAAGAAAAACGGCAGGGGAGGCGGCGGTCTCCCCTTTTTAATTCATAAGATGAGGTTTTGTGTTATGACTTTTGAAAAACTTAGAAATATTATCTCCGAATTGCTTGATGTTGATGCTGACGAAATTACTCTTGAATCCGGACTTGAAGATTTGGATATTGACAGCCTTGATGTTGTCGATATTATTATGAGTGCCGAAGATGAGTTTGGCATTGAAATTCCGGATGAAGCCGCAAAAGGATTCAAGTCAGTCGGTGATTTTGTCAATTATATTGACAGCCAAAAATGATTAAAAATATAGTTTTTGATATGGGCGGTGTCTTGTTAAGTTACGACCCCGACTTTGTCTTGGACAATAACAATATTCTTGATGAGTTCGACCGCGAGTTTATGAAAAAGGAAGTTTTCGGCTCTTTGGAGTGGCAGGAGTATGACAGAGGAACGGTTACAAAGGACAGTTTCAATCGTTTTGTTGACATTGCCCCCGGACACTTAAAGTCGTTTATCCGACGCCTTCTTATTGATGAATGTTTCGGAGAAATGCAGATGCCGGTATTTGAATGGATGGATGAATTTATCGGACAGTTAAAGGCTGCGGGATATAAGATTTATCTTTTATCAAATGCAGGACAGGACTTTTATCAATATTCAAAGAAAATCACGGCTTTGCGTCATTTTGACGGTAAATTCGTATCGAGTGATTATAAATTGCTCAAGCCAGAAAAAGAGATATATGAAAAGTTTCTTGAGGTTTTTGATTTAGTTCCGGAAGAATGCGTATTTATTGACGATATGCAAAGAAATATTGATGCTGCTGTTGAATGCGGAATGTATGGAATTTGCTATACTTCTCAAAATTCAGACAGCTCAGAATTAAGAACGGAACTTGAAAAAGCAGGAGTAAAATTTTAACAGGTAATTATTATGGCAAAAGAAAAATTAGTTCAGGAAATTACAAATATGGAGGACGATTTCGCTCAGTGGTATACTGACGTCGTCTTAAAAGCTGACCTTGTTGACTATTCGGGCGTTAAGGGCTGTATGGTAATTCGTCCCTATGGTTATGCAATTTGGGAGCTTATGCAGAAAGAAATGGATGCTCGTTTCAAGGCTTATGGTCATGAAAATGTCTATATGCCGATGTTTATTCCCGAATCGCTTCTGGAAAAAGAGAAGGATCACGTTGAAGGTTTTGCTCCCGAAGTCGCGTGGGTTACTCATGGCGGCAGTGAACCTCTTACAGAGCGTCTTTGTGTCAGACCGACCTCAGAAACTCTTTTCTGTGAACATTATAAAAATATTGTTCAGTCTTGGAGAGATTTGCCAAAACTATATAACCAGTGGTGCAGCGTAGTTCGTTGGGAAAAGACAACCCGTCCTTTTTTGCGTACCCGTGAATTTTTGTGGCAGGAAGGTCATACCATTCACGCAACTCCTGAGGAAGCCATTGAAGAAACCGAACAGCAGTTAAATGTCTATGCCGAATTTTGTCAGAATGTTCTCAATATGCCCGTAGTTAAGGGTAAAAAGACCGAGAGCGACAAGTTCGCAGGAGCAGAGTCTACTTATTGCATAGAGGCTCTTATGCATGACGGAAAAGCACTTCAGGCAGGCACTTCCCACTATTTCGGAGACGGTTTTGCACGAGCATTTGATATAAAATTTACCGACAAAGACAATAAATTGACATATCCTTTCCAGACTTCGTGGGGAACGACAACCCGTCTTATCGGTGCGATTATTATGTCACATGGTGATAATAACGGTCTTGTTCTTCCTCCGAAAGTTGCTCCGATTCAGGTTATTATTATTCCTATCGCTTCTCACAAGGAAGGCGTTGTTGAGAAGGCGACCGAGATTAAGGAACGTCTTGAAAAGAAATTCAGGACAAAAATTGATTTAAGCGACAAACAGCCCGGCTGGAAGTTTGCCGAATATGAGATGAAGGGTGTTCCGCTTCGTCTGGAAATCGGGCCTAAGGATATTGAGAAAAATCAATGTGTTTTGGTTCGCCGAGATACCCGTGAAAAATATTTTGTATCCCTTGATGAACTTGAAATAAAAGTTGCAGAGCTTCTTGAAGATCTTGCCAAATCAATCTATAACAAGGCTCTTGAAAATATGGAACAACGCACTCACGCATGCACTTCAATCGACGAGATTAAGGCTTGCATTGAAAAGAACGGAGACGGTTTCATTAAAGCAATGTGGTGCGGTGATGAAGCTTGTGAAGACAAGGTTAAAGAGCTCACTGGCGTCGGTTCCCGTTGTATTCCGTTTGATCAGGAAAAACTTAGCGATACCTGCGTTTGCTGCGGCAAAAAAGCAGACAAGATGCTCTATTGGGGTGTCGCATATTAAAAAACAGCACAAAAATATCCGCCCGGTCAAAAGACTGAGCGGAATTTTTATTAATGGTTAAAATATTACATTCCCATATCTTCCATAAATGCCATTGCGGCATCCATATCGGCAAGGGAGAATTTTATTTCCTGAAAATCAGCGGGGGGAGTTAAGTATCCGTCGGATGATGTGATAACCGAATTAAACTTGATGGTAAGGGAGTCGCCGCTGTCCGATTTTGGTATTATTTCCATTCTGCACGGAATTTTCTCGCCGGAACGGAAGAAGAAGTAGGCATAAGAATCTCCGTCAATATAGCCGTATTTAAGACATTGTTCGTTGCCGACATTCACGAGTTGCGGTCTTGTGTTTCCGAATGAATTGAATTCATATACAGTGAACGAATCGAAAGTATCATCATCAATAAGATCTTCGGTTTTCATCCCCGCGATACTCATCAAAGATGACGACATGGAAAGATATTGCTTCTTCTCATAGTTAATAATATATAACGAACCGGTAATCTTGTGTGGGAGGATAAATCCGGTATCAACTCCGTTAATATTTGAGTGCATGAAAATAGTTTTGCCGTCAGAGGCGGCTTCAATGTTAACGGGATTTGCTCCGTTTGTAAGAAAAGTTCCGTTTACGTAGTAGTCGGTAATAATCTTACGGTCAATACTGTCAAGATTAACGGTGGGGGTAACCGGTTCAAGTGAATAGTCAATCTTAGTTTTTGCGGTGGTATTTTCGGCGGTTTTTGAAGTTTGCTGGACAGAGCTTGTCGCGGCTGCGGTGGTGCCGGTTGCGGTTGCAGGCTGAGTTTCGGTTTTTCCGCTTATTGTTTCGCTCTGGTTTTCTGTTGCAGATTCGCTTGCATTTGTTTGCTCAGTAGTATTCTCGGTTGTGTAGTCAATAAATTCTGAAGAAAGAGCATTAGCAGTAGTTTTTTCTTCCGATATGCCGGTTGAGGGGTCTTCGTTGTTTTCCGGTTTTTTGCAAGAGCTGAATACAAATATCATGGCAAATATAATTATAATTGCACAAAGCACGGTTAATGTTTTGTTTTTCATCTTAAATCACTTTCAGCCCCGCAAAATGCGAGGCTGTCCTTATCTGTCAGAGAGATTAAAACTCGTTAACGTCAATGGTCGGAACTTTGCCTTCGGGACCATAGTTCACTTTTGAAGGAGCTTCCGTGGGAGCTTCTGTCGGAGCATCGGTAGCTGGTTCTGTGGGCGGTTCGGTCGGAGGCTCAGTCGGAGCTTCTGTGGGTTCTTCTTCAGCCGGCCATGTATACTCTTCGGCGTCAATCATGCCGAGGGCTATTCTGAGTATAGTAACAGCGTCAGTGGTTTTGACTTTTCCATCACCGTTCATATCGGCAATAAGGAATTGTTCTTCGTCGATTTCCACCAATCCTAATGCAGCCTGAAGAGCCAGACGAGCATCAGTAGGTTTGATTTTGCCGTCACGGTTTACATCACCACGAGCAAAAGCGGGATTGGCGGCGAGAACAAAAGTAGCACCTAAAGAGGCTAAAAGGGAGATAACAATAACAACAGCAGTTACTATATTAAACTTTTTCATTAAAACAACCTCCAGAATGTTGTATTATATGCAATAAGTATAACACACATTTTTGCAAATTTCAATAGGGAAAACGAAAATTCACAAAATTTTCATAATCAGCCTACACCTTCGTACCGATAAAGAACTCCGAAATCAGTATAGCCTTCTTCATATTCGAGGTAGCAAAGCCATAGGCGAACTCCGGTTTCCGCACAGAAAAACTCATATAAAGTGGTTTCTGAATCAGGATAGAGTGTCTGTACATAGCTGAAGTTATAGCTGTAGAGCATATCGAAATATGTATTGATAACATAGTCTAAGTCATATCCCCTGGTATCAACGAAGTCGGCAGTATACCAGATATCAATTGCTGAAAAGTCATCGGATGCATATATTTCGTAAGGAATAACTCCGAAAAGAGCACCGAAATCAGGAATGTTAATTTCGCCGATATAAGTTTCGCTGCCCATAGCGGATACATTGACATACACAGAGCCAAAGACATCATCGGGATATTCTTCAAAGTAGAAATCAATATATGTTTCGCCGTAGTCGTACGCAGTAACAAAGAGGATGATATATTCGCCGAGCCATTGACTCCATTGGATAAGTACGGAAGCATCGGGATCGCGAACCTTTGCCATAAGAGTGAAGTCTTCGTCGGAGGTGTATATAGCACATATAATCAATGCCGTTGAGCCGGGCATCATGTAAAGATCAGTTTCGGACTGATAAAATTCAGCATTTGTTTCAAGGTCGGGTATATCAATATCAATGCTTCCGCTATTTTCTTCCGCAAATTCTTCAACCGTAATCGGGTTTGAAATGTCAAGATAGGCGACATATTTAAGCGGGATTGCAAAATTAATATTCTGAGCCTCGTTATAGGTCATTGAATTTATGCCGATAACTCTGCCGTAAGAGTCAATCAAAGGGCCGCCGGAGTTGCCCATAGAAATTGGTGCGGTAATCTGGATAAACTCAAGTGTCGGATGAACATCTTCAAGAATGCGGGCAGTATTTGAGATAAGTCCATCTGAAAACGTATCTGTCAGACCCTTTGAGCTGCCCAAAGTGTAAATTGTATCGGCGGTTGCATAGTCAAAAGAGAGAGGGGCAAATTCGGTTTCAACTTCGGTTTCCGCTTTCAAAATTGCAATATCTAATCCGGCAGAGTAGCCTAAAATGCGGTTACAGGGAAAAACATTGTTGTTGTAGTCGAAAACGGTTATGTTTTGCGCACCTTCAATTACATGATAATTTGTAATAAGCAAGCCGTCTTTTGATATAAAGAAACCGGAGCCGGTCGAATAGGAATAGCCGCAATCGGCATATACCTCAACGGTATATTTCCGTGCATGTTCATAAACTCCCTTTGCATCGAGTTTTTCAAGATTGTCATCGGGAGCAGCGTTTAACAAATCATTTTTAACTGTATCGTCAGGATTTTCGGGATAGTTCGGATTATCGGCCGGAATGTCTAAATAACAAGTTAACGTGCCGATGGGGAACATATTGTCAAGTCCCAAAGCATAACGTAAAATATATCTCGCATCGGTGGGTTTAAGTTGTCCGTCATTGGTCACATCACCGACAATCAGGTCGTTTGATGACGGAATATCAAGAGCCAGAGCATAGCGGAGACAGATTCGTGCATCGGTCGGCTTTACAAAGCCGTCATAGTTTAAGTCGCCGAGCAAGACTTCCCAATAATCATCTGCATGTACGGGAATTAAGGCGACAGAAAAAATGAGAGTAAGGACAAGGATAACAGTTGCGAATTTTTTCATAAATTTGCTCCTTTTATTGTATTACAACCGTAGAACAGGCTGCAACGGGAACAGTTTGTCCTGAAAAACGATTTGGCAAAGTGTAATGGATTTCGTGGTTGTTCATATTCGATATTACGACTGCATATTCTCCCGTTTCGCTTTTTCGAGCAAAACAGACGCAACCGAGCATGGCGGAGATAGGAATAAATTCACCCGTTTCAAAAACAGGATTTTTACGAATTTCGCCATATATCTTGTAGTATTCGTAAAGGTCGGTGTCGATATTGTCCCAGGGGAAACAGCCTCTGTTAAAGGGATCTTTTCCGCCTTGCAAGCCCGCCTCGTCGCCGTAGTAAATTGAAGGAACGCCGGGCAGGGTATATTGCAGGCCTATTGCGGCTTTTAGCCGTCTTTTTGCGGTATTGATTTGGTTAGACGTTAACGCTAAGTTTGATAATCTGTAACGGCTCATCGATTCGTGATTTACGTCGGAAACGGCGGTTAATATCCGTGCAGTGTCGTGCGTCCCCAGATGATTCATCAAGGTGTCCAAGGCTTCTTTCGGATAATTTTCGCATATCGTTACAACGCTTTCCATAAAATCTTCAGCTCTGCCCGTTTTGACAAAATCAATTATCGCCTGACGGAAGGGATAATTCATTACACTGTCGAGCTGTTTTCCCAGAAGATAACGACGAAAATGGTTCTGGCTGAATTTGTTGGAAGCATCTTCCCAGACCTCTCCCAACAAATAGGCATCGGGATTGTTTCTTTTGACCGCAATGCGTATTTTATCAATAAATTTATCGGGAAGTTCGTCGGCAACATCAAGACGGAAGCCGTCAGCTCCGAGTTGCATCCATTTGTCAATTATTCCGTCTTCTTCGGTTATATATTCAATATAAGACGGCTCGGTTTCGTTGACTTCGGGGAGAGTTTCAAATCCCCACCAGCTTTCGTAACTGCCGTCGTCGAAAAAGGTATACCAGGAGCGATAGGGGGAATTTTTATCATTATATGCTCCGCCTTCGTATCTGTTGTTTAAGTTAAAATAAATGCTGTCAGCACCGGTATGACTGAAAACACCGTCAATGATGATACGGATATTTCGTTTATGAGCTTCATTGCAAAGATTGGCAAAATCAGCTTCATTTCCCAGAAGGGGATCAATTTTTTCGTAATTTGCAGTATCATACCTGTGGTTTGAATGTGCCTCAAAAATGGGGTTTAAGTATATTGCGGTAACTCCCAAGCTGCTTAAATAATCGAGTTTTTCGGTTATTCCGTCTAAATCACCGCAAAAATAGTCATTGTTCCTGATTTCGCCGTGAATATCGGGACGCCATTCGGGAGTATTTCCCCAATCGCTGCGGATTATTCTGTCTGTCGGGACACTCTTTTTTTCTTTTCCCGAGTTATAGAATCTGTCGGGGAAAATCTGATAGATAATACCGCCTTTTATAAAATTGCTTGCGGCAAAATCGGCATCATAGACCGTAAGTTGCCATTTATCGCCGGTATTGGTAAATGTACCGCAGCCGGAAGAGTTTAGCATGATACGACTTGTTCCCCAAGGCGTTACATATTCAAAATGATAGAAAAAAAGACCCGAATGGCGGGGCGTGTAATCACAGTCCCACCACTCCAAGGTTCCGTTTGTTCCTGTCCAATACATTTCAGCGATGTCGTTGCAGTCGCCGGAAAAAATCAAACGAATGCCTCGGACATGCATATCTCGGGGCATCGTAACAACAAAGTGAATTTTCTCGCCGACTTGTACTGCTCCAAACGGATTTTTGCACATGATGTCGCGAGAATTGAACGGAACAAATTGCAAGGTTTAAGCCTCTGTAATCTTTAATCTTTCAATTAGCTTACGAAGTTCTTCTCTGCGTCCGTTAAGCGATGCATTAGCTGCATTTAAGTCATTGATTGTTGTGGAAACAATCTGACCGCTTTCTGCAAGGTTGTTCATAATAAGCTCGTAAACTTGTCTTTTCATATCGTCGCACTGTTTTCTGCAGTTTTCAAGACGAGTTTCGATTAACGACGCTGCTTCCTGCTCTTGCTTGGCAATAGCAGCATTGGATTCTTCGCGGATTCTCTCTGCTTCTTCACGAGCAGCAACGGTGATTACATCGACGGATACAAGACGGTTTGCTTCTGTCTTTGCAGCAGCAATGATAGACTCTTTTTCTTCCGCTGCAGTGTCAAGAATTCTCTTTCTGTCTGTGCAGATTGCCTTTGCCTGAGCAAGTTCCATCGGTAATGTGGCACGGATTTCTTCAATAACCTGATTTACCGATTCCGGATCAACCTTTACGTTAGAAGAGAAGGCAACTTTCGGACCGTCATTGATAATGTCTGTGATTTGTAAGAGTAAATTTTCGATTGTTTTTTGTGAAGCCATTTTAATCAATCCTTTCCGGTTTTAATCGTGCTTTAAGATCTTCGAAAATTTCTGTCGGCACGAAAGGGGATATATCTGCTCCGAGTCCGCAGATTTGCTTGATAATCGACGAACTGAGGAACATATTTTCCGAGGAGGAAGCGATAAATATCGTTTCGACACCCGGGGCTAACCGTTTGTTAATAAGAGCTTGCTGAAATTCGTCTTCAAAATCGGTAACGGCTCGAAGTCCCTTTACGATAGCACAGGCACCTTTTTTCTCGACATAATCGGCAAGCAAGCCGTCGTAGAATTCGACTTCGACATTCGGAATATCGGCTGTTGAACGGCGAATCAAATCAACCCGTTCTTCCGGCGTGAATGCCGCTGAATTTCTCTTTTTGTAATTGAACATAACAACAACTATGACTTTGTCGAAAATTCCCGACGCACGTTGTATTACGTCTAAATGTCCGTTGGTTATCGGATCAAAGGATCCCGGACATACGGCGATTTTACTCATAATGACACCTTTATGTAAAATTTAAATCAGGGTTTGAGAAGGTGAAAAATATCTGAATTTATCTGTAATGATAAACATTGGTTTTTGAATATTTCTTTTTTCGGTAAAGCTCGAAATTCCCCACATTTTCAGGCAAATTCTCGGCTTCTGTTTCGCAGATTATAATACCGTTTTCGTTCATTTTTGAGACCAATAGCGGTAATATCCGAAGAAGCAAATCGGAGGCATAAGGAGGATCTAATATCGCAATATCATAAGTGTTCCTTGTGTTTTCAATATAGGATAGAGCGTCACTTTGTTTCACCGTAATTGATTTTTCAAGACCTGTTGATTTGACATTTTGATTTATTACGGCAATGGCATCCCGATTTTTGTCGATAATATCGGCGTGCTTTGCACCTCTTGAAACAGCTTCAATTCCCATCTGTCCCGAACCGCCGAACAAATCAAGAACGTTTGCGTCGGGCAGGTCGAAATGGATGCTGCTGAATATTGCTTCTTTTACTTTTTCTCCGGTTGGTCGGGTTATCTCATCGCCGTCCAATGTGATGAGTTTGCGACCTTTTGCGGAGCCTGAAATTACTCTCATATCATTCACCAACGCTTAATTATATCATATTGGTGGCTGTTTGTCAATACTTTCAGTTTTTCGGCTCAAAAATTAGTTGTTTTTACAAAGAAAAAACCCCTTACGAAAGTCCGTAAGGGGAGGAGGAGAAAATTATTCAAAGACGTCAATTTCAATTTCTTTGCCGTCGTTTTCGGCGGATTTATAGAGAGCATTGATAATTTTCATCATCATATTGCCTTCAAACATCTGATAGTTGGGAGTGTCGCTGTTGATAAGACAATCAAAGAAGTGGGAGATGTTTTCTGCGTGTTCGGGAATAATCTGAGCGACTGAAACATGTCTTGTTTTCTGCTTGCTTTTTTTGTTTTCTTCATAGAGATATACATGGCTGCCTGTCCATGTAGCACCTGCTTTCGTTCCGCGAAGTTCTACACTGCGACTTTCCTTTTCAACATTGGATGCCCATGAGATTTCAAGCTGTAAAACGGCACCGTTTTCAAAACGAATAGAACCGATAACGAGGTCTTCCACGTTGTATGTTCCGCCCTCAACCTTATCTCCGAATCGGGAGTTTGCAGAGTCGCAGACATTGGAATCTCCGAAACAGCTGTATGCCGAGCAAGCAACACTGACGGGTTTCGGGAAGTCCATAAACCACATTGCAAGGTCAATCATATGAACGCCCAAGTCGATAAGCGGACCGCCGCCGGATAATTCTTTGGTGGTAAACCAACCGCCTTTTCCGGGGATACCTCTCCTGCGAAGCCATCTTGTATGAGCGACATAAATATCGCCCATATTGCCATTCTCGATATATTCTTTGAGGTAGCGGGAGTTCGGATTAAAACGATTGTTACGCATAATCATGAGCATCTTATCGTTTGCACCGGCTGCTTCGTACATCTTTGTGGCTTCTTCGGGATTTATCGCATCAGGCTTTTCGCAGAATACGTGTTTGCCTGCATTAAGTGCATCAACGGCAATAATGCTGTGGAGATAGTTCGGAGTGCAGATGTCAATTACATCAATGGTTTCATCTTCAAGCATCTGACGGTAATCGGTATAGACATCAGCTTCCTTGAAAAATCTCTTCTTTGCCTTTTCGGCTCGTTCTCCGATTATATCACAAAGGGCAACAACCTTAACACGATTTCTTTCCTTGAAATATGCAGGAACATGAGCAGCGTTGAAAATGCCGCCGCAACCGACTACACCGACACGGATTCTGTTATCGGCGGGATAAAAATCTTCCTTCTTGTAAGTTCCGGCTTTTTTCGCTTTTCTTATTGCCTTTTTGCGTTCCTTTTTGTCGATTTTATACTGCTTATTTTCGAGTTTTCTCAGTTTCTTTGCTTCTTTCTTGTCAAGCTTTTTCTGTTTCTTGGCAAGTTTTTTCTCAGATTTAGCCATACTCTGTCTCCTCACACAGTTTTATATAATTATACCTATGAACAGTATATCACAAAAAAATCTGTTTGTAAACAAAAATTTTCGAAAAACTACAAAATTTTCGAAATTTCGTCAAAAATACGCTCGTGAACTTCGGAAATTGACGCATCTGCATCAATTCTGGCGATATTTTCATCGTGTTTTATTTTTTCAAATACGAAATTAAACCTGTTTTTTATTCCGTCGAGAGCAGTTTTATTTTCAAAAATCTCAATTTCATTTGCTTCCCTGTTGTCGGAAATTCGTTTCAGACAAGTATCTGTTTCCATTTCCAAAAATATGCAAATATCGGGTTTTCTTATATTCGGGCAGTCCAAATTTAAGTGCATACAAAGGTCGAGGTCTCCGTCAAGTCCCTGATATGCAAAAGTTGAGTAGTAATATCTGTCGCAGACAACAATTTCACCGTTTTCTATGTGTTTTTTGATACCGTTTTCGCTTAAATTATGCCACAGTCTGTCGGCAGAAAAAAGAATTGTCATCTCGTGGGTGTCGGATTGAATATCGCCCGATAAAACGGCACGTAAAAGCCTGCCGCAATCGCTGTCGGTAGGCTCTCTCGTGTTAAATACTGTATATCCCAAACTTTCTAATCTTTCGCATAACAAAGCGGTTTGTGTGGTTTTTCCGCAACCGTCAATGCCTTCGATGACTATAAGCTTTCCGCTCATTTTTGTTTGGAATATTTAAGCTTGTAGACAAGTCTCATAATGGCAGAATCGAGGAGTGAAATATTTCCGCCGGGCTGACCGAAGAAGGTGTGTGTGAGTTTGGTGTTGATATTCTTTTCAAGCACCATTTCAACAGCCTTTGCGTCATATTCATCTCCCGCGACACAAATTGCACCGTTGTTTCTGAGGAGAGCCGCATTCTTGCATCTTAATGCTCTGACAACTTTTCTTGTCTTGTTTTGGTTTGCATCATAAACTGCGGTTTTGCAACTTACACCTACAAGTTGAGCGAAATCGTCAAGCAGAGGTCTTAATGTGCGACTTGTCTTTGAAAATTCCTTGATGGTTTCATTGTCGGAATGAACAATGGCGTTGACATCTTTTCTTGCATTATAAACGGCTCTGTGAAGGTCGATTGATGTGTTTGTATCTTCAGAAATTCCGCCGCGGTTAAATAGGTCAACCGTCAATTTTTCTCCGCCGTCATGAGGAGTCATAACAAAACTTTTGTCTTTACGAACAGAATTAAAATGTGAAAATTCATCGGCATAATTGCGGACTTTTGTGCGTTCATTTACATATTCGGCAATGCTCTTAAATCCGTCAAATGCAAGGTCGGATACTTTTTTGTATTTACGCATGATAAAACGCAGGCAAACTGTTTCAAGTTCAGCCGCAATATTGAAAGCATCTTCATTGTCGGCACCTAAACATACTGCACCGTGGTGGCTCATGATAATTGCCCTTGAATCGCTGGATACAATTGCTTTGACAACACCTTTTTTTAGCTTTCCGGTTGAGGGCATACCGTAGTCGGCAAGAGGAATATAATCTCCGATAAGTTCCTTTGATCTGCCTTTTAAGTCCTGAATTTCAAAACCCAAAGTGCTGACTGCGGAAGCGTTCTTTTGATGAGTGTGGATAACGAAATTACAGTCGGGACGAAGTGCATAGCAGGCGGCATGAATAGCCTTTTCGCTTGAGGGCTTTACATTTCCTTCGTACTTGCAATCTTCAATAGAAACAAGAACAATATCCTTGGGAGTAAGATCCTCATAAGCCTTGCCGCTGGGAGTGATTACAAATGAATTTTTGTCAATTCTGCAACTGACATTGCCCCAGGTGCGGGCAATAAGACCGGTTTCGACTAAGCGTAAGCCGGCATCAATAACCTGTTGTTTTGCTGTTAAAATGTCCATATTTTTTCTCCATTTTACTGTGTTACTTAATGTAAAAACAAAATTTAATAACAATTTTCCCTGAATCTGCAATTTTTTCATCCGGATTTGCAGATTTGGAAACAGACCACTGTTATTATACAACGAAAAAACAGTTTTGTAAATGACTTTTTGACAATTTGTGGAAAAAGTTTGAAGGAAGTTACATATTATGTTCTAATATTTTGCCAAAGTGTAAATTTTCTTTTAAAAGAAGTATCAAAATGATAAAATATCTTGACAAAACTTGTAAAATTTGTTATATTGGTATCGTATCAAATTGTCTACTTATAAGGAGGATAAATATGAATCTCTTATCAAATCCTAAAAGCAGAGCAAAATTAACAAGAGCATTGGGAATACTGATGTGTCTTGCAATGGTTTTGACTGCGATACCGGTTCTTATGATCGGTACGGCACCGAAAGCCCAAGCGGTTACGGTTGTTACAACTAAAGAGGCTCTTGCCAACGCTTTTTCTGCGGGTGGTGAGATTAAACTCGGCGGAGATATTACTTGGGACGGTCAGGTAAACGGCACGGACTACGGTGCTGATATTACTCGTCTTACCGTTCCGAACGGAAAAACCGTTGATCTTGATATGAACGGTTTCAACATTTTATGGACAATCGGTAATCCCAGTGCCAAAAACGGCGATTACCACAATGTTGTTTTCGCCGGAAACGGTTCATCAACTGATTGTCATTTCTATTACTTAATCAATAACTTAGGTACTCTTAATATCAAAGGGACCGGTAAACTTGAATTTTGGTTTGACCTTGTTGATAACTGTATGCTTGACACCTATGGTTCTGCTTACTATGTCTGTGTAGCCCTTATCAGAAACCAAGGCACTCTTGATGTCGGAAAAAATGTTGATATCAAGAATTTTTGGAATTATGAATTTGCCGATTTCGGTAACGGAAGATACTGCGACGTTGTATTTGATATTTTCGGCATTTATAACTTAGGTGCTGCAACAGTCAACTGTGATATTGATGTACGTCTTGAGGCGAGATCTGTTTATACAGGCTATGTGTTCGGTAAGCACAACTCCTACAACTACACAAAGTGTATTGCGGTTTATTCACCCGGCGGACATGTAATTTCCAACACTACCGGAGCACAGCCGAAATGGAAGGCATATTCTTATGTCGGTTTCTTGGATACATCCGGTGAGCCTGACAAATCTCGTATATCCAACACCACCTGCGGTCTTTACACCACATCCAACCTGACAAATATTAATAACGTTGAAATTACCACCGATATTTCTTACTATGATAATAATGCCAATCCTGACGGTTCAGGCGGTTCAATAGACCAAAGTTCAATGAACTGCGTCGGTGTTCTTTTCTACGGTCAGGCTCCCACAGTCGGTTCCGGCGTTGAAGTTGTGTCCTTCATTTATCAGGGCTATTGGGACAGCGGTAACGTTACCCCCACAACTCAGGAGGCAGCGGTCGGTCAGACAACTTCCAGCATGATTACCCTCGCTCAATCCGCCAGTTCATCTGATTCATACAGAACCGTAACTTCCAACCCTGCGGATAATGCCACATTCTATGATGAAAACGGTAATCAAGTAACCTGCGGCAGACACACAAACACAATGGCGGGCGGTTCCTGCGGAACTCCCTCCGGCGACAAGGTTGTTGTTAAATACAGATTTTTCACAACCGTTTCGGCTAATGCTATTTATAAATCTTACACAAGAGCCGGCAGCGGCACTAACGATGACGGTTATGCATATAGATCAACCGGTACGACACTCAACGGAGTAACGTCAAACGGTTATCTTCCCAACGGCAATGTTGCAACAATCAGCACTGCAAATCTTCCCGTTCCCACCAACCCCTACTACTATCGTGTTCTTCGTATAAACTATCGTGTTGTTGAAGGTGCTTACGGTGTTCCCGCCGATATTGACACCAATGCCGGTCAGGGGACGATGGTTACATACAATGCCGACGGAACGGTCAGAGTAAACGGTCAGTCTCCTGCAGCATCTTCGACAGGTTCTGCAAAGGTTATGTATATCTTTGTTGACTATGTTCCGAAAGCACCTAACGGAGTTCGTGCAAACGTTGCTCAGATTGGTTCGGAATTTAATATTTATACGCCTCAGACAACGGAAGTTTCCATGACATATACAGGCAGGGCTGCCATTCCCAATGTTGACTTCCAGTTTAAGGTCTTTGATGCAGGCACAACTCCCAATTTACAGGATGATGACGTGGATATCACGAACAGATATGACTGTGCGTATGCAAATGACGGCAGACGTCAGGTTACATACAGTTGGGGTACTGTCGAAGGCACATATCCGAATACCGGTCTTCCGACCAATTCGGGAACATTCTACGTACAGGCAACAATTCCTGCCGATACCACATATACAAGATATTGCAACAACGCACAAGGATCGAGAAATATTCTCGGCGGTACATATACATTCAGACTTATTATCAATAAGCGTACACCCACATTGACCGGTCCGACCACTCAGACAATTGTTTACGGTGCAAAACTCTCGGATATTAATATTTCCGATTACGCTGCAACCGTTGACCCGGCAGTTTGTGCCGTTCCTCCCGGTTCGGGTACTTTCTCATTTGCAAATCCCGACCATTATGTTGCTCCGGTTGACGGAACTTATACAGCAACACTTAACTGGACACCCACAGGTTCTACTGCGAACAACTTTGCTCCTACCAGCATGCAGGTCTATGTAACAGCCAATAAGAGGTCAATTACCGTAACCTTCGCCGCCAAGACGAATACTTACGGCGAAGACAACCCCTATTCCAATGATGACGTAAATATCGGCGGAATGGGACTTGCATTCGGTTCAAATCCGGCTTATAAGACGGCTGTTGTTTCCGAAATCTCCGAGCGTCTTGTAGTTAAGATTGGCGGTGTTTGGAGCGACTATTCCAGCTCCACGCCTGTCGGCACTTATGAAGTTACCGGTCAGGGCGACCTTGACAACTACACAGTTACTTATTCCGTTTCCAACTTGCAGATTGTCAAGCGTCTTATCGTTGTAACGGCTGTTGCCGATAACAGAGCATATATTGAAGGCTCTGCGGATATTACAGTTCGCTTCCCCAATGACCATGTAGTCAATGCGGTTGACCCCGTAGGTGCAGACCTTATCGTCAACAACGTTATCGGTACTGTTGCCGCTCCTCCCGGAGGTGTTCCCGGAGATGTCGGTGAAAACCTGCTTGTAACATTCTCCATCCCCACTCTCTCCGGTCCAAAAGCAGGTAACTACGAAATTGAAACTGTTACAAACAGAACATCATTGAGAGTAGATATTTTACAGAAGGCTCCTACGGTTGCCAATCCCACCCTTTCGACAATTGTTTACGACTCAACAAAGACATTGTTTAACCACTACGGTGAAATTATTGCATCAAGTGCCGACGGCGAAACTCCCGGTGTATGGAAGTTTACGACGGATGCCGCTTCTATGGTTCCTCAGGTTAACAACTACGGCTATACCGCTACTTTCTATCCCGACAGCACTAACTATGCAACTGCCACCCGTACTTTGACAGTTACGGTACAAAAGAGAGAGATTATGGTTGCCGTAACCAGTCCTACAATTTCTTATGGTGATGATGTTCCTGCATTTACATATACATTTACCGGATTTACCGATGTAAATCCTTCATCCCCCACAGCCGAATATATTACGGTTATCGGTCAGACATGTACTTCTGAAGGCTTCGTTCTTCAAGGTGATCTCCCGACAATCGTTGACTACGGCGGCTATGAAAAGGGCGACCCTGCAGGTGATTATAACATCACTTGGTCTCAGGGACTTATGGCAAATAACTATACATTTACTTCAGTTGCCGATTGTGTACTTCGTGTAAACAAGAGAGTTCTTATTATTCAGGCAAATAACGCTTCCGTTGAATACGGCAACAATCCTCCGACCTACGGCTACAGAACAACCGGTCTTGTTGCAGGCGACACTGTTGCCGATAAGGTTGGTGTTATCAACCTAACTTCCACTTATGCCGCAGGTTCTCCCGTTGTCACGGCAGGTTATCCCATCACAGTTGTTGAACTTCCCGAAGATAACGATTACTACACCTTCCAGTATGTCAACGGAAAACTTACCGTAACAAAGGCAATTCTTACTGTTACTGCTGATAATAAGACGGTTACTTACGGAGATCCTATTCCCACGCTCACATATCAAATCACGGGTTGGAAACTTTCCGACGGTTCAAATCCCTCCGCTTTCGTTACAGGCACTCCGGGACTTACAACCGAATACACTCCCGGCAAGCCCGTTGATGAAACATATGCAATTTATGTAAACGTCGCTCCTTGCACATCTCAGAACTATGCTCTTGTTCCTTCTCATGGTACAATTACCGTAAATAAGGCAACCCCGACTGTTTCAGAATGGCCGACAGTTGCTGTTGTAAACGGCGACAGTCTTGCGGATGCAAGTGTCATGGGAGGAAGTTCAAGTGTTTCCGGTATATTTGCATTCCAGAATCCCGACGCTGTTCCTCAGTTTAACGGTTCTCATGACTTTGAGATGATATTTACTCCGCATAACGACAACTATATTTCTCTTGCTCATACAATTACCGTTGTTGTAAACCCGAGAGAAGTTTCCGGTATCCCCGGAATTGAAGGTTCTCTTATGGTCGGTGAAGAAGTTGCCGTTATCACAAGTTCACTCAACCCGACAAGCTACAGTTCTTACGACAGATTTGAATGGTATATCGGCGGAGTGCTTGTTCATACAGCAACAACCTATACATTCACGGAAGCCGATAAGGGCAAGACCGTTACAGTCGTTGCGATAGGCGATGATACAATGGGTTATACCGGTTCTCGTACCTATACAACGGACGACAAGGTTACTGCGGCTATGGACAAGCCCGTTAAGGAACAACTTGGCTATACAATTCCCGACGACGTCATATATGACGGACAAACACACGACATTGCTGTGTATAAGTTAGAACCTCGCTACGGAGACATTACCGTTCTCTATAATGGCTCCACCACTCTTCCCAAGGCAGCAGGCGATTATGCCATTACGGTAAATATCGGTTCATCCGCTTACTACGGTGCTGTTTCCGGTATGTATCTCGGCACATTCACCATTGAAAAGGCTCCCTTGTACTTAACTTTCACAGCTCGTGATAAGGTTTATGACGGCAAGACAAGTGCAACTATCGACGCAGGTACAATTTCCATTGTCGGACGTATCGGCACGGATGACGTCAATATAAACCTTGACAGTGCTATCTATAAATTTGCAAGTCCTGCAGCAGGTGATCACGACATTATCGTAACCGGTGCATATCTGACAGGTATTGCAAAGAAAAACTACGAAATCACAATCAACGATGTAACCGCAACAATTGAGCCGAAACAGGTTACTGCGGAAGCGGCTACCGTAACACGTGCTTATGATCCGGCTAAGAACTATGTTGATTTAACTTTCTCTAATATTACAGGTGTTCTCAATGCTGATAAGAGTAATTTCAGTCTTGTAAACGGTAGGGGTTATCTGGTACATAACGGTGCTTCCAATGACGCGGCACTCAGCTATGTTGATTTTGACATTTCCGGCTCTGCTGCATATAACTATGAAGTAACAATCACCAATGAAGAATCTCTTTACGGTATTATTACTAAGGCAGTTCCTGCTTACACCGTTCCCACTCCCGATACAGTAGTTTACTCCGGAACTCAGACACTTGCTCAGATTCCGCTTGGTCCCGGTTGGACATGGTCATCCCCCACAACAATTCCGACCGTTCTTGTAGGCACATATAAGGCTGTCTTCACTCCCGCAGATACGGCAAACTATACAACAGTTCAAGCTGACATTAACCTCTCTGTTACAAAGGCAGAAGCGATTATCACAGTTAACCCGATCGTTATTACTTACGGTGATATCAGACCTGCATTCACAGTTTCTACAGCCGGTTTCTCAGGTCAGGATTCTCTTGCAACCTGCGGCGGTCTTCTTAAGTTCGCAACCGATTATCATCAGTATGACCCCGTCGGCAACTATTATGCAAGTGCTGACAGTTCAACGCTCTTTAGCCCGAACTACAATTTCGTCTATGAAGATGCGATAATTCAGGTTAATCCTCGTGAACTTACCGTTACTCCTATGGCAGTAAACCGCGGTTATATCCCCGGTGGCGGCGAAGATTCTTATTCCGTAACAGTCAACTTCACTAACTTTGCCGGCAAGGCTCGTGCAAATGATGACGTAAGTCTCGTTACCGCAAGCACGGTTGGTACAATCAATGACTGCAATGCAGGTACAAGAAGTGTTATGTACACAGCTCCCGCTATCACGGGTTCTGCGGCAGGCAACTATTACTTGACAATAATCAATCCGGCAATTGCAGTTGAAATTACAAAGATACAGCCTACTGATTATCAATTCCCGATTGAAGCAACAATTGAATTCGGTTCATCTCTTGCTTACGCAGAGTTTGCAGGTGAAAGCGGTGACGGTACATTCTCATTTGCGGATCCGACTTTCATCCCGAGTGCTGTTGGTACATATAATACATATGAAGTCATCTTTACTCCCACTGACTATATCAACTACGAAACGGTTACACGTATTGTCAGACTTGTTGTTACGGAAAATTATCTTACTCCCGCAGTTACAATTACCGGTTCCTTCTATGTAGGAAATACCGTTAATGCTTCCGTATCCGGTCTTTCTGCAGCTGCTATCAGTGGCGGTTATGTCCAGTATACATGGTACAGAATTGATGTAGAAACAGACACAATCGTAGCAGTTATCGGTGACGGCACAGACAGATATGTAATCACTGAAGAAGATAAGGGCTTCAAACTCCGTGTTGATATTTCTCTTATTTCTCCGTTTGCCGGTGAAGCAACCAACACAACTGCCCGTCCTGTCGAAGAACAGAAACTCTCTTTCTGGGAAAGAATCAGAATTTGGTGGTACAGAATTCTCGCAGCAATCACGGCATTGTTCGATAATTTCTAAAACCTGACCAGATATGTGTAGGCGGGAAAGCTCCATTGTGGGGTTTTTCCGCCGTTTCCTTATTATATACATTCTATATATAAGCGTAATTAGTGCGAAATTTTGAAAATCCGCAGTTTCTTGATTTTTATTGAAACGATATTTTGGATAGAAGTCGGTTATGACTTGCAAATAAGTCAGTTTAAGTTCAAAACATAATACAAAAGGAGAATGAAAATGAAAAAGATTATTTCTGTAATTCTTGCGTTATGTCTGGTATTTTGTTCGTGCATGATTGTCAATGCCGAGGAAGTTGACGGTCTTTATTATGAACAGGGTGAATATAAACTTCACTACACCGAAACTCTTGCCGAAAATTCCATTGGCAGAATTATGTTCATTCACGGATTTTTATATTCGGGACGCACTTGGGACTATATGATCCCGTACTTTGTTGAGGCGGGCTATGATTGCTATGCAGTTGACGTTGTGTCTTTCGGTTATTCAACTCGCGAATCAACCGTCGAAAATCATATTGATCGTGAAGATCTTATTGTCGGTCTTATGGAGAGCATCGCTCCGATAGACGAATGGACGATTGCAGGTCATTCCATGGGCGGCAGTATCGCGATGAATATAGCATACGACTATCCCGAAATTCAGAATCTGCTTCTTTATGCTCCCGCTTTTATGACTTCAGTCGCTCCCGAAAACAACAGGATGATGAACAATGCGTTTACTATTGCAATGTGCAAGTTTATGCTCAATGTTGTTCGTGCCATGCCTTTTATAGCTACATTTGGCGTATATAAGGTAACGGACGACTGGACTTATGCAAAGAGTTATAACGCATCCGTTCTTCTTGACCCGCTTGCAGTTGATGGTACGATGGAGAGCATTTGTGCCATGAATGAGACTGCCAGAGGCAACAAGATTGAAGAGATTAAGGCCTTGGAAATGCCGATACTTCTCGTCTGGGCAACAACCGATTCGGTTTTACCGGTAGCTTCAACTAACGCAATCAGTGCTGCTCTTGAGGGTAAGGCAGTTGAAAAAACCTGTGAAGGCAACCATTTATTTATTGAAAACAAAGCTCAGGCAGCAGCTCAATTTGCACTTGATTTTCTGGCATAATGAGCAAATATAAAATCTTTGCAAATCATGCTCATATTTATCCGAAAGAATGTAAAGATAATGCAGGTATTCCCGAATTAAAGACTTTGATGGAAACTTGCGGCATTGACAAATGCGTATGTTTTGCAACCTTCCCCGATAGGTTTGAGGAAGGTGGATTTAGAGGTTCGAGCGTCAAGTGGCTTGCCGAACAGATTAAAGACGATGATTCCTTGGTTGGTTTCGGCGTGATTGATTTTAATCGCCGAGATTTGGAAAACCAGGTTGAAGAAATTTTTGATTTGGGATTTAAGGGAATTAAACTTCATCCCGCCTATCAGGAATTTAATATCATGGGTGACGAGGCAAGACGGGTATATCGGAAAGCTCAGGAATTTGATCTGTTTTTGTCCTTCCATACGGGACTTCACTGGCACAGAATTTCGGACTACAATGTGTTATTGTTCGATGAGCTTGCCTATGAATATCCCTCTCTGCGTTTTTCAATGGAACATATCGGCGGCTATTCCTTTTTCAAAGAAGCATTGGCGGTAATGGCGAACAACAGTCGTGCTTTAAGAATTCATGTGTTCGGCGGCTGGACTACCATTGATATGGTCAACGGAAAATATCATAGTTGGACGTTGAGTGACGAACAACTGCTTGCACTTATTGATATTTGCGGATATAAGACAAGTATATTCGGTCTTGATTTTCCGTTTTCACGTGAGGAAAGACTTGTTAAAGCCATTGAGCGAATTGAAAATCTGCCGATTTCCGACGAAGCAAAAGCGGCGATATTGGGCGGAAATTTATCAAGAGAATTGGGGGTAACTTTATGAACGTATATGATTTTGATAATACGATATACGATGGTGAAAGTTGTCTTGACTTCTTTTGGTATTACATTAAAAAATACCCGAAACTTATCAAATTGACACCGCGGGTCATTCATGCTTTTGCGAAATACAAGCGTGGCAAAGTAACTGTCGAACAGGCTCTTGAACAATATGCTCCCGAGGTTGAGGATTTTTTCCGTTCAATTCCGGATTTCGATGCGGATTGCAGAGATTTTTGGGACAAACATATTAAAAACATCAAGCCTTTTTATGCCGAAATTCAGAAAGAAGACGATCTGATTATTTCCGCATCCCCCGAACTTTCGATAAAAGAAATTTGCGACAGGATAGGAATTAAGCATTATTTAGGCTCAAAAGTTGATCGCGAAACCGGCAAAATTACGGAACTTTGTATGCGATCACATAAAATTGAGATATTCAAAAGAGAATATCCCGACGCAGTAATAGATGCGTTTTACACGGACAGCGTTAAAAATGACGCACCGTTAATAGCACTTGCCGAGACCGCTTATGAGGTCAAGGGCAATAAGGTCAGGCGAATTAAATGAAGAATTCATTAGCATTGGGAACCTTTGACGGACTGCATATCGGTCATCAGAAGGTTATAAATATTACAAAAAGACCGGATTATGCTTCGCATATTTTACAGTTTTCCCATCATGTAAAAAGAAATATGAAAAAGGCTCCGCATTCCCTGCTTTTGTCAACTACGATGAAGCAGCAGCTTCTGGCGGATATGGAACTTTGTCCCGTTACGGTTGACTTTGGTTGTGTTAAAGACCTTTCTCCCGAAGAATTTGTTGAGTCTTTTATTGTCGGTTGCGTTAATGCAAAACTTGTTTCTGTCGGTGAAAATTTCGTCTTTGGTGCAAATCGCAGCGGTAATGTCGATACTTTAAGAGCACTTTGCGATAAGCATGAAATTGAACTCGTTGTTTCCGATATGGTTGAATATGAAGGCGAGATTGTTTCGTCTACCAAGATTCGTGAGAAGTTGGTAAACGGAGATATTCAGGCGGCAAATGCGATGTTGGGTCGTCCGTTTGCATATGATTTTTTGGTCATTGACGGGAAAAAGCGTGGTCGTGTTATCGGTATTCCTACCATCAATCAGGTTTTCCCGACATATTTCACAATGCCCAAATTCGGTGTATATGCTTCCCGAATTACAATTAAAGGCAGACATTATAAGGGAATTACTAATATCGGTAACTCTCCTACATTTCACAGTTCAAAACTCCTTAGCGAAACACATATAATAGGATATAAGGGCAATCTTTACGGCAAATATCCGAAGGTTGAATTGATTGGATTCATGCGTGATATTCATAGATTTGAGTATCCGGAACAACTTTTGGAACAAATTGAAAAAGATAAAGAAATTCTTAATGGATTTGTTGAAATGGGTTTGTATAATTAAGTTTGAAAAAAGAAAAAAAGCTCTTGACAAAGGGCTTTTTTTATGTTATAATGTCGAGGCTGTAAAGAAAAAACCTTTACACGGAAAAGGAGGGCAATATGGCAAAGAATTTTGAAATTGTTGAGCTGATTGACCTCTATGGTGCCGTCTTATCCCCGAGACAACAGGATTTTTTGGAGTATTATTACTGTCACGATCTGAGCCTTTCGGAGATAGCGGAGAACGAGGGAATGTCCCGTCAGGGTGTGCGTGATGCTATAAAACGTGCGGAAAGTCAATTGCTTGACGCCGAAGAAAAACTGGGACTTTCAAAAAGAATTAAAGAACTTACGGAAGCGTTGAACATTTGTTATAGTGCCGCAAGCGAGATTGACAGATATAACGACGCGAAACTTAAGGATTCGACAATCGAATTAAATACAATAAAAATAAAAGCCGCCGTTATGAAAGCGGGTATATAAGAAGGTGAGACTATGGCATTTGACGGACTTTCCGAAAGACTGGATGCCGCTTTTAAGAAATTGCGTGGTAAAGGTGCTTTAACCGAAAGTGACGTTAAAGATGCCATGCGTGAAGTTCGCCTTGCTCTTTTGGAGGCGGACGTATCATACAAGGTAGCCAAGGATTTTACAAATACGGTTACCGAGAGAGCCATCGGTGTAAATGTCATGGAGAGCTTAACTCCCGCACAGATGGTTATAAAAATCGTCAACGAGGAGCTTACTCAACTCATGGGTGGCACTCAAACGAAACTTGTAAAAGCCAGCAATGGCCCGACTGTGGTAATGCTCTGCGGTCTTCAAGGTTCGGGTAAAACCACTCACTGTGCGAAACTTGCACTTCGTCTTAAAGGTCAGGGACATCATCCGATGCTCGTTGCTTGCGACATCTATCGTCCCGCCGCTATTAAACAGCTTCAGGTTTTAGGCGAACAGATTGGTGTTCCCGTCTTCGACATGGGTGCGACCGATCCGGTTGTCGTTGCTCGTGAGGCGGTGAAACTTGCGAAAGACAAGGGATATGATTATGTATTTCTTGATACCGCAGGTCGTCTCCATATCGACGCTGAGCTTATGGCTGAGCTTCGTAATATAAAAACAAATATCCGTCCTCATGAAATTTTGCTTGTGGTTGACTCAATGACAGGTCAGGATGCCGTCAATGTTGCTACTGCATTTTCCGAGAATTTAGGTATTGACGGTCTTATTTTAACAAAATTAGACGGTGATACCAGAGGCGGTGCGGCTTTGTCCGCAAGAGCAATTTCCGGTAAACCGATAAAATTTGTCGGTGTCGGTGAAAAGCTCGGCGATTTGGATGTCTTTTATCCGGATCGTATGGCAAACCGTATTTTAGGTATGGGCGACGTTCTCTCGCTTATCGAAAAGGCGGAACAGAACCTTGACGAAAAGAAAGCCCTCGAACTTGAGGAGAAACTTCGCAAGAACAAGTTTGACCTTAACGACCTGCTTGAACAGATGACCGAGATTAAGAAGATGGGTTCAATGAAGGATCTTTTGGGAATGATTCCCGGTTTAGGCAAGCAGATTAAGGATGTCGATGTTGACGATGGGGCGATTGACAAAGTTCAAAGCATAATCTATTCAATGACACCCAGAGAGAGAAGAAATCCGGATATTATCAACGCGTCCCGAAAGCGTCGTATCGCAGCCGGTTGCGGAATGCAGGTCGAGGACGTAAACCGCCTGCTTGCCCAGTATCGTCAGATGCAAAAGATGTTCAAGCAGATGAACTCGAAGGGTATGAAACGCAAAATGGCACGTTTTATGCAATAATGATATTCACCGCATGTCTTTGATGTGCGATAAATATACCGTAATCCTAAAAAGGAGGTTAAAAAATGGCAGTAAAAATCCGTTTACGCAGAATGGGCGCGAAGAAAGCACCGTTTTATCGTGTAGTCGTTGCTGATTCCCGCTATTCGCGTGATGGTAGATTCATCGAAGAAATCGGTTATTACAACCCAACAACCAATCCCGTTGAAGTAAAAATCGATAAAGAAAAAGCTGACAAATGGATTGCTAACGGTGCACAGCCCACCGATACAGTCAGAGATTTGCTTAAAAAAATTAATTAATAATCCAAAAGGAGAAAAAAATGGAAGAACTCATTATCACCATGTGTAAAGGTCTTGTTGAAAATCCCGATGCTATCAGCGTAACAGTTGACGAACCCAACGAAGAAGGCATTATCGTTTATCACCTTCACGTTGCTGAAAGCGATATGGGGCGCGTTATCGGTAAGGAAGGCAAAATTGCTAAGTCCATCCGTACAATCGTTCGTACAACCGCTATCCGTCAGGGTCTTAAAGTTCAGGTAGAAATCGACTAATTCGATTAAAAATCGGCAAGCTTATGCCTGCCGTTTTTTTATTCGTAGAGAGCATCAATTTCCGCTACTGCATCTTTAAGAATACCTACGGGTTTCAGGTTGCCTTTCATAAAGGGCAGGAGAGTAAGTTTCGGATTGTTTCTCATCTGAATACGTGAATAGAGATTTACAAGTCTTTCGCGTTTATCACCGTTATTTTTCGCGGTGATGTTTTTTAATTTTATCTCAAATTCTGAATGTTCGGAATAGGGAAGATTTACGATAATACAGCCGTTTTTGCGACTAATATCAGTCTGTATTTCCTCTCCGTTTCGGGTAATAACGGCGGATTCAAAGTCGGTTATATCTTTGAAAATTACGGAATAACTGCGTTTTTCGGGTAAGACAGTCAAATCTCCGCAGGGCTTTGCAATCGAGAAAACAATATCGTTATTATTTTCTGAAATGGAAAAATTGGTAAATGTACAAGCACCGTTCTGATAGTTTTTCGTAATTCCGTCATCCTCGAACATCTCAAAACTGCCGTTTCCGCGATATGCCCAGATCTCCATATTTTCGGGGTTACTGAAATTATTTGTATATCCGTCAGCATTAAGCGGAATAATAGCACCGGCTTTTGCAAGAACGGGTATGCTTTCCTCGTCCCTGAACATTTTTAGTTTGCGGTTGCCGTTGTAAATATCTCCGGTGAATATATCGGTATAACGTCCGTTTGGTATCCAAACATCAGTCGCCGCCAAGTTTAATTTCTTGTTTGCGGGGGAGGTGATAGGAGACACGATAAGCTCACTGCCGAAATGATATTGATTCGGGACTTTGTAGGCGTTTTCATCGTTCGGATATTCGTAATACATCGGCTCGCAAAGTGCAATGCCGTTTTTGTGGGTTTGGTAGTTAATTGAGTAGATATAGGGTAACATTTTGTGGCGAAGACGCATAAATTCGGTTGAAATTCGGCAGACAGAAGTTTTATATTTCCACGGCTCTTTGCCCATAAATTCGTTTGAACTTGAGTGAAGTCGGTTTACGGGAGAAAAGACACCGAACTGTAACCAGCGAAGATATAATTCATCATCACGCACACCGTTGCAATGTCCGCCGATGTCGTGGCTCCACCAAGTATAACCGATATTTGCCGCCGTTGCGGTGAAATAGGGTTGAAAATCAAGACATTTCCAATTTTGAGCCGTGTCGCCCGAAAAGCCCAAAGGATAGCGATGAGAGCCTGCACCGGCGAAACGAGAGAGGATAAGCCCGCGTTTGTTGTTCTTCTCGCTGTCAAGAAAATGATAGTGATTCAACGCCCACAAGGGGTCTAAGCCGGGGACTTTCGAGTTTTTCCCCTGCTGCCAGTCAATCCACCAGAAATCAACGCCGTCACGTTCTTTCGGATGGTGCAAAACTTCAAAATATGCCTTGACGAAATCGGGGTCGGTTATATCAAATTTTATCCTCTTTCCCGTATTCTCAATGCCCATATTTTTACAAAATTCTGCGTAGTCGTCCTCGAAAAACTTTATACCCGCCGACGGATGAACATTGAGCGTAATTTTGAAACCTTTATCTTTAAGCCAAGTCAAAAATGCTTTCGGGTCGGGGAAAAGTTCGGTGTTCCATGAATATCCCGTCCAGCCGGGCAATATAAGGTCATAAAACAGCGATTCTATGTTCCCGAAATCAAAGGTTTGTGCCTTTTGTCCGAAACGTCTGGTTACATCCGTCCAATGCCAGTCCATGTCAACGGTTGCGACGGTTATCGGTATTTTCTCGTCAATAAATTTCTGCATAAGACCGATATATTCATCCTGCGTGTAGGCGTAATACCTGCTCCACCAGTTTGAAAGTGCATAGCGTGGGATAAGCGGAACGATGCCTGTAAGCTTATAATAATCACGAAGTGCTGTCCGATAGTCATTTTGGTAGGCAAAATAATAAATATCGCTTTCATCGGCAGCACGTTTTTCAATCTTGTCGCCGTTAAATACAAGCGAATCGCTGTCATCAAGAATGGCAACACCGTTTTTGGAAATTACACCGTCGCCGATTTTCGTTTTGCCGATGGTTAAGTCGAGAGTTCTTGTCGTTCCCTTCAAATTTCCGCTTGTAAAATCGGTTATAACGGGTTTGTTCGGAAATTTTATTGAGATAAGTTCCTTTTTTTCATAAGAAAAATGAAATTCAAGATTGCTTGTCTTTATGAAAATATCCCTGTCGTTTCTGCGAATTTCGCAAGGGACGGCGGAAAAATTACGACAAATAACACTCTGTGTTGCATTGTCGCAGAAAAGTCCGTTTTTCGTTTTTTCTATGCGAAAAAGCGAGGGGGTAATAAGCGTAATTCTCACATTTTGGCTTGTTATCGTGTATTTTTCGTTTTGTACGGGATTTGTGTATTCCATTATAATCTCTCCGTTAAAGTATATTTGTTTGCTTTTTCTTTCTCCATTCAAAAAATGCCAACAAAAGTTGGCATAATTCTAAGCTCTTAAAACAGCACCAATTTCGGAAAGTGCATTTATTGCCTTCTTGACGGCAGCATCGGCTTCTTCGTCGGTCAGAGTTCTGTCGGTGGCACGAAGACGCAGCGAAAAAGCAACGCTCTTCTTGTCGGCGGCAATCTGTTCGCCCTGATAAACGTCGAATAAAGTAAGTTCCTCAAGGAGTTTGCCCGTACTGTTTTCGATAAGTTCCGCCAATGTTCCGACGGGAATATCTCTGTCGCAAACAAAGGCAAGGTCGCGTGTCATTGCGGGGAATTTCGGCAGACTTGTATATTTTCTGTCGGTGTTTTTAACCGCAAAGAGTGCATCAAAATCAATTTCAGCGGCATAAATACGGTTTTTCACGTCGTAGTTGTCGCAGACTGAGGGATGAATTTCGCCCAATATCGCCATATCTTTTCCGTTGACAACGAATTTTGCCGTTCTGCCGGGATGATAGGACGGATTGTCGGATACTGCCTCAACTTTATATTTTACGCCCGCATAGTAAAATACTCGCTCGACCATTCCTTTAAGTGTATAAAAATCTGTGTCGGGGCCGTAAAGACCGAGCATAAGAGCAACTCTTTCAAGCGGCAATTCTTCGTTATCTCTCGGTATATACTCGGTGGCAAGTTCAAAGAGGGAGGCGGAGGCATTTCTGTAATTGATATTACGTACCAAAACTTCCATCATTGAGGGAAGTGCGGTTGTACGCATAATGCTTGTTTCTTCGCCCAAGGGATTTGTGATATCAACGCTTTCTCTCTTGTCTTCGGGAAGTCTGATGTTGTCATAATATTTTGGACTGATGAATGAGAAAGTTTCAATCTGAGTTGAGCCTAAACCGATAAGAAGTGAACGAATTGCACGTTCAAAGGCTTGATATTCTGTCAGATAGCCTGCTGCGACACCCGAAAGTTCACGGCTGGGGATATTTTCATAACCGTAAAATCTTGCAATTTCTTCGGAAATATCCGCCTGATGTTCAATATCAATTCTGAATGTCGGAGTATAGATAACGTCATTTTCAACCTTGAAACCGAGACGTTCGAGAATGGTTTTCTGTTCGTCGGCACTTACGTCTATACCGATGAATTTGTTTACCCAATCGGGTTCAAAGGGGAGAGTAACCTGTTCTTTGACTGTCGGATATACGTCAACAAGACCGTTTACAACCTCGCCCGCACCGAGCATTTCAACCAATTCCAAAGCACGAAGTTGGGATTTAAGGCAACCGTTCGGGTCAAGTTGTTTTTCAAAACGTGCGGATGATTCGGTACGCATGCCGAGTTTCTTTGCTGTAGCACGGACATTTATTCCGTAGAAACAGGCGGATTCAAAGACAATCGTGGTTGTGTCGTCCATGATACCCGAAAATTCACCGCCCATTACACCTGCGACGGCAACGGGTTTTTTCGCATCGGCAATAACGAGCATGCTTTCATCAAGTTCACGTTCGATGTCATCCAAAGTTGTAATGGTTTCGCCCGCTCTTGCATTTCTGACGATAACTTCATTTCCTTCAAGGAAGCGAAGGTCGAAAGCGTGCATCGGCTGACCGAATTCAAGCATAACATAGTTTGTAATATCAACGATATTGTTAATCGGACGAACTCCGCAGGCACGAAGACGTTCACGCATCCAACGCGGAGACGGCTCAATCTTTACGTTCTTGACAACAGCACCGATATAGCGATAGCACTTATCGGGAGCGGAAATTGATACTTTAAGCATATCATTGACATCGCCGCCGCCTGAATATTTTACGACGGGTTCGGGGATATTAAGTTTTGTTTTGAATGTGGCGGCTGCCTCACGTGCAAGACCGGTTATTGAAAGACAGTCGGGACGGTTTGAAGTAATTTCAAACTCGATTATCGTATCGTTAAGACCAATCGCCTCTTTAATATCCATTCCTGCAATTTTTTCGCAGTCATCGCCCAAGACGAAAATACCGTCTTCGGCTGCGTAGGGAAAGTCGTGCAAATTAAGCCCGAGTTCACTTAATGAACAGAGCATACCGTTTGATTGAACACCGCGGAGTTTGCCTTTTGTTATATGTGTGCCGTTTGCGACATATGAATTATGAAGTGCGGCGGGAACGAAATCGCCGACTTGTAGATTTTGTGCACCGGTTACAATCTGCACCGGCTCATCTTCTCCGATATTTACGCTTGTAATCCATAAATGGTCGGAATCGGGATGACGCTCAAGTGATAAAATCTCGGCGACGACTATATTTTTAAGTTTTTCGCCTTCATATTCAACTCCTTCAACCTTGGAGCCGCTCATTGTCATTTCGTCCGTGAAAACTTTGTCGCTTACGTCAAGTTTCACATAGTCAGACATCCATTTTTTTGATAAATTCATTGTTTTGCCTCCTTAAAACTGGTTGAGGAAACGAACGTCATTTTCATAGAAAAGACGCATGTCGTCAACTGCATACTTAAACATCGCAAGACGTTCAACACCGACACCGAAAGCAAAACCGGAATAAACATCGGGATCAATTCCGCCGTTTTTAAGCACTCGCGGATGTACCATACCTGCACCCAAAATCTCAATCCAGCCTTCGCCTTTACAGATAGGACAACCTTCGCCCTTGCAGGCAAAGCAGGAAACGTCAATTTCCGCAGACGGCTCTGTGAACGGGAAGTGGTGGGGACGCAGACGAATGCGAGTATCCTCGCCGTAAAGACGTTTTGCAAACTCTAAAAGAATACCTTTCAAGTCTGCCATCGTCATGCCCTTGTCAACGACAAGACCTTCAATCTGATGGAAAAGAGGGGAATGAGTTGCGTCAACCGCATCACTTCTGTAAACTCTGCCGGGACTGATAATGCGAATCGGCGGCGGTGTTTCTTCCATAACACGAATCTGTACGGGAGAGGTTTGTGAACGGAGGACGACATTTTCGCTTATATAGAAAGTGTCCTGAGAATCGCGTGCGGGATGACCTTTCGGGATATTAAGTGCCTCGAAATTATAATAATCAAGTTCAACTTCAGGTCCCGTTGCAATTTGGAAGCCCATACCCAAGAATATGTTTTCCACTTCTTCGGTTACAAGAGAAAGAGGATGACGGGAACCGATGGGGGCTGCCTTGCCGTTCATCGTAACGTCAATTTTTTCCTTCTGTAAAGCGATTTCTCTTTCTTTGTTTTTAATATCGGCAATTGCCTTTTCAAGTACATTTTCAATTTTGGCACGTGCGGAGTTTACAAGTTGTCCCATAACGGGGCGTTCCTCGGGGGATAAACCGCCCATCTGTTTAAGAAGACCTTGAAGTTCGCTTTTCTTGCCCAGATATTGTACCCTTAATTCGTTAAGTTCGGCAGTTGATGCCGCAGACTGAATTTTCTCAATCGCCGCCGATTTGACGGCGTTTAATTTATCTTTCATTTGAAAGCTCCTTAGTTTTGAGTGTAGATATTAGTAAAAAACTTTCGTTTTTTCGTTAAATAACATAGCCGTATATGCTGAAATCCTCGATTATTGCATTAAATCGCATAAGCAAAGTGAAACCGTATTTTTCATAGAATTTGACCGCACCCTTGTTGTTTGTATTGCAAATGAGTGCAAGTCCGGACACGTTGTTTTCTTCAAGATGCTCAAAAAGTGCATCCAATAGCCGTCTTCCTATTCCCTGACGTTGGTATTCGTCGATAATATCAATGTGCAGATGTGCGGGAAAATCTTTCCGAAACATACGATGTGCCGCTATTTCGCCTTTTGTATAAATGACGTATTTAAGCCCGCAACCGGATATTCTCGGCATATAATTTTTCATAAACTCACGCTCGAATTTGTCGTAGTCCGATGAACATATGCAATAGCCTATCGGGACATCGTTCTCATCAACTGCAACGAAACAATTTTCAGGCTCGGTTTCGATATAATAATTGCAGTAGAGAGTGAGGATATAGCGAGTTAAAAAGCTGTCTGCATTTCTTCCGACGGAAGTGTCCAGACAGACATTTTGTACCGCCTTGCGGTCGGAGGCTTTGTATTTTCTGATCTTAACCATTTATTTTAAAACCCTTGACGGCAAGCAACATTCTTTCAAGTTCTTCGGGATTTCTGCCGCTTTCGGTAAGTCCTTTTATTCGATTGTTTATAACTTTCAGCTGTTTGTTGATAAGGTATTTTGCCTTTTCGTCTTTGATATTCTTAAGTTCGCCGAAATAAAAATATCCGACATCATCCGCTTTTGTGTAGTCATTTTTATAATAAGCGGAAATTGCATGATAGATTTTCCCGTCATCCTCGCAAACACTTTCATATTCAATATGAAAACCGTTTTTACACAGCCATTCACGTACTTCAAAAGCATGCGACTGCGGCTGAAGGACAAGGTGAATGTCCTCATGTCTGATATTTTCGGCTACGGACAGAATTTCTGCAATAAGTGTGCCGCCCATACCTGAGATAATAATTTCGCATTTTCCGTCCGTGTTGATATTGTTTAGTCCGTTTGTAAGAATAAGGTCTATTTTTTCGGAGATTTTGTATCTCGCAATGGTTTTTCTTGCATTTTCAAGCGGTTTTTTTGTGATTTCCGTAGCAATTACCCTATCGGCTTTTTTGCTTTGAATTAAAAAAACGGGAAGATAAGCATGGTCAGTGCCGATGTCGATATATTTGCAGGCGGGGTCAGAACTTTCGACAACCATAGCCGCAACCATGCTCAATCTTTCGGAGAGGTTAATCATTTTTTTGCAAGATAATCGTTTATGTTTTTGACAAGTTCGTCGGGATTTGTGCCGTGTACAAAGCAAGCCTGTTCAATGGTTTCGTTTCTTGCCGAGGGACAACCCAAACAGTGCATACCCATAGCAAGAAAGAACTGTGCCGTACCGCGGTCAAAATCCAAAATATCACCAATCAATGAATTTTTTGTTATTTCCATTTCCTGACTCCTATTGTAACAATTTTATCCATAATTTCGACATCATTTGTCATATCGGCGATGAAACTGTCGTTGATAACAACCTCCTGAGCCAATAACTCGGATGCGATATGATCTCGTTTATCGTTTATTGCGTTTAGGATAAAGTCGTCGTCCGTGTTTATCATGAGAGCAATTTCCTGTTCGACAACATAGCCTGCGTCTTTACGGAGAACTTGGCAGGAACGGACTAAATCACGAACTGCACCGTCTGCGATAAGGTCGTCGGTCAATTTAATATCAAGTGCTAAAACATTTGCTCCGTTGTTAAAGTCTGCAGCGATAATGTCGGGCTTGGTTTCGCTCTTTCTGATAAAGAGTGAGCTGTCAAATTCTTCATCCCAGCTGGCAATATGTATCATTCCGCCTTGGTCATATTCGGCAACAGCCTTTGCCATATCTTCTGAGGGAAGGTCGGCAAGACATTGTTTCATTTTGTTGGCGTTTTGTTTGAGGACACGACCTGCAACCTTGAAATCAACCTGAAGATAGCCGACTTCCAGACTTGCCTTGTCTTCGGTATATTCAATTTCACGGATATTAAGTTCGTCAAGAATGGTCTGTTCAAAAACCTTGACTTTGTCGGCAACTTCGTCATTACAGCAAATAAATAATTTCTGAAGCGGCTGACGGACTTTTATCTGATTTTCGTTACGAAGACGCAAGGTGGTGGCGATTATATCACGTGCAAGAGCCGTCTGTTCGGTAATTCCGTCTTCAACCACGCCATCAAATTTTTGAGGCCAACCGGAGAGGTGGACGGACAAGGCTGAATCGGGTTTAAGCGGTCTGACAACTTCCTGCCATATGTCCTCAGTCATAAAGGGGATGATAGGAGCCATGCAACGGCAGGCGGATTCAATTGCAAAGAGAAGCACCCAATATGCTAAAGTCTTATCGCTTTCGTCGCCCATTTTCCAGAAACGACGGCGGTTTGTTCGGATATACCAATTGGAAATATCGTCTACATATACTTCAAAATCTCTGATGAGGTTATATGCCTTATAGTCCTCAAAATGTCCCTCCGCCTTGTCGATAAACTCGTTTGTACGGAGAATAAGCCATTTGTCGGTGGGACTCATTTTGCTCACATCGGGGACATAGCCGTCAAGAACGGGCTTGTCAACGGATGCGTAGGTGTCAAAGAATGTGGGGATATTTTTGAAATTAAGGAGTTTTCTTCTTGCCTCATCACCTAAAGTGTAGCCGAAACGAACATCATTTGCAATGGGAGCACCGGCATAAAGATAACGGATACTGTCTGCACCAATCTTTTCTGCCGCCTCGTCAAACTGAATCATAAAGCCGGTTTTACTGAATTTTGAGCCGTCCTCCTGAACGACTGCGTTATAGCAAAGTGCTCTTTCATAGGGGGCTTTATCTTCAAGAACAACGCTCATAAAGAGCATGGAATAAAACCACAGACGAACCTGCTCACGCATTTCGGTAATCCATTCGGCGGGATAATTTTTCTTCCATTCTTCCTTATCGTCAAAATATCCGGTAGTCGAGAACGGAACGATACCGGCATCAAGCCAAACGTCGCCAATTTCGGGGATACGTTTAACGGGCTTTCCGCAGGCAGGACAGACAATCTCAACTTCGTCAATCCAAGGACGATGAAGTTCGGGAAGTGCGTCAACTTTTGTCGGGTCAACCGCTTTTTCACGGAGTTCTTTCTTAGAACCGATGACTGTCAGATGACCGCAGTCGCAGTCATAGAAGGGAAGGGGCATTCCGTAATAACGTTTTCTGGAAATATTCCAGTCGCCCATATTTTCAAGCCAGTCGTGCATACGTTTGCCGTTTGATTCGGGTTCCCATTTTACCGTGGCACTCGCCCTCATAAGACGGGGCTTTAATTCTGCCGTACGGATATACCAGGCGGGAACAAGACGATAAACAACTTCGTGCTTGCATCTCCAGCAAACGGGATAACTGTGTTCATAGGGAATAATTTTATAAAGTTTATTCTGTCTTTCAAGTTCTGCAAAAATTTCTTCTGCGACTTCGTTTGATTCTTTGCCCGAAAGGAAACCGAATCCGGGGAGGAATACGCCGAGGTCGTCAATCGGCATAAGCTTTGCAAGCCCTAATTCATTGCCCAACTCAAAGTCTTCGATACCGCAACCGGGAGCTATATGAACAACGCCCGTACCTTCTTCGGCGGATACATCGTCCCAAGCCACTATATTGTGAACAACACCTTGTTGTGCCTCAAAATCGGGGAAACAGGTTTCAAATTCTTTGCCGATAAGTTCAGAACCCTTGACGGCACGAAGCACTTCTTCCTTGTCGTCGCCTAAATATTTTATTGCATTTTTCGCAAGGAAAATTGTGTCGGTATCACTCTTGACCTTAACTTCAAAATATTCAAGTTCGGGGTTGACCGCAAGAGCAACGTTGGAAGAAAGTGTCCACGGGGTGGTTGTCCAGACGAGCATTTTGGAGTTCATTCCCTTAATTGGGAGTTTGAAGAACACGGAGTTATGGGTAATCATTTTATATGATCCCGTCATTTCGTGTTCGGACAGGGATGTACCGCAGCGGGGACACCAAGGCATGGGTCTATATTCGCTGTCAATCCAGCCGTTTTCATGACAAGCCTTCAAAAAGTGCCATATACCGCCGATATTTTCGTCTGTATTCGTGAAATATGAGTTGTCCCAGTCCATCCACTGACCGAGACGTTTGCTCTGTTCGGTGATAATGTCGGCAAACTTATTTACTCTCTCTTTACATTTGAGTGTAAACTTGTCAAGACCGTATTCTTCAATATCGTGCTTTGTCTTAAAGCCTAAATCTTGTTCGGTACCGACTTCCACCCAAAGTCCCTGAGAGTCAAAACCGTTCTGATAACGGCAGTCAAAACCCTGCATCGCTTTGTAGCGGATATAAATATCTTTAAGCGAACGTCCCCATGCGTGGTGTATACCCATCGGGTTGTTGGCGGTTATCGGACCATCCAAAAAGCGGTAACGCTCGTTACCTTCGTTTTTGGCTTTTAATTTTTCAAAACACTTATTTTCTTCCCAAAATTTGAGAACTCGGTGTTCCATTTCGTTGAAGGATTTATTTTCGTTGGACATATTATTCTCCTGTTATGTATTCGTTAAGATAAGATTTGCGTTTTATATTTCATCAAAAATAGTTTTGCCGATATTTGTTTCGCTGATAATGTATACCGGACGGGATTTTATTTCGATATAGGCTCTGCCCAGATATTCTCCTACAATACCTATCAGAACGGATATGATTGCGGTAACAAAGAATATCGCACCCAAAAGCAGCATATAAATTCGATAGTCGGGCAGATTAAAGGGTATGACCAAGCCTAAAAATGCGAGAATTACGGATAAGATCCCGAGAACGACGGCAACAATAAATGAAAGTCGCAGGGGGGATACCGTAAATGACATAATACCGTCAAGGGCATATTTCATCAATTTTCTTATACTCCACTTGGTTTCGCCGGCGGCTCTTTCACGGTTTTCGTGAGGGAACCATTTTACGTTAAAGCCGACCCAAGAGAAGATACCCTTTGAAAAACGGTTTTTTTCCTCAAGTGAAACAATGGCATCGACAACCGCTTTTCTCATAATGCGGAAATCCTGAGCATTGTCGTCAATTTTCGTTTCGGAAATTTTGTTTATAACCTTGTAAAACTGTGCGGATAAGGCACTCTTGAATTTTGCCTCACCTGCTCTGTCGGAACGTTTTGCAGCGGCTACGTCATAGCCCTCATCGTCAACGGCAACAAGCATTTCGGGGATTAAATCGGGTGAATGTTGCAAATCCGCGTCGATAATTCCGACAAAATCGCTGTTTGCGTTTTTCATACCGGCGAGCATTGCCGCTTCTTTGCCGAAATTGCGGGAAAATGATATGTATTTTACCTGAGTATTTCTTTCGGCGATTGCTTTGATAATATTCAACGTTTCGTCATTGCTTCCGTCGTCAACAAAGAGAAGTTCAAAGGAATAACGGAAAGAAAGCGAGGAAATCACTCTTGACACTTCCTTGTAGAGCATCGGAAGCACATCGGCTTCGTTAAAGCAGGGAACAATTAAAGTTACAGTCTTCATATTTTTCTCCTGAATTACATAATTTAATACAATAGTATATTATTTTAAATAATACTACTAAATGCCGATTTTGTCAAGGCAAACTTGCTTTAATGCTTGACAATTTTCTTAATTAACAGTATAATATATAGTGAGATAAATTGCAAAATGGGGGAATATTATGGATATTCGTGTATTAAAGACTAAGGCTGACATTGCAAAGGCTTGCGGTGAGATTTTTATTGAAGAAATCAACAAGAAATCCGATATTGTTCTGGGACTTGCCACCGGAGCAACCCCCCTGCCGACTTATGAATATCTTATTGATGCGTATAAAAACGGCAGAGTTTCGTTTAAGGAAGTTACTTCATTTAATCTTGATGAATATTGCGACCTTGCAAGAGAAAATGAAAACAGTTATTATTCCTATATGCTCAACAACTTTTTTAACCACGTTGACATGGACAAGAGTCGTATAAACATTCCCGATGGCAACGCAAAAGATGCGGAAAAAGAATGTGCGGCTTACGACAAAATGATTGAAGATATGGGCGGAATTGACATCCAGCTTTTGGGTATCGGAACGAACGGTCATATCGGTTTTAACGAGCCGTCAGACGAGTTTACCGACGCAACTTTCAAAGTAAAACTTTCCGACAGCACCATTGAGTCAAACAGCATTTATTTCCCCGACGGAGATATGCCCCGCTATGCTCTGACGATGGGTATCGGCTCAATCATGAAAGCGAAAAAGATTATTCTTATCGCCACCGGAGCGGCTAAAATTGATGCGGTTGACAAGATGGTCAACGGCGAAGTTTCTCCCGCCTGTCCTGCCTCCATTCTTCAAAATCATGATGATGTCATCATTTTCTTGGACGAAGACGCTGCCGCGAAAATCAATAAATAGACAAATAATTACTGCGGACGAACACAGATTATCGTTTTATAAACCCACACTCTGAATTTTTGGAGGTTATGATTATGTTTAATAAAGTTACACTAAACATTATGGGTACGGATTATTTTATTGCGACCGATGAACCGGTTGAATATGCCGAAAGTTTAGGAGCAGAAATGGATGCCCGACTTCGTGAGATAAGAAAAAAATCTCCGTCGGCGTCAATCACGCAATCGGCTGTCTTGCTTGCACTCGAATATCTTGATGCGGCAAAAAAACTGCAAAAAGAAAATGAGGCACAGCGTTCCCAGCTTAAAAATTACCACAATATTGTTTTGAAAAACAACGAGAAGAACGAGAAAAACAGCGAGAAGAACGAGAAGAACGAGAAAAAAGATGCTGCTCAGGATTAAGAAATTAGACAACAGGGCAAAAATACCTTTCCGTGCCACAGACGGCTCGGCAGGGATGGATTTGTATTGCATATTGGACGAGCCCGTAACCATGCAACCGCATACGAATTATTCTTTTCAAACGGGAATTGCTATTGAACTTCCCTCAAATGAATATGCCGCCTTTGTGTTTGCACGCAGCGGTTTGGCGACAAAACACGGAATTGCACCGACAAATTGTGTCGGAGTTATCGACAGCGATTATCGCGGAGAAATAAAAGTTAATCTTATAAATCAAACCGATGTTCCCTTTACGATAAATGACGGCGAACGCATTGCACAACTTATTGTTATGCCGGTCGCAGTTCCCGAAATTGAGGAATGTTCCGAACTTTCCGACACCGAACGCGGCGACGGCGGTTTCGGCTCAACGGGGAAAAAATAAGCCCGATATTCACTTAAGTTTTCAATATTCACTTATTATACAGTAAGGAGATAATTTATGGATAAAATCACAACCCAAAACATGAGATTTGTTGACCAGCACGGCAGAGAGCGTATATTCAACGGCGTAAACATCTGCGACAAGGGCAGGTTTAACGGCAAGAATTACGAATATGTTACGAAATGGGACGACGACAGACTTGATCGTCTTGCCGAAAACGGCGTAAACCTCATCCGTTTAGGCACGACTTGGGATGCAATCGAACCTGAGCCGGGCAAATATAATGATGAATATATCGACGCTTTAGTCGGTTTGGCGGATCGCTGTGCCGAACATAAGATGTATTTCTATCTCGACATGCATCAGGACTTATATTCCGGTTTTGACGGTCTTGCGGGCGACGGTGCTCCGAAATGGGCATGTTTGACGAAAGGTGCAGTTCCTCAGCCGACAAAATTTGTCTGGGCGGAAGGCTATTTTTGGGGCAGAGCCGTTCAGAATGCTTTTGACGCTTTCTGGAACAATGAAAAAGTTGAGGGCAAAGGACTTTTAGAATATTTCGCCGATATGTGGGCACATCTTGCCTCTCGCTTTAAGGATCATCCCGCCTTGTTCGGTTTTGATATGCTCAACGAACCGTATCCGGGCACGGACGGCGGAAAGATATTCCGTCGCTTGATACTTAATTTAATCTGGGTTACTTTAACCGACAAGCGGATAAACAAAATTGAACTTATCAAGACCGCATTGAGCAAAAATCCCATTCGTGTGCTTGATTTTTATACCGGCGACGTACTTCGTTCAATCACAAAAAGTTGCGACAATATCGTAAAAGACTTCGATTTGAACAGATATTCTCCTTTCCTCAACCGCACTTCCGAGGCTATCCGCAACGTAACGGACGAGGGTATATTGTTTGTTGACAACAATTATTATTCAAACACGGGTATCCCGTCATTTACTCCCCCGATTACCGTAAACGGCAAGGTGGACGAAAAGCAATGTTTCGGTCCTCACGCCTATGATTTTATGGTAGATACCGAACTTTATAAATTTGCGTCCAACTCCCGTGTCGGCTCGATTTTCGAGGAACACCGTCGTGCTCAGGAGCGTCTGGGCATTCCCGTTGTTGTCGGCGAATGGGGCGGAAATTCGGAGGGTACGGAGTGGCTGCCTCATATCGAATACCTCTTGGCTCTCTTTGATTCATACAAGTGGAGTTTTACTTATTGGGAGCATACCGCCTATCTTTACAATGCACCGCTTAAGAAGACTTTGCAACGTCCTTTCCCGACCGCCGTCTGCGGTGAGATTGTGTCCTATAAACACAACAGAGCGAACAAATGCTTTACGCTTATTTGGGAGCAGGACAAGGAATATGACGTTCCGACCGAAGTTTTCGTTCCCTTTGAGGCAAAGAGAATTTTGACTGACGGAGAATATAGCCTTGACGGTACAGTTCTCAAAATTAACGGCAAAGTCGGTCATAACGAACTTCTTATCAATTTCTGAACAAACTGAAAACGGCTGTTTATTCAGCCGTTTTTTCTTCTCGTTATATTTGTTTTTCCTATCATAAAATAGCATACTTGTTATGGCAAATCGGGCGAAATATCCCGATTTGTTTTTTTGAACATATTTTCAACAAGGTTTGAATAGATTAAAAATTAACCGTTATTTTTTATGGGTTAAGGGTACAAAAAATAGGGGTTAACGGTACAAAAAATAGGAGTTAACGGTACAAAAAATAGGGGTTAATGGTACAAAAAGTATGGGCAAATAATATTAAGGAGTAACATTAAGGAATAACACTAATGAATAATACTGATGAATAATATCAATCAACAAATTAAAAAAATTATATTTTAAGGGCGGGGAGGGAATGAAAAGAAAAAAATGAAATTAAATTGCATTTTAACATATTAAAAATTAACCTTTATTTTTTATGGGTTCATGGTATAAAAAATAGGGGTTAACGGTACAAAAAGTAGGAGTTAATGGTACAAAAAATAGGAGTTAACGGTACAAAAAATAGGAGTTAATGGTACAAAAAGTAGGAGTTAATGGTACAAAAAATAGGAGTTAATGGTACAAAAAATAGGGGTTAATGGTACAAAAAATAGGGGTTAATGGTACAAAAAGTATGGGCAAATAATATTAAGGAGTAACATTAAGGAATAACACTAATGAATAATACTGATGAATAACATCAATCAACAAATTAAGAAATTTATTTTTAGGATGAGGGATGAAAAGAGGAAAATGAAATTAAATTGCACTGAAAAAATATTTTGCGAAACCTACTTGACAAGAAATGAAGTTTGTGGTATTATGTTATTAGTGAAAGAGAGGTGAGGTATATATGCAAGTTAATTACAGTAATTTAACCGCAGAAGACGGATTTCGGCGACTGGCTTTCGGTTCGGTCGCAGATGCGATGAGATTGTTGTCGGGCGAGGAATTTACTCCCCGAAAATTAAAAAATTTAGACCTTATGAATGTTGAATCAATCAAACGAAGCGACAAAGGCTCGGTGGAGATAAAATTCTTTGACAGAAACAAGGCTCTGCAGATGTTGATGGCATTCGGAACGGACGAGGAGCGAGAGGGGATAAAACGACTTTATCGGGCGATTGAGGGTGGAACATGACGATAAGCGAGTTTAGCAAAAAGCAGAAAAAGGTGCTTAATTGGTGGTCGAAAAACAGTCCCGACAGGACGAAATGTGCGATAATTTGCGACGGTTCGGTGCGTTCCGGCAAGACGCTTGCGATGACGATTTCGTTTATACTCTGGGCGATGGGACATTTTAGTAACACCTCTTTCGCGATATGCGGAAAGACGATAAAATCCATTCGGCGAAACATTGTCGTTCCGATAATTTCGGAGATAAACAAGTTCGGGTTTCGGGTAAATGAGAAGATAAGCGAAAATAAGATTGAAATATCATTCGGAAAACAGGTAAATCATTTTTATATTTTCGGCGGAAAAGACGAGAGTAGTGCGGCGTTGATTCAGGGCATGACCTTGGGCGGTGTGCTTTTTGATGAGGTGGCATTGATGCCGCGTACTTTTGTTGAACAGGCGATGGCGAGGTGTTCGCTTAAGAGTTCAAAACTCTGGTTTAACTGCAATCCCGACACGCCGGAACATTGGTTTTATCGTGAGTGGATAAAGCAGGCGGAGATGAAAAATGCACTTTATTTGCACTTTACGATGGACGACAATCCCGCTCTTTCCGATGAGATTAAAAAGAGGTACAAGACCTTGTATTCGGGGGTTTTCTACGAGCGATTTGTCGAGGGTAAATGGGTGTCGGTTGAGGGGCTTATATATCCCTGTTTTAACCGCAATGAGCATATAAAAGACGTTGCCGAGCCGTGCGAAAAATATGTTGTCAGTTGTGATTATGGCACGGTAAATCCGATGAGTATCGGTCTGTGGGGCTTAAAAGCGGATAAGTGGTATCGGTTGTATGAATATTATTTTGACTCGAAAATAGAGGCTTATATGAAAACGGATGAGGAATATTACATCGAACTTGAAAATCTTATCGATGGGCGAAATATTGAGATGATAATCGTTGACCCGTCCGCCGCAAGTTTCATTGAATGTATAAACCGACATTCAAAATATATGGTGAAAAAAGCGGACAACAACGTGCTTGACGGGATTCGCAAGACGGCGGATGCCTTGAAACACGAGAAAATTTACATCTCCCCCGCCTGCACAAATTCAATTCGTGAGTTTTCGCTCTATCGCTGGAGTGATAATATAAATCACGAAAAACCGCTTAAAATCAACGACCATGCGATGGATGACATAAGATATTTTGTTGCTACATATTTAATGAAAAGCGTTGACGAAGCATTTTTTGTCGAGGCTGTAAGGAGGGAATAATGGGATTATTCAGAAAAGAAAAAAAGCCCGAAAGCACGGCTCAGGCGGTAAGTGTTCCGCAGACGATGGACAGATACGCAAATATGACACAGTATTTTTCGGGTGAACTCTTTGAAAATCTGAGAAAAAACGTGCCGATAATTGATGCGGCGATTGAAAGACTTATAAGACTAATAGGGGAATTTACGGTAAAAACCGATGATATAAATACAGACCGACTGCTTGAAAATTTGTTTGATACGATAAATATCGGCGGTACATCTTGTGGTATAAATTCTTTTACAACACAATATTTAGACAGATTGTTGACCTACGGGACGGCTATATGCGAGATAGTCCCGACGACGGATTATAAAAACATTGCTCTTTATATTGCAAATCCGCGTTCGGTTACGCTTAAAAGAAACAAGCAAAAGCCGCTTAATATCGACATATATTCACGTGATACGGGCGGCGAAAAGAGGGTAAAAAATCCTAATCTTATCCGTATTTCGACATTAAATCCGAAACCCGATTCACTTTACGGGACATCAATTTTGGAGGGGCTGCCATTCGTCAGTTCGATTTTGATGAATATTTTTGATGCCGTCGGAAAGAATTGGGAGAGAGCGGGAAACATCCGATATTCGGTGAATTACAAACCGCAAGATGATGCTATGGATAATCAAAAAGCACGCGAAAAAGCACAACAAATTGCGACATCTTGGGCGGATGCGATGGGCTCTCATGAGGTAAAAGACTTCGTGTCAGTCGGGAATATCGAGATAAAAGTCATCGGTTCGGACAGCAAGATTTTGGACAGCGAAGTGCCGGTGCGACAATGCCTCGAACAGATAATCGCAAAGATAGGAATCCCGCCTTTTCTTTTAGGACTTTCGTGGTCGGCAACCGAAAGAATGGCGACGATGCAAGCCGATTTATTAACCAGCGAAATTGAGGCTTATCGGAGAATTTTAACGCCGGTGATTATTCATATTGCGAAAACTTTTCTGCGTATGCGGGGTTTTGAGAGGGATATAAAATTAAATTGGAATGATATTACAAATTTAGATGCACAAGGAGGCTTAAATGAACAGTGAATATTTTGCCGTAAAATCAATAAGTCCGAGCGAAATAAATTCGGAGGACATGGAGAAAATCAATGAATATACGCTTAAAAAACTTGTCCCCTCCGACGTTTTCACCTTTTCGGTTATTCTCTGCGACAACGAGATTGACCGCGACTTTGAACGTTTTGATTTATCGGCTTTGTATAAACTTGCCGAAATGTTCAAGGGCGTAACGGGTATAAGCGATCACGAACACAAGACGAATAATCAACGTTCACGGATATACGACACGAATGTGATTATCGAGGAGAATAAATTTACGAGTACGGGGGAAAATTACGCTTATCTCAAAGCCTATTGCTACACTCCCGTCTGCGATGAAAATGCGGAATTTATCACGATGCTCAAAGCGGGGATTCATAAAGAAGTCAGTATCGGTTTTGCGGTCGGACAGATTAAATGTTCAATCTGCGGTACGGACAAAATGACGGGATATTGTGAACATATCAAGGGAAAAACTTATGACGGAGAACTCTGTACGACGGTTTTGATTAACCCGACGGATGCTTATGAATGGTCGTTTGTCGCCGTCCCGTCACAAAGACGTGCGGGGGTAATTAAGTCGAAAGCCTTACAAAAATTGGCTGAAAATTCCAAAGAAACTGCGGTTTTCGGGGTGATTGAAAAACTTGAACGTGAGGCGGATGCGGCGAGAGAATTTAAGAAAGAGGCACAGAGAATATTGACCGCAAAGGCGGCTCTGATTTTGCCGAAATTGGATGTCGAGGGATTTAAGAATATAACCGAAAGACTTTCTTTTTCGGAAATAAATTCACTTACAAAGGCGTTTGACGGAGAAAATAACAGCGAAGTGCAACTTATTTTCAACGATAAAAATAAAGAAAATTACAATGAATATAAAATATAGGAGATTGATATGAATTATACAAATATAAATATTGACAAGAATATGTACACCACAAACAAGGGCTTTAATGCCACACTTGAGGAACTTGACCCGTCCGAAAATTACAAGGGTACGGAGCTGGAAAACCTTGATGCTTTCGGTCGTCAACTTAAAAGATTTGATATAAAAGTGGGCGGAGCGAACAGCGATAATATCGAGAAATTTTTTGCAACCACTTCTTCCGCGGCACTTTTCCCCGAATATATTTCCCGTTCAATCGTCAGGGGTATTGAGGAGGCGGATCACCTTAAAGATATAATCGCGACAACCACGAATATTAACGGGCTTGATTACAGAAGTATCACTTGCAGTCCCGACACGGAGGATATTGAACTTAGGGAAGTCGATGAGGGCGACGAAATTCCGACAACCGAGATTACGCCGACGGACAGTTTGATTACACTTAAAAAGCACGGCAGAATGTTGTCCGCATCCTACGAGGCACTTCGTTTTCAGCGACTTGACGTTTTTTCCGTTATGCTTCGTCAGATAGGTGCTCAGATTGCAAGAAGTGAGTTTAATGCGGCGGTTGACGCAATTCTTAACGGCAGCGGTGATGTTTCCGCGGCAGAGGTTCTTTATACCGAAACGGATGGTGTGCTTGAATATTCCGATTTGGTTAATTTTTGGAACGCTTTTTCACCCTATGAATTAAATACAATTATCGCTTCTCCCGACATGATGGCGAAACTCCTCAACATGACCGAGTTTAAGGATGCAAATGCTGGTCAGGATTTTCACGGCAGCGGAAAACTCATCACTCCGATGGGCGTAAAACTCATTAAATCTTCCGCAGTTCCCGAAGGCAAGATAATCGGTCTTGATAAAAATTGTGCGATTGAAAAGGTGCAGGCGGGTTCGGTGCTTACCGAGTTTGACAAGCTCATCGACCGTCAACTTGAACGTGCGGCAATCACGAGTATATCCGGTTTCTCCCGTCTCTTCCCCGATGCCGCCAAGGTGCTCAGTCTTGCTCAGGAAAGCGAGGAAGAAAGTCCTCCCGATGACGGCGGAGACGAAAGTATTGAATAGGTGATTAAATGAACATAAGCAACATTCTATCACTTCTTTGTCAGCTGGGTTTCGTTGATTCATCCGAACAGAACGCTTTGCTTGTCTATGCTCAGATAGGAAAAGCAATAGTCGAGGCAAAACTCAAGGCGGATGTTGACTTGTCCGATGTCCGCTTGCTCTGGGCGGCGGCAGGCGAGGCGTTTTATTGCTATGTTTCGGCAAAACTCATTTCGGGCGACGAGGGCGAATCAATAAAGATTGGCGATTTGACGGTTAAGAACAATCACGAATCTATCATTAAATTTGCGACAAATCTCAGAAACAGACTTAATGAAGCGGTAAAAGATATGTTCATCGACGAAAGTTTTGCTTTTCTGGTGGTCTGATGAATATTGAAAAACGAATTGACAAGATAATGCAAAAATACGGCAGAACGATTGGCTACGGCAACTCATCTCTCGGTCAATGGCATGCTTTAGTTCAGCCGCTTCGATATAAAAACAAGATGTACCTGCAAGGCACACCTACTGAAATCGGACGCACGGAGGACGGCTATTATCTTTATATCGGACCTGCCGACAGGTCGCTGTTCGGGGATAATGTACGGCTTGAATGTGAGGATATGCGGTTTTCCGTCGATAAGACCGAGCGAGTTTATATTGCGGACAAGGTTGCTTATATCTGGGCGGTTCTGCGTCAGGAGATAATGTAAGGAGATTATATGTATTATTTTAACCGATTGCCTGAAAATTCGGAAAACCATTTTGAAAATGAGGAGGCTCTATGTACTATTTTGACCAACTTCCCGCGACTTTGAAAAATCATTTTGAAAGCACGGAGGGTTTCGGGAATTATGAATTTCTGACCGAATTTCCCGGCACTCTTCGGAAAACGCCGCTTACCCGTCTGACCGTTTCTTTCGGGCTTAATAATGTCAATATCACTCAACCTTTAAGTGAGGACGGCGTTCCCGTTTATGACAGTTATCACGAGTCGGCAACATCTGTCAGATTTATCATCCACGCTCCCCGTTCTTTCGGCGGGAACAGTCTTTATATCGCCTTTGCCCGCATTTCAAATATCCTGCTTAACAATTTTGATATGGACATTGACGAGATTGACTGCGGCGAGATTTCTTACGACAGAAATACCGATTCCATTCGCTTGACTGCGGAATTTGTCGCAAGACGAGCGATAATATAAAAATCGAAAATAAGCGGATGATAACAGATAAAAAGACGGGGATATAAAAAGTCCGACATTTCATCGGACTTTGTCTTATAAATATTTCTCGGAAAGATCGTTGTAAAGACTCTCAAGAAATGCACTGTGCTTGAAGATGGTGATGAGAACCTTGATGATTTTAACGAGAAGTTTTACGAATGTTACCATTTTTTTCTCCTTTGGAAACTGTGTGGGGCAACTGTGGGCTGCCCCACCTTTTGACTTAATTAGACCTTAGCAATAAGACTTTCTACAAGATCGTCAAGCCCAAGAAGCTGGAAGAGACCGGTTGTCTTAAGGTTTGCAAGGAATGTGACAAGGAGTTTAAAGAACTCTTTGAAGAAATCAAGGAAACCGTCCATTTATGTTTCACCTGCCTTTATCGTGGTGTATATTAAAATCGAGTTTTGTAAGATCTCGGGAGTAACTTATTGATTATTTGTACATTGCACCGTAGGTCTTGCAGGCTCTGAAATCAGCCGATTCAAGTTCCTTTGTGCCGAATGCAGCCCATGCGTGCGGACGATAGATGTCGTTGTCGTCAATATTGTGCATGGAAACGGGAATACGAAGCATGGAGCAGAGTGTGATTAAATCTTTGCCGATATGTCCGTAAGTCAATGCACCGTGGTTTGCACCCCAGTTTGCCATTACGGAATAAACATCCTTGAACGCACCCTTGCCGGTAAGACGGGGAACAAAATAGGTTGTCGGCCATGTCGGGTCGGTACGCTTGTCAATCAAATCATGAACATTGTCGGGAATGTCGCAAGTCCAACCTTCAGCAATCTGAAGAACGGGACCTAAACCGTTTATAATATTCAAGCGAATCATGGTTATCGGCATTTCGGCTTTTGTTCTGAAATGTGATGAATAGCCGCCGCCTCTGAAATAACCCTTGTTGCCGGGACACCAGTCGGTTGCTTTAAGGCAGGCTGCAATGTCTTCTTCGGTTGCGTCAAACCAGCGTTTCATTACGCTGTTGCCGTTTTCGTCTTTCTGAGCACCTGTCGCTTCAAGGCAGGCAGCACCGGAGTTGATAAGATGAATAAAGCCGTTTTCGGCACGTCCGTCAGCCTTCCAACCGGAAATTCTTTCAAGTGCGGCGGGAGACCAATATGTACGGACATCGGCGAAAAGGCTTGCCGTACCGGTTAAAAGTTTTCCGAAAAGCATGGATACGCCGTTTAAGCCGTCATTCTCGGTTGCGAAAGTGAGAGGTTCACGCTTTCCGTTCCAGTCGAAACCGGAGTTGAGAATTGCCTCGGTAAAGTCGGCGTTGGGCATGTGGTCTGTCCACTGTCTCTGACCTTGGAAACCGCCCATGATTGCACCTTTGCCCAGAGCCTCTTCGTGCCAACCGGTATCAAGTGCACCGGCTTTTTGAGCCTCTTCACCGACGGGTTTAATGTTGTCAAGTTTCGGATTGCCGAGCATAATATCACGGCAAATAAGTGTCATTTTTACGCAGAATTCCCATTCCCAATCTTTGCGTTCGCGGGAACTGGGATTTGTGTTTATATCAAAGCCTTCACGGCAGTTTTCTTTTGTCCATTTAAGAGCACGTTCAAATTCTTCGTGGTCATAAATACCGAGTTCAACACGACGACGGACTTCGCTCATATCAACCCATTCGGGACGAATGCCGAGATAATTCTGATAGAACATCGCGTCACAATATGAACCGCCGATACCCATTGAAACGTTGCCTATACCGACATAAGTCTTTCCCTTCATCTGACCGACGACTGCGGCACAGCGGGCAAAACGCAATATCTTTTCAGCCACGTCGCAGGGAATTGTATTGTCGCTTACGTCCTGAACGTCATGACCGTAAATCGAGAAAGCGGGAAGTCCTCTTTGTGCGTGAGCAGCCATTGCGGCAGCGAGATAAACCGCACCGGGACGCTCCGTTCCGTTAAAACCCCAGACAGCCTTTATTGTGTTCGGGTCGAGGTCCATTGTCTCCGTACCGTAGCACCAGCAGGGAGTTACGGACAGAGTTGCAACGACGTTCTGAGTTGAGAAAAAGTCGGCACATTTCGCGGCTTCGGCACCTCCGCCGATTGAGCAGGGAGAAATTACGCACTGCATGGGAGTGCCGTCAGAATAAAAAACATTGGCTTCAATAAGTTCTTTTGCGGCTTTTGCCATTGCCAAACATTTTTCTTCAAGACTTTCTCTTACACCGCCCCAGCGACCGTCGATAATATGTCTTATACCGATTTTCGGATAATTCATTATATATCTCCTTTGTTGTGATATTTTCGTATTATAATTATACTGTATATAAGTAAAAAAGTCAAGAATATTTTTAGAAATTAGAAACGTGATAAACGTGCTTTATTTTGAAGATAAAACATTAAAAAATTCTTGCAAAAGGACTGAACTTATGCTATACTGTATATGTATAATTATAATGAGGTGGTTTTTATGCTTCTTGAACTTCGCAATAATGCAAAATATGATATGCTCTCTCTTGGCGAAATTATGCTTCGTCTTGACCCCGGCGACATGAGGATTAAAAATGCTCGCAGTTTTCGCGTTTGGGAAGGTGGCGGAGAATATAACGTCGCTCGCGGTCTTCGTAAGTGTTTCGGCTTGAAAACGGGAGTGTTGACGGCTTTTGCAGACAATGAAGTCGGCAGATTGCTTGAAGATTTTATATGTCAAGGCGGAGTTGATACCTCATTTATCAAGTGGATGGAATGTGACGGTATCGGGAAAAATGTCAGAAACGGACTTAATTTCACCGAAAGAGGCTTCGGTCTTCGCGGTGCTTTGGGAGTGTCCGACAGAGGCAACACAGCCGCATCGAAACTTAAAGCAAATGACTTTGATTTTGATTATATATTCGGCGAACTCGGCGTAAAATGGCTGCATACGGGCGGTATTTTCGCCGCTTTGTCGGAAACTACAGCCGAACTTGTTATTGAGGCGGTTAAGGCTGCGAAAAAATACGGTACAATCGTGTCCTACGACTTAAACTATCGTCCGTCACAATGGAAAGACATCGGCGGTCTTGAAAAGGCGAGAGAAGTCAACCGTGAGATAGTCAAATATATCGACGTCTGTATCGGCAATGAGGAAGATTTTACCGCTTGTTTAGGCTTTGAGATTGAGGGAAATACCGAAAATCTCGATAAACTTAATCTTGCCGGTTATGAAAATATGCAAAGACGTGTTTGTGCGGCTTATCCTAATCTGAAAGTCATCGGCACTACATTAAGAACAGTCAAAACCGCGAGTATCAACGACTGGACGGCGATATGTTATTATAACGGGAAAGTATATACCGGTATTGAATTTGTCGGACTTGAAATTTATGACAGAGTGGGCGGCGGCGACAGTTTCGCAAGCGGGCTTATCTACGGTCTTATGACGGCAAACGATGTCGAAACCGCACTTAATTACGGAATTTGCCACGGTGCTTTGGCGATGACAACGCCGGGCGACACTTCCATGGCATCAAAAAAAGAGGTCGAAAACCTTATGTCCGGCAAGGGTGCGAGAGTAGTCAGATAGCGGACAAAATATTTATATTACTGCAAACGGAGCGAAATTATGGATAAAGAACAAATTATAACGAGAATACAGGAAAGCGGTATTGTTGCCGTTATACGTGCCGAAAATGCCGAAAAAGCAAAAAGAATAGTTGACGCCTGCATTGAGGGCGGTGTCCCCGCGATTGAACTTACTTTCACCGTGCCGATGGCACACAAGGTCATCGAGGAACTTGCAACTATTTATTCCCCCGAAGATATTATTTTAGGTGCGGGTACGGTCATGGACGCCGAAACCGCGAGAATTGCCATGCTTTCGGGTGCAAATTATATCGTCGCTCCCTATTTCGATCCTGAAACGGTCAGAATGTGCAACCGCTATCGTATGGCGGTTATGCCGGGTGTTATGAGTGCTACCGAGGCTGTCCATGCAATGGAAGCCGGTGCGGATATATTAAAAGTTTTTCCCGGCGATGCCTTCGGTCCGTCATATATAAAGGCTCTCCACGGCCCCATTCCGCAGGCAAAAATTATGCCGACCGGCGGTGTTGACGTAAATAACGTCGCCGACTGGATTCGTGCGGGTGCCGTCGCCGTCGGTGCCGGTTCTTCGCTTACGGGCGGTGCAAAAACGGGTGATTATAAGAAAATAACCGATACCGCAAAACTCTTTGTCGAACGTATCCGCGAGGCGAGAGGCTTATAAGTCGGTGCGGCTATGAATGCAAATATCAATATTGCCGGTGTGCATTTGGAGACGGAAGATTTAATTCTCCGACCGTTCAAGGAAACCGACCTTAATGATTTTAATGAATATGCGAAAGTACCCGGTGTCGGGGAAATGGCGGGTTGGACGCATCACAAGTCGATTGAAGAATCGAAAGAAATTCTGGACTTGTTTATCAGAGAGAAGAAAACTTTTGCCGTTGTTTATAAGAAATCGGGCAAGGTCATCGGTTCAGTCGGAATAGAAAATTATGACGAAAACGCTGTTGGTGAAGAATATAAGCCCCTTAAATGTCGGGAGATTGGCTTTGTGCTTTCCGAAGATTATTGGGGAAAAGGTTTTATGCCTCAAGCGGTGCATAAGGTTTTGAGTTTTTGTTTTGAAGAACTTTTGCTTGATGCGGTTTTTTGCGGATACTTCAAAAGAAATCTCCGGTCAAAGCGAGTAGCGGAAAAACTGGGTTTCAAATATCTGTGCGACTGTAAGCACACGACAAGATATGATACTCAGGAAGACGGAGTTTTAACGGTTATTCATAAAGAAGATTGGGACAGGAAAGAAAAAAGTTGTGCAGTTGCAAGATAAATTCAATAAACTGAATTTTAAGGTGGTAATTATGAGCGGGATTATTCTTTATCAGTCCAAATACGGAGCGACAAAGCGTTATGCTATGTGGCTTTCCGAAGAAACGGGCTTTGATTGCAAAGAGACGAAAAAAGCGAAAATTGAGGATATTAAGAAATACGACACGATTATTCTCGGTGGCGGTATCTATGCAAGCGGTGTTGCGGGTTTGTCATTCTTGAAGAAAAACATATCGGCACTTTCGGGAAAAAAGATTGTGGTTTTTTGTGTCGGTGCGTCGCCTTATGATGAAAACGCATTTAAGCAGATTGTCGCTTTTAATATGAAAAACGCTCTTGACAAAGTCCCCTGTTTTTATTGTCGCGGTGCTTGGGATATGAAGAAAATGACCGCTGTTGACAGAAATCTTTGCAAGATGTTACGAAAAGTTGTTGCAAAAAAGAATCCCGATGACTATGAAATATGGGAAAAGGCTTTGATGGCGGCAGGCGATGAAAGTTGCAACTGGACGGATAAGTCATATATTAAACCGATTTTGGAAGCAGTCAGATGATATTTCAGTTGTTCGGAATTTCCGAATAATTGTTTCGGATGATAATTAAAGAAAAATAAGAATTTAATGTGGTGATATTTATGAGAAAGTGTATTCGTTGCGGTTCTGAAATGAAAGAAAATTGCGGAATAAGAGTTCAACTTGAACCAAATGGTTTGGTTGTAACGGATAGTGAAAAATTGATGTGTCGCTGGGCAGAAACACCAAAGGTTGCGATATGTCCTCAATGCGGCGAAGTGTCAATTTATCTTGAAGATACTTCCAAACTGAAAGAGTAATTAAATTTTTGAAAAAGTGGGATTTGCGGGAGAATTATCGAGATAAAAAATAAAATAATAAAGAGTATTATAAATTTAGAATTTGTATGGCAGGTTGTCTTATATGCATGCATTAGTTTGTCAGGGAAAAGGGAAATATTATGTTTCTGCTGTATTCGGGTACTACAATGATGATTATAAAAAACGGTATGATGAAAGCCAGTATGACTACTGGATTGTTTGGGATGAAGAGAAGAAACGTCTCATAAGATGGCTGCAATTTTCGCCGAAATCAAACTACATGAAGCCACAAATACTGATAATTGATTCAAATCAAGAGAATTGGGAAATGGATGAGCATGGGTTTGGATGTGTTGACTTCCTTTCGAAAGATTTGCTCGATTCCTTTCTTGACCAAGAGGTACAACCGGAGGAGATTCTTGAAAAATGTCGTTCAATGGATGCCGGTTATATCTATGAAGAAACTCCGGAGATAAAGAGCCAGCAAGACATAGATATTCTTGAGTTGGCTTCTTGGGGTTTTCATGATGCTCGTATTTCGATAGAGGAGTTGCAACAAGACGGCACGCTATATCTGAGATTTGACGGAATTTGGGGATGCGACATCGAAATTTGGCTTTGGGGGGACTTGGAATATGATACTTCCAGCCGCAACCCGGAAGAAAACAATCCGTATTGGTTCGCTGCCACAATTATTCAACAGGATGGGTTCATCTATTTGATTGATGAGGAAGCTGTAAAAGTTGAGGACATCAATAAAGGATACTGTTATTTCAAAGCCAGACACATGAAGTACAGAATTATTCCTTTCTGAGAAAAAACAGCAATAATATGCGGGAATGATTAAATGGTGAAATGTTAATAGCTGATAATAAAATATGTTTGAAAATTCCGATTTGCTGAAAATTCATAACTGAAAAAGCGGAATGAGAATAATAATTGATAACAAAATAAAGGAGATATATATGAAACATCAAGACATTGTTTCCAAAATGACATTGCGTGAAAAAGTCGCAATTTGTTCGGGAAAAGACTATTGGCATACGCTCGACATTGAGCGTCTTGGTTTGCCTTCCGTCAACTTAACCGACGGCCCTCACGGTATCCGTCAGCAGGGTGAAAATGTTGACAAGGATGGCGGAGCGGATTTGCTTATGGGTGTACCTGCAACCTGTTTTCCGCCTGCTTGTGCTACTGCCGCTTCTTGGAATACCGAACTTATCGAGGAGATGGGCGATGCTTTAGGTGCCGAATGTCAGGAAAAGAGAGTATCCGTGCTTTTGGGTCCCGGCGTAAATATCAAGCGTTCTCCTCTATGCGGTCGTAACTTTGAATATTTCAGTGAAGATCCCTATCTCACCGGCAAGATGGCAACGGCTCTCATTAAAGGTGTTCAGGGTAGAAAAATCGGTACTTCGATAAAGCATTTTGCCGCAAACAACCAAGAGGCTCGCAGAATGACGATTGACACCGTAGCCGATGAACGTACTCTGCGTGAAATCTATTTGCCTGCTTTTGAAATGGCAGTTAAGGAAGAACAGCCGTGGACAATCATGAGTTCCTACAACCGCTTAAACGGTACATACACCAGCGAAAACAAATGGCTTTTAACTGACGTTCTTCGCAAAGAATGGGGCTATGAAGGAATGCTCGTTACCGACTGGGGCGGCTCAAATATTCGTGTTGACGGTATCAAAGCCGGTCAGGATTTGGAAATGCCCGCCTCTTTCGGTTATAATGAAGAAAAACTCCATTCCGCCATTTTATCCGGCGAACTTGCCGAAGAGGCTCTTGACATTTGCGTTGACAGAATTGTCGATATGGTACTTAAAGCAAAGGACGGTCTTGTTGACGGTTCTTATGATATTGACGAACACCACGAGTTAAGTCGCAAGATTGCCCGCGAATGTATCGTTCTTCTCAAAAATGAAGATAATATTCTTCCGCTTAAAAAGGATGCCAAGATTGCCGTTATCGGCGAAATGGCAAGAAGTCCCCGCTATCAGGGTGCAGGTTCATCCTTAGTCAATCCGCATAAACTCGACAACGCTTTTGACGCTTTCATTGATGAAAAAGTGAATATCGTTTACACGGCGGGTTATGACAAGACAACCGATATTCCCGATGCAAGACTTATCGGCGATGCCGTTACGGTTGCGAAAAACTGTGATGTTGCCGTTATTTTTGCAGGTCTTACCGATGCTTATGAATCTGAGGGCTTTGACAGAAAGAAATTGGATCTTCCCGCAAATCATAATGCTCTTATTACTGCAGTTGCAAATGCTAATCCCAATACCGTTGTCGTTTTAAGCGGCGGTTCTCCCGTTCTTATGCCGTGGCTTTCAAAAGTCAAGGCAGTTGTTAACGGCTATCTCTTAGGTCAGGCAGGCGGCTCGGCTACCGTTGATATTCTTTTAGGTAAAGAAAGTCCCTCCGGCAAACTTCCCGAAACTTATCCCCTCGCTCTTTCCGACTGTTCCGCCACAAAGAACTTCCCCGGAAGCAAAAAGACGGTTGAATATCGTGAGGGTGTTTATGTCGGTTATCGTTATTACGACACTTTCAAAAAGGATGTACTTTTCCCCTTCGGTTTCGGTCTTTCCTATTCCGAATTTAAGTACAGCGGTCTTAAGTTATCCAAGAAAAAGATAAAAGATACCGATAAATTAACCGTATCTTTCAAGATTAAGAACATCGGCAAAGTTGACGCTGCGGAAGTCGCTCAGGTCTATGTCCGTGACGTTGAATCGACAATCTATCGTCCCGAAAAGGAACTTAAGGGCTTTAAGAAAGTTTATCTCAAAGCCGGCGAAGAAAAGACGGTCGAGATTGAACTTTGCTCCCGTGCATTCTCTTTCTGGAATGTTCTTGCAAACGACTGGACAGTCGAAAGCGGAGATTTTGAGATTTTGGTCGGCAGCTCCTCTCGTGATATTTTACTTGACGCGAAAGTTAAAGTTGAGGCGACAAAGGACGTTGAAATTCCCGATTATCGCGAAACTGCTTCGGGTTATTACACAGGCGATGCAGCCGATATTTCCGATGCCGATTTTGAAGCGGTTTTAGGTCGTCCCATTCCCCCCAATCACCGTGATGAAAGTCAGCCTCTTGATTTGACAAATTCGCTCGGTGATGCCGTAAGTTCAAGAAACGGTGCTGCGATAAATCGCGTTCTTACCGCAATTCTTGATAAGGTTGCCGCTCTTAATTTAGGTGGTACGGGTGATATGATTACCGCAATGGCTCTTGAATTGCCGATACGTAATTTCGTCTCCATGTCCAGCGGAGTGTTTACGGCGGACATGGCGGAAGGTCTGCTTCAGATTCTCAATGACGGTCCCATTCCGAGCGGTGTCGGAAAGATAATTGCCGGACTTCCCGCAGGTCTTAAGAATATTAAGAATCTCGCAGGAATGATATAAAACATTAAAAAAGTCGGCGAATTTTTGAAAATACAAAAAAATTAAAAAAAGTGCTTGACAAACGGGGGAAAATATGTTATAGTACTCAAGCACTCGGGAAAAACCTGAGTCGAGTCGGTGTCTATAACATTGAGGTCCCACCCGTTCCCATCCCGAACACGGTAGTTAAGCTCAAATGTGCCGAAGATACTCGGAGGGAGGCCTCCCGGGAAAATAGGTTGTCGCCGGCATAAGAAACGAGTCAGAAATGGCTCGTTTTTCTTTTTATGTATGATTGTTCCGAAAAAGAAAAAAAGCTATCTTGCGACAGCTTTATATATTATTGTTTAAGCCATTCTTCAGCTTTTGCGGCTGCCATTCTCTTGATTGTTTCTTCTTTATACAAGGACTCGGCACCACCGTTGCCATAGATAAAATACTTACCGTCGGGAGTTTTGTAGAGAGATTCCTCATAGCCGTCAGGATCACCGAATTCGCCGAAAGTTCTTTTTTCGATAAGTTCGGAAACTTCGGTATCGTATTCAACTTTGCAAATGATTTTTTTCATCAGGCGTCTCCTTTCTTTTAAGATGGTGTTTATTATACTATAAATTTGTTAAAAAATCAACAGTTTATTTTGAACTGAATGAAACGAAACAAAAAAGAGCCGCAAGGCTCTTTCTTTTTACTCTCAGTTTTTGGGATTGTTTTTTGTTGCGTCAAGCGGAATAACGAAATTGAGTGCACCGGGAACTACTTCAATGGTAAATTTGTTGTGGTTGATAATCTCGCCGTCGATGCAGTTGATAAAGCCTTCGGGGGCGGAAATTTCGACCTTTTTCGCCTGCTTGTAGCGATATATACCGTTAAAAATCGGGTTGGTGAAGATTTCGCCTTTTGTATAGGGCATAACGAGTTTCATAAATTTTGCACGGGACAGAGGATCGATTACGGTAACGTCAATAAGTCCGTCATCGTTTTTCGCATTGGGTGCAACAAAGAACATACCGCCGACATAGTGGCAGTTTGAAACGGTGGCAAGCATAATTTCGTTATCTTTTGTCATAACTTCACCGTCAGCAATGACCTGAACGTCGGTTTTCATCGCCTTGCCCAGACCTTTGACAACACCGACAAGATAGCCTGCCGAGCCGCCAAATATCGGATGACCTTTGAGGTGGTTCATCGTGTCGCAGACGAAAGCATCAAAGCCGAAATTGTCGATGTTTATGCAGTAGTGAACATTTTCGCTGTCGGTTACTTTCAGCACGTCAATCTTGTGGGGAGTGCCGTTTACGAGCGAATCAAAATCTTCAAAACATTCTTTGCCGCCGTAATATTTTACAAAGTCGTTGCCACTTCCGCAGGGAACGCAGGTTACTTCGACATTTTCTTTGTTTACGCAGGCTTGAGCCACTTCGTGCAAAGTTCCGTCTCCGCCACAGGCATAAAAACGTAACTGTTCATCGGGGTGGTTTTCAATATACTCTTTAACAAAAGTGACGGCATCACCGCTTGATTTGGTTACATAAAATTCGCAGTCGTCTTTGTCAAGGGCAAACAGAGCTTTCTTTTTGACATCCTCGGTTGCGTCTTTTTTTCCGGCAATGGGATTTATTACAAATATATGTTTCATAATCAGCCTCCGTGATTGTATAATTGAAATTAAGGGTGGATGGAGCGTGAATGATGCTTTTGGAAAATTTTTCATTTCCCTGAAATTTTTGATTTAATTAAGAATTATCTTTGTTGCAAGTGAATTATTCCCAGTCTGTAACAACGGAAACGATGGTAAAGACGAGAATGGTGCCGAAAATAAGCAACATTGCGATATATGCGGCACTTAAATTAAACAGACGAAGGTCAATGAGTGCACTTGAACCAAGCAAGGAAGAAAAGAGTGAACCGAGAGAACCGGCAGAACCGGTAAGTGTGCCGATAACGGTTTCTCTCAAAAGTTCAACAATGGAAATTTTGCCGTTAATGAGCGGTTTTGCAAAACTCTCGAAGGCAATGTTCATTCCGAGAGTAAAGGCAATTCCGAGACCTGAGAATGCCATAACGGCTGTTTTTTTCTTTGTGAAAACGCTGAGAATGAAGACGATGATTGCAGATAAAAGAGCGAGGATAAAAAATCCGATGAAAAAAGCAGCGGGAACACCCAAAGCGTCGCGAACATTTTCGGGAATGGAACTTAAACTGAAACTTGAAACAGTATCTTTGTAGGGGAGAATCAAGTCGTAAATATCCTTTAATGAGTATGCACCGTTGATTATCGGCTCACCGGTTGAGGAAGTAAAGAAAGATAAAACAGTCGAGGTAACGATAATCTTGAAGAAGGGGAAAAAGATGACTGCGGGGAATATGCTCAAAGCCAAAAGTCCTGTAAGAACTTTATAAAAAACTTTCATAATTTTGCACGGACAAGCCGTTCCTTTCAAAATTTTAATAGATATATTATATCAAAGTAATTATATCACAGCAGGTCTGGTTTGTCAATAATAAATTCCTGTACGCAAAAGTATCGCAATAATTAAAAAAGAAAAAAGGCTTGAAAAATATAGTTATATATGTTATAATAATCTGACTGATTTTAAAATTCGGAGGAAGTATGAATATCACAGAAAAAGCCAAAGGCATTTTCAATGATGTAAAATCCTATTGGAAAACACCGCCTAAAGGCTACTACATGAACTACAAAGAGATATTGTCCTATTCCGTTGGCGGAATAGGTGCATATTTCATTTTCACGATGGCAACACAACTCTTGTTGTCCACGACCAACGTTGTTATCGGTAACACGATAGGCATTCAGCCGACACACATGTACATCATGTACCTCATTTCAAGTTTTGCTAACATTCCGTTTACTGCAATTCGTGCAAACATTATTGATAATGTCCGTCATAGAGAAGGTAAATATCGTCCATATATTCTTCGTATGGGCATTCCGACGGTTATCATTTCCATGCTTTTCGTTTTCACTCCCTATTCGCGAATTGATTATATCTGGCGTTGCGTTCTTGTTATTGTTTACAATTTCGGTCTGCAGTTTTTCTATAACTTTTTCTATGAAGCTTATGAAAACCTTATTCACGTTCTTTCTCCCAACACTCAGGAGCGTGCAAATGTAGCTTCGATAAAGGCTGTTATTTATTCTCTTGCTCCGTCAATCACCAATGCGATTATTCCGCTTATTGCGGGCAAAGTTTCCGATGGAGATATATATGACCTTGCGGTATATCGTTGGCTCTATCCCTTTATTGCCGTATTCGGTATAGGCTTATGTATATTAGTTGTTGCCAATACAAAAGAAAAAATTGTTCAGGCAAAATCTCACGTTGTAAGCATTCGTTTTATCGACGCTCTTCGTGCAGTTGCAAAGAATAAATATTTCTGGATTATATCCCTTGCAGGCTGGCTCGGATTTCTTGAGACTGCTCAGGGAACAATACTTCAGTGGCTCTATAACTACGGAAAACTTTGTGATGAAAAAACTTATTCTTTGATTACTCTTATTTACGGTAACTCCGCTTTATGGGGTATGCTCTTTGCTCCCTTCTTTATCAAAAAATGGGGAAAAAAGAAAGTTCTTATCGTTACAAATCTTTTCAACGTTTTATTTATTGCTCTGATTTATCCTTCAAAGGAATCAATATGGCTTGTTCTTATCTGTATGTGGATGAACAGTCTTATGGGTTCGTTTGCTCACGTTCTTAATCCTGCAATTCAGGCGGATATCCGCGACTATCAACAATATAAAACAGGTGAGCGTATTGACGGAATGTTCTCCGCAGTCGCTCTTATCGGTACATTTATTACTATGGCTACAAGCTCCGTACTCCCCGCCGTCTATGAAAAATTCGGTATTCATGCAAACAATGGCTATGAGAATATGTATCATATTCTTTTTGATAAAGATGTTCTCTATCCTCTTATCGGTGCTCTTGTTGTGCTTTCCGTTGTCGGTGCAATTCTGAATGTTATTCCCTATTTCTTTTATGACTTTACCGAAGACAAGCAGAGAAAGGTTATAAAAATTCTGCAGATTCGTGCCGTCTCCGATGACTACAGTGCAGGCATGCTTGAAAACGAGGAAGAATCACTTGATACTATCCGTAAGGCTCGTGTTATGAGCAAAGAGAAACCCCATGATTTGGTTGCTCTTAAGCAAAAGATAAAGGGCTTGACCGGTGAAGAAAAGAAGGCTGCCAAGAAGGAATATAACAAGGCTGTTGAGTTTAATAACGAAGTCTCCGTATCCGTTGCAGCGGTTAAAGAACTTGAAAAGTTTGATACTCCCGAAATGCAGGGTAAGTTAAAGATTGCCCGAGCTGTTGTCGCGGAAGGTCTTGAAGGTGTCGTAAATTGCCCCGACAATGTTGTTGAAATTGCCAGGGATTTACCGAAAAACACCAAGGAAGAAAAGAGATATCGCTCTGAAAGTATTGATGTTGCAAAGACACGTCTTCGCTCAAAAAAGGCGACCTTAAAGCACTATCCCGATGGTCTCGTTCCTTTCGATACAAGCATATTTAACGATCTTTATGCTCAAGAAAATGCACTTGACCAGAAACAATTTGACCTTAACAAGGAACTCGGTGAAGTTAAGAATACTAATAAGGCAAGAGCTGCCGAACTTCGTGCCGCCATTAAGGAGAGCAATGACGAGCGTTATGTAATCAACGGCAAGATTAAGGAAGCAACCCGTCAAAACACCATGTATCACGTATGTGCAAAGGCATATCTTGATGCTGTCAAGCTCATTAAACAGGAAGAAAATTACAGAAAATTTTAGTTTAGATAAATAAAAAGGAGAAGCCCATGTCAAACTCCTCAACAGGTGTAGTTGCTCAGGTAATGGGACCGGTAGTTGACGTAAGATTTACCGATAATTCGTTGCCTGCAATATACAATGCTCTTGAAATTCCCATCGGAGACCGTATTTTAACGGTTGAAGTCGCACAACATATCGGGGACAATGTCGCCCGTTGTATTGCTATGGAATCAACCGACGGACTTAAAAGAGGCACAGCAGTAACAGATACCGGAAAAAGCATATCCGTCCCCGTCGGACGTGAGACGCTCGGAAGAATATTCAATGTTCTCGGTCAACCGATTGATAACGGCGAAGCACCGAAAAATGCGGAATACAGAAATATCCACCGTCCCGCACCCGCTTATGAAGACCTTTCCACTTCCACCGAGATTTTGGAAACGGGTATAAAAGTCATCGACCTTATTTGTCCCTTTTCAAAGGGCGGAAAGATAGGGCTTTTCGGCGGTGCAGGTGTAGGAAAAACCGTTCTCATAATGGAACTTATCAATAATATCGCAAGAGAACACGGCGGAATTTCCGTTTTTACCGGTGTCGGCGAGCGAACTCGTGAGGGTAACGACCTTTATTATGAAATGAAGGAAAGCGGCGTTTTAGCAAATACCGCACTTGTGTTCGGTCAGATGAACGAACCGCCCGGAGCACGTATGCGTGTCGGTCTTTCGGGACTTACCATGGCGGAATATTTCCGTGACGATGAAGGTCAGGACGTTCTCCTTTTTATTGATAATATTTTCAGATTTACTCAGGCAGGTTCGGAAGTGTCCGCACTTTTGGGACGTATGCCCTCCGCAGTCGGTTATCAGCCGACTTTGGCAAATGAAATGGGCGTTTTGCAGGAGAGAATTACATCCACAAAGAAAGGCTCAATCACTTCCATTCAGGCGGTTTATGTCCCTGCAGACGATTTAACCGACCCCGCTCCTGCCACAACTTTTGCACATTTGGATGCTACCACAGTTTTATCCCGTTCAATCGTTGCACAGGGTATTTATCCCGCAGTCGATCCGCTTGAATCCTCCTCCCGTATTCTCTCTCCCGATATTTTGGGCGAGGAGCATTATACCGTTGCTCGCGAAGTTCAGAGAATACTTCAAAGATATAAAGAACTTATGGATATTATCGCCATTATGGGTATGGATGAACTTTCGGACGAGGACAAACTTTTAGTTACCCGTGCAAGAAAAATTCAGAGATTTTTGTCTCAGCCTTTCCATGTTTCCGAAAAGTTTATCGGTATTTCCGGTGCTTATGTTCCGCTTAGTGAAACGATACGCGGCTTTAAGGAAATTATCGAAGGCAAACACGATGACCTGCCCGAATCGGCTTTCCTCTTTGTCGGCACGATTGACGAGGCGGTTAAAAAAGCCGAGACTGCGAAAAACGAAGACTGATTAAAAAGTAAAACTTGAATATGAATACTTTTATGCTGACCATTTCAACTCCCGACGGAAATGCTTTTAACGGCGAATGTGTCCGTCTGGTTCTGCGTGGTGATGAGGGTGATTTGGCAATAATGGCAAATCATACGCCGATTATTACGGGCGTTAAGCCCTGTACCGCAAAAATAGAAATTGATGAAAACACAAGCAAGTCTGCACATATTGACGGCGGACTTCTGACTGTTTCCGAGAATAAGGCTACACTTCTTTGCGGAATTGTAACAATGGGATAAAGATAAATAAGTGAAAATCACGGCAAATACCGAAGTTTTCACTTTTCTTTTTTTGTGAGGAGTTATTATGTACGAAAACTTAACCGAAAAAATGATTGAGTCAAAGCAGGTATATGACGGGAATTTGCTGAAAGTATACTGCGACAAAGTGGAACTTCCTAACGGAGCAACCTCGACAAGGGATTATATTAAACACAACGGTGCCGTTGCGATTGTGCCGATATTCCCCGACGGCACGGTGCTTATGGAACGTCAATTTCGTTATCCGTTTCATCGGGTAGTTCTGGAAATTCCGGCTGGTAAGATTGATCCCGGCGAAACTCCCTTGGATGCTTGTGTCCGTGAACTTCGTGAAGAAACGGGCGTTGTCGCAAAAGAAATAATCCCGATGGGCGAACTTTATCCGTCCGTTGCATATACCGACGAGGTTATTTATCTTTATATTGCAAAGGATTTTACTTTCGGCGAGAATGATTTGGACGACAACGAGTTTTTGGAACTTGAACGCATTCCGCTTGAAACTCTTGTTGAAATGGTAATGAACAATGAAATAGGGGATGCAAAAACCCAAACCGCAATTCTTAAAGCATATTATATAGAGAAAGGTGTGAAATTTTAATATGGGAATATCGAAAGCAGTCGCAAAACGGGTACGCAACGGCGAAATTGATTTTTGGAAGTTTATATGCAGCATAATTATAGTCGTGCATCACTCGTATAAAATTTTGGATGAGGCACATTATTACTATTGGGGAGCCTTGTGTGTTGATTTTTTCTTTATCGTAACGGGATTTTTGCTTGCTTCATCAATATTTTATAAAAACCAACCTTATGACAGAGAAACGATAGGTCAGGAAACATCCGCTTTTATATTCAAAAAATACAAAACGATTGGTTACTATTTTTTGTTTGCGATAGTTTTCTCATTGAGTGGAAGAGTATTTAGATACGGTTTAGAAAAGACCTTTCTCACTCCGAAAATTTTTCACACAATATTTGATTTCTTTATGCTTAATCAGACGGGGTTGCCGAGCAATAATATAATTAACGCCAACTGGTATTTGTCCGCTATGTTCATCGGTTTATTTATTATTTACCCGATTTTCAGAAAGAATAAAAACACCTTCGTTCATATCATTGCACCGCTTGCGGCAGTTCTTATTTATGGCTGTTTTACCCAAGCAGATAAGGCGATCATATATCCGAAAATTTGGTATATGTTAGTAAAAAGAGGAGTATTTCGTGCAATAGCAGGTTTTTGTGCCGGTGCTGTTGCCTATCGTTTTGCTCAGTTGCTTAAAAATTGCATATTTGCAAAATCAAAATATTTCGGTACTTTTCTGTCATTTGTCGGACTTGCGGCTATGATAGTGCCGATAATCTTTATGTATGTAATGAAAACCCGTACACTTGAAATGTTTGTTATTTTCTGTTTCTTTATTGCAATGATTATTATCGGAAGTCAGATGTCAAGTATTTCAAAACGGTTTAATCGACCATTATTTCAATATTTGGGTAAACTCTCAACAGCAATTTATTTATGTCATTTGCCGATTATTCAATGGGTTAACTTTTTTGCTGAAAAAATTACTTTCTTTGCAAATATTAAAAACCATGAACAAGGCTCTATTTTAATTACGATTGTTTTTGTTGTATCAAGCATACTTCTTGCTATGCTTTGTATTGCCGTATGCGATCCGATTATAGCAAAATTGGAAGCAAAAATTGCAGAAAAAAAGAAAAACTTGGCTGAAACAGAAGTTGTTAATAATTCAAAGGAGATTTAATATGTACAGACCTGAACATCCGAAACCGCAGTTTATGCGTGAAAATTGGCTTAACTTAAACGGTGAATGGGATTTTGAACTTGATAACGGCAGAAGCGGAATTGCCCGAAAGATGTATGAAGACGGCGATTTCTCAATGAAAATAAATGTGCCGTTTTGCCCTCAATCAAAATTATCGGGACTTGAAATTCTTGATTTTATGTACGGCGTATGGTACAGAAGAACGATAAATTTAACCGCCGACCGGATAAGCGGCAAGACTTTTATCCATTTCGGTGCGGTTGATTATAAAGCATATGTCTATATAAACGGCAAGCAGGCAGGCACTCATTCGGGAGGCTATATTTCTTTCAAATTTGATATTTCCGACTTGGTTGTCGAGGGTGAAAACACGATTGTTGTATATGCCGAGGACGATGAACGTTGTCCATTTATTCCGCGTGGCAAGCAGAGTGAAGAATATTATTCCCATCACTGTGATTATACCCGCACAACGGGAATTTGGCAGACTGTCTGGCTTGAATTTGCTCCGAAAACATATATCGAAAAAGTTAAGTATTATCCCGATATTCACAACGTTTCTTTATACATGACCGCCGAAACAAAGGGGGCTGCGACCTTAACCGCAACCGCATATTATGAGGGAAAAGAAGTCGGGAAAGCGAGCGTAAATTCAAACGGCGGACTTGTTTCTCTGACTATTAACCTATCTGAAAAACACCTCTGGGAAGTCGGCAAGGGCAGGCTTTATGACCTTGTTCTTAACTACGGCGACGATAAAGTCAATTCGTATTTCGGACTTCGCTCAACTCGTGTTGATAATAAAAAATATTATCTTAATGATGTCTGCGTTTTCCAGCGAACAATTCTTGACCAAGGTTTTTATCCCGACGGAATTTACACCGCACCGAGTGATGAGGAACTTTTGGGAGATATAAAACGCAGTATGGTTTTGGGCTTTAACGGTGCTCGCCTGCATGAAAAAATATTTGAAGAACGCTTTTTATATCACGCCGCAAAAGAGGGCTATCTCGTCTGGGGTGAATTTCCGAACTGGGGCTTGGATCACACTCGCAGCGATACGATTTATCCCTTCCTTTATGAGTGGCTTGAGGAACTTGACCGCGATTTTAATCAGCCGGCAATCATCGGTTGGTGTCCCTTTAATGAGACTTGGGATATTCGCGGCAGAAAGCAGAATGATGAGTTACTTCGTTCTATTTATCGTGTTACAAAGGCGGTTGACGACACCCGTCCCGTTATTGATACAAGCGGAAATTATCATGTAGAAACGGATATATTCGATATTCACGACTACAATCAAAATTACGAAGAAATTCGCAGGCAGTATATGGATTTCTTAGACGGCAAGGGTGAAGCACCACGCAATTTCTTTGAAAATCGTCAGGAATTTAATTTCGACAAGCCCGTATTTTTCAGCGAATACGGCGGAATAAAGTGGTCTGCACAGACCGAAAATTCATGGGGTTACGGCGATGCTCCCAAGACGGAGGAAGAATTTATCGACCGTTACAGAGGCTTAACTCATGCTTTGATTGACAATCCTCATTTGATGGGTTTTTGCTATACTCAACTTACCGACGTTGAACAGGAGCAAAACGGGCTTTATACCTACGACCGCAAATTAAAGTTCCCCGCCCGGATTATTTACGAGATTAACACCAAAAAAGCGGCGATAGAAGACTGATATGAAAGCCTTTATTTTCGACCTTGACCATACCTTATTTGACAGGTATGCAACTTTAACACGCTCTATACCCATGATGAGATCTGTTCTCGATTTTGCCGTCAGCGATGAAAAAGCGGCGTCGCTTATTATTCACGGGGACAAGAATTTCAATCATCTCGGCTGGGAATTGATTTTTGATTTTTGTGTAAAAAACGGGATGTTTCGCACCGTTCCGACCTTTGAGCAATACAGAAAAGCCGTTGTGGATGCCTTTTCCAAGACCGCAGTACCCTATTATTTCACAATTCCGACCTTAGCGGAACTAAAAAACAGGGGCTATAAATTGGGACTTATTACCAACGGCCCGTCGGATTTGCAGAGGGCAAAACTTAAAATGCTCGACCTGGAAGACAAGTTTGATGAGATAATCATAAGCGGAGAACTCGGCGTTGAAAAGCCTGATTTGGAGCCGTTTTTCGAGATGTCAAGGCGACTTGATATTCCATGCAACGAAATGTATTATGTCGGAGATAATCCGGAAAACGACATTGAGCCGTCAAGGCAGGCGGGCTATACTCCTATTCATATCAAAACTTTGGATCGCTGGATGTTTCCTGACATTCAAAAACCCGAAATTTGTCTTGACCGTGTGTCCGAAATTCTTGATATAATATAAAGACAAGCACTTAAAATGATATGCCTCAAAAAGTTGTACGACTTTTGGGGTATTTTTTAATAGAAGAAAGAGGAATTAACAAATAAAAATATAAGTTGTAAAACGACTAAAAGTGTGATATAATATGAGTGAAAGAGAGCAAGTATCGAGAAAAGACTTGCTCATAACATTCAGGGAAAAGAAAGATTATCGACCGGTCGCCGGCTGATTTTACGGAGAGTTGAAGCATGGCGGCAATGATTAAGAATATTATTCATTCAGACCTTATGGACGGTCAGAGCAAAAACGGATATTCATACACTTTAGAACAACATTAAAAGGAGTGAGGGACATGGCGGATAAAGATAAATTCGTTACGTTTTGTGGCGGGATGAAGGAACGTCCGGCGTTGTCAAAATCAGTAGGTGTGCCTTACAATTATGTTGACACACCTGGTGGGGTATTGAGCCATACACACCCAGGCGGTAATGGTGCTCTCGGTGGCACATTTAGTATAACAGATTTACAGAATTTTGCGAATAACAGAATAAAAACTTGTCGTGCAGTGGCTGGAGAGGGTACATATTCAATAAGCAAAAAGAAGAATTTTAATGCGAGTGATTTTTTGAAGTTCGTAAATAGTGCCTATATGGCTCAAAGAAGTGTCTATAATGCAGAAGCTGATAAATTAGAAAATGCCTTAAAGCGAGGGGAAATTGACTATTCCACTTATGAAAAAGAGAAAAAGAAAGCATTTAATACATACTTGGTGGCTTGTCATTCAGACCTTATAGACGGTCAGAGCAGATACGGATATTTCTACACATTAGAACTATATGAAGAGGAGTAGAAAGAAATGGCGGAAGAATTTGTTACGGTTTGTGGCGGGATAAAGGAACTCCCATCGTTGCCGGAAACGGAATTTGAAAAAAAGAAGCACAAAAACAAGAAAGCAACAAAGGAAACAAAGAAGAAGGCAACAAGCAAAAAGTAAAATTTAATACCGCATTACCGTTGACTGTAAAAGTCGGCGGTATTTTTGTTTAAGCTTTGGGGAACACTTCAAAAAGGCTCTTTTTCTTAAAATTTTCTCTGAAACCTACTTGACAGGGCTGTGTAATTGTGCTATACTTTATATGCCACCTAATAACAGTTAAGGAGAAATATATGCAAATAATTAACACTGATTTAAGATTCAGACACGGGTTTACAACGAGAAAAAGTACAAAGAGAATTATACTTCATCACTCTGCGACTGAGAAAAACTCTGTCGAGGAGATACATAATTTTCATAAAAATAATAACGGTTGGAACGGAATCGGCTATCATTTTTATGTCAGAAAGGACGGGAAAATTTATCGCGGGCGTCCCGAAAACGCCGTCGGTGCACATGCGGGAAACCACAATCACGACACGATTGGTATATGTTTTGAGGGGAATTTTGAGCTTGAAACGATGCCGAAAAAGCAGATTATTGCAGGCAACGAACTTGTTAATATGCTTAAAAAGAAATATAATATTTCCAAAGTTCTTGCCCACAAGGACGTAAACGCAACCGCCTGTCCCGGAAAAAATTTCCCCTTCGGAGCAATCGCAACGACCTTTAATATCGCCGAGACAAAGGAGATTTTGCAAAAGGTTTTGGCGGACAACGCGAACAATCCCGACCTTGATTATAACCGTGATTCAAAGGTTGATGTGAGGGATGCGAAACTGATTTTGGATATTGTCGATAAAAACACTTAGTTTTCACATTTTTTGAACATATTTTTGAACATTTCACGATAAAAAAGTAAAAATGCCTTGATATTCCGTTTCGATTGATGTATAATCAAAATAATAAAAATTACTGAAAAGAGGAAAAAATATGGACGCGAGTCTCTACAAATTCGATGTTTATCCGATGGTAATCAAGGCACACGAAACGAGCGAAATTACGATAAAACCGATTGATTTTTCCGAAAGTTTCGACAAGGATAAGGAGTATCAAATTCGCATTATGCCGACCGACGAAGGCTCGTCATGGGCGTATCCCGACAGATGGAACAAAAATTACGTCTATACAAAACCTTGTGATGACGGTGCAATTCGCTTTACGTTTAAGTTCGGCGATGAGCAACTTTATTTCATTCGCATCAAAGAAAATGACGATGATGTCAAAGCATACAAACAGTTTAACGTCTATGCCGTTGACAAGGATTTGCAGGGACGTTATCCCTTTATCGGCGACTTGCACATGCACACAAGAAGAAGTGACGGCAGGGAAGCTCCCGCCGTTGTTGCTGCAAATTATCGCAAATTAGGTTACGACTTTTTAAGTATCACTGACCACAGAAGATATTATCCCTCCCTTGAGGCTATTGACGCATATAAGGACGTTCCGCTTGAATATACCTTGATTGTCGGCGAGGAGATACATTTGCCCTCAATTTCGGGAAAAACCGATCCGCATATCGTCAATTTCGGCGGCGAGTTTTCCGTAAACGCTCTTATTCGTGAAAACGACCATTGTCAAGAAGTCGGCGAGGATTTAAGCCTTCGTGCCATTCGCGAAAATGATGTTCCCGATGTTATGTCCGTTGAAGAATTTGATGCTCTGATGCTTGAAAAAGCGAAGGAATATCCCGACGCTCCCTATCCGTCAGAAAGTTATACCTATGCCTCAATGAAGTTTTCCTTTGATATGATAAAAAAGGGTAACGGACTTAGCATATTTGCCCATCCCTACTGGTTTTCCGAGTGCCGTCAGGTTCCCGAAAGTTTCACCGAATACGTTATGGAAAAACAGGATTTTGATGCCTTTGAAGTTTTGGGCGGAGAAGTATATTTTGAACAAAACGGTTTCCAGATTATTCGTTACTATGAAGACTTGGCAAAGGGCAGGGATTATCCGATAGTCGGCTCAACCGATTCTCACAGCAGTTTGCCCACTCACCGCGGTCATGACGTTGCACGTACCATGGTTTTCGCCCACGAAAATGAAAGACTTGACCTTATCGCTTCGATAAAAGACAAATACACCGTTGCTTTGGATATGATAAGCAAAGAGCCGCGTTATGTCGGAAGTCAGAGATTGGTGCGTTATGCCTGCTTCCTTTGGAACAACTTTTTCCCGCTTCATGACGAACTTTGTTTTGAAGAGGGTAGGGCAATGCGTGAATATGCAACGGGAAATAAAGAAGATGCAAAGAAATATTTAGTTGCCATTAACGGCAGAATGAAAAAACAGAGAGAAAAATATTTTAATATCTGATAAACAAACCGGCACAAAATCAATTTTTATGCTTTATTTACCGCCGTTTGAATTTTGTGAAATACCTTGGATTTTGCTGGTTTAATATTAAAAAATTTGTGAATAATTTAAAAGATTCGACAAGCAAAAAACTTGTCGAAATCTTTATTTTTGATGAAAAATGTTCAAAACTCTGTTGAAAAAACGTAAAAGTGGGTTGAAAACCAAGAAAAAACACGTAAAAACACAAGATATTGTGCCAAGGTTTTCAGAATATTTTTTTCGGTAAAGCGGGTTTATTTGCAAGAGTCAAATCTAAAATATCGAACTTTGTGAAGACGATATAACCCGACGGATATGCTTCATATAAAACACCTATCGTGCCGTCGGGAAGTTGGGCGATTGCGGAATAAGCAAAGAAGTCGGCATGCTTTTCAAAATCTTTGTAATACGCATTTTGTTTTATGCTCATCTCGTTAGTCCACTTTACCGTATGCGTCTTTGTGTCGGCAAGTCCCAGAGAGATAACTCCGCAGGTACGTGTGCTGTCTTTCCCGAAATGACCGGTGGAATGACTGCATAAGACATACTGATTTCCGTCAACGACAGGCAGGGTAATAATCGCCTTTTGGCAGTGAACGCAGGCAATTTCAAGCGGTTTTCCTTTCTTCCATGTTCTCCCGCCGTCAGTGGATATAACGGTTTTCGGAGCGGAAACGAAAAGCGGTCTTGATACACTTTGAATACAGCCGTCGGAATATTCAAACAACTGATTTTCGCCGGAAGTTTTAATATATCCCTTGTCGTTTCTCGTCCATGTATAGCCGTCGTCATCGCTGTATATGACAGCGGCGGCTTTGAGGTTGTAGACGGGTACCAGAATTCTGCCGTTTAATTCGGGATTTTCCTGATATTGTAACGTAATGGCGTTTCCGGGAGCAACACCGAAAAATCCCTTGTCTTCGGGACGTTTTACCATTGCATTAATGTTATAGGGTGCAGACCATGTTTCTCCGCCGTCTGCCGAACGCATACACCAGAGATGACTTGTAACGGCAACACGAAGGGGAGCGGGTTTTGTGATTATTACGGGATAATCGGACTTAAAGGGCGGGTCGCAGTTTTTGTCCGCAACCGTCTTCTGAACGAAATAAAATTTGTCTTTTAGCGGCGGAGTTGCAACGGTGAGATAAATATTTCCGAGATAAATATCTTCATCCCCCTGCGGTTCTTTCGGAATAAGCGGAGGAGCTTTGTCGATATAATCAGGCTCGCCGACTGCAAGATAGAGGTCTCCCATCGTCGCATAGCCGTCTTCATAACAGGCATGACGCTGAGGAAGATACATCAAAGTTTTAACTCCGTCGGGGTCATAAATAAAGCCGTTTTCACGGACGGTATAGCAGTTATATCCTGTTGCACGTGTCTTTGATTTTAGCCGACGCATACTCGATTTTGAATCGAATAAAGCCAGATATTTTTGACCGTCAATCTCAACATAACCGCTTCCCGATTCAAGACGAGAGCGATCGTGAAGACCTTTTGATTCAGGCCACATATCGAACATCATCAGAATTTCGCCGTTTTTCGTAACCGTCATAACCGGATCAATCGCAAATGCAGATGCAGTATCGTCAACCGACTGCGGCGGAACGCGTGTCGGCATATTTGTAATCATCTTCAATTCGCTCCATGTCTCACCGCTGTCTTTGCTGATTCGCACGGCAATATCAATCTTGCCCCAGTCGGCACCGGTAGAGGCTCTGTCAATCGCAGCTATAACATTTCCGTTTGGTGCAGTCAGAAGCGACGGAATACGAAACGACCTTGTGTTTTTCATATCATCCTCTGTCTGATACTTTGAGGGCAAATCGGCACCTTCGTTTAATCCGACAAATAAGGGATAGTCTTTATAAATCATAAATTTCACCAACCTCAACGAGCATTATACAATAAAAGAAATATAAAATTGTGAACAAACTGTTAATTTTACGTTTTTCAAATAAAGCATTTTTACATGAAAAATTTATTGTTTTTTAACGAAAGTTTCAAAACCGGAGGCTTGTCTTTGTTTTTGAAGTCTTGAAATTTCGTTTGCAAACCTGTCGAAAAGCGTTTAATGTAAGGTATTATATCTCAAAATGTCAGGATTGCAATATAGTATTATCAAATATAACAAAAAAATAAAACTAATGGTGTCTATATTTTGATGTAGTCAATTGTTGACAATGAAAGCTCTATATGTTATAATATACTGAATATTTTAAAATGGTGAATTATGAAAATAAATCCGACAGTAAAAAAAGAGACAATTTTTGTTCTGATTGTATCGCTTATATTAAGTGCTTTGATGGAGGCGATATTTTTAATCGGCGGTTGGTGGAACTATACAGTCCTTTTGGGAAATATTTTGGGGCTGATTGCGGGAGTCGGAAACTTTTTGGCTCTCGGGATTACGCTCCAGAAGTCGATGGAAGGCGAAAGTGAAGATGCAAAAAAGCGTGCAAATGCTTCGATAAGTCTTCGTTTTCTGGCGATATTCATAATTTGCGTTATAGGTGTTGCAACTCCGTATTTTAACACGATTGCAACCGTTATTCCGCTTATATTCCCGCGAATTGCAGCGGCAATAAGACCTTTAACGGACAGAAAGAGGTGAGAACAACGAAACGTAAAATTGATTTTTTAGATATTATTTTAATCTTGGGTATGATATTGCCACTTGTTGCGGCGATAATGCTCAAAGTTCTCTTTACTCCCGAAACACAGGGTGTTTCAATCACAGGTGCTTTGATATTTTGGCAGACGGATACGCCTATCGGCAAACTTATGATTACCGAATCAATAGTCAACTCATGGGCAATTGTTATGCTGATTTCCTGCTTGGCGGTATTTTTAACACGAAAATTAAGCGTAAAGAATCCGTCAACCCGTCAAGCCTTTGCGGAATGGATTGTTTATCACTGTGAGAAACTTGTCGGCGGAAATATGCGTGAGGAGTTTGCAAACTACGGTCCTTTCATTGCGGCAATTCTCAGCCTTTCGGCGTTCTCCTCCCTCTCGTCGCTTTTAGGGCTGCATTCTCCGACATCCAATATAAACATAGTTGCTGCATGGGCTTCGTTGGTCTTTGTCCTTATCACTTACTACAAACTGAAACTTGGACTAATTCACTATATCAAGGGTTTTGCCGAACCGGTTGTTATATTGTTCCCGATAAATGTAATAAGTGAATTTGCCACTCCCGTTTCAATGACATTCCGTCATTACGGAAATATCTTATCCGGCTCGATTATCGGTACGCTGATTGCTTACGCATTGGGGATTTTTTCGAATAAGATATTCGGTTTCCTGCCCGGTTTTTTAGGAGACATTCCCTATCTTCGTGTCGGTTTACCCGCCATATTGTCCCTATATTTCGATGTATTTTCAGCATGTATGCAGGCATTTATTTTCGCCATGCTTACCATGTCGAATGTCAGCGGTGCTTTGCCGGAGGGATATATCCCGAAAATCCGCAAAAAGCATCGTGCAAAACAACATATTGTCAACTGAACTACAAAAATATAAATTTTTTTCAAGGAGAAAACTTAATGATTGAACTCGCTATTGGTATTATTTTAGGTTGCTGTGCTTTGGGTGCAGGTTGTGCTATGATCGCAGGTATCGGTCCCGGTATCGGTGAAGGTAACGCTGTCGCCAGTGCTTGTGAAGCCATCGGTCGTCAGCCCGAAAGCAAGGGAGACGTTACATCCACAATGCTTTTTGGTTGTGCTATTGCGGAAACAACGGGTATTTACGCTCTCGTTATCGCAATTCTTCTTATCTTTGTTGCTCCCGGCAGACTTGTAAACATTCTTACCGAAGGCATTAAAGCAGCCAAAGAATCGGGACTTATATAGTCTTAAATCTTCCGGAGGGAAATCTTTGAAATTTTGAATTTCCCTTAACCAAACTCTGAATTTAAGTTAGATAGGTGACCTTAATGCAAAACTTGGATGTTATTTCCATAAACTTATGGGAGATTATTATTTCGCTGGCTAATCTCATCATAGTTTACCTTATTCTGAAAAAGGTGCTGTTTAAGAAGATAAAGGCAATATTGGCTGCTCGTCAGGCGGAAGTTTCCGCACAATATAATGCAGCCGATGCCGCAAACCACGAAGCACTTAACAATAAAAAAGAATGGGAAGAAAAAATGTTATCGGCTGAAAGCGAGGCTCAAGAGATTATTAAAGATGCTACGCAAAAAGCCGACAGACGGGCAAATGCAATTATCTCGGATGCAAAAGACAATGCCGATGATATAATGGCTCGTGTCAAGAATGAAATTGAACTTGAACGCAAAAAGAATGAAGCCGGAATTAAGAATGAAATTATCGAAACCGGTGCGGTTTTAAGCGAAAAAATTCTTAAAAGAGAGATTAAAGATACTGACCATCGCGACCTTATATCTTCATTTATTGACGATTTAGGAGAAGGCGATGAGTGACAGAAGTAAGGCTTTTGCCGAAAGTATTTTTTCTCTTGCAGTCGATAGCGGAAGTCTTAAGAAAACAGACAGACAGTTTGATATTATTGCAAAACTATTTACTGATAATCCCGAATATTGCTATTTATTACAAAGTCCGTCTATACCGAAATCCGAGCGTCTGAATGCTCTTGACGATTTGCTCAAAGACGGTTTTGATAAAAATGTCGTTTCGTTTATGTGTATTTTAGTCGAACGTAATGCAATATTTGATTTTGGTGATATTGTAGCGGACTTCAAGGCTTTATATCGTGAATATTTGGGTTTAGGTTCGGCGGTTATTACATCTGCCGTAGAATTGACCGATGATGAAAAAGCCCGTCTGATTTCAAAACTTGAGAAAAAGTCCGGCAAAAAGCTTGAAGTTAAATATGTTGTTGACGAAACGATTATCGGCGGTCTTATTGTTGATATTGACGGCAAATTTATTGACGCAAGCGTTAAAACAAAGCTTGAAGATATTACTTCTCAAATTAAAGAATAAACTTTTGAGTTTGGGATTACCCTTATTCTCAAAAGTAAGGAGATAAAGAATGAATAAACCCGAAGAACTCGGAAAACTCATAAAAGAACAGATAAAGAATTATCAATCACGCATCGAGATGTCCGAAACCGGCACGGTAATTATGGTCGGCGACGGTATAGCACGTGTTTACGGTGTGCGTGAATGTATGGCAAACGAACTGCTTGAATTTGAGGACGGCAGTTTTGGTCTGGCACAAAATTTGGAGGATGAAACGGTATCTGTTGCTATATTGTCAGATAATAACAATATCCGCGAAGGCTCTGTTGTCCGCCGCACGGGAGAAGTTATGGCTGTACCGGTCGGCGAAAGTCTTTTGGGTCGTGTCGTAAACGCTCTCGGTGAGCCTATCGACGGCAAAGGTCCGATTCATACTACCGCCACAAAGCCCATTGAGGCACAGGCTATGGGAGTTATCGAACGTGAAAGCGTATCCGTGCCGCTTCAGACCGGAATAAAGGCAATTGACAGTATGATTCCCATCGGCAGAGGTCAACGTGAACTTATTATCGGCGACAGACAGACCGGAAAAACTCAGATTGCACTTGATACGATAATCAATCAGAAAGATACGGGAGTTATCTGTATCTATGTCGCGATTGGGCAGAAAAATACTTCCGTTGCCTCATTGGTAAACGACCTTGAAAAAAACGGAGCAATGGATTATACAATAGTCGTAACCGCATCTGCAAGTGAATCCGCACCGATTCAATATATCGCACCCTATTCGGGTTGTGCAATGGCTGAATATTTCAGAGAACAGGGCAAGGATGTACTTATTGTCTATGACGATTTGTCAAAACATGCCGTTGCCTATCGTGCTCTTTCCCTGCTTATCCGCAGACCTCCGGGACGTGAGGCTTATCCGGGCGACGTATTCTATCTTCATTCAAGACTTTTGGAACGTGCCGTCTGTGCCTCAAAAGAAAGCGGCGGCGGTTCAATTACCGCTTTGCCGATAGTCGAAACTCAAGCGGGCGATGTGTCTGCATATATCCCGACAAACGTTATTTCAATTACCGACGGTCAGATTTTCCTTGAAACGGAATTGTTCCATTCGGGTATTATGCCGGCTATAAATCCCGGTATATCCGTTTCTCGTGTCGGCGGTTCGGCACAGCTTAAGGCTATGAAAGATGTATCCGGCGAGCTTAAACTTTTATATTCGCAGTACCGTGAGTTACAGGCGTTTTCGCAGTTCGGAAGCGACCTTGACGCGGATACCAAAAGACGGCTTGCAATGGGAGAACGCATAGTTGAGGTGTTAAAGCAGAACAAAAACACACCGATTCGTGTCGGTTGTCAGGTTGCAATTATCTATGCCGTTATAAACAATTATCTTGCCGATATTCCCGTAAACAAAGTCAGAGAATATGAAGCGAATTTGTTTGAAAAACTTGAAAATGAATACCCCGATTGGCTTAACCGTGTTGAACAGGGTTTTTGGGATGAAGAAGATTTGAATACATTGAAGAAAGCGTTGACGAAATAATGGGAGCAAATATAAAAAATTTGCGTATTCGCATAAAGTCTGTCGATTCAACATTGCATTTGACCAATGCGATGGGACTTGTTGCATCGTCAAAAATCCGTAAGGCAACCGAAAAGATGATCAAAGCCCGTGAGTATTCGGCAGCACACGACGAAAGCATAAATATGCTCCTCGCTTGCCGTGAGAGCGAAAAAAGTCCTTTCGTGAAAAAACGTGAGGGTGACAGGACAAAGATTATTCTTATTGCGGGCGACAGAGGTCTTGCAGGCGGATATAATTCAAGCGTGTTCAAACTTGCCGCCCAATATCCCGATGCCGAAATTCGGACGATAGGTAAAAAAGCCGCAGAAAGATTTGACAATACCCATATTTCCGTCGAGAAATTTACTTATGCCGACTGTATCGGTTTGGCTCGCGACCTTTGTCGGGAATATGCCGAAAATGAGTTTGATAGACTTCTCGTCATTCATACAAAATATATTTCCGCAATGTCGCAGGAAGCGGTTATTACACAACTTTTACCGCTTAATACCGAAAACAAAAAAGCAAGTACGGGTATAATTTTTGAGCCGGATGAACTTACGGTATTAAACGCTCTTATTCCCGAATATGTAGCGGGAAAACTTTACGCTTTTGTCCGTGAAAGCAATGCCTGTGAACAGGTAGCCCGCAGAAATGCGATGGACAGTGCATCCAAAAATGCAGAAGATATGCTTGACAGTCTCCATCTTGAATATAACCGTGCCAGACAAGGTGCGATTACTCAGGAAATTACCGAGATTGTCGCCGCTTATTAAGGTGGTTTTATGTCAAAAAAGAAAAAAGCTGTTATCGGAACAATTGCAGTCTTGGTGATAAGCCTTGCCGTTACTTTCCTTGTTTTGTATAGAAAAATGTACGTCAAGTATTATACGGGACAAGATATACTTTGGGAAAGTCCGCTTATTTCGGTGGCGACTGACGAAAATTTGTCCGATAAGACGGAGGATTTACTTCTTATCGCTCACAGAGGCTTGTCGGCGATTGCTCCGGAAAACACCTTGCCGGCATTACAGCAGGCTTGTAATTATAGATTTTACGGTGTCGAGTTTGATGTCTATACGACAAAAGACGAAGTTTTCATACTTAACCACGATGAGACCGTTGACCGTATGACTGAGGGTGTCGGCAGTGTACGGGATATGACTTATGACGAACTTAAAGCCCTTTCGTTTGATTCGGGCAATAACCGCTTGCTCTATTCTCACGATAATTTATACATTCCGACATTGGACGAGGCGTTAAAACTTCTGGTTGAATATGATATAGTTCCCGTTATTGAGCTTAAAAATGTTGATATTGAGCTTCTGCCGGAATTTGTAAGACTGCTCGACAGATACAAGTTGACCGATAAAAGTACAATTATATCATTCAACGCGGAATATCTGGACGAACTTGCAAAAATCCGTGACGATTTGGATATGATGTATCTTGTCGGCACAATAAGCGATGAGAATATAGAATATTGTAAAAATAACGGCTTTGGACTGAGTTTCAGCGGAACAAATAAAGACAATGACATCTTTATCGAAAAATGTCTGGAGCAGGAAATAAGTCTCGGAACATGGACGATTGATGACCCCGTTCGCTTTGCCGAACTTTATGATATGGGAATAAGAATGTTCACAACAAATAGAATTACATATTGATGAAAAATTACTGTGCGATACAAGCACAAAATTTTCACGAAATACTTTGAGGGAATAATATGGACTACAATAAACTTGCCGATTTACTTTATCCGAATATAACAAAAACCCCCGCAGACTATGCTGAAATTTACCCGCCCCGCGAAATACCGCAGGGAGCAAAAGTTGTTCGTTTTGCACCAAGTCCGACTGGATATATGCATATAGGAAACCTGTTTTCCGCTTTGATTGACAAACTTGCTGCGGATTCAAGTAACGGTATTTTTTATCTTCGCATTGAGGATACCGACAAGAAAAGAGAGGTCGATGATGCCATTGACCATATCATTTCCGGACTTTCTTCTTACGGAATTATTCCGCAGGAAGGTATCATGTCGCAGATAGATGAAATCGGAAATTACGGTCCGTACAAACAGAGCCTTCGTTGCGAGATTTATCACACTTTTGCAAAAGAGCTGGTACAAAAAGGCTATGCCTATCCTTGTTTTTGTTCGGAAGATGACTTAGCAGCAAATGCAGAACAGCAGGAAAAAGAGGGAGTACAGACCGGATATTACGGGAAATGGGCAAAATGTCGTGATTTGACTTTTGAAGAGATTGAAGAACATATAAATAACGGCGACAGTTTTGTTATACGCTTAAAGTCGCAGGGCGATGAGAATAAAAAAATTATCGTCAACGATGAGATAAAGGGAAAACTCGAAATGCCCGAAAACACACAGGATGCGGTTTTGATTAAAAGTGACGGTATTCCGCCTTACGCTTTTGCTCATGCGGTTGACGACCATCTAATGAGAACAACCCACGTTGTACGCGGTGATGAATGGGTAAGTTCTCTGCCGACACATATTCAGATTCATCAGTATTTAGGAATTAAAGCTCCGAAATATGCACATATAAGTCCTATTATGAAACTTGATGACGGCAACAAGCGTAAACTTTCAAAGCGTAAAGACCCCGAAGCTGCCGTTGCTTATTATGAGGAAGTCGGCTATCCCGAAGGCGGTGTACTTGAATATTTGATGGGTATTGCAAACTCCAATTTTGAGGACTGGAGACGAGCCAATCCCGATGCCGATTTGCGTTCATTCCCTTTCAGCTTTAAGAAAATGAGTGCCAGTGGTGCTTTGTTCGACCTTCTTAAATTAAACGACGTATGCAAGAACGTTATTTCAAAAATGAGTGCGGAAGAAGTCTATGACTATGCAATCGGCTGGGCGGAAAAATATGATAAAGAACTTTATACCCTTTTAGGCTCAGACTCCGATTTTGCTGTTGAGATATTCAAAATTGACCGTTATAACAAAAAACCGCGTAAAGATATTTACGCTTGGAGTCAGGTTAAGGACTATGTTTCGTATTTTTATAACGAGATTTTCGATAAGAATATAACTTTCCCCGAAGATTTTGGAAAAGAAGATATAAATGCTATTTTAGAGGCTTATGCAAAGGTTTATGACGAAAACCACGATAAAGACCAATGGTTTGAGACAATGAAATCAATATGCGAGCCTTTGGGATATACCCCGAATGTCAAGGAATATAAAGCCGATCCCGATAAATTTAAGGGACATGTCGGCGATGTTTCGACCGTTATACGTGTCGCGGTAACAAACCGCACAAATACCCCCGACCTCTACTCAATTTTAAAATTATTGGGCAAAGATGAAGTCTTAGCAAGACTTTCAGTCAGGGTTTAATTATAAGAAAAAATTAAAGTGAAGAGTTTTTCTGAAAATTGAGTCGTATGATTGACGATTTATCAAAATCTTGCACTTTGTAATATATTAGCGTTTGGAGAAGAAAATGTCCAAGTACAAACAGGAACGTGTGGCGGAAGATATTAAGCGAGAGCTTACGGCTTTACTCCGCGAGATGAAAGACCCGCGTATAGCCGATGCAATGCTTACTATCATTCACACCGAACTTGCGGGAGATTTATCTTATGCAAAAGTTTATGTAAGCTCATTAAACGGACTTGACGCGGCAAAAGAAGCAGTCAAGGCACTTTCGAGTGCAACGGGATATTTCCGCCGAGAGCTTGGTGACAGATTGCGTATACGCAAAGCTCCCGAAATTAAATTTATTGCAGATAACAGAGTTGAGAAAAATATGGAACTTTTCTCAATTTTATCTGACTTGAGAAGGGAAAGAGAAGATGAGAATTAGCATGCAACAGGCAGCCGATATGCTACTTAAGAACGATAATATTCTTATTCTTGCACATGCAAGTCCCGATGGAGATACTTTAGGTTCAAGTTATGCACTATGTCGTGCTTTGCAATATTTAGGAAAAAATGTGAGAGTTCATTGTGAGGATGAGATTCCCGATTGTTATCTTTTTCTTCTCAATGGTGTTAACAAGATGGATTTTGAGCCGGAATTTTATGTGACGGTTGATGTTGCGGCAATAGAATTGCTCGGCAATCCTGAATATTATGATGAACTTAGAGGGAAAATAAATCTTTCCATAGACCATCATGTAACAAATACCGGATATGCTGATTTTACTTGCATTGAAGACGGCGATATTGCCGCAGCCGCAGCCGAAACGGTGCTTCAGATTATAAGAATGATGGAAGCTCCCATCGACAGGGAAATTGCAGAAGGAATATATGTCGGTCTTGCTACCGATACGGGTTGTTTCAGATATGCCAATACCACAAGCCGTACAATGCGTATGGCGGCGGATATGATTGACTGTAAAATTGACCTTAAGTTTATCAATAAAACCATTTTTGAAACCCGCACAAAGACATATCACGCACTTGAAACCATGGCTCTTCACGAGATGTCTATTACCGATGACGGCGAGATTGCAATCTTGGTTGTTACAAGAGAGATGTTTGAGAAATCCGGTTCAAAAGAGAGTGAATTCCATCCGCTTAAGTCAATTCCCCGTCAGATTGAGGGAGTAAAGGTCGGCATAACAATGCGTGAAAGTGATAAAGACACTTATCGTGTCGCAATTCGTACAAATGACGGAATAAACGCATCTCACATTGCTGCCCATTTCGGTGGCGGCGGTCATCCCGGTGCCGCAGGCTGTACCGTACACGGAAAAGCAAAGGATATTACTGACGAGTTTATCCGTGTTATCCGTGAAGAAATGGCAAGACAGGGAAAATGAAAATAATACTTGCATCCGCTTCTCCGAGAAGAAAAGAATTGATGGAGAAAGTGGGTTTTTCGATAGAAATAAAGCCCTCAGATGTTGCTGAAAACATTGTTTTCGACGGCAATGTCGGTGAATATGTAATGAAACTTGCCGAGATTAAAAGCATTGACGCAAGTGCCGATGATATTATCGTTTCTGCCGATACAGTTGTTGCTATTGACAACAAGATTTTAGGTAAACCCGAAAATCGTCAAGCGGCTTATGATATGCTTAAAACGCTGTCCGGAAATGTTCATTCGGTTTATACCGGTGTATGTGTAAAAAAAGGTGATATTAAAGAAATATTCTTTGAGAAAACGGATGTTGAATTTTTCGACTTGACCGATGAAGAAATTTATAAATACATTGATACCGGAGAGCCGTTTGATAAAGCCGGCGGTTACGGAGTTCAGAGCAAAGCATGTATATTCGTAAAACGCATTGACGGGGACTATTATAATGTCGTCGGTCTGCCCATTGCGAAAGTTTACAGAGCCGTTTCAAAATTAGTAAATGTGTAAGACAAAAACAGACAAATTGCTATAAATATAAAAAAGAGGTTAATATGTTGTACAAAGGTGTTTATCCGGCATTACTTACTCCGTTTGATGAGAATGATAATGTCAATACGCAGGAATTGGTTAAATTAGTTGAGTTTAACCTTAAAAAAGGTGTCGACGGTTTCTATGTTGACGGAAGTACAGCCGAGGCATTTTTGCTTTCGTTTGAAGAAAGAAAACTCATCTTAAAAACGGTTGCCAATGTCGCAAAAGGCAGATGCAAACTTATTGCTCATATCGGCTGTGTCAGCACAAAACAGGCTGTCGAGCTTGCAAAATATGCTGAAAATCTCGGTTATGATGCTGTTTCTTCCGTTGCACCGTTTTATTATAAATTCTCTTTTGATGAGATTAAGAATTACTATTTTACTATTGTTGATTCTGTCAATCTTCCGATGATAATTTATAACATCCCAACATACAGCGGTGTAAATATGAGTGTCGAACAGATTGGTGAATTTTTGAAAGACGAGCGTTTTATCGGAGTAAAACACACAAGTACCGATTATTTCGCACTTCGTCGTTTCAAGACCGCTTTTCCCGACAAAACTCTCTTTAACGGTTTTGATGAAACTTTTCTTGCCGGTCTTTCAATGGGTGCCGATGGTGCTATCGGCTCAACATTCAACTTTATGGCGGAGAAATTCATCAAAATTCAGGAACTCTTTGACAATAACGATGTCCATGCAGCCGCAAAATTGCAGGAAGAAGTTGATATTATCATTGCCGCCCTTTGCGAATGCGGCGTAATGCAGGGAGAAAAGGCGATACTTAATCATATGGGAATAAACATGGGTACTACCCGTGCCCCCTTCCTTCCGCTTTCAAAAGAAGCCGAAGAAAAACTTATAAAAACAGTAATGCCTCTGTTATAATTTAGTAAAAAGGCGTAGCTCATAATTTATATCGAGGTTCTTTTTATGAAAAAGAAAATTGTCATCAGAATTATTGCAATTGTTTTAGCTGTTTTAATGGCAGGCAGCGTTCTTTATGCAGCGATTTCCGCTTTATTCGTATGAGATTTTGTCCTCTTTTTTCATCAAGCGGGGGCAATGCGACCTATATCGGAACGAGCAGAGAGGGAATACTTATTGACGCGGGAATTAACTGTAAGCAGGTTTCGATTGAACTTGAAAATATCGGAATAAATCCTGCAACGATAAAGCATATTTTTGTTACACACGAACATATTGACCATTGTTCCGCTTTGCGTGTATTTGCAAAAAAATACGGTTGTAAAATTATTGCGTCAAACGGTACACTTTCGGCACTTCGTCAATTAAATCATATCCCCGAACTTCCCGAATATCAATTTGCCGATATGTGCGAGGAAATAAGCAGTCCCTATTCGCTTGACACAATGGAGATAACCCCTTTTCACACATCCCATGACAGTGCGGAAAGTTTAGGTTTTACCATTACCGACGGAGACCGCAAAATTGCCGTGATAAGTGATACGGGAATGATTACGGATGAAATTTTTGATGCGGTACGAGGTGCGGATTTGGTTATGATTGAGTCAAATCATGACCTTCAAATGCTTAAATGCGGTCCCTATCCCCCCGAACTTCAGCGGAGAATACGCTCAAAAGTCGGGCATCTCTCAAATCCCGATTGTGCAAAAACGGCTGTTGAACTCTTAAAATCAGGAACAACCCGCTTTGTGTTAAGTCACTTAAGTCAGGAAAACAATAATCCGAATATTGCGTTAAATGAAACGCAGTCGGCATTAAAGAATACGGGTGCTGTGCAAAATGTTGATTTTATTCTTGAAGTAGCATCCGTGCGAAATACAAGATCAAAATACTTATCTTTTTAATTATTTATTATGGAAACAAAAAATATTATTATCGGCGAAAACTGCCTTATTGAAAACGCAAGCTTGCTTAAAGATTTGGGCAAGACTTGTCTTATTGTCAGCGGAGGAAGGTCCGCAAAGATTAACGGCTCACTTGATGATGCCGACAAAGCATTAAAATCTCAGGGTATCGAATATGCGATATTTGATGAGATTGAAGCAAATCCGAGAACGGACACTTGTCATCGTGCAGGTGAAAAAGCACGGGAAATTAAGGCTGATTTTATCTTCGGTATCGGCGGCGGCTCCCCTCAGGATGCCGCAAAAGCCGTTGCTATCTATGCCTCAAATCCCGAAATGTCCGACTTGGATATTTTTAACAGAGAAAAGAAGACGGATATTCTTCCCGTTGTATTGCTTGGCACAACTTCGGGTACCGGCTCGGAAGTAACCGGAGTTTCGGTTTTAACCAGAAGCGATAACGGCAACAAAATGAGCATTTCCGGCGTGGATTGTTATGCCGAGATTGCGTTTTGCGACTATAAATATACAAAAACCATGCCCAAGAGCGTTACGATTTCAACCGGTCTGGATGCTTTTGCCCATGCTACGGAAAGTTATCTTGCAAGCACCGCAACGGATGAAAGCAGGGAATATGCAAGAAAAGCTATCCCCGTATTATTTGATATTTTTAATCATCTTCTTAAAAGCGATGAGCTTGACTCAATTCGTGAAAAACAATATCTTGCGTCCGTTGATGCAGGCAAAGCGATAAATGTTACCGGTTGTCTTTTTCCGCATACTTTGGGTTATGTGCTGACCGAAAGTTATAACATTCCGCACGGCAGAGCATGTACCACTTTTCATGAATATCTGATGAAAAAAGCGAGATTGAACGCAGCAGACAAGGTACAAGATATTCTTGATATGTGCAGGGTTGATTTTGATGAATATATCAAAGTCATCAATACTTTAACTGATGTAAGAATTGAGATTTCATTGAATGAAGCTCTTGCCTATGCTGATCGCTGGAAAAACGGGAACAAGAATTTTGACAAAACTCCCGGCGGACTTTCTTTTGAAGAAAGCATTGAAGCACTCATTTCTCTTAAATAAATTATTGTATTGAAATTCACCTTTCGGAAAAGGAGAAAACCATGATATACATAACCGGCGACACTCACGGTGATTATAAAAGATTTTCATCGCAAAAGTTAAAACGACTTCGCAGTGGGGATACTCTCATAATTTGCGGTGATTTCGGTTTTGTATGGAACGGCGACAACAACGAACATAAACTGTTAGCGGAGCTTTCATCAAGAGAATATACGATATGTTTTATTGACGGGACTCACGAGAATTTTGACTTGTTGGAAGAATATAATATTACCGACTTTTGTGGCGGAAAAGCCCGCAGACTCGGCAAAAATCTCTATCACCTTATGCGTGGCGAAATATATGAGATTGAAGACAAATCAATATTTGTCATGGGCGGCGGAGAAAGTCCCGATGTTGAATACAGATTTCGTACCGAAGGCTATTCAAGAAAAGAAATTCCTACGCAAAGCGAACTTATTGCGGGTGCAAATAAGCTTCGCGATAGGAATATGAAGGTTGATTATATCATCACCCACGAGCCGTCGTCAAAGACGAAACAGTTTTTGACGATGAACAATATCGGCGAACAGAGAATTACGGTCTTAAATGCCTATTTTGACAAGATATTCGAAAGCTGTAAATTCTCAAAATGGTATTTCGGAAGTATGCATATCGACAAAGCAATTTCCGAATCACAATATGCAGTATTTGAAAAAATCCGTGAAATAGAAAGCGGGTTGGAAATAAAGTGAAGCGACTTTTAGCAAACATAGTGGCAACTTGTTTGTGTGTTTTCCTTTTTACAACCTACGTATCTGCAATTTCATTTGACGATATTCCCGAAATAACAAGTGAAATAGCCTTTGTTGCTTGCAAGGATAATGATCAGGTTGTATTTGAGAAAAATGCTGATTTGCCGGTATCTCCGGCAGGTCTCTTAGGTGTTTGTGTCGCTATGGTTGTTATCGAAAGCAATCCTGATTTGGACAGGCTCGTAACAGTTCCGTCCGATGTTGATGACTTTGTCAGGGGAACCGATGCCGCAACTCTTAATCTGGATGCCGGCGACAGGCTGTCCGTTCGGGATCTTCTTACTTTCAGCATCATTCGTTCTGCTGCCGATGTTTCTTATACCTTGGCAATGAACACTTGCTCAACCGTCGATGAATTTGTTTCAAAAATGAATGATTATGCACAAAAATGCGGGTGTACGAATACGGTCTTTAAAAATATTACCGGTCTTGATACCGACGGACAATATACAACGGCTCGAGATATGTGGAAAATTGCAAAAGCCGCATCATTGAACTTTGATTTTATCAGTGTTGCAAGTCTGACATATCATGAAGTTGAAGAAACCGAGCATAATGCGTATTATTACGCCGACACCACCCTTTTGATGCGTAAATCCGGATACGGAAATTATTACAGCTCTTATATCATCTGGGGGAAAACGGGAAATACAAGTCAAGCAGGAAGATGTGTAACCGTCGAGGCAACTCACGACGGATATACATATATTTATGTCGTGATGAAAGGTGATTTTGATTATCCCGAGGGTGTAACTTCAATGAAGCGGGATTACTCTTTTTATGACTGCAAACAGCTTCTTTCATGGTCATTTAATTCGGTCAAACTCCAAACCCTCTGCGACACGAATACTTTAATAGCGACAATTCCGCTTAAAAACTCATCAAAAACAGATCACCTTGCGGTCTATCCTGCTCAGCAAATCCGTATGCTTTTGCCATCGAGTGTGTCAAAGGATGCTGTTATTATTGAAATTGACGAGAATCTAACGAAAGATACGCTCTATGCACCTATCGGTGCAGGCGAAGTTGTAGGTCGGGCTAATATTTATTACGCAAAAGAGGTTATTGCAAGTGTTGATCTTGTTACGGCTCAGGCGGTAATGTTTTCTCCCGGAGCCGCAATAAAAAGTGTATTTTTGAAAATTCTGCCCTATATCGTCATTTTATTTATTTTGATTATAGTATATGTGCTTTTGCATATATTTTCAGGATTTACACTTTCATTGAAATCTCCGCGTATAAGTTTTAATCAAAATATCAGACGTAGAAATATGAATAATCTTGCCCGAATGTTTGGTGCAGACAATCATTCCAGAACATATAAGAAGCCACCTAAAAGACCAACTCAACAACCTCAAAGACCACCGCAAAACAAAAACAAAAAGCCTCCGAAAACCGATGATAAAGACGATTTTACAATGAGTTTTTACGATGAGCCGAGCAAGAAAAAAGGAGATGACTACAATTTTGACCTCTTTACGTAAGCTTGAAGAAATATTTGAAAAATATAATATTTTCAATTTCACGCTTGAAAAGTTTGTAATGCGTGTCATTGCCTCTTATGCTCTTGTCAATACATTTTTTATAGGACTTACACCCGACGGAATTCCCGTTACTTCAAAAGAGAGCGTAATCCCGACCAATTTTTTATCCACGGCAGGTTATATTTTCCTTGTATTTGTCTTAACTACCGGTGCATTTGCAATAACAAAAACTGCACTGGCAGACAAACTATTTCTGTTTTTGAGTGTATCGGCGTTTAATATAACTGCGATGTTTCAGGTTGGGAATAACGACTATCTCTTTATTTTCCTGATGATATTTCAGGCGATTTGTTGTTATTTCTGTTTTAATAAGCTCGATAAGGAGCTTAATATTCCCACTTTTGCCATAAAAATCGGCTATATCGCAACGGCTGTTTCATTTACGGTATTTTTGGGACTTATCCTTGCTTTTCGCTATCTGACATTTATGACACCGAATTTTGATTTCGGCATATTTGTTCAGATGTTCTATTATATGAAAGAGACCGGTTTGCCGCTGACGACCTGCGAAAGAGATACTCTTCTGAGCCATTTCGCAGTTCACGCCTCCCCTATCTACTATTTAATTCTGCCTTTTTATTGTATATTCCAATCTCCGATTACGATTAACGTTTCGCAGGCCTTTATTCTTGCACTCGGTTTTATTCCTCTCCATCTTCTCTGTAAGCACAAGAATTTATCCAACGGCATAACTCTTTTGTTTGCAGTAATATATACCTTTTATCCCGCAGTTATGGCAGGTACATTTTACGATATTCACGAAAATGTATTCTTAACCCCCTTCCTGCTTTTCCTTCTTTATTTTATAGAAAAGGACAAAACCGTCGGAATCTTTGTTATGATGGTTCTGACCTTGGCAATCAAAGAAGATGCTGCGGTTTATATAATTTTCATTGCAATATATATGATATTGGCGAAGAAAATGTATTTAAAGGGCGGAATTATGCTCGCTCTTTCGACGGTGTATTTTCTTGTGATAGTTCATGTGCTTAACACCTACGGCGACGGTGCAATGACATCACGCTATGTGGATTATGAAATAAACGGTACCGGACTTGATGAAGTTATCAAGGTTTGCATTACCTCTCCGCTTTATGTTTTTGCTCAATGTGCAACTTTGGAGAAACTTCTCTTTATAATGAAAATGCTTTTACCTTTGGGCTTTTTGCCGATGCTCAGCAAAAAAGCATCGAATTTCGTTCTTTTTGCTCCGTTTATGATTATCAATCTTATATCAAATTATCAATATCAACATTCGCTTGATTTTCAATATAATTTCGGAGTTGTGGCAATATTCCTCTATCTTTCGATATGTAATATTTCTGAACTTAACATAGATAAGCAAAGAATGATGACTTTTTTCAGTGTCGTTGCCTGTATCAGTCTGTTTATGTCGGTAAATTGGCACAGAACGAGTTATTTTAAGTATTACAAAGACTACGGTGATACATATAGGGCAGTCGAACAATCGCTTGAAGAGCATATTCCCGAAGATGCTGAGATAGCAATAAACACTTTCCTTTTGCCGCATGCATGCGAAAGAAAGGTCTGCTATCAGCTTACACCTACCAACCCCGAATTTGAAAAGAGAGTTGAACTTCTGGTATTTGATATTCGTTTTCAGGAATTTATCGACCAGTATAATGCATATCTTCTCGAAGGTTCTTATGAACACTATTATTCGGATGAAAATATCGCAATTCTCAGATATATTTATTACGAGGCACAATAATGAGATTATTATTTATCGGTGATGTCGTAGCCGAAATCGGCTGCGAATATATTCGCAAGGTACTTCCCGATTTTAAGCGGGAAAACAATATTGATATAGTTATCGCAAACGGTGAAAACAGTGCAAATGGTAACGGAATTACCCCATTTTCCGCCGAACACCTCTTTACAAGCGGTGTTGATATTATAACTACCGGCAACCATGTATATAAGCAAAACAAAATATATGATATGCTTGATCACACCATTTCGATTCTAAGACCTGCAAACTATCCTTTGCAAAATCCCGGTATAGGTTATACCATTCTGGATATGCGAAGTTGTCGTCTGGCGGTCGTTAATCTGGTCGGGAATGCGTTTATGAAGGAAACTGCATCAAATGCTTTTGAGTGTATTGACGAGATGCTTAAAAAAATTGACACTAAGTTGATTTTCGTTGATTTTCATGCTGAGACAACAAGTGAAAAAAGAAGTATGGGCTTTTATCTTGACGGCAGAGTGTCGGCTGTTATCGGTACCCACACCCATGTTCAGACCGCTGATGAGCAGATACTTGAAAACGGCACGGCTTATATGACGGATGTCGGTATGACCGGTCCCGTGAATTCCGTTTTGGGCGTCAAGCCTGAGATTACCATAAAGAAATTTAAAACCGGTATGCCGTCCCGCTTCATTATCGCAAGTGGTGAAGTTGTGATGAATGCCTGCATTATTGACATTGATGAAAAGACCGGAAAGGCGACAAATATCAAACGAATTGCATATTAAGAAAAGGTTAATTGTATGAGCAAGGCGAAAAATACAAAAATCATATCGCTAATAAGTATATTGCTTGTTTGCGTGTTTGTGTTTTGTTCTTGTGAAAACATTATTAGACCCGGCACGGATAACGGCAACACGCCGATAGTTTTGCCCGAAAAGACGATAAGTCTGCCCTATAGTCAATCAGACAGCTTAAATCCCTATCGCCTGACCACACAGTTAAATTATGATTTAATGCCGCTTTTATACGAAGCCCTGTATGAAGTTGACAATGAGTTTAACGCAAAGGCGAAGCTTGCATCGGAATCGAAATTTGACCATACAAAATTGACGGTATCATTCACTTCAACCGATTTTTCTGACGGTTCGCCGCTTTCCGTTTACGACATAGTTTATTCTTTTGAGAAAGCCAAAGCGTCAAGCATATATGAAAATGCGTTAAGTTCATTCAAATCGGCAAAGCCTGTCGGTAAGACCGTCGTTTTTACTCTTTCCGCACCAAATCGCAATGCTCTTTCGTTGCTTACTTTTCCGATAATCAAGAAAGACACGGGGAATACGAAAGACGCACCTATCGGCACGGGGAAATATAAGTATAACGCAAAAACGAATACTCTCGATTTCAATCCGATAAATAATGCAGTGATAAAAGAGGTTGCTTATATTTCACTCTATGATATTTCGGATATTACAAAACTCAAATTCAATCTGGATATGGGCAATATATCCGCATTTACATATAATTTGTCAAGCTACCGGCTTTCCGGACTTCTGACAAATACCTTGAAATCGGTATCGAACAACTTAATATTTTTAGGTTTTAATCAGAATAATTATCTTGCAGGAATGTTCAAAGTTCGTCAAGCGGCAGCAAAGGCAATAAACCGTTCCGATATTGCAAGCTCGGTTTATGGTAACAATGCCGTTTCGACATTCGCTCCTTTTCATCCGTATTGGTTTGAATGCAACAATCTTTCCTTGCCTGCTGATAGTACAACCAATGATTATACCGTCGCCGAAAATCTGCTGATTGAAGCGGGTTTTGATGAGATAAATCAGGCGGGTGTACGTTCGGGAGAACCGGGAATACTTAATCTTTCGCTTATTGTGTGCACGGATAATGAATATAAATTATCTGTCGCCGATGCAATAAAAGCAGATCTTAATAAAATCGGCATAGGTGTTATAGTTCATTCGTTTGACAAAGAAACATATAAAAATGCACTTCTGGAAGGCAATTTCGATATGTATATCGGAGAAATAAAATTGCCGAATGACTGTTCTCTTGATGCGTTTTTCACAAGTTCGGGTACTGCGAATTACGGCATAAATATTCACTCAACCGCCGTAGAAAGCTATAAAAAATTTAAGAATAACGAGATTACGATTTCGGAATTTGTTTCGGAATTTATATATGAAACTCCCTTTATTCCGCTTTGTTACCGTAGCAATATCCGGGCGGTCTCGACGAATATAAGTGTGGGGGAAATTGCTCCCGATAATCTCTATGCAGATATAGAGAATTGGACAATTAAAGAATAATCAAAAAGGATGAAAAATATGATAGAACAAAATCGTTTGTTAAGAACATTGTTGACCGCAGCCGACTCACCGACGGAAATGCGTGTTCAGGAAAATACAGGACGCAAAGTGATTCTTTTAAGCGGTTCTTTGGTCGGCAATTCAAGTAATAATTCAAAGGGTGTAAGTGCCAGAGTATTTAAAAACGGATACTGGGGTTTTTCCGCAGGCAGTGCACTTGATCCGAAATCTGTCCGTGCAGTATTAAGAGCGGCAAATAAAAACGCAAATTTTCTTGCAGATTCTTTGCCCGCAAAAGATGCAAGTTTAGCACCTGTTTCTGCGGCAAGCTATCTTTTTAACAAACCGATCCCAAATTCTACCCCCAAAGAGTTTATAGATTTCGCAAAAGAGTTTGATGATTATGTTGAGAAGGCTTGTCCGAAACTTACCAGTCGTACAATAGTCGTAACAGCCGACTCAATGGAAAAATTGTTATGTACCTCTTTCGGTACGCTCTCCCATTCGGTTATGCCGAGAATTTATCTTTATTTGATTATGAGTGCCGATGCAAGTGACGGCAGCACAATCGAACTTTTCGATGTTATTACCGGCGGATACGGATATTTCGGAGACTATTTTACTAAACAAGATTCAATGGAAAAATGCAAGGCTGCGGCAGACAGTTTATATGAAGAACTTATGCAGAAAGCTCAGGGCATATTCCCCGATGCAGGCGTTGCCGATGTTATTCTTGATTCCACTCTTGCGGGTATGCTCGCTCACGAGGCTGTCGGTCATACAGTTGAGGCTGACTTGGTTTTGGGCGGAAGTGTCGCCGGTCATAATTTAGGAAAACAAGTTGCAAGTGAAATGGTAAATCTTGTTGACTTTGCAAATGATACTCCCTACGGTCTTTCCCCCCTTCCCGTATATGTTGATGACGAAGGTGTAAAGGCAAAAGACGCTTGGCTTATAAAAGACGGGATATTGACGGGCTTTATGAACAATCGTGAAACTGCTGCCCATTTTGATATGGAACCTTGCGGGAATGCTCGTGCATATTCATTTGGCGATGAACCGCTTATTCGTATGCGTAATACGGCAATTTTGCCCGGCAAAGATAAGCTTGAAGATATGATAGCCTCCATTGATAACGGCTATTATCTTACCCGCACCGGCAACGGTCAAGCTGACACAACCGGTGAATTTATGTTCGGTATCAATATGGGTTATGAGATTAAGAACGGCAAATTGGCAAGACCGCTTCGTGATACCACAATATCCGGTGTTGCTTTTGATATGCTTAAAACGGTTACAATGTTGTCCGACAATATCACTTGGGAATCTTCCGGTTTTTGCGGGAAAAAACAACCCATGCCTGTCGGTCTGGGAGGTCCCGCAGTAAAATGTAAAGTAAACATCGGCGGAAGATAATTTCAAACGGAAAGTGGTGAATGAAATGAAAGATTTGAAAGAATTATCAGTAGAAATACTGGATTTATTAAAGCAAGAAGGTGCAGATGACGCTATGGTTACATTAAGCTCCGGTAGTATGACCGAGTTTAATGTTGACGGCGGCGATTTGAGTTTGCTGCGTACTCTTTTTAATGATTCTGTCGCAATGATGGCAATTAAAGACAAGAAAAAAGGCGTTATTTCAGTCAATTCTTTTGAGGCGGACGATGTAAAAAATGCCGTAAAGAATTGTATTGAAGCCGCAAACAGTGGTATTGAAGATGAGGCTCTTGCCATATCCGAACTTACCGAAAATGAGGACTTTCTTACCGGTATCACTAAGTTTGACAGAGAAAAACTTCTTTATCGCATAAAGGAATATATGGATGATGTCGCAAGAGATTATCCGAAAATTATTATCGAACAACTTATTGTTTCTTATGGTATGTCGGAAAGATGTGTTGCAAATACCAACGGTGTTTGCTATACACAGCAAAGCGGTTATTATTCGCTTTATTCAATGTTTTCGGCTCACGAGGGCGAGAACGGTACGAGTTTTAACGGTATAAGTTTCGATTTTTACGATTTGGATACTCCTCTTATTGAGATTAACCGTCAGAGAGAGGATTATGAAAGAGCTGAAAAAGAGCTTTATGCAAAAGCTATTGACGGTAAATTTGTAGGCAAGGTTCTTGCCTCTCCCGATATGTTCGCCGAATTTGTAGGCACTGCTCTTGACAATTTTATCAGTGATTCGGTTATTATTGACAGCACTTCTCCGTGGCGGGAAAAACTTAACACCAAAGTTGCAAGTGAAAAGCTTTCCGTTCGCTGCATTCCTGTCGATGAACGCATGATAGGCTCAAGTCTGATTCACTCCGACGGCTATAAAAACGAGAATTTTGATTTTATTCGTAACGGTGTATTAAAGAGTTTTGATTTGTCTCTTTATGCTTCAAATCGTACAGGTTTGGATCGTGTAAAAGCGACTTCGTCATGCATTGAGATTGACGGCGGAAACACTCCCCTTGATGAACTTATCAAGGGTATCGACAAGGGAATATTTATCTGTCGTTTTTCCGGCGGTGCTCCCGCGTCAAACGGTGATATTTCGGGTGTTGCCAAGAACAGTTTTATGATTGAAAACGGCGAGATAACTCACGCATTGACCGAAACAATGATAAGCGGCAATCTCGAAGAAATGATAAATAATATCGTTGAACTTTCTAAAGAAACTTTCTGCGACGGCTCATCGGTTCTTCCCTACGCTCTTATTGACGGGGTTACAATTTCCGGAAAATAATTTACTGTTGCAAAATTTGAATTTTTGATGTATAATATAAAAAAGTGCTTTAAGGGGGTGCAATTATGGGTTTCGATTTTATCGATCAGCTTATTAAGTTTATCTCAAGACTCGCCAGATTATTCCGCTATGTCCGTATGCTTCTGTCAGGAGCAGAATATGATCCCACCTTAGTTGATGACTTATTAAACAACTATTGAACCAAAGACGTCGCCTGACGTCTTTTTCTTTTGGGTACAGAACTTTTATTTTTTGTTTATCGGGCAGCTCTGACTTCTTCATTGACAAAATGAGGATATAATGGTATTATTATGCCATTGAATAAAACAAAGGAGCGAGGTATGGAAAAATATCTTATCAACCCAAATCAAAAATTGAGCAAAATCAGCAAGGATATTTACGGACATTTTTCTGAACATTTGGGAAGATGTATTTATGAAGGCTTTTTTGTCGGTGAAGATTCTCCGATTCCGAACATAAAAGGTATGCGAAAGGACGTTGTTGAGGCACTTCGTGATATTAAAATTCCCGTCTTGCGTTGGCCGGGCGGCTGTTTTGCAGATGAATATCATTGGAAAGACGGAATCGGTCCGAAAGAGAACAGAAAAAAGATGATAAATACCCATTGGGGCGGTGTGACGGAAGACAATTCATTCGGTACGCACGAGTTTTTTGAACTTTGCAGTCAACTCGGTTGTGATGCTTATGTCTGCGGTAATGTGGGTTCAGGTACCGTTCAGGAAATGAGCGAATGGATTGAATATATAACCTTTGACGGCACATCCCCCATGGCGGATTTGCGTAAAGAAAACGGCAGAGAAAAACCGTGGAAGCTTAAATATTTCGGAGTCGGAAACGAGAACTGGGGTTGCGGCGGAAACATGCATCCCGAATTTTATGCTGACCAATTTCGCCGATATGAGACCTATGTCCGCGATTATGACCACAATAACCACATTTATCGCATTGCCTGCGGTGCAAATGAATTTGATTTTAACTGGACGCGTGTGCTTCTTCAAAAGGCAGGCGGTCGCATGAACGGACTTTCCCTGCACTATTATACAATTCCGGGAAATTGGCACAAAAAGGGCAAGGCTCTGGAATTTTCCGACGAGGAATATTATACCACCATTGAAAAGGCATACAAAATGGAAGAACTTGTTCGCCGTCACGGGGATATTATGAATCAATATGATCCCGACAAGCGTATCGGAATGATAGTTGACGAGTGGGGAACTTGGTATGACGTTGAGGAAGGCACAAATCCGGGATTTTTATACCAGCAAAACACCATGCGGGATGCCATAGTTGCAGGTCTTACTCTTAATATATTCAATAAATATTCCGATAGAGTGAAGATGGCAAACATCGCACAGACGATAAATGTTCTTCAATCTGTTGCCTTGACCGACGGGGAAGACATGCTTCTCACGCCGACTTATTTTGTATTCAAAATGTATAAGGAACATCAGGAGAACACGCTTTTAGGTTCGTTTATTACCACTCCGAAAATTTCCGAAAAAGGCAAGTTGCCGAAACTTATTGAGAGTGCATCCGTTGATGAAAACGGTGTGATTTATTCAACCGTTGTCAACACCTCCATTGATGAGGGTGCCGAAATTCATTGCCAGATCGCTGATTTTGCCGTATCTGAAATTACTGCCGAAATACTGACTTCGGATGTTCGTGCATATAACAGTTTTGAGAATAAAAATGCAGTCGGGATAAAAGAGTTTCATGCTTTTGAAATTACAAACGACGGCTTTAAGACAAATATTCCGCCCTGCTCGGTTGTCAAATTCGTTATTAAGTAATGGAAGAATGCAAAAGATGCCTGCTTTGGGAAATTGACAACGGCGACATTTTAGAAAGCATAAGAACAAGAATAGAAAAACTTTCCGATAATGACAAGGTTGACGACGAAGTTTATAAAGAGAGATTAGGCAAGTGTAAAAACTGCGATCATCTTATATCCGGAGTATGTATGAAATGCGGTTGCTATGTCGAATTTCGTTCCGCATTCAGGAAACAGAAATGTCCCGATGTTAAAAACAGAAAATGGTAAAACAAAAAGGTCTGAAATTTAATCAGACCTTTATTTATTATTTATTAAAACTCTGTTTTGAATCTGAGTAACATCCGCTACAGCGGGAGCAATCACCCGAACAGGTGAGATTTTTCCCCTTTTTTTTGCGTTTTACCATATATATAACTGCCAAGACTGCCCAAAGAAGCAACAGGGCAATTACTATAATTGTTGCCGTCATAATATCACCCTCGCAATCTGGAAAACTATAAGAGACACAAGCCAAGCGACTGCAGACTGAAATAACGCAACGCCGACGGCTTTCGGAAAAGATTTAAGTTCTTTTTTAGTAGTCGAAAATGCCGCAACGCAGGGGGTATAGAGTAAAGTAAAGGTGAGAAAACTGACTGCCTGTGCGGTGGAGAACATTGAAGAAAGAGCGGCGGATACTCCGGCTTCAGATACTTTTAATAAAACTTGGAGCGTACTTATTACTACTTCTTTTGCGATAAAGCCGGAAAGAAGGGCTGTCGATGCTCTCCAGTCGGCAAAACCGTTAAAGGTGAAAATCGGAGCAATTGCCCGACCGATACCGGCAAGAAGACTTGTCGAGCTATCTTCAACATAGTTAAAACGAAGGTCGAAACTTTGGAGAAACCAAACGACAACGGAGGCAAAAAAGATAATCGTAAAAGCACGGGTTAAGAAATCTTTTGCTTTCTCCCAAAGAAGAAGAACAACGTTTTTTGCGGACGGCATACGATAGTTCGGCAGTTCCATAACGAATGGAACGGGATTGCCTTTGAAGATAGTATTTTTGAACATCAAGGCAGTCAAAATACCGACTAAAATACCGCCGAAATATAAAATTATCATTGTAAGAGCCGCATGTCCGGGGAAAAAAGCAGCCGAGAATACTAAATATATCGGAATTTTCGCGGTACATGACATAAAGGGAATGAGGAGTATCGTCATCTTTCTGTCGCGTTCCGAAGAAAGAGTACGGGTTGACATTATTGCGGGAACGGAACAACCGAAACCGATAAGCATCGGGACGATTGAGCGACCGGAAAGACCGATTTTTCGGAGCAGTTTGTCCATCACGAAAGCAATTCTTGCCATATATCCCGTATCTTCCAGAATTGAAAGGAAGAAAAACAGAACGACGATAAGCGGAACAAATGAAAGAACGGAGCCGACACCGGCAAAAATTCCGTCAATAATCAGGCTGTGGACAATGTGATTTATTCCGAAATTTGTCAGAGCCGTATCAACCGTTGAGGCTAAAGCATCTATTCCGAGTGCCAGCAAGTCAGAAAGTTGCTGACCTATCACATCGAATGTAAGCCAAAATATTAAAGCCATAATTCCGATAAATAAGGGAATAGCGGCATATTTATTCGTCAGTATCTTATCAATTTTCTGAGAACGGATAAACTCTTTTGATTCTTTGGGCTTAATAACAGTTTTTGCACAAAGCTCATCAACAAAAGCATATCTCATATCGGCAAGAGCCGCATGTCTGTCCATTTCATGTTCGGTTTCCATCTGAACAATCGCATGTTCAATCATATCAAGCTCATTTTCATCAAGCGAAAGTTTTTCGGTAATATCGCTTTCATGCTCAATAAGATTTGTCGTTGCAAAACGAATAGGAATTTTTGCTTTTTGTGCGTGGTCTTCGATAATATGACAAATAGCATGAATACAACGGTGAACGGGACTGTCCTTTGCACAAAAATCTGTAACTTTCGGCTTGATGTCTTCATTAACGGCAGTTAAAATATGATTGACAAGCTCGGCAATTCCTTCATTTTTAAGAGCAGATATCGGCACAACGGGAACACCTAAAAGTTCTTCTAGTTCATCAAGCTTGATTGTGCCGCCGTTTCCACGAATTTCGTCCATCATATTAAGAGCAACGACCATCGGAATATTTAAATCAACAAGCTGAAGTGTCAGATAGAGGTTTCGTTCAATATTCGTTGCATCGACAATATTTATTATCCCGTCGGGTTTTTCGTTTAATATGAAATCACGGGTAATCTTCTCCTCGGCGGAATAGGTGCGAAGTGAATAAATACCGGGAAGGTCAATAAGCAAAACATCATTATGTCCTTTGATCTTGCCCATTTTCTGCTCAACGGTTACGCCGGGGAAGTTCCCGACACGTTGGTTTGAGCCGGTTAGCTGATTAAATAATGTTGTTTTGCCGCAATTCTGGTTCCCGACCAATGCAAGTTTCATTGTTAAATCACCTCAACTTCAATATTACGTGCATCATCTTTACGAATAGTCAATTCATAGCCCCGAAGTCGCAGTTCAATCGGATCGCCCATCGGAGCAACTTTAACAACGGTAACTTGAGTTTTTGGTATCAGTCCCATATCCAATAGTCTGAGCCTCAATGCACCTTCTCCGCCGACAGATGTAATGATTCCGCTTTTTCCTGCTTCTAATTTATCGAGAGTCATAATATTCTCCAAGCCTTTTATTCTAAAAGTTAGCAAAGGCTAACTCATAATTGCAAGTATATCACATACATTAAAAAAAGTCAAGAGGAAAATAAAAAAATTGCACGATATTTTCGTACAACCTTTTTGTTTAAATTCCAAATGTTACTGTTGACGATATGACTGATTATATGTGATTCGTGAATTATATTCCCAAATCAGTCGCGGCAAATCGGGATATTTTTTTATAAGCAAATAGCCTGCATATACCGAATCGTGCAGATCATTTTTTGACATTTCTCTGATTTTTACAAAGCAGTAGATAAACATTGCTATTACAAAAACAGCGAATACAAATATTGCGATTGGGTTTTCAACAGACAGACAAAAATCATAAAAGCCGTGTGCGATAATCGGCACGGCTAAGGTGCTTATCTTTTGAGATGTTGAAGAAAAAGGCGGAGCGTTCGGGTGAATTAAGCCGTATCGTTTATACAAGTCTTCTTTTTTCTTTGCAAGTTCCGTCATGTGCCACATGCTGTAAAAATATCCCATGAGTACGCCGAAACATGCATGACCGGGAATAGCTGACACGGCTCGGATCAGTGCAACCTGTAATCCGCCTTGAAATACATATAATATATTTTCAAATGCGGCAAAGCCTAATGAAATAAATACGGAATATAACAGTCCGTCAAACAAGGAGTTAAAGTGTCGGTTGTTTCTTGTCATCAGGTATAGCACCAGAAATTTAAATCCTTCTTCGACCAATGCAACACCGATGAAATTATCAACTAAGTGATAGATAACTCCCGAATCGCCGAAAATTCCGATGATGATATAGTCCAATATCGTTTCAACTATGATAACGGGAATTGAAGACAAAGCCCCCATTGCGAACAAGAGAGCCAAGAGTTTTGGTGGTTCTTTATCAACTCTGTCTTTTTTATAGACGTACACACAAAGTGCTATGGCAGGCAAAACTGCTGCATAGAGTAAATACATTAACTATCTCCGATTAGAAATTGTAAAATTACGGCTGAATATCGGGAGTAAAAAACGTGAAACTTTCAAAGCCTTCAACGGGTTTTGCGTTGAAATAGTCGTAGAATTTAATCTCCACATAGTTGTCAAACGCATCAATTGTAAGACCGACACCTGAACCCAACTCGGGAAGATTTATATAAGCAACATTGAGCTGGTCGGCAATTGAGGACATTGAAAGAGGCGCATGAGAATGACCGCAGAAATAGAAGACTTTGCCGATATAACTGTGAAGAGCAGCACGAAGTTTTGCATCGTTGGTCGTCTGATTAAAGTATGCACCTGAATATCCGGTTGTGCCGCTTACTAAGTTATGATTTAATACGAAAACGGGTTTTCCGTCGGCTGAGGCAAGTTCGGCTTTAAGCCAATCGATCTGTTCATCCGAGATATTTGAAATTGTGTCCGGTTCGTTGGATTCCGAGCCTAAAACGATAAACTTATAACCGTTTATCATGGTTGAATAATAAACTTTGTCAATGTTTTTGTTGCAATAATCGTTGTAGTTTCTGATGCAACGTTTTGAAGTTTTTGCATAAGTATCTGCATCATCATTGTTGCCGAAATCGTGGTTGCCCATAGCAACGACTGTTTTATCAAGAATGTCAAATCTTTCTAAAAAACCATAGAAGAACATCCATTCGATATACTGACCGTTCATGGTGTTGTCGCCCAAGAAACCGACTGCATCGGGTTGTTTTTCGGTTGCGAATGCGTTATTGAAATATTTGCCGATATTTTTGAATCTGTCCATATTGTTGCCTTCCATATGAACATCGCCGATAATAATTGCGGACATATTGGCTTCTTTGTTCAATGAATACCAAGTGTCAACATTTGACGGGAAGAATACGAATAATGCCAGAAATGCAGCAAAAAGTCGTTTAATAATACCAATCATGGTAAACCTCCTTATAATCTAATCGGGACACGAGGAAAAATCCCCGCATCCCTTAATTAATCCATTCAATAATTTATCTTGCTTTGAACATATTGAAGAACATTGTCAGATAGGACAAAATCTTCAGAATGAAGTTTGTAAACTTCTCCCAGAGAGTCATAATACCTGTGCCGGAAGAGCCGTAGTTTGCAAGACTTGTTTTTATGTCGGAAGGTGCTCTGTCGCAAGCAAAGTCATCAATAAGCGGAATGATTGCGTATCCGATAACAATTTCAATTCCTTCGGCACGCTTAATTGCAGAACCGGCATAAGTTGCAATGTCTACCGGAATCTTGTCGCCGAGATTGAATTTTTCAATAGCCCAAGTAAGAATAGCCGTATATTCTTCCGCACTGACGTCTTTAAGTGCATAACTCAATGTTGCACCGAGACCTTTAGCCGCAGTTTGAATTTCGAGTGAATACGGCGGATAGAACTCATCACCTGCACAATGTGCCACGTAAACATTGGCGGCAACATGCATAAGGCTTTTGTAATTGCTTTCCGGAATGGTGATATTAAACTCTTTTGCAATTTCAGATAAACTTCCTTCTCCGTGAAGCGGTCCGTAAATAGCCTCTCTTACAAGCGGAATTACCTTACGAAGTGCGGCACAAACCACAGCATCTTTTTCTTCATCAAGTTTAGCCTGTGCGATAAGATAGTTTGCATTTACATAATAACCTACATCAAGAACCATTCCTTCAATGAACATCTTTTTTGCATAGGCTTTCAAATTGCTGTTTAGGAGATAGAGTGCTTCGTCTGCATAACCAGTCGGGAGTTTTGTGGTGTCAATCTTGTCGATGTATTTTGTATCAATATTGACATACTTGTCGGTAAATTGTACAGTTCTGTAAGCCATGGGATATGTAGTAAGTGCACCGCCTACTATTTCATAAAGAATGCCGTTGTCGTTTTTAAATTCGGCAATATCAAGTTCATGTGTATGACCGGTGAAGTTGAAACGAATACCCCATTCAATCCATTTGTCTGCAAGCGGCAAATCTTTATTGACTAAAGAAGCATGTGCAATATCTTGAATTAAGTAGTGAGCAAAAATCGGATGGTGAGTGCAGGAAATAATTTTCTTGCCGTCCTCATTTGCTTTTTCTACCTGTGCGTCAATCCATTCAACATCATCATTGTCGAAACGATTTGAGTCAATCATGAATAAGCGATAATCATCACCTACATCAACTGTAAAGGAGCAGGAATCGGGATCGATGGCATTTGCCAGATCATAGCCCAAATTCCAAACAGCAGCTTTCCACTCATCAGGTTCAAATCCCTCAAAATAGAGTTCATGGTTGCCGATAAGAGTGATGACAGGAACACCGGTGCTTGCTTCAAAAGCTTCCATTCTTTCAACGAAGCCTGCCATGCTGTCGGGATGACCTGTGTCGCAGTTGTCGCCCGTTAATACAAGATAATCGGGCTTGTTTGCGGCAACCTGAATCAAAAACTCATCGAAAATCGCTTCAGATTCCCAAACAAGTTTTCCGTTTGAGATAACATGTCCCCACGGATTTTCGTCGGTACTGCCTACGACAGGACCTTGTGAATAAGGTGCCGAATAGTGAATATCCGTTACAATCGTAAGATTAAGCGGCTTTGACGCAGCCGAAACGGCGATTGTCATAACGGATAGCATCATTATGGCAGCTAATATGACAGAAATAATTTTTTTCATACAATTAAATTTCCTTTCATAAAATTGGGGTATCTTAATTGTAGCATAACTGCCATAAAAAATCAAGTCTTTTTTGTAAACAATTTATATGTTGCTTTTTATAAGTACTTTTGTTATAATACAAAGAGAGGTGTGGATATGAGTATCATTAAGTATGCGGCGGCAAAAATCAATGTCCTTCTTGATCTGGGACAATGTTTTGATGACGGCTATCACGGAATATATACAATCATGCAGTCGGTGAGTTTGTATGATGTTATCACTGTTGATAAGAGAGATAAAAATATCACTGTTGACTGTAATATTGGTATACCGCTTGACGAAACAAATACTGCACATAAGGCGGCAAAACTGTTTTTTAATTATACAAAGATTAAATCCGGTGTGTATATACACATGGAAAAGAACATACCAACTCAAGCGGGACTTGGCGGAGGCTCGGCAGACGCAGCAGCTGTCTTGCATGCAATGAATGATTTATTCAATACGAGATTAAGTATTGATGAGCTTTGTGATATTGGTGTTAATATAGGTGCGGATGTTCCGTTTTGCATCACCGGTGGCACTCGTCTTTGTCAGAATATCGGCGAAGTTCAATCCCGTTTGCCTGATTTTCCCGATTGCTATTTTGTTATAGTCAAGCCGATAAGCAGTGTGTCAACCAAACTTGCTTATGCTTCATATGACGAAAGAGATGATATTCGTCACCCCGACAGGGAATGGTTGTTAAACAAATATTGCAGAGGTAATTTTGCCGAATTCTGTAAAAATACCGGTAATGTATTTGAACAGGTTGTTTTGGTGCCGGAAAGAGCCGAGATTAAAGCTATTATGCGTAAAAACGGTTCGGTTGCAGAAATGATGTCCGGCAGCGGTTCGTCAATATTCGGAATATTCCTGACAAAAGCATCTGCTCAGAAAGCGGCAAATGACCTTAAACGCAATAACGGAAAAGTTTATCTGACTGAACCGGTCAAGAAGGGAATATTTGATAAAGTCAATATTGAGGACATATATTCATAAATTTCGGTGAGAAATATGAGAAACTCTCACCAAGATTTTTTTGATTTTTATTACATTAAAAAAGCTCTTGCAATTTTGCAAAAGATGTGTTACAATGACATTCGGTTTGATTTTGCCGATGTGGCTCAATGGCAGAGCAGCTCATTCGTAATGAGCAGGTTGTCGGTTCGATTCCGACCATCGGCTCCAAAAAAGCAGCTTTCGGGCTGTTTTTTGTTTATTTTGACCGAAAAAATTTTACAGATTTGTTATAATCTCTCAATTGGGGGCAATATTTCTATCTTGACATTTTTGTATTATTGTGCTATAATTCATCTGTTATGCTATAGCGACATAACATATCATTTTAAATAGGAGGTAGAAAAGCTTTGCCAACCTTTAATCAGCTTGTTCGTAACGGCAGAAAGACTCATGAAAAGCACTCGAAGTCTCCCGCTCTCGGTAAGAGACTTAACAGCCAGAAGAACATTATGACAGACCACAACTCACCGCAGAAGAGAGGCGTATGCACGGTAGTTAAGACCGATACTCCCAAGAAGCCTAACTCAGCTCTTCGTAAGCTCGCCAGAGTACGTCTTACAAACGGTATTGAAGTTTCCGCTTACATTCCGGGCGTAGGGCACAATCTTCAGGAGCACAGTGTTGTACTTATTCGCGGCGGTCGTGTAAAGGACCTTCCCGGCGTACGTTACCACATTGTTCGCGGCACACTTGACGCTCAGGGCGTCAGCGGCAGAATGCAGGCTCGTTCCAAGTACGGAGCCAAGAAACCCAAAGCAGCCAAGAAATAAACTGTTTCGGTTTCTCTTATCACCCTTGAGGTGAATAAATCAATGTAATGTTACTCGGCATTGATTTAAATGTTTCCCCATGCAAGCTGGAAATGATATGTTTTGGCTTTAAGAGGGCAACACGAATTTCGTTTTACGAAAATTAGAGTACCTATGATTTCATCTTTATGAAGGAGGGAAGCGCCGTGCCAAGAAGAGGCCAGGTCGCTAAACGCGATGTATTAGCGGATCCCGTATATGATTCAAAGCTCGTTACACGTCTTGTCAACAACATAATGCTTGATGGCAAGAAGGGTGTTGCTCAGAGAATCGTTTATGGTGCATTCGACATCATCAAAACAAAAACAGACAGAGATCCCCTCGAAGTATTCGAGGAAGCTATGGAAAACGTAATGCCTACAGTTGAAGTTAAGGCAAGACGTGTTGGTGGTTCCACCTACCAGGTTCCGATGGAAGTTCGTCCGGCAAGACGTCAGACATTAGGACTTCGTTGGATCACACTTTATTCACGTGCTCGTTCTGAAAGAACAATGAAACAACGCCTTGCAGGCGAGATAATGGACGCAGCAAATAAGTCAGGTAATGCTTATAAGAAGCGTGAAGATACACACAAGATGGCTGAAGCAAACCAGGCGTTTGCACATTTCAGATGGTAATTGACCGTCTGATAAGCCAGTTATTAGGAGATAAGATCAGATTATGCCCAGACAGGTATCATTAGAAAAAACCCGTAACATCGGAATAATGGCACATATCGACGCCGGAAAGACGACTACCACCGAGCGTATTCTTTACTATACCGGAAAAACACATAAGCTTGGTGAAACTCATGAAGGCGATGCCGTTATGGACTTTATGGAGCAAGAGCAGGAGCGTGGTATCACTATTACTTCCGCTGCTACGACTTGCTTCTGGAGGGATCATCGCGTCAATATCATTGACACTCCCGGTCACGTTGATTTTACTGCCGAGGTTGAGCGTTCTTTGCGTGTTCTTGACGGTTCCGTCACAGTTTTATGTGCTAAGGGCGGTGTTGAGCCTCAGTCCGAAACCGTATGGAGACAAGCGGATAAATACAACGTACCGAGAATGATTTACGTCAACAAGATGGATATTATGGGTGCGGATTTCTATCATGTTCTTGATATGGTCAAGGACAGATTCCGTTGTAATGCTGTTCCGATTCAGCTTCCTATCGGTGTTGAAGCGGATTTCAGAGGCATAATCGATCTCGTTGAAATGAACGCCGACGTATATTACGATGATATGGGTATGGACATGCGTGTTGAGGAAATTCCTGAAGATATGCGTGAACTTGCCGAAACTTATCGTATGGCACTTGTTGAACATGTAGCTGAAATGGATGACGAGCTTCTTATGAAGTATATGGAAGGCGAAGAGCTTACCATTGAAGAAATTAAGACTTGTATCCGTAAAGCAACCGTTGCCGGTAAAATGGTTCCCGTAGTTTGCGGTACTTCCTATCGCAACAAGGGCGTTCAGAAACTACTTGATGCAGTTGTTGATTATTTACCGTCACCTCTTGATGTTGAGGCAGTTAAAGGTGTAGATCCCGAAACGGGCGAGGAAGTTACCCGTGCTCCTTCGGATGACGAACCTTTCGCAGCTTTGGCATTTAAGATAACAACTGATCCTTTTGTAGGAAAACTTTGTTTCTTCCGTGTATATTCGGGAACTTGCGACGCAGGTACAACAGTATACAACTCTACCAAGGGCAGGAATGAGCGTTTAGGTCGTATTCTTTTAATGCATGCCAACCACCGTCAGGAAATTGAAACTTGTTATGCAGGTGATATTGCTGCGGTTGTCGGTGTTAAGAATACTACCACGGCAGATACTTTCTGCGATCCCAAAGCTCCCGTCATCCTTGAACAAATGGAGTTCCCCGAACCCGTTATAAGAGTTGCCATCGAACCGAAAACCAAGGCAGGTCAAGAAAAAATGGGTATCGGTCTTCAGAAACTTGCCGAGGAAGATCCGACTTTCAAGTGCTTCACTGACGAAGAAACCGGTCAGACAATTATTGCCGGTATGGGTGAACTTCACCTGGAAATTATCGTCGACAGACTCTTGCGTGAGTTTAAAGTTGAAGCCAATGTCGGTAACCCGCAGGTTGCCTACAGAGAAACAATTACTCAGGAAGCTACCGAGGATTGCAAATATGCTCGTCAGTCGGGTGGTCACGGTCAGTACGGTCATGTCAAGATTCGTATTTCTCCCAATCCCGGCAAAGGCTTCGAGTTTGTCAACAGCATCGTCGGCGGCGTAGTTCCGAAGGAATATGTTCCCGCGGTTCAAGCCGGTGTCGAAGGTGCTATGAAAGCCGGTATACTTGCAGGATATAATGTTGTTGACGTTAAGGTTGAACTTTATGACGGTTCTTATCACGAAGTTGACTCTTCCGAAATGGCATTTAAGATTGCCGGTTCAATGGCATTCAAGAATGCAATGGAAAAGGCAGCTCCGGTATTGATGGAGCCGATTATGAAAGTAACCGTTATCGTTCCCGACGACTATCTTGGTGATGTTATGGGCGATATTACTTCCCGTCGCGGAGAAATCCGTGATATGGAAACCCGTACAGGCGTCACTCAGGTAAATGCAGTTATTCCGCTTTCAAATATGTTCGGTTACGCTACAGACTTACGCTCCAAGACTCAAGGTCGCGGACAGTATGTAATGGAACCTGAATCATACACACAAGTTCCGAAATTTATTTCGGAAGAAATTACGGGGAAGCGTATAAAAAGTTAGAATATTTAACATTCTGCTTGTAGTTTTTCCGGTAAAAAGTGGATAAAAAGTAGAAATTTTCTCATATTTTATAATCCGCTTGATTTTTATAACTCTATAAGTTACAATATGTCCGTATACGCACTCTCCTTTTAGTAGAGGTAGCGGCACATATTAAATACATTACTAATTTTGCATAAGGAGATTTTCAAATGGCAAAACAGAAATTTGAAAGAAACAAACCCCATGTAAACATCGGTACCATCGGTCACGTAGACCATGGTAAGACCACTTTGACGGCAGCCATTACCAACGTGCTCGCCAAAAAGGGCGGTGCAGCGGCAAAGCGGTTTGACGAGATCGACAACGCACCTGAAGAGAAACAACGGGGAATTACGATCAATACTTCCCACGTCGAGTATGAGACCGAGAATCGGCACTATGCCCACGTGGATTGTCCTGGTCACGCTGACTATGTAAANNACAATCGGCCACGTTGACCACGGTAAAACTACTTTAACTGCAGCTATTACTCAAACCTTAGCTAATGAAGGTTTTGCGCAGTACAGAGACTACGATTCAATCGATAATGCTCCTGAAGAAAAAGAACGTGGGATTACTATTAATACATCACACGTTGAATACCAAACAGCAACACGTCACTATGCACACGTTGACTGTCCGGGTCATGCTGACTATATTAAAAACATGGTTACAGGTGCTGCTCAGATGGACGGTGCTATCATCGTTATCGCTGCTACCGACGGTCCTATGGCTCAGACTAAGGAACACCTTCTCCTTGCTCGTCAGGTTGGTGTTCCCGCAATCCTTGCTTTTATGAACAAGTGCGACCAGGTTGACGATCCCGAATTCCTCGACCTTGTTGAAATGGAAATCCGTGAAGCTTTTGCTGAGTACGGTTTTGATGAAGATGCCCCCATTATCAGAGGTTCCGCTTATGAAGCTCTTAACTATGCAGGCAACGATATGGACGCTCCCGAGCTTAAGCCTATCTGGGAACTCATGGAAGCTGTTGACAGCTACATTCCCACTCCCGAGCGTAAGGCAGACCTTCCTTTCCTTATGCCCGTAGAAGACGTATTCACAATCACAGGTCGTGGTACAGTTGCTACAGGCAGAGTTGAGCGTGGTCAGCTTCGTCTTAACGACCACGTTGAAATCGTTGGTCTTTCTGATGAATCCAGAGAAACAGTTTGCACAGGTATCGAAATGTTCCATAAGCTCCTCGACTATGCTGAGGCAGGCGACAATATCGGTGCTCTCCTTCGTGGTGTTCAGAGAACTGATATCGAACGCGGTCAGGTTCTTGCTAAACCCGGCTCCATCAATCCCCGCACAAAGTTCACAGGTCAGGTTTACGTTCTCACTAAGGAAGAAGGCGGACGTCATACTCCTTTCTTTGATAACTATCGTCCTCAGTTCTATTTCAGAACAACAGACGTTACTGGTATTATCAATCTTCCCGAAGGCACAGAAATGTGCATGCCCGGCGACAACGTTGATATGAAAGTTGAACTCATCACTCCCATCGCTATTGAAAAGGGTCTTCGCTTCGCTATTCGTGAAGGCGGCAGAACCGTTGGTTCAGGCGTTGTTATTGATGTAGAATAATTTTCTTCAACTAATTTAAGCACTCGGTTTCCGGGTGCTTTTTATGTTTAATTTGTGATATATATAACATTGCAGTTGACACTATGAAAAGATTTTCGGATAAAATTCTTAATTATGATTTTTTCATTAAAAACGCTTATTTTATTTTTGCTTGACTTTTTAAGATAAAGTGGTATAATACAGTATCATAGGCTCATATTGCATATTATTTCTTTTGCGGAAAAACAGCCATTTAAGGCTGTTTCAAGCAATTAAAACGGAGATCATTATATGATAGAATTTAAAAATGTAACAAAGCAATTCCCCAACGGAACGAAGGCATTGCGTGACTTTAATCTGCATATTGAACCCGGTGAGTTTGTATTTATTCTCGGTGCCAGCGGTGCCGGCAAGAGTACATTCTTAAAGCTCATTATGCGTGAAGAAGTTGCAAGTGAAGGAACAGTAACGGTAAACGATATTGATTTGGGAACAATCAAACCGAGAAAGATTCCCTATTATCGTCGTCATCTGGGTATTGTATTCCAGGATTTCAGACTTATTCCGAAGATGCGTGTTTATGATAATGTCGCATTTGCCATGCGAGCTATCGGAGCAAAAGAAAAAGAAATCAACCGTCGTGTATCTTATGCTCTTTCGTTGGTTGGTCTTTCATCCAAAACAAAGAATATGCCCAACGAATTGTCGGGCGGTGAGCAACAGCGTGTTGCTCTGGCAAGAGCATTGGTTAATGATGCTGATATTCTCATTGCAGACGAACCTACGGGAAATATTGACCCCGAAATGTCGTATGAAATCGTTGAGCTTCTTAACAGAATCAACGAGAACGGCACGACTGTTATTATGGTAACCCACGAGCATGAGCTTATTAAGAAGTTTAATAAGCGTGTTGTCAGAATAGAAAATGGTACAGTCGTATCTGACACAAAACATCCCGAACTTCAGACGGAAGAACAGACTGAGTATACTACGGATTACTCCACAACAAAAATCACGGGATATTTCGAAGACACTGCCAGCAGTGATTATTATGAGAGTTTCCTTGAGGAATATGCTGCTGAACATGAGATTGTTCCTGAAACTGAAGCTGACAATGAAGTTCAGGATATTGACGATGTAGTATCTTTCACACCCGGAACAACGGAAGATGATATTATTCCGCAAAAACCGGACAAGAATTTCAAAAATGTCGGTGAAGACATTCCTGATTTTTCCAAGTTTTTTGAAAACGGAGGCGAAGAAAATAATGGCTGATAATGAGATTAAAACCAAAAAAAGCAATAGTATTCGCTATCTTACAAAAGAGGGATTTCGCTCCATCCACGTAAACCGTCTTATGACCCTCGCATCCGTAACGGTTTTGATGTCTTGTCTGGTTATCATAGGTGCGGCATTCTTATTGTTTTTAAATATCAATGCTGTTCTTGACGGAATCGAATCCCAGAATGTTGTTATGGTATTCGTAAATGACGAGGCATCCGTCGATGAAATAAAGGCTGTTGAAACGGATTTGATGAAGATTGAAAATGTTTCCACTTGTGAGTTGGTAACACGTGATGATGCATTTGAAATCGTCCTTGATTCATTGGGGCAAGATGCAGATATGCTTGAAGGAGTTACATCTGATTTCTTGCCTGACGGATATAAAATTACACTCAAAGACCTTTCTTTGTTTGATGCAACCATCAGTGAAGTTAAGGAAATTGAGAATGTACTTTCCGTTCGTGAAAACTCTGCTCTTGCAGAGAAACTTACTGATATAAGAAATTCTATTACATATATTTGCTTAGGTATCATTATTCTTCTCTTTATTGTTTCCTTGTTTATCATTGCAAATACGATAAGAATTTCCATGTATTCACGTCGACTTGAAATTAGTATTATGAAAGCTGTCGGTGCTACAAACAGCTTTATTCGCTGGCCCTTCCTTATTGAAGGAATGACAATAGGTTTAATTTCTGCCGTTGTAGGTGAAGTGGTACTCTATGTGCTTTATACTACCGTTAAGAATTCTCTTGCATCAATGATCGTTCTCTTTAACTCTGAGATAGTTCCGTTCGGCAAATATGCACTTGTATTGTTTATCGCTTTTGCTGTAATCGGCATTTTTACCGGTTCTGTCGGCTCTGCCGTATCTATGGGCAGATACCTCAAAGAACAGGGGAGTGTGATTGCAAATGAATAAAAAACGAATTTTCAGTATGTTGTCAGTAATTCTTGCAGCAATATTGTTATGCTCGACAATTTTGCCCCTATCTGCTGAAACCGTTGAAGAAAAGAAAGCAGCTTTGCAAGAAAAAATTGATAGTCTTAACGACGAGATAAAAGAAAACGAAGCTCAAATCAGTGTTCTTAAAGGTCAGATAGCTGAACAAGAGGCATTTGCAGGTGAGCTTAACGCTCAGATTGCGGCTTTGCAGTCGCAGATTGATGCTCTTGAGCAAAAAATGGCAATTCTTCAAACGGAGATTGATACTCTTAATGCTACAATAAAAGAAAAAAGTGATAAGATTATCGTTCTGGAAGAAGAAATTAAAAAGACCGAAGACGAAATCATAGATTGCGAAGAAGAAATTGAACAGGACTATGAAATACTCAAAACCCGTATTCGCTCTCTATATATGAACGGTACGGTCAGTGAGATTGAAGTGCTTTTTTCATCGGAAGATCTCACCGATTTTCTTATTATTCTTGAATTATTAAACGGTATTTCCCGTCATGACACAGCCATAATCGAAGAAATCAAGGCACAGATTGTTAACCTTGATATAAAGAAAGCCACGCTTGATGAGAATAAGGTTATTCTTGAAGAAGAAAAGGCTCTTTTAGAAGAAGAGAAAGCCGAAATTGAGGCTGCGAAAGCCGAACTTCAGGAAGACCAAGCAGTTCTCGATGCTACCCAGTCCCAGATTGAAAAGAACTGGATGGAAGTCAATGCAATTATTGCACAACTTGACCAGCAAAGCGACACATTCCAATCGCTTGTTACAAAAGCTGAAGCCGAAAAAGCAAAATTTGCCGCACAAATTGACGCTCTTGTTTATCAGCGAGGTTCATACGGTACGGGTACAAGTGCATCCGGCTTTGTATGGCCGCTTCAGTATCCGGGTGTTTATATTTCTTGTTACTACGGGAAAAACGGTCACGGCGGAACGGATATCACTATGCCTGCTGCCTTGGGAAAAAATGTTTCTTGTGTAGCGGACGGTGTTGTTCTGATTTCAGGTTGGCATTGGAGTTACGGTAACTATATCGTAGTTGACCACGGTAATGGTCTTTCAACCTACTATGCTCACAACTTACAGAATAACGTTGTTCAAGGACAGCAGGTAAAACAGAATCAGGTTATCGCACTGTTAGGCTCAACCGGTAACTCAACCGGTCCGCATATTCATTTTGAAGTCCGTGTAAACGGTTCAAGAAGAAATCCCGAACTCTATTTGCCCTAAGGAGTGAAATATGCTTAAAGGTATCCCCAATATAATTTCGCCCGAACTACTTAAAATTCTTCACGAGATGGGACATGGAGATGAAATTGTTATCGGAGACGGCAATTTTCCTGCCGCCTCCAATGCACAACGTTTAGTCCGTGCTGACGGACACAATGTTCCTGAGCTTTTGGATGCGATATTAAAACTTTTCCCGCTTGACACCTATGTTGACAGTCCCGTAATGCTTATGTCCACAACAAAGGACGACCCGACACCGACAATCTGGGCTGAATATCAGGCAATTATCGATAAACATCAGCCGTCAAAAATGAGCGAGATTGAGAGATTTGCATTCTATGAACGCACCCGCAACGCTTATGCCGTCATTGCAACAAGCGAAACAGCTCTTTATGCAAATATTATTCTCAAAAAAGGCGTTATATGAATAAAAAACGAGTCCATAAAGGATTGATAATAGCGGTAGTTTTAGTTACTGTATTGTTGTCTGTCGGACTTTTTTTCCTGTTTGGAGATCTTCATTCCGAAAACGGTGTGCTTTTTGTCAATATCAAAAAAAGTCAGGGAGACATTCATTCCGGCGATTTGGTATTGGTTAACTACGAAAATGAATATGATTTTTCCCATTCTCCGAAAATAGTTTCTTTGAAAAGCAAGAAAAATTCAGCATATTCTTTACGTAACGGTAATGAAAAACTTGAGAAAGACACCGTTAAAGCATTGAATAAAATGCTTAAGAAATTCAAGAGAGAAACAGGGATAGGAACGGTTTGTGTAAATTCAGCATATCGAACTTATGACGAGCAGGCAACAATATTTGAAAATCGCATAAATGAATACGGCTATGACGGAGCTTCGGTTTTGGCTTCGGAAGCGGGCTTTTCTGAACATCATACAGGACTTGCCTGCGACTTGATTTTGCTTAATGACGACGGAACAACCGCCGCAATCGGTTCAATCTCCGAATACACTTGGTTTACCGAGAATGCGGATGACTACGGTTTTATTATCCGCTATCCCGAAGGGAAAACTCATATCACGAAAATTTCAAATGAACCGTGGCATTTTCGATATATCGGCAAGGCTCACGCAAAAGTGGTTTCAGAGTATGGCTTTTGTCTTGAAGAATATATTGATTATATCAAGGACTATTCTCATAAATCTCCGCTTGTATGCGATGGTTACAGTATTTATTACTGTGAGGGAACAAAGGTTACCGTCCCGATATTTAAGTCATATACGATAAGCGGAAACAATATCGACGGTTTCGTAATATCTTATAAAAATTAAATTAGCGTATAAATAAAGGCTCAGAACGAGCCTTTTTAGTTTTGCAAAGCTCCGAGAGTGTTAAACCCTCGGAGTTTTTTATCAGAATGTTATGGATTTAACAGGTGCGGTGGTTTCGCCGATTTTATAAACATCGACACTGTGTTCGGTTACAACTAACATATAGTTGTTTACGATAATACCGCGAAGGACGCGGAAATATCTATACTCTTCTTGATTCGGGTTTGTTGCCTCATAGAATCCGCCGCCGACTAATTTCCCGTCAACGACCGAGAAAGTCTGAATACCGTGAATTAAGAGGTGATAATAATACTCACTGGTAAGTGATTTGTAAATTTCCATCGGAACACCGAACACTCCGTTCTTGCCGACTGTAAATGCACGGCTTGTAAAGTTATAGATAGTGGCATTGGAAATTGTCATTCTGTCGCTTTCGGTCGGGTTTGTCATATCCGAAACATTAAACAGGCTGAATTTGCTTCCGCCGTTAAGTCCGTCCTCCGTGCCGTCATAGCCGATACCTATCATATATTCGCCGTAGGGATGAAGATAATCGGAAAAACCGGTAATTTTAAGTTGTCCTTTTTCGACAGGATTTGTCGGGTCTGACATATCAAGAACGAACAGCGGGTCGGTCTGCATAAAGGTTACGACGTAGGCTGTATCTCCCATGAAGCGGACACCCTTGACTTCTTCACCCGCTTGAAGTTCGTCAATCGAGCCGACAATATTCAGATCTTTGTCAAGAACAAAGACTGCGGAGTGAGTATTGAAATCGGTATCTCGAACAGTAACGGCTGTTCTGAAATAGCCCTTATATTCATCAAGAGCAAAACTGCCGTTTGCAACACCGGGAACGGTTCCGTCAGCGGTGAAAGTGATTGAGCCGTTGGCAATATCGAATTTGAATATTGTTGTGGTTGAATTGACTTTATATGTTTCTCCCGTAGCGGACTTGACTTCAATTCCGCCGTCGCTGTACCAATCACCCCAACTCCAGTTTTCACTTGTTACATAGAGGTTGTCCCCGTTGCAGAATATTTCACTTGATTCTCCCAAAATTGAGAGTGCTTGTTCTTCGCGAGAGCCGTCAAGAGCAACGCTTAAGAGATTGATATACTGACTTGAGTCATCGTCCAAAGCGATAATGGAATCGCAGTTTAAGTATGTTTCGCCTTCTTTGGTGATAACGGAGGGGATACAGGTGTTTCCGCTTGTATAGCCATTATAAATTGACCATACATCCACATAATAGTTATTGATTAAAATCAAGTTGCCGTTTACAAGTCGGCTGTCCATATTATAGCCTTTGGTGGTGTAACGAGCAGTTTCGGTTATATTGTTAATGTCGCTGATGTCGTAAATAATTGCACCGGAATATTGCTCGGCAAGCCATATTTCCGCTTCATTTGTATCAAAATCAATGCCGGTTTCTGGTTCGACAGGTTTATTTTCTGTGGAATAAATATAATAATCAAGAACAATCGCCAAAGCATCTCCCGAAAGATACATATCTTTGATATTATATCTGCAATCGGTCTGTTTTTTCGGTATAAGAGTGTTGATAAGAACGGGATTTTCGAGATTGTTTATATCAATAATTTGAATGGCGTTTCCGCTTTCATAATAGGAGTAATATCCATAGGGTATAGCGGTATCGTACATGATATCAGGGGAGACAGTGCGAGTGTCGGTATTGGCTTCGTCTGCGATATGGTCCCCCACAATGAAAATATATTCACCGTTGGTTTTGATTATATCCGCCTCGTCAATGCCTTCAACCTGTAAATTGGTTTCCGAAAAACTCCTGTCCGCATCATCGCCGCCTCTGCCGCCAAAGTCATTCGTTTCAGCAGACGTTCCTGCTGCTACTCCGTCTGCAAATTCGGGAGCTATATCGGCGATATCTTTTCGTACCATAAAATCGAAATCAAAAACGTAATTGCGGTCAATCATACCTTTCGCCTGTGTTCGGAATATTCCCAATATATCGCCGTAATCGTCAAAAGTCTTGATCCCTTCGGGATAAACGGGAGTAACAGCCAGAGGTTGATTTATTTGAATATTACCTTTGTCAATTTTTATTCGATGAACTCTTATTGTGTCCGCAAGATGTATTCCGCCGACAAGCAGGGCAATGGCACAGACAATCGCTGTAATTGATTTGAGAACATAGTGATTTTTTCTGTTTTGCTTTACTCCGCTTAATTTGTTTTTAACATTCTCTCCTGAAAGGGAGTCCGGCAATTCTACCGGGTCATTTAATTTATTTATATCCATTTCTATTCCTCCATAAACTCACGCAGTTTCTCTAAACTTCGTGAAAGCACCGAACGGACGGTTGAGTCTTTTCTTCCGACAATTTTGCCGACTTCTTTTGATGAATAACCGCCTATTACGGAAAGCAAGACGATTTCTCTCGCTTCCGGTTTGAGCTTTGAAAGAGCATTTTCTAATGTCAATTCGGTTATTACATCCGTATTCTCGTCTGCAGTCTTGTAAATAATGTCATCAAGACTTCCCGTTGCCCGTTCTTTTCTTTTAATGAGCATTTTTTTGCATGTGTTAGATAAAATTTTGAACAGCCATGACTTAAAAGCACTTTCTTTGCGAATATTCGGCAACGCCTTATATGCTGAGAGCAAAGCCTCCTGAACGGCATCTTCGGCATCGGTCGGATTGCTCATGTAATATAACGCAAATCGGTACAAATCGTTGGCATGCTGTACATAAAGTTGTGTAAAGGCGTCGTTATCACCTTTCTTTGCTTTTTTAACGAGCTCGATGTTATTCAAATTATCACCTCATGTTGTCGGCCTGACACTTATTAGAGTATTTCAAAACGGATATTGTTGCAAACATTTCAAAATATTTCAAATTTTCAAAAAAATCGTATTATTAATGAAAAATAGTTTCACAAACTTTTTTAAGTCAATTTGCTATTTGTTGCGGATTTTGGGCGATTTTTACAAAAACAATAGGTGTTGCTTGTGCAGATTTCACAAAAATATTACAGATTGAAAAAATATTAGTTAATCCTAAAGAAGAAGTGTGAATAAAGTATTTCGTCATATTGCACAAAAAGTGTTTGATGTTTTTGTGCAATATGCCTTGACAAAATCGAAAAAATGTGTATAATAGTATATGGTTGTTAGGTAAACTACAACTCAAAAAAATAACGGAGGTAAAGTCATGTACGAAGAATTGAGAAGAGCCAGAAAAATGCTCATGGACGAAATCAAGGCTGAAAAAGGTATATCCGTAAGAAAAATCTTCAAACTGATTGCTCTTACCGAAATTTCCAAAGAGATGGCGAACTACTCTATCTGATGTAACCGTCTCCTCCAAACTCCTTGAAAATGTCTTGCAAAATGCAAGTGTGCATATACCCCGCCCTTTGGCGGGGATTTTTTATTGTATCTTCTGTTTCATCATTTTTTGAGTAAAAAACGCCTGCCGAAATGACAGACGTTTGCTCTTAACCTAAACCTTTTTCATCAAACAAGAAGAGGGTATTAACCATAATCTCGAAACCTTTTTCAACGGATTTGAAATCCATATTGTCATAGGTGTCAAGACGGGTATGGTAATAATGAGGCGGACCGGGATCCATGGCGGCAAAGCAGCAACCGGTAACACCAGCCTGTGTCATTGCACAAGCATCGGAAGCACCGGCAAAAATAACGGAATATTCCATATCTATGCCGGCTTCTTTGCCGGCTTCTTTGAGAAGTTCGCAAGCACGAATATCATGACAAACCAAACCGGAAAGGTCTCTTCTGTAGATTGCCATTGTATCATAGTCGCGAAGGGTGTCAACGGCGATGAAAACTGTTTCAACATTAGGGTCAAGCAACTTGTCTTTGTGAGCCTTTGCAAAAGCTTTTGCACCGCGAAGACCTGCTTCTTCTCCGCCTGTAGAAAGACAGGAAACCTGAGTATTTTCGAAAGTAATATTGTTGTCTTTCATGAATTTAAGAATGGCAATGGAGGTAAATACACCGGTTAAATTGTCATTGGCACCATCAACGGGACGTTTGTAATTAATGAAGAAAAAGAGAATAAAATATGCAGGGATGAAGGCGATCATAATACGAGCAAGAATCATATTTGCTCCGCTAATCTCCATAAATGAGAAGCCCTGACCGGTGGCACAAGCTACGATTGTGCTGACAACTGCAAGACCAAGACCGACTGCGGGATAAATAAAGCAGAAATACATCAAGGGAGCTTTTCCGTAATATGTCGGACTCCATTCATAAGACGAGTCAACGTGTCCGCCGAAAATGATATGACGTTTAACCTCTCCCGTTGGTCTTATCGTGGCGAAAGTGTTATAGCTTGTTTTTTTCGGATAAAGCGGATCCAAGAACTCTTTATAGAGCAAAAATTCGCCGACAAGAGCCGCAATGGAGATAATTAAAAGCGGAATTGCGAAATATGCAAGTCCTAAGTTTAGTAGGACGATAGTTGCTAAAAGGCAGACCGCATCAATTCTGAACCATCCGAAAAATGCCCTTGGATGAACGGTAAATTCTTCCATAATTACGTCATCCGTTGCGGTTTTTAGTTCATTGAATACATATTCCTGAGCTTGTTTTTCTGCTTCACTTCCGCAAGGACGGGGACCGGTCTTAGTGATTAGTTTTTTTATTCCTCGAACGCTGTAATTCGCATATTCACGAATTCTTGAGTTCAAATTTGGCAATGCGTCTTGTGCTTTCATTGACAAATTCCTTTCCAATATAAAATTATTGTAAATATTTTATCACATTTTTGCAATAATTGCAAGTATTTTTTGCAAATAACCTAATAATAAACAAGTTCTTGCTATTATGTTCAATTTTCTATATGTCTAAGATAATTCCCCTTGATTTTCTTAACTATCTGATGTATAATAATATGGTTGAACGGAGGTAATATTATGTCAAAAGAATTTATTGTAGAAACATCTGCTCGCCACGTACACGTAACTCAAGAAGACCTTGAAACTTTGTTCGGTGCAGGTTATGAACTTACAAATAAGAAGGATTTATCACAGCCCGGTCAGTTCGCTTGTGAAGAACGCGTTACTGTTGTCGGTTCTAAGCGAGAACTTACAGGCGTGTCGATTTTGGGTCCCGTGCGTGCCGCAACTCAGGTTGAAATTTCCGCTACCGATGCAAGATCAATCGGTGTTCCCGCTTTCGTCCGCGAGTCCGGAGATATTGCAGGCACTCCCGGTTGCAAACTCATCGGTCCCAATGGTGAAGTAGAAATTTCCGAAGGTGTTATCGTTGCCAAAAGGCATATCCACATGACACCCGAAGATGCAGCAAATTTTGGTGTAAAAGATAAGGATATTGTCAGCGTTAAGATTGACAGTTCAGACAGAAGTCTTATTTTCGGTGATACGGTTGTCCGTGTAAGTGAAAAATTCGCTCTTGCAATGCATATTGATACCGACGAATCCAATGCTGTTTTAGCGGCAAGAGATGCAACGGGTATAATCGTCTGATAATTTATAAAAAGAAATCGGCATAGTTAATGCCGATTTTTTATATTTATGCAGGGACTTGTTAAATTTTACTTGAAATACATATAGAGCGTACAACGGATCATTCCGTTATAGAGTTTTCTGCGTTTGTCTGCATTTTTCCCGAAAAGTTGTTCAAAATCCTCATCGGGAGTAATGATTGAATAACTCCAACCCTGTTTTCTTTCAAAAACTTTGCCCATTATTCTGTATATTTCACGAGCAGTTTCAATATCCGCAAGCCGTTCACCGTAAGGCGGATTGACAATCAAAGTTCCCTTTTCGGTAGTAGGAGCAAAATCTTTAATGTCTTTTTTCTCAAAAGTGATTAAATTTTCAACTCCCGCCCGCTTTGCATTCTGACGTGCAATATCCAAGGCTTTTTCGTCAATATCAGAGCCGAATGCATGAAAATCAATATCAGTTTTGACGAGTTCCCTTGCTCTTAATCGTTCATCAAACCAAATTTTTTCGGGAATCTGTTGCCAGTTTTCAGCGGTAAATTGTCTGTGAATGCCGGGAGCAATATTCTTTGCTTTTAATGCACCCTCAACTAAGATTGTACCCGAGCCGCACATGGGATCGTAGAGCGTGTGATAGTGGCGAAGATATGAAAAATCACATAATGCCGCCGCCAAAGTTTCTTTAATCGGAGCTAAATTTGAAACGGGTCGGTAACCGCGTTTGTGCAAGCCCGCCCCTGAAGTGTCAATTGCAAGTGTTACCTGATTTTTCATAATGGAAAATTGAATTTGATATAAAGCACCCGTTTCATCAAACCAAGGTATTTTATATTTGAGTTTAAGTCGTTCAACGACGGCTTTTTTTATGATTGACTGGCAGTCGGAAACGGAGAACAAATCGGAGTTGAGTGAATAGCCTTTTACGGGAAAAGCATCGGTTTTGCCTATCCATATTTCCCAAGGCAGAGCCTTTGTGCTTTCAAAAAGTTGGTCGAAGGTGTGTGCCTTGAATGAGCCGACAATGACCTGAATACGCTCTGCGTAACGGGAATTGATGTTTGCACGAGCGAGCATATTCGCATCACCCGAAAACAAAACTCTGCCGTTTTCGGATATTACATTTTCCGCACCGAGCATCTTAAGTTCGTCGGCTATCGGTTTTTCCAAGCCAAAAAGGCAGGGAACCAGCATTTGAATTTTCATAATATACCTTATTTCTGTTAAAATCCGTCGTAAAATTGAGTGTCGGCGGGCAAAAACGCACGATAAAAATCATCGTTTTCGTTTATGATATTTACACCGGGCAGATGGTGTGCATCGTGATAAGAAATTCCGCCAAGCAATATTTTCGACATTGCGGGAGCATTAAGCTCAATATCAAATTCGCCGTCGGTTTTTGTGATTTTGCCTGTGCCGTTTGAATATTCAACCCTGAATATACCGTTATTTCTTTCTATTTCATCATTGATTTTGATTGTAAAATTACCTGCGGAATCGGGATATTTTTTCATTTTCAAGACGTTTGCAACGTTGTGAATACGAACGGAACCCATGCTCTTAAGTTCTCGTTTTGCCCATTCTTCTCTGTCGCAAAAATAGATAATCGGCGAATCGACGGGAATTTTGATAAACTTGATATTCTTGATATTTGCATCGAAAAAACGCAAAAAACCGAGCAGATGTTCAAGGTCGGTCATCGTGTCAAATATAATTTCATTGACGGTAATCAAACTTTCTTCGCGATTGAAATTATACGCAATATATCCCGAAAATTCGCCGTTTTCATTTTTCACCGCGTATGTAAAATCCTGAGTTTCAAAAGGTTTCAGACTGAAATAATATGCGTTATTACGGGCAAAACAGAGGTTTTGTTTTTCAGCGAGGCGATTATAAAGTTCGATAAGTTCACTTTCATTTTCTTCACGTAAAAGATAGACATAGGGATAATATTTTGCCGTCAAATTGGTTATCAGAGTTCCCAAACTCATTGCGGGTGCAACGGTTTCATAACCGAATTTTCTGTAATATCCGCTTGAAAAGGCGTAAAGAATACTGATGTCGCAGTCGTAATTATCAAAAATATGATTAAACAGTTTTCGTACACTGCCGCTTCTGCGATATTCTGCCTTTGTTGCAACACCGCCGATTCCCAATGTATGAAGTTGACCGTGACCGAAATATACTTGTTTGTCATATATTTCAATTCTGGAAGTGAGAATATCACCCTCAAATGTGGCGATAACATCATATTCCGGCATTTTCAAGTCGGCAGGCTCAATCGTGCCACCAAACGCCTGAACTGCACATTCCGCACTTTGAACTAAATCTTTTTCGGTAATTTTTCTTATCTCCATAACAGCCTCGCAAAACATACTACATTTTATAATGATAACATAGAAACAGATTTTTATCAAGCAAATTTTCAACTTATGAAAAAACGCTTGACAAACAGTTATTTTATGATATAATATTTCTTGCGTTGAGGAATAGTGTAACGGTAGCACGACAGACTCTGACTCTGTTTGTTGGGGTTCGAATCCCTATTCCTCAGCCAAAACAAGCCGACCATTAGGTCGGCAGTTTTTTAATTTTGAATAGGGATTCGAACAAGGACGGTGGCGAGCGAAAGCGAGCCAAGCAAACAGTCCGGTGGACTGTTTGGTAGTCCGTGGGTCGTGCCGCGAGCGGTAGCGAAGCGGGCGAACTCTATTCCTCAGCCAAAACAAGCCGACCTGATGGTCGGCGGTTTTTTTATTGGGTGAAAGGGTTTTTACAGAAATTTACATTTAAAACTATAAAGGCTGTCTGTCGGACAGCCTTTTTACTTATTGTTTATACTGATAAACTCTTACATAGTCGACGATGAAATAAACTTCGCTGCCGTCCTGAGGTAATGAAATTTTACCTGTACCGTGTCGGTCTGCGTTTGCTATGCCGTTTTCGCCGGCAACTTCGCAGGATAAAATCAGATATTGGGGATTATCGGAAACTCCGCCGGTTGACAATCTGCCCGTCTCAACACCGTTAATGTAGAAAATATATTCATCCGGATTCCATTCAAGACCATAGGTGTTATATTCATCGTAAGGATTTTCTGCAAAATAATATCCTATCGAATCACCCTTTGAATCTTCACCGTAACCGTCATAATGAATTCCTGAAACGACGCTGTCTCCGGCTTTCCACCAATGGTCTTTATACCTCATCGATTCGAAAATATCAACTTCGGTACCGTCATCTCCGCTGCCGTCAACGTTAAAAACGCCCTCATTCATCATCCAGAATGCCGACCACATGCCCGTTGACGGGGGCAAAATACAGCGACACTCAAAATATCCGTAGCACTGCTCAAATTTGGTGCGAGTTTCAACAATTCCGGTATAATATCCCGCCGGATTTCCGTTAAGCCCGTCTTTTAAGTATTTGGTTGTAATAATCAAATTACCGTCGCTGACACTGACCATTTCTTTTGCCCAGTATCCGCCTTTACGCTCTGAAATCCACCACGGATCAATCCATTTGGTTTCATCAATTTCGTCTCCGTCAAACTCGTCGCTCCAAGTTAGTTCAAATTTCGTCAGATCGATTTTTTGCCCTGAAGGTTTTTTCGGGAAATCGTTAAATGCCCACGGAAAAATTGATGCGATTGCAAAAATAATTGAACCGATAAATGCTATAATTTTGTTCATAACCATTCTCCTTTATATTTAATTTCTTTTTTTACAGAATAAAAAATGTCTCAGATTTAATATTTGCTGATGTTTTACAGAAAAAGGCTGCCGAAATACGACAGCCTTGGAATTTTAGTTATTCTTTGGTTTTGTTTCTTCGTCTTCCTTAATTCCGCCTTGACGTATTGCCATGACAAGTGCGAAAGCTGCAACGGCAACTAAGACTACAATAACAATAACGATGATGATGGTCTTACCTTTTTTCCCTTGGTTGAGGTCGGGAACGGTAACATCAACGGGAACAGAAACATCATAATCCCATTCGGAAGCAAGTTCGCCTTCAATGGGGACAACAATATCCGCATATTTTGCATCTACGGCAACCGGTTCGATTTCGTTGCCGTCAATACAAACTTCGACGGAGTTTGCTAAAAATTCCAGACGGCAATCACCACCGCCGATAGCCTTAAAATGAAGAATTGCAATATCCATCTCGTCCATTTCTTCCGAAACGCTTCTGGCATGCACGAAGTATACGGGTATACCGGAAATGGGTGTTACACCGTCTTTATCATATCTAATGTCTTCACTCTCATTCGGGTCGTGGGACATAACGATAAGCCCTGATTCATCGGCGACATCTTCCGCAATTTCGTAGTTTACAAAATCGAGACGATAGGGGTTGATTTCAACCCAAAGTTCAGCAGTAGCAAGACCTGCTAAATTTCTGCCTGAAACGACGACATCCACATAATCGCCGACAGCAACATTTTCAGTAGATTGAGTGATATAAAATTCGGGAACATCATCGGCAATAACACCGACAGCACCGAGTGCCGCATACATAAATACAAGTACGACGGTCATTAAAACAGCTGTGATTTTTTTCATAACAATACTCCTGTCAGTTGTTAATAATATTCTTAAGAAAATCAACGGCGATGCGAATATCTCTTTCGGGGTCGTCACCGACTTCTCTTTCAATGGTTAAGAAACCTTTGTATCCGACATCTTCGAGAGCTTTTAGATAGGCGGGGAAATTAACAGAACCTGTGCCCAGAGGAACTTCTTCAAAGGAGGGAGCTGTTACAAGAGCATCTTTCTTGATACCGTAAACAAGTTCGGGTTCTTTATAATAAAGCTGAACACCGTCTTTTGCGTGAGTGTGAACAATATAATCTTTAAGGTTATAGACGGCTTGCACGGGATCATCACCGGTAACCATAACAAGATTTGCGGGGTCTAAATTAACGGAAAGACCTTTGGAACCCAAAGAATCCAAGAATTCTTTGAGGACAGCACTTGTCTCGGGACCGGTTTCAATTGCAAAAAAAGCATCAATTGAGTCTGCATATTCCGCAAGCTGACCGCAGGCATCCTGCATTATTTTGTAGCGAGGATGAGAGGTTTCAGTCGGAACAACACCGATATGAGTTGTAACAATATTTGTTTCCAAATCTTTGGCTAAGTCGAGAATTCTCTTTGACTTTTCAATTCTTTCGGGATTTTCGTCAGCATCACCGAATCCACCGCCCAAGTCGCCGCAGAGTGCGGAAATAACCAAGCCGTTAGACTTGACCATATCCAAAAATTCGCGACGTTTTGTAGGTGATAAATTTTCGGGAGCCATTTCACCCTTTGTTGCATAAACCTGAATACCGTCCGCACCGACTTCGGCAGCCTTTTTTACGGCAGTGGGAATATCTGTTCTGAAACTGTCTATAATAACACCAATCGGGAAATTATACATATTGACCTCCGCATATAAAATTCGGATTATATTATACAGCATATTTCTAAAATAGTCAATGATAAATTTTGAAAACGTTCACATTTGGTGTTGATTTTTAATTGAATGTATGCTATAATTCAAAATGTAATAATATTGCTTACATAAAAAGAGGGTTCTATGATAACCGGTAGACAATTAAGAGATGCTCTTATCTCTGCAGCGAACAATATAACAAATAACAAAGATTCGGTAGATGCGTTGAACATTTTCCCCGTACCCGACGGAGATACCGGAACGAATATGAGCAAAACTATGAATTCGGCAGTCAATGTGCTTAAAGAGTTGTCGGATGATGTTCCTGTTTCCGTTGTTGCCGAAAAGGCGGCATCGGCATTTTTGCGTGGAGCAAGGGGAAATAGCGGTGCGATTACTTCTCTTATTTTCCGAGGTTTTGCCGAAGGTTTGCGTGGTTGTGAATCTGCAAACGGAGTTGTTATTGCAACTGCTCTTAAACTTGCTGCCGAACATGCATACAAGAGTGTCATGGCTCCGACAGAGGGAACGATTTTAACCGTTATTCGTCTTGCCGGCGATGCAGCAAAAGAATCGGCGGGAGTTGATGTTCCCGCAGTAAAAGTTTTTGAAGATGCGACTGAAGGAGCAAGAAAAGCACTTAAACGTACTCCTGAGCTTTTAAGCATATTGAAAAGAGCTAAGGTTGTCGATGCCGGCGGTCAGGGTCTCGTTTACATATTGGAAGCGATGCTCTCGGTATTTCGTGATGACATCATTATTGAAGCAAAGGAACACGATTCGGAGACCGATGTTGTTGTCCGTGATGTTCAGAGCGGGGAAGATATCAGATTTGCCTACTGCACAGAATTGCTTATCGAAAAGAAAAATGCAACAAAGATGGATGTCATCCTCTTAAAATCCCGCCTTTATGATATGGGTGACAGTGTTGTAGTAGTTGACGACGAAGATGTTATTAAGGTTCATATCCACACAAATGAGCCCGGAGAAGTCATTTCTCATGCTATAAAATATGGTAATTTGGAAAATGTAAAAGTTGAAAATATGAGACTTCAACACAAGCATACTTCTTGGGGCAGTAAGGCCGATTCAATCGGACCGGAAGATGTACCCGTTGTTGAAGCTACCAAGAGATTCGGTTTTGTATCAGTAGGTGCCGGTGAGGGTATTGCTGCCGCGATGAAAGAACTTGGCGTTGATATGGTCGTGTCCGGCGGTCAGACAATGAATCCGAGTACGGATGACATTCTCAATGCCGTCAACCAGACTCCCGCCGAGATTGTATACATTCTTCCAAACAATAAGAATATAATTTTAACCGCAATGCAAGCCGCAAGCCTGACAGAAAAGAAGGTTCTTGTTGTGCAGACTCGTTCTATACCCGAAGGTATTGCTGCATTGATTGCATTTGATCCGGATGTCAACGAAACCGACAACTACAAGATGATGAACAACGCAATTAAAGACATCAATACCGTCAATGTTACATTTGCTGCTCGTGATTCGAGTGTCGGCGGAATGGATATTAAAGAAGGCGATATTATGGGACTTGAAAACGGCAAGGTTACCGTTGTCGATTCCGATCCGAACAATGTCGCATATCGTTGTGTAAAACGCATGATAAAACGTAATACATCTTTTATCACAATTTATTACGGTGAAGGAATGACGGAAGAAGCCGCATACAGGCTCTGCGATACCATTTCCGCTAAATACGGTAATGATATTGAAATCGCGGTTGTATACGGTGGGCAGCCGGTATATTATTACATTATTTCATTAGAATGATTGATTTAAATTCAGGGTTGCAGTTCCTAAAAGGCGTTGGCCCAAAAAGAGCCGAGTTGTTCAGTCATCTCGGTATTTTTTCAATTGAAGATTTGATACGGTTTTACCCGAGAAAATATCGGACACTGCATCCGGTTGAGAGTATTTTTGATGCTCCCGAAGATGAAAATATTTGTATCAAAGGCATTGTTTCCTATCCTCCGTCTACGACAAAAATTCCCGGCGGAAAGCTTATTACCAAGACTGCAATTACCGATATGACAAATTCGGTTGACCTTATATTTTTTAACAACAGATATATTGATAAAATGCTCAAAGAGGGCGATGAACTTCTGTTTTTCGGGAAAATTACCCGTGACAAATGGGGATTAAGGCAGATGATATCACCTCAATTTTTCCCGCTTTCAATGGAAAATACTTTAGAGCCGATTTACCCACAGACCGCAGGACTTCAATCAAAAAATATCGCAAAAGTCATTCATAACGCTTTAGGTTTGGTTAAGCCGTATCTGGAAGAAACTTTACCGGATTATTTGCTTGAAAAATATAAATTGCCGTCATTATATTCAACACTTAAAATGATACATTTCCCGAATAACGAGGCGGAAGTTGCAGCGGCAAGAAGACGATTGGTATTTGAAGAACTGTTAATATTGCAGCTTGCGATGTTTTCCCTTCGCAATATTAAGAGTATTAAAACACCCATTAAAGTTGATTATTTTTTCACCGATGAATATTTAAACTTGCTGCCTTTTAAGCTGACCAATGCTCAAAAAAGGTCAATATCCGAATGTCTTTCCGATATGCAAAGCGGTAAAGCAATGAATAGACTTTTGCAGGGCGATGTCGGGTCGGGAAAAACTGCCGTTGCTGCCGCACTTATTTATAACATTGCGAAAAACGGTTATCAGTCGGCACTTATGGCACCCACTGAAGTCCTTTCCCGTCAGCATTTTGCGACATTAAATAATTTGTTTGAGAATACGGATATTCGCGTTGAAATTATTACCGGCTCAACCGGACAGAAAGACAAGAGAATTATCAAAGAAAAACTTAAAAACGGCGAGATTGACCTTATCATCGGTACGCATGCTCTTATTCAAAAGGATGTTGAGTTTAAGAATTTAGGTCTTGTTGTTACGGATGAACAACACCGTTTCGGTGTAAAACAGCGTTCCGATTTGGCTCAAAAGGGAGACAGACCGCATACCTTGGTTATGTCCGCTACTCCCATTCCGCGAACTCTTGCATTGATGATATATGGCGATTTGGATATTTCAATATTGGACGAGTTGCCACCCGGTCGAATACCGATTGATACCGTAAAAGTCGATTCGCGTTATCATAATCGGATATATAATTTTATCAAAAAAGAGGTTGATTCGGGAAGACAAGCATATATCGTCTGTCCGCTTGTCGAGGAGGGGGATTATGATATTACCCCCGCAGTCGGATATAGTCAGATGCTTCAAAAAGGTGCGTTCAAGAATTACAACGTCGGTCTCTTGCACGGCAGAATGAAAAGTGCGGAAAAAGACGAAATAATGCAAAAGTTTTATGACGGCGAGATTCAAATTCTTGTGTCAACAGTAGTTATTGAAGTCGGAATTGATGTGCCCAATGCAACGGTTATGCTTATTGAAAATGCTGAGAGATTCGGAGTTTCGCAACTTCATCAACTTCGCGGTCGAATAGGTCGCGGCGGAGAAAAATCATATTGTATTTTGGTGTCCGATGCTCAAAATAAAGAGGCTTGCGAGCGTCTTGAAACTCTTGTTAAGACATCGGACGGTTTCAAGATTGCCGAATATGACCTTCAGACACGAGGACCCGGCGACTTTTTCGGTCATCGTCAGCACGGACTTCCCGAAATGAAAATTGCCGATCTGATGAGTGATACAAAGATACTTTATGCCGCTCAAAGTATTGCCGAAGAAATTATAAAAAAGGATGCTTTTTTGAAAAATAAAGAGAACGTCTTATTACGAAAATCTGTTGAAAACCTGTTGAAAAAAATGGAGTAGTGCAAGTCAATATTTTTTTGAAAATTGAATTTTTTGTTCAAAACTATGTTCAAAACGTTTAAAACTTTTCCCAAAAATCCGTAATTCATGCTCTTTCTAAAAGTTTTTTTGAACATTGCAAGTTTTTTTCTCAATTTGTTAACAAAAAATATTTATTTGATTTTGCATCAAACGCACATTATATTTGCACAAAGTTTTGAACATTCAAAGGAGAGCTTATGAAAAGAATAGCAAGTTTTGAAGTTGATCATACGGTCTTAAAAAGAGGAATTTATACATCAAGAGTTGATTGCGATATAACCACCTACGATTTGAGAACCCGTCGTCCGAATGTTGAAGAAGTGATGTCCAACGCCGCAATTCATACCGTTGAACATCTGTTTGCCACTTATGTCAGAAACAGCGAATTTTCAAATGAAATCATATATTTCGGTCCTATGGGTTGTCGGACGGGATTTTATTTCCTTGTCAGAAATATATCTCCCGAAAATGTGATAAAATTAACAATTGATACAATGAAATTTATCGCCGATTTTGAGGGTGATATTCCCGGAGTGTCCGCAAAAGAATGCGGAAATTATCGCGAACACGATTTAATCGGAGCAAAGGAAATCGCAGTTGATTATCTTGAATATATCAAGGACTATACAGTTGAGCAATTAAAATACTGAGTATGAACATTATTGATCGTTTACTCAATCCGATTATTAAAACGACACTTCTTGCAAAAGGCAGCAAGAAGATTTTTGAGGATGAAAAAACGGCAATGCAAGAAGTTTTTTCGGGTAAGCACGAACATCATTTGCCCGAAAAACTCATAAATTCTCTGCATATCGACAACTCTTACGGTTGCCCGATTTATACCGTCGGAGCGGACAATAATGCAAAAAAATGTCTGATATACCTTCACGGCGGAGCGTTTTGTCAAGATATTGCTTCAAAGCAATTTCGATATATCGACAATTTGTATAATGAGATAAAAATTCCCATTTATGTTGTTATTTATCCGAAAATCCCTCAAAATAATTTCCGTGATGTTGAGAGAACACTCAATAAGTTTTATAATGATATTGCGGAAAAATACGGTTCGGAGAATGTTTTTATCGCAGGCGATTCCTCCGGCGGTACAATTGCTCTTACTTTTGCCGCTATGCAGGAAAAGAAGCCCGGCGGTTTGATTTTGTATTCTCCGCTTGTTGATATCCGACTTAACAACGCGTTGATAGATGATATTGAACCAGATGACCCGATGCTTTCTGTTGACGGATTAAAATATTTTATCAATATGTGGATAGACGGAGAAAACGATGAAACCCCACGTGTCAATCCCGCTTTTATTGATGTATTAAGTCTGCCCCGCACTTTGATATTCACCGGTACGGATGATATTTTATCACCCGATGCTATAAATCTCGGCATAAAAATAAAACAGGCAGGCGGAAAATGTAACCTGCATGTGTTTGAAAATCTCTATCACGCATTCTTCTTTTTCTCAACTCCTGCAGGCAAGAAAACTATAAATATTACTGCCAACTTTATCAAGTGCAAAAAATAAAGAAAACCTGCCATAAGGTAGGTTTTCTATTGTTCATGGAGCGGAAGACGGGAATCGAACCCGCAATTTCAGCTTGGGAAGCTGACGTATTACCACTATACTACTCCCGCAGAATATTCAACTTGTTCAATTATAATGAGACGGGAATCGCTCAGCCCACTACCGTGGGCTGACACGCCCACGGGCTTAAAAATAGTCCACCGGACTATTTTTATGGCTTCACCACCGCCCTTTTAAGATTTTCGTGTAAACACGAAAACTTAACCCGCAATTTCAGCTTGGGAAGCTGACGTATTACCACTATACTACTCCCACTTATGAGTAGAAAATCAAAAAGAGATTGGTTAATATTGTAATGATTATATCGAAAATTGCTGAGCTTGTCAATAGTTTTATAAAAAGGTGTTGAAATTTTTATGAATTTAATATATAATCATTATGGTGTTGTGTATGAAAAAAAGTATCAGTATCTTTTTAACCATATTGATGGTGTTTGCATTATCGTCATGCGGTAAAAAAGATGAGATGAATATATATTTCCCGATAGAAAATGATGTGCGTTCACTTGATCCGCAGATTGTCAATGATGCTGCGGGTATGATGATAGCATTGAACATCTATGATTGTCTGGTGAAATTTGGCAGTAACGGGGAGATTATTCCTGCAGCCGCAGAAAGTTGGGAGATTACGGACGGCGGTCTTGTTTATACATTTAATATTTCTCCGAATTCCACTTGGTATTACACAAACACAGCTAAAAATGGCTTAGGTGAAAAACTTCCTGAAAATCTTAATAAACAAGTTACTGCCGCAGATTTTGAGTTTGCATTAAAACGTGCTGTTGACCCACTTACAAACAGTCCCGAACGAGAGCTTTTAAGCGGTATTCAAAACGCAAGAGAGATATTGGATGGCGAAAAACCTGTTGATGAATTGGGTGTCAAGGCTTTAAGCGACAAGAAACTGAAAATTACTCTGACAAGTCCCGACGATACGTTTTTAGAGGTTTTAGCACGACCTTTAGCCGCACCGTGCAATGAGATATTTTTCAATGCGACCGGCGGCAGATACGGAATGGAGATGAAATATATATGCTCCAACGGTCCGTTTTTCCTCACACGAAAGAATGCGGGTTCTTATATCCGAATTTCCAAGAGTGATGAATATTTGGGTTCAACACCGCCAAAACTTCAGGCGGTATGGTTTTATATCAATGCCGATAAGAGCCTTATTCCCGATAAAATCAAGAACGGGACATATGAGGCGGGTTTTGTTGATAATTTCGCAGCATCCGGTTTTCCTGATGAATATTCAAAGACCGAGACCGCATCGGCGGTACGTTGCCTGATTTTCAACACAGAGGACAGATATCTTAAAAACACTCACTTACGTAAAGCGATTTCAACATCAATCAGTTTAGATACGATAACTGAACATTTCGGAGCAACCGCAGACTCATTTATTACCGACAATGCACGCAAATTGATGGGTGATTTCAAGCAGACAAGCAGTTACAAATACGACAAAACAGCGGCTTATGATATGCTGAAAAAAGCGTATGAAGACCTTAAAATAACAAATATCGAACTGACTGTTTCCTGTACAGAAGAATTTGAGATACCACTAAAATATATTATGCAGGATTGGCAGGAGGCGTTGGGTACAAGCTGTTCGATTACACTTAAAGTCATGACGGCAAGCGAGTTGCGTTCGGCTGTGCGAGCGGGAGATTATGACATTGCTTTTTATACCATACCTTCTTATGTCGATGAAAATAAGAATTTTGGTGTATATGTAACCGATGCGGAAAATAATTTAACGAAATTTAAGGATGAAAACTACGATAATATCGTAGAATCAATAAAAACTTCAACAGAAAATGCGAAAAGAGAACTTTGCTCTGCCGCGGAGAAATATCTTTATGATCAGGCGGTAATAAGACCGATTTCCCCGATCTATGAGGTGCTTGTAGTCGGAGAAGAAGCCGAAGGCATTTATTTGCAAGGCAGTTCGGCGTTGACGTATTTTCATGAAGCAGTAAGAAAGTAGGAAATTTTATGGCTGTAATCAGACCTTTTAAGGCTTTTCGTCCCTGTGCCGATTTGATTGAAAAAATTCCGGCACTCCCCTATGATGTAATGAGTTCAGAAGAAGCTCGGGAAATGGTAAAGGGTAATGAATATTCATTTTTGCATGTTGATAAAGCAGAAATTGACCTTCCCGTCGGCACGGATTTGTATAGCGATGAGGTGTATTCAAAAGCCGCAGAAAACTTAAATCGCATGATTGAAAACGGTAATTTCGTTCAGGACGAAAAACCCTGTTTGTATATTTATGCTCAGGTTTTTAACGGAAGAAGACAGGTCGGTATAGTCGGCTGTGCGTCTATTGACGACTATCTGAATAATGTTATCAAAAAACACGAGAAAACACGTGCCGACAAGGAAGCTGACAGAATTCGTCATGTTGATGCCTGTGATGCAAATACGGGACCGATTTTCCTCTGTTACAGAAATACCGATAAACTTGATTTGATTATTGATGGTATTATAGCAGATGCCCCCGAATTTGATTTTGTAACCGATGATAAAGTGCGTCATTCAATTTGGAAAATTGCAGATGAGCAAATAATCAATGCCATTGTTGGTGAATTTGATAATATTCCTTTCGTATATATCGCTGACGGACATCATCGTTCCGCAAGTGCCGTCAGAGTCGGTCAGATGCGTCGCGAAGCCAATCCCGATTACACGGGGGAGGAAGAATTTAATTTTTTCCTTGCGGTTTATTTCAGAGTCGATGAATTGATGATTATGGACTATAATCGTCTTATTGCTGATACAAACGGCTTGACAACCGCAGAACTTCTGGAAAAATTATCTGAAAAATTTGATGTAACTGCCATTGACAGAGCCGATAGAAAACCGAAAGTTTCGCATACATTCGGTATGTATATTGACAATCAATGGTATAAACTTGTTGCAAAAGAGGGAACTTTTGACGAGAACGACCCTATCGGTTGTTTGGATGTATCCATTCTTCAAAACAATGTCATATCCCCGATATTTGATATTCACGACCCACGCACAGATAAGCGTATTGACTTTGTCGGAGGTATTCGTGGTCTTGATGAGCTTGAAAAGCGTTGCAGCGAAGATATGAAGCTTGCCTTTGCAATGTATCCGACAACCATGGAGGAACTTATGAATATCGCAGATGCAGATATGATTATGCCCCCGAAATCCACATGGTTTGAGCCGAAATTATTATCGGGTTTGTTTATTCATAAATTATCATAAGAGGAGGAAAAAAATGAAAAAAATTATTGTTGCAGGTGCCGGTCACGGCGGATTGTCCGCAGCAATAAACCTTGCTCGCGGAGGTTTTGATGTTACTGTCTTTGAAAAAAATAAGCGTGCAGGCTTAGGCTGGGATTGGACCGATGCCTTTGTTCCTTCCGCCCTTCCTCGTGCCGGAATTACAGCACTTCCAGATGATGACATTTTGGAATTTCGCAATGCCGGTTTCTTGCCGCCTTCAAAAAAGGTAATGGTCAATACCGATACGGGTTCAAACCCGACAGTTAAAAGCGTGGATCGAAAAATTCTGCTTGCCCATTTGATTAAAGAAGCAAAAAGTGCGGGTGTTAAATTTGAGTTTAGCACAGAGGTTAATTACGCTCTCGTAAAAGGCAACCGCATTGTCGGTCTGAACACCGCAAAAGGTGACGTTTATGCCGATTTGGTAATAGATTCCGCAGGTATCGATTCTCCCGTCCGCAGAAACTTACCTGAAAAATTCAATATCCAAAATGAGATTGGTGACGGCGAACGTTTCTTTTGTTATCGTGCGTTTTATGATGTGACAAGCGATGAAAAGAGCGATCCTCAATATCAGATAATTTTCTTCCATAACAACCGATGCGGTATGGACTGGTGCATCACCGAAGGAAATCATATAGACATTCTTATTGGTTCGTTCTCCGAACTTTCTGAAGATGATATTGAGGAAGCAGTTGAAGATTATTTGGCGGATTTTCCGCAGATGACCGATAAAATCGTTCGCGGCGGTCAGTGTGCAAAAATTCCTTTACGCAGACCATTGTCAAAATTTATCACTAACGGTTATGCCGCAATAGGCGATGCGGTCTGTATGACAGAACCGCTTTCCGGATCGGGTATCGTGCTTTCAATTCTTGCGGGAAAGATTTTAGCCGATGTATGTGTTGCATCTGTTGAAAAGAAATTTGACGAAAGCGAGCTGTGGAAGTACCAGTATCGCTATATGCAGGAACATGGGTTCTCTCATTTTAATCCGGGAGTTATCAAAGACTATCTTTCAAGCCTTAACGCTGAAGATATAAACTTCTTTGTCGAAGAAAAAATATTGGGTGCTCCCGAACTGGGCAATGTGGGCGAGAATACAATGGAGGATATGATACAAAAACTCGTGTTGTTGAAACGTCCCGACTTGTTGCCGGGAATTATTAAAGCGGCGACGAAATTGATGATTATTCCAAGGGTTATAAAGTCCATGCCTTCATCATACGATGTTCAAAAAATCCGAGAATATATGGCTATGGATAAGAACTTGGATTGGTAGATGTGTTTTTCTAAAATAATTGATTTTAAAGTGTATGATTATATAAAGTCATACACTTTTTGTAAATTTGCATATTGCAAAGTTGTTATTTTTGTGTTAGAATTATTGTAAACTTATGTTCGGAGGGACGATATGGCAAAAAAGACAGTATTCTTAACCGGTGCATCCGGCAATATGGGCATGGAAGGTTTCAAGCAACTTTATGCCAAGAAGGATAAATTCAACATCGTTATTCTTCTTCGTGACAGCAAAGTCAACAGAGAGAAGTTTGCAGACTATGCCGATGACTCTGCGGTTAAAATCGTTTGGGGCGACCTAACAAATTACGAGGACGTACTCGAATGTGTAACCGGTTCGGACTATGTACTTCATGTTGGTGGTATGGTATCTCCCGGAGCCGACTATTTTCCGATAAAAACCATTGAAGTAAATACAAAGGCTGCTCGTTATATTGTTGATGCAGTCAAGGCTCAGTCCGATCCCGACGCAATTAAGGTTGTTTATATCGGTACTGTTGCCCAGACCGGCGAGCGTGATGATCCCATTCATTGGGGACGCACAGGAGATCCTATGAAAATCTCCGTATATGACCACTATGCTGTTTCCAAAGTTCTTGCAGAAGCAATTTTTGCGGAATCAGGTTTAAAATATTGGGTATCCATGCGTCAGACCGGTATTCTTTATGCAAATATATTAAAGAATATGGAACCTATCATGTATCACGTTCCGCTTAACGGCGTTCTTGAATGGGCAACTGTTGAAGACAGTGGCAGGCTTTTGGTAAATGTTTGCGGCGATGATGTTCCCGAAGAATTCTGGAGAAGATTTTATAATATTGGTTCCGGAGCGGAATATCGTATTACCAACTATGAGTTTGAAGAACTGCTTTTGGGTACTCTCGGTTTGGGAGATCCCAAGCGTCTTTTCGATCCCGATTGGTTTACAACAAGAAACTTCCACGGTCAGTGGTATTTCGATTCAGATGTTCTTGAAGACTACCTTCATTTCAGAGCCAATATTCCAGTTAAGGAATATTTCAAGCAGATGATGAAACAGGTTGAACCCTATTTTAAACTCGCTTTTCTTGCAAAACCTTTCGCTTTTGCGGTTAAACCTTTCATGAAGAAGATTGCAAAAACTCCCGTTTACGGTACTCTCTGGTGGAGAGAAAATAAGGTTGAAGAACGCATCAAGGCATACTACGGTACAATGAATGACTGGAATTCAATCGGTCAGGATTGGAATATGGTTAATATTTATCGTCCCGAAGATGATCCGACCAAGTGCATAAAACTTGACCATGGTTACGATGAAACAAAGGATTTCAACACACTTACCATTGAAGATTTGCAGAAGGCTGCCAAGTTTAGAGGCGGTGAATGTCTTGCAACCGAGATAGTTGATATGTATACTCCCATTCTTTGGAAGTGTGCTCACGGTCACGAGTTTATGATGAGTCCGAACCTTGTTCTTCGCGGCGGACATTGGTGTCCCGAAGAATTGCCCTCAAGCGTTGAGAGAGCAAAGGAAAAGAAGTTCAGATGGGCATATAACAAAGAAGCAAGAGTTAATCCCTTCTTCGCTCAGGTTATGGATCCGCTTCATGATAAGGATGAAGATTACGTATTCACAGAAGAAATCTACAAAGACTTCAAAGAATTCGCTGATGCTGAATAAAAAATATGGTGCCGAAAGGTGCCATATTTTTTCATTTAAGTTTGTTCATTGAATTAAAAATAGGTGCCTTGTGGCACCCATTATTTACTTTTTGCTGTTTGGGGCGAATGCGGATTTGGCATTCCAGATATCTCTTGCGTACTCGTTGATTGAACGGTCTGCTGCGAAGAAGCCCGCCTCTGCGATATTGATAAGGCTCTTTTGATTCCAGGAACGCTTATCTTTTGAATAGAGTTCTTCAGCATTTTTCTGAGCATTTCTGTAACTGCTGAAATCTGCCAATACCATATAGGGATCGTGATAGGCGATTGTACCGGTAATTTCACCGAACATTTTACCGTCAACGCCATGCTTATCAACATGGTCAATAACTGCTTTAAGTTCGGGATTGTTGATGATATAATTCTTGGGAGTATAGCCGGAAGCTTTCAGATTGTTGACATCTTCCGTTCTCATACCGAACAGGAACATATTTTCATCGCCGACAAGGTTGTTTATCTCAACATTTGCACCGTCGAGAGTACCCATAGTCAAAGCACCGTTAATCATCAATTTCATATTACCCGTACCGGATGCTTCTGTGCCTGCAAGAGAAATCTGTTCGGAGATTTCGGCTGCGGGCATTAAAAGCTCTGCTGCGGTAACATTATAATCCTCATAGTAGAAAACTTTGAGATACTTATTGGCAACGGGGTCATTGTTAATCATATTGCTCATGGCAACAATGAAGCTGATGATTTTCTTTGCGACATAATATCCCGGAGCTGCTTTTGCACCGAAAATATAGGTGTGCGGAGTATAATCGCCATGGGGATTATTTTTAATTTCAAGATATTTTGCAAATATCTGAAGTGCGTTTAAGTGCTGACGTTTGTATTCGTGAAGACGCTTGACCTGTATGTCAAATATTGAATCCGGATTAAGTTCAACGCCGGTCTGGGCTTTAACATGCTTTGCAAGACGCTGTTTGTTATGAAGTTTGATTTCTTCAAGCTTTAATAATACTTCGTTATCATCGGCATATTTTCTGAGATCCTGGAGATTTTCGGCATCTTTAATGAAACCGTCGCCGATCAATTCACAAAGGAAAGAAGTAAGTTCGGGGTTTGCCTGACAGAGCCATCTTCTGTGAGCGATACCGTTAGTAACATTGGTAAACTTATCGGGATTAAGTCTGTATGCATCATTGAATACGGTATCTTTAAGAATCTGGCTGTGTAGTGCAGAAACACCGTTTACTTTATGGCAAGCTGCAACACAGAGATTTGCCATACGAATTGTACCGCCGGAAATAATTGCGGTTCTCTCAACCAATTTCGCATCGTTGGTTGTATTCCAGACGTAAGAACGATAGAGATTGTCAATTTCGCGAATAATCTGATAAATTCTCGGAAGACGGGTGCGGATAAGTTCTTCTCTCCAACATTCGAGAGCCTCTTTCATAACGGTGTGGTTTGTATATGTAACGGTACGAGTAACAATATCCCAAGCTTCTTTCATACCGTAACCGCATTCGTCAAGAAGAATACGCATAAGTTCGGGAATAGCGAGAGTCGGATGAGTGTCGTTAATTTGGATTGCCATCTTTTCAGGAAGGTTTTCAACCGTACCGTAAATATTAAGGTGATGACGGACTATATCCTGAATGGAAGCGGATACAAGGAAATACTGCTGCTTCAAGCGAAGTGATTTGCCTTCTTCGTGGTCGTCTGCGGGATATAATACTTTAGAAATAACTTCTGCCATAGCATTCTGTTCAACGGCACGAAGATAGTCGCCCTTGTTGAATGCGTCCATATCAAGACCGGGTGCTTTCGCTGACCATAAGCGGAGCATGGATACACCCTTGCCGTCTTTACCTGCAACCAAAAGGTCATAGGGAACAGCCTTTACTGGATTATAGTCGGCAAGTTCAACATGATGGAATGAACGATCCCACCATTCGTTGACATAACCGTCGAAACGAACTTCAACTGCACTTTCTGCACGTTCCACGAGCCATACTTTACCGCCGGGAAGCCAGAAATCAGGAAGTTCGGTCTGCCAGCCGTCAATGATTTTTTGTTTGAATATACCGTATTCATAGAGGATGGAATATCCTCTTGCGGGATAACCTTGAGTTGCAAGTGCATCAAGATAGCAAGCAGCAAGACGACCTAAACCGCCGTTACCTAAACCTGCATCGGGTTCGCATTCATAAAGCTGTTCAATATCAATGCCGTAATCTTTAAGAGCACTGATGAAAGTCTGTTCCAGATTCAAATTGAACAAACTGTTTTTAAGGGATCTGCCCATAAGAAATTCCATTGATAAGTAATAGATTCTTTTTGCCCCTGCTTTTTCGGCTGCTGCTGAAAAGTCAGCACGACCTTCAACGAGCATATCGCGGACAATCATAGCAACCGCATTATAAAATTGCTCTGCATTTGCGGCAGAAGGGCTTACCCCACAAAAATGGGAGAGCTTTGCTTCAATAAGCTCTTTTGCTTTTTTCTTAGTTAAAGTGTAATTCATTTTGTTCTCCGTTAGTAGTTTTTTAGGGATATTTGACAACGACAGCCTCATTATAGCACGAAGTTTTGTAAATTTCAAGCATTATTTTAGAATTTTTATATATTCATTTATTATTCATAGAAATATAATAAAAATGTCCTTGCATAATTTGGAAATTGGTGATATAATACAAAAGTAAATATATCATCAAGGAGGCAAGCTATGGACGGCATATTTGATTCACTTCCCATAAACGACTTAATCACCACTCTCATGTGGCTTATGAAGATTTTTGAAGAGTATCTCTTGAAGATTCTTAATGCTATTACCGGCAATAATTTCAGCTGGGAAGAATGGTCAAACATATTTGGTTAATTTCTAAAAAAACCGAGATAAAGTTCTCGGTTTTTATTTTTTATACAATAATCAGAAAGTTTTTTGTACCACTGACAGCTTATTTTTATGCTTTGAGTTTGCCGGAATATTCAAGTAATTTAATGAAAAGTCCGCCCTGAACGGAACGATTTCTGAAATGATGTTGTTTTGCCGAGTTGGTAAAATACCAGTCGGTCATCGGAACACGCTCCTGCATGATATTAAAACTGTCCCACATCGGTGCGATAAATTTTTCAAAATCAGTACGATTGTCGGCTAAAGTTGCTGTCCATACGAGCCAGTCGGATTTTGTGTAGAGCGAACGATTGTCAAGCGGCATACCATAGGCATTGATATGTCTGCTGTATGAAGCAAATTCGGAGAATATTACGGACTTATCCATCAGGTTTGTCCCCCAGATTTTATCCCATACGATATTATATTTCATACTCCAGGTGCCTGCCTTATCAAAAGCAAGGCGATATGAGCCGTCGCCGTTTGAGGCACGAACTGCCCAGTCCTTAGCCATATTGCGAGCAAGAGCAAGTTTCTCCTGCTTCTTTTTTTCGTCGCCTAATTTACCGTAAATTAAGCCTAAACCTGCAATACCTGAAATTGCTTTAAGTGAAAGGTTGCAGTTATGAGCAAGATGACCGGCAAAGTCATCGGTACAAAGTTGATTTGCGGGATCTGAGCCGTTTTCTTCGAGATATTTAACCCAAGTTTCAAGAATATCCAAATTGGCTTTGATAAATTCAATATTTCCGCCTGCCAACACGACATTTGCCGCCATAATGAGCATATTTCCGCATTCTTCAACCGGCATCTGTTTATCTAATTCGTTGTTGCCGTACACCTGACCGGTAACTATGGGATAACAGCCTGCATCATGGGGAGCAAAGTCAAATTTCCATTCTTGGCTTCTTGCGTATTTGAAAATGGGACGCATCATACCGCAGACAAGTTCGGGATTATAGAGAAGGTAAAGCGGAATTGACGGGTAACTTACATCAACGGTTGCTGCACAGCCGTTTGAAAAACATTCTTTTGATATGAATATAATTTCTCCGTCATCATCAACCGCAATCTTGTGAGCAGCAATGGTCTGACGATATGCAAGTTCAAGAAGTTCCGCATATTTTTCACCGCCGGCACGAACCGAGTTAATGAACATTTTGTCCGCAAACTTCCGGCAACGAGCCAAAACGCAGTCATAATCTTCAAATGCTTCCTCAATGGCAGTAACAATTGACTTGCCGTCTTTATTCCAATATGAAGAACAGTTTGAGTCGAAATAGTGAATTGATTTTATATCATCATAGGCAAAAGTCACGAGCAAATCGTTTTTATCGGCGGTATCAATTTCAGCCTTGATACCGATGAATGTCATGTTTTCATCTTCACCGTGCGGCATATTTTCGATAAAATCAACTTTTTTCTTTTCGACATAACAGTCGCCAAGGTTTTCTTTGACGGATAGATAAAAATATCCCCAGTCGATACGGATATCGTCGCCCTTTTTGCCGAGAACATCCTGAGTTGTCCCGCCCATACGAACAGACTGAATGGCATTTTTAGCAAGATATTCGGTAATAACAGGTTCCTGCCCTCTGTAATTTAAGCATAATTCTTCGGATACGGAAATATCAATCTTTATATTATGCACATTTCCGTCAAGAGATTCGGTTTTGATTTTAAGATAGCTAACAGGACGAGAGCAAATATCCAAATCGTCAAGCAAAAGCGGAGTGGTGAATATTGCCGTAAGACGAACATTCGCATCTTCGAAAACATAGGTACTTGAAAAAGCATTCATATCACGAGCAATCTGTGTCATTGCGAGCGTTTCATCATTCGGAAGCTTTCCTAAAAAACGGTAATCTTTCCCGTCAATATTTGCAATTCCCAAAATGGTATTGGGTTTTCCCGTCCAATGCATTGTTATTTCATCATTAAGTTTATCAGATGGACTCCATACCGAAAAATAGGGGTCAACCGTAATAAGCGGCACTGCCGGCGGACGTAAAATCATATTCCTTCCTCCAAGAGTTTTTCTTTATTATACTTCAAATTATCTTTTTTAGCAATATAAAATTGAAAAATGAACAAAATGTCGAATTGTGAATAATTTTGTAACAACGTATTGCAAAACTGTGTTTTTTGTGATATAATATCAGCAATAATTTATTTGGAGGCGTATTATGGACTTATCAAAAATATTTGAAAAGCGTCATGAGGCTGCAAAGTATTCTGTCAAAGAAATCGAGCATATCATCAAAACTTTCGGCAAACGTGATCCGGGCAGTGAAGGCGAACGTAAAGCCTGTGAATACATGGCAAAAGTTCTTCGTGATGACTGCGGTTGCGACAGGGTTACAATTGAAAGCTTCAAACTTCACCCGAAATCATTTTACGGTTGGTTGTATTTCACAATAACCCTTGCTTTGCTTGCAATTCTCGCTATGATTTGGGCTCCTATTTTTTCGATTATTTTCGTTATCGCAGGTCTTGTTATCGGATTTTTGCAATTCGGTTTGTACAAAAAATTTATTGACGGATTTTTCCCCGAAAAGACAGGTACAAATGTTACCGCGATAAAACACCCGACAGGTGAGGTTAAACGCAGAATTTTGTTTTGCGGACACCCCGATGCAACTTGGGAATGGCCGGTTAACTACCATTTCGGCGGTATCGCTTTTGACATTCATATACTTTCCGCTCTCCTTGGTGCGATTTATTATATGATTCTTGCTATCATTTCCGTAGCTCAGGGTCGAGTGTTCGGCACATTGGATTTTTCCACTCCCATCGGCAAGGCTTATTTAGTCGGTCTTATCTTCGTGCCGCTTCTTATCGGTCTTTATAAGATGGTTGACTTTAATCTTGTTGTTGACGGTGCAAATGATAATTTAAGCGGTTGCTATATCGGAATTGTTCTTCTTAAAATGCTTCAGGATGAAGGTATTGAATTTGAAAATACAGAAATCGGTGTTCTTCTTACCGGTTGTGAAGAAGCAGGTCTTCGCGGTGCAAAGGCATGGGCAGAGGCTCACAAAGAGGAATTTAGTGATGTGGAAACCATAATCTATGCTTTTGATACTATTCGCGAATCAAAATATTTAATGGCAAATTACAGAAACTTGAATGCTACGGTAAAATCTGATGCCGAAGTTGCTGATCTGTTTATGGAAGGTGCCAAGGCTGCCGGTGTTCCTTGCAGCAAGGGTATGGTTCCACCCTTTGGCGGAGCAACCGATGACGCAGCGTTCACTCAGGCAGGTTTCAGAGCAGCAGGTATTACCGGTCTTAATCATAAAATTGAGCGTTACTACCACACTCGCCTTGACTCTTATGACAATATGCACGAGGGAGCCATTGCGGATTGCTTGGCTGCCACAATAAAAACGCTTGAACTTTACGACAACAAGAACAATGAATAAAAAATTCGGTGCCGCAAGGCATCGTTTTTTTGCAATTAAAGAAGCACTCTGCGGTGAAACAGAGTGCTGAAATTTTTTCATCAGTGATATTTGGGAAGGAAGTCGCCGTGAGCTTCGATAAGGTCATCAACCATTTTCTTGATGGTGTCAATATCAAGTTCGGAGCCTGTATGCGGGTCAAGCATAGCTGCCTGATAGATATGTTCTTTCTTACGTGTAACAGCAGCCTCAATGGTGATAAGTTGCGGATTGATGTTGGTCATGTTCATTGCGGCAAGTTGTACGGGAAGTGGACCGACATGACAGGGTTGAACGCCGTAGCCGTTGACTAAGCAGGGAACTTCAACGCAGGCATCTGCGGGAAGGTTTGTGATAAGGTTGCCGGTGTTAAGTACGTTTCCGCCTATTTGATAGTGCTTGGATTCAACAACGGCTTCCATGATATGAGAGGCATATTCACCGGAACGATTGTGTTCTTTAACTCCGGATGTAAGCAGTTCCTTGTATTCCTTTTTCCAGCCTTCAATCTGATTTACGCAACGGCGGGGATATTCATCAAGCGGAATGTTGAAACGTTCAATAAGTTCCGGATACTTGGACTTGATGTAGAACATATTGTATTCTGCATTATGTTCGCTTGACTCTGTGCAGTAATAACCGAAGTTCTTGATATAATCAAGACGCACTTTATCGTGGAAGTTGGGGTCAGCTAATTTTTCATCAACCTTGGTTTTGATAAGGGGATAGAGATCGTTGCCGTTCTTGTCCTGAATTTTAAGGAGCCAACCCATGTGGTTGATACCTGCGATAAGTTCTTTTCTGCCTTTGGCATATTCATCAAGACCGAGCTCATGGAGAAGACCCCAAGAACAACCTTGAACGGAGTGGCAAAGACCGACTGTTTTGACACCGGTATATCTCTGCATATAACCGGAAAGCATAGCCATAGGATTGGTGTAGTTTAAGAAAAGAGCATCGGGGCAAACTTCTTCCATGTCACGTGCAAAATCTTCAAGTACGGGGATTGTACGAAGAGCACGCATAATACCGCCGATTCCCAATGTGTCGGCAATTGTTTGACGAAGACCGTATTTTTTCGGAACTTCAAAGTCGATAATGGTGCAGGGGTCATAAAGACCGACCTGAATTGCGTTGATTACGAAGGTGGCACCACGAAGAGCGTCTTTGCGATTTTCAACGCCGAGATAGCATTCGATTTTGCCGTAGCCGCCCTTTGCTTCACGCATGGCTTCGAGGATTGCACGACTTTCTTCAAGACGTTCGCCGTCAATGTCGTAAAGAGCGAAAACGCTGTCACGAAGGGACTCTGCACACATGCAGTCGCCAATGACATTGCGTGCGAAAACGGTACTTCCGGCACCCATGAATGTAATTTTCATAAATTCTCTCCTTGAATTTCATGATTTATTTTTTGAGCTTATTTGACATAAGCGAGTAGACTGTGAAAATTAGTTCCAAAAACAGAAGGAAGAAAAGTATCAGGAATAATATCATTGATGAAAAGAGCTGGAGTTGACAAGCATATCTGAAACTTAATCCTGTTTTCATTAAGAATGCAAATTGTTTATCTTCGCTGGACAGTATGAAAAATGACGGAATATATGAAAACATTATTGAAAAAACAAAAAGATATAACCAATTTAAAATATCTTTCCTGTTCTCTCGTTCTTCAACCAAGAACATGATAAACGGTATAATTAAAAATGAAACTGCGTAGAACGTTGAAGCGGAGTGAATATTGAGCATTGCACAGGTAAGAGCTAAGGCTCGTTGCCATTTCTTTTTTAATACAAAACTTGCAACGATTGCGATTATTTCAAATATAACGAATACTACTGTTCGGCTTGAGTCTGTGCCAATATCATAATGACGCATAAAGTTTTCAATGCTGACTGAACCGATGATGAAAGATGCTTTCTTGTCGTCGAAGAGAGAGAGGTTGGAGATAAGAGTTTTAATTGATTCAAAACCGTCATAGAAGAAGAAGGGAAGAAATGCAAAAATAATACCGTAAAGAATCAGTCTTGCCGCTTCTTTGAACTTTTTTTCACGAAGTAAAAGGATACCGAATATGGCGGGATAAAGTTTAATTCCTGCCGCAATTGCAAGAGAAATAAATGAGATTTCTCGCAAAATTTTGTTTTCGCTGTCGTAGAATAACACGAAAAAAGCAGTTCCCAAAACGGATAATATTAGAATATTTCCACGCTCAAAACAGTAAATAACGGGGTATGCCATACTTAGTACAGCAGCTAAAATTGTTCCGGATTTTTTATAAGCGGAAGAGTCTAAGTATTTTCTGAGAGTGATGAACAAAATTAGTATGCAAATAAGTGAAATTATGAGATATAGCATCAAGCCGGTTTGATTATCTCTGATTAAAAGGCGATTATCAAAATCGACGGCAACCAAATCTTCAGGAAAGAAACGAGCGAAGAAATAGAATATCATGTTTGCAAGCGGAGGATAGATGATTCTCTTGTCGTATACATCTTTCCCGCCGGCATCTCGAATGGAGTTAAAAAAGTCCATAAAATGGTCTTTTACAGATATTGTTGGTAAGAAAAATAGGTTTGAAAAGGCTTCTCCTCTTGTTTTTGTGATGAAAATCAAAGTGAAAAACAGGTTGATAAAGAAAAATGTCAAAAAGAAAATTACAAAAATATTATCACTTAATATTTTTGTGCTGTTTTTCAGTAATTTGCTTTTTGGTTGTTTCATCTTTATTCTTTCGGAGTGCATTTTTCATATTATACAACATTCTTTCTGTTTTGTAAAGATAAAAAGAAAATAATATTTTAATAAATTTGTCTGTTAAACGACAAAAACACCTTGACTTGTCTATTATTTTTGATATAATTAAAATATAAGAAAAGGAGGATAATATGGCAGACAGAAGAATTGAAAGAACGCGAGAGATGGTGTTTACGGCATTGACCGGACTTCTTTCGGAAAAATCCATTATGAAAATCACTGTAACTGAGCTGTGTGACATAGCGAACATTAATAAAAGCACATTCTACCTTCATTTTCGCAGTATAGACGATTGCCACGAGCAGTGGAAAGAACTTGTCTTTTCGATAATAAAAGAGCGTGCAAATGGGCTCACTTACTACAATCTTTACAAAAAGAAAGATGTGCTTGTCAGAATCCTGACTGACTTTTTTGCTAACAATTATGATTTATTGGTCAAAGCAAAAGAAAGTGATTTTGGCGGAGAAATACAATTCTTATTTATCGACAGCTTATCAAAATGTATCAGTGATAACAGCGGTTTTGATTCCGAGATCAATGCAAAAGAGATATTTATACTCAATTATATAATCAGCGGTGCGGTATATGCTTGTTTTAATCGTATTCCTGTATTTGACAAAGAAAAAGCAACAGCCTTGCTTTCAAACCTCTTTGATTATTTGAACTTTTTGAAACGCGAACATGAGGGGAAGTATGATGGAAATAATTAATCGGGATATCAGTAAATACTCCGTCAAAGGATATGAAAAAGCGGCAGAAATTTTCTTGCGTACAATCAACAATAAAATTGATATTGCCGCAAAATATGACGGCTGTGAATATGCTCATTTTGAAAAGGGTGAGAGTGATTTTTCAATCAACCTTGTTCTTGATGATGATATCGAAAATAAAGATAATTACATCATAACAGAAAGTGAAAGTGAGATAAAAATTTCCGGAAATGGTATTCGTTCTTTGATTTTCGGTTTTTCATATCTTCTTCGTAAGACTGTTTACAAAAACGGTAAAGTTTTCCTTGTTGAAGATATTTCCGGAGACTATAAACCGGTGAAACCTCTCCGCGGGCATCAGGTCGGTTATCGTGATTTGCCCAATACTTATGACGCTTGGGATGTTGAGGATTATCGTCAATATTATGAAGATATGATGGCATTCGGCATAAATACCGTTGAGCATATTCCCGAATGGAGCAGACGAAATTGTCTGATGAAATACAGTAGTGAGGAAATGGCGGTTTTGGCAAGTGATTTGGCGGATGAATACGATTTGGACGTATCTGTCTGGTATCCGAATTCAGAGAAAACCGATGAAGAGGCATACGAAAACCGACTGCGTGTATTTGAAAAGATGAATCGTCTTGACTATATTTTCCCGCCCGGAGGCGACCCCGGCGATTTGCAGGCGGAGGATTATATCAAACGTTGTAAACTTGTAAAATCTGCTGATAAAAAGCATAATGCAAAACTTACTGTATCGGCACAAGCTCCGCATAAATATCCCGACTGGAATGTCCGCTTTATAAACGAAATGCAAAAATTACCCGATGAAATCGATACGGTCATTATGGGACCAAACCACGCTTATCCCGTACATGAACTGAGAAAATATACTCCGTCAAAATATCCGCTGCGTATGTACACCGATATAACGCACAATGTAAGGTGTGAATATCCCGTACATTTTAATCACGATGATTGGCATTTTGCTTTTGCGTCAACTTTGGGACGTGAGTCGGTAAATCCCCGTCCACGCGAATATCAACTTATTCACCGACTTTCCGCACAGTACGGAATCGGAACAATTACGTATAGCGAAGGTGTTCACGATGACATAAACAAGATGCTCTGGGCTGATATGGATTTCTTCGGCTCGGATATTGACATTAAAGAATCGCTTAAAGATTATTCCAGATATTTCTTTCCGGGACTTGATGCCGAAAAGGTGGCGAAAATCATTTTGGGTATTGAGCTTAACTGGGTAGGCGATCCGAAAGATAATCCGAATATCGTAAACACACTGACATCTTTATATGCTCTTGATTATGACGAAACGAATTGGCGGTTCAATTCCTTGATGTTCAGAGCCGTTGCCGATGCGATTGTTCATAAGAGACGAGTGTTTGAACTTAAACTTATCAAATATGCCGAAAAGCAGATAAGATTTGGAAATATCGAAAAAGCAAAGGCGATATTGGAAACTGATTTTGATGATGAATATAAAAAACTTCGTGCAAAACTTGACCATTACGCAGAGTTGCTGTTTAATCAGATTGGTATTCAGTTGTCGGTAGAAAAATATCACGCTCTCGGCAAGGAAAGAGGTGCTGTGCTTGACACAATCGATCAGCCCATAACCGACAGATTATGGTTGCTTGATCAGATAAAAAAAGGCAAGGCAGTTGAGGCAGTTAATCGCAATATCGTTGCGGATGATGAGGTTTATTTTTCCGTCGCTTTGCACGGTATGGAGGCAACAGGATATAATGAGCAGGAGGGTGAACCATATCTTAATTTCTTCGGCGATGATGATAAGAAAAATGACGGAACTGTGCCGATGTGCTTATTGCGTCTGTTTGATAATCCCACATTCAAGGCAAAATTCGGAGGTTTCATTCCCGGGAAAGACTATGATTTGATTTTAACTTTAGCTGATAAGCCCGACAAGAAAATGGACTTTAAGATTTTCGCGAACGATATGCTCATTTATTACGGCGAAGATTACGGAGAAAATCAGGTTGTTGATGAAGATTTGCCTGAAAGATTGGTAAAATATTCATACCGTATTCCTGCTGATGCGATAATAAACGGTACACTTGAGCTTTATATTTCTGAACCTCAGACCTGTGTAATGCTTACGGAATTGAGAATTGTGCGCAGTGATGAAACCCAATAGTTGGAGGAGTTATTATGCTGAAATTTGCCGATGGCAGGGAAATTACCGCCGGGAATTTTGAAGAATGGCGTCAGGAAACAAAAGCGATATTTGAAGAATATGCTTATGGAAAAATACCCGACACACCGAAGAAAACAGAGTATGAAATTTTATATGAAAAGAGAGTGTTTTGCGTTGATGCAAAATATCGCAAGGTGAAAATCATATGCACTTTGGATGATGCGGGAGAATATGTGTTTTCATTTGATGCGGACTATTATTATCCGACCGATAAAGAGAATTTTCCGGTCATTGTATATGCCCGATTTGATGAAGTTCCGCATCACGATTATTGTCCCGTTGAGGAGATCGTTGACAACGGTGTCGGAGTGATTTCTTTTTGCTATAATCACATCACGACAGATAATCCCGAAACAGATAAACTTGCTGATATTATCGCAAAAATGAATGCTCTGGAGATATGCGAAAATGAAAATACCGATGTAGGAAAATTTTCCAGAGCATCTGAAATTATTGATTCATTGCCCGGCAAAATCAGTTTTTGGGCATGGGGAATGCACCGACTTGTTGACTACCTTTATGCACAGGATAATATTGATAAAAACAGAATAGCCGTTCTCGGTCATTCAAGGCTAGGCAAGACGTCCCTTTGGGCAGGAGCAAATGATGAGCGTGTGAAGTTTGTTTTCTCAAATTGTGCCGGCTGTATGGGGGATGCACTCATTCGCACAAAACAGGAAAATTCTGAAACAAATGAGAGGATTTGCGAAACATTTTATTATTGGTTTAGCAAAAAATTTGTCGATACGGTAAAACTCGGCAAGACTCTGCCTTTTGATATGGATATGCTTCTCGCTTTGTCTGCACCGAGAACTTTGGCGACCGTGGCTGCCGATGAGGATCTTTGGGCAGATCCCTATTCTCAGGGCTTGGCAATAAAATCCGCAAAATTTGCTTGGGAAATTTTCGGTCAGAACAACATTTATCACAATTTACGACACGGAATACATTATCATAGCCGACACGATTGGCAGTTTTTCATAGATATTTTGAAGAATTAATACGGCATTTTTTTGAATGCTTGGTGTATTTAGCCAAAATTATGGCAGAAATCAATTTGAAAATAATGCTTGACAAAGAAGCGAAAATATGATATACTCACTTTTGCTTGTTTATTAAGCACACGGCGGCATAGCTCAGCTGGCTAGAGCACTCGGTTCATACCCGGGGTGTCACAGGTTCAAATCCGGTTGCCGCTACCATATTCGGCAACAAGGCTTGCCGAATAGTCGGCCCGGTGGTCAAGCGGTCAAGACACCGCCCTTTCACGGCGGTAACACGAGTTCGATTCTCGTCCGGGTCACCAGATAAACCAATCCGAAAGGGTTGGTTTTTTCTTTTTTAGGCGATGCTTAAATTTTTATTTATACTTGACTAAATAACATTATTTTGATATAATATAACGATAGGAGAGTGTATAATGGGAAAACATGTAAATATCGCACTTTTCGTGCCGCACGCAGGTTGTACGCACAACTGCATATTTTGCAATCAGAAGACAATCAGCGGTAAGAGCGAAATACTAAGCGTTAATGATGTTGAAAATGCTTGTAAAACCGCACTTAATTCGGGTGCAAAAGGCGGAGAAATTGCATTTTTCGGCGGAAGCTTTACTGCGATTGATGAAAATTATATGTTAACCTTGCTGGAATCTGCATATAGCTTTATAAAAAACGGCAGTTTTTCGGGCATACGCATCTCAACCCGTCCCGATTGCATTGACAATTATAAACTTGATATTCTCAAAAAGTACGGAGTAACTGCCGTTGAACTCGGCTGTCAGTCGCTTAATGATGAGGTTTTATTTAAAAACGCAAGAGGGCATACTTCTTTAGATGTTGTCAATGCAAGTAAGCTGATTCGTGAATACGGCTTTGAACTTGGTCATCAGATGATGACGGGGATGTATGGTGATTCGGGTAAAGAAACCGCGGAAACGGTTGCAAGAATTATCGAAATTCATCCCGATACCGTTCGGGTTTATCCGACGATAGTTTTGGGAAATACGCCGCTTGCAAAACTTTATGAAAAAGGGGAATATGTTCCGCAGTCGCTTGATTATGCAGTCTGTGAATGTGCTGAAATATTGCTCAAATTTCATAATTCAGGTATAAAAGTCATCCGATTGGGGCTTCATTCGGGCGGAAATGTCGAGGACGGGTATATAGCCGGTGCCTATCATCCCGCATTTCGTGAACTTGTTGAGGGACGGATATATCGAAATCTTATCGAAGAAAAAATCACAGGAATCAGCAACAAAACAATAGAAGTATTTGTCAATTCTTCGGAAATTTCAAAGGCAATCGGACAGAAAAAAACAAATATTGAATATTTCCAAACGCTTGGATTTGATATAAAAATCAAACCGTGCGAGAAAATAAACAGATTTGAAATAGCATTAAATCTGTAACAACAAGCCATAGGCTTAAACAAAAACTTTCACTGCTTTGCAGAGGTAAAAAATGTATCTTAAATCGTTAGAAATTCAGGGTTTCAAGTCCTTTCCGGATAAGACCGTGTTAAAATTTGACCAAGGTATGACGGCAGTTGTCGGTCCAAACGGTGCGGGTAAGAGTAATATCTCCGATGCCGTTAAGTGGGTATTGGGCGAACAGTCCACAAAATCTCTTCGTTCCTCAAAAATGGAGGATGTAATATTCAACGGCACAAGTGCAAGAAAGGCTTTGGGCTTTGCTGAAGTTACATTAAATCTTGATAACAGAGACAGATTTTTAAATCGAGATGAAGATAATGTTTCCGTTACACGTCGTTATTTTCGCAGTGGTGACAGTGAATATCTGATAAACGGGCTTGTTGTTCGTCTCAGGGATGTAAATGAGCTCTTTATGGATACGGGTTTAGGTCGTGACGGCTATTCAATGATAGGTCAAGGATGTATTGAAAATCTCGTATCAACGAAATCTTCAGACCGTCGCGATATTTTTGAAGAAGCTGCTGGTATTTCGCATTTTCGTTATCGCAGAAATGATGCTATCCGCAGACTTGATGCGGCTGAAGAGAATTTAGTCCGTCTTCGTGATATTTTAGGTGAACTTGAATCAAGAGTAGAGCCGCTTCGTATCCAAAGTGAGAAAGCAAAAAAATTTATTTTATTGGCGGATGAACGCAAAAATCTGGAAATTGGACTTTGGCTTGACACTTTAGAAAAGTCTTCATCCCGTATTCGTGAGCAGGCAAACAAGATTGAGATTGTACAGCTTCAGCATATTGAAGTTGCAAATGCTTTGGATATTATTTTTTCAGAAATTGAACAGGCACAGCAGGATTCGAGAAATATCACATTAAAAATCGAAGAATTTAATCGTGAAAATTCCGCAATTGAGGAACAGGCATCTTCACTTGATTCTGTTGTTGCGGTTGACAGAAACTCGATTGAACATAATTTATCCGCCATTGAGCGTGCAAAAGCAGATATTTCAGATGAAGAATCTACCGACAAACATTTTGTTAAACGTCTTGAAACTGCAAAAAAAGAGATTGAAGAATTAAATATCTTAATATCAAATCTTCGTGCCGAACTTGACAAAAAGAGCGAAAATCTCGGTCATTTTGCAAATGCCGATGATGAAATATCTCAAAACATTGTTTCTATTGAAAATGAGATTTCGTCAAAGAATGAGGAATTGTCCAGAAATTCCATGATAAAATCTTCTGCCGAATCCGCCATTGAGGAAATCAAATCCCGTGTTATATCCATTGACGAAAATGCAGAAACACGAGCAAAAGAAATCAAAGAACTCTCAGAGAAAAAGACACAAATTGCAACGCAAATATCCGAAATTTCCGAAGAAATTACATCCGGTGAAAATTCTTTGGCTGGATTTAAACTTCGGGTTGAGAACCGTCAGAATAAGACAGACGAACAAAAGAGATTATGTGAAACATCCGCCATTGAAATTGAGCGTACCTATTCCCGTATAAAAATGCTCGAAGAGATGGAAAAGAATATGGAAGGATACAGCGGTGCCGTTAAGGCAATAATGCGTGAGCAAAAAAGCGGCGGTCTTTCCGGTATTCACGGAACATTGGCAATGCTTATTTCAACCGATAACGAGTATAACGTTGCCATTGAAACGGCATTGGGTACAGCCATTCAGAATATTGTAACTGATAACGAAAATGATGCAAAGCGTGCTATGTATTTCCTTCGTGACAGAAATGCAGGTCGTGCAACATTCTTGCCTGTTTCTGCCATTGTCGGTCGTGATTTAGATGAAGATGACCTTGAAGATAATGAAGGGTTTATCGATATTGCATCAAATCTCGTTGACTGTGATGAGAAATATGATGAGATAATAATCAGTCTTTTAGGTCGTACGGTTGTTGTTCAAGATATTGATTATGCGATATCTATGGCAAAAAAATATAAGCATCGTTTCAAGATAGTTACTCTTGACGGACAGCTTGTCAATGCAGGCGGCTCGATGACAGGTGGCTCTCAACAGAAAAGTTCAGGTTTCTTAAGTCGTGCAAATGAAATTGAATCTCTTAAAGAGAATGTAAAAAAAGCTGAAGATGAACTTGCTGAAAACCAAGAGACATTAAAATCTCTGACTGAAGAATTGGGCAAAGCCAAGGCTGATTATGACGGCAATGAGGCTGAAATATTCCGTCTGCGTGAACTTAAAATCAAATCGGAGAGTAATTTGACGGTTGTTGATGGTCAGCTAAACTCTTTGCTTGAAGCCGAAAAAGCCTTGAATGATGAGAAACAGTCGTCTGAAATACGCATAAAACGACTTCGTGAAAATGCGGACTATGCAAACGGTGAAATTGAAAAAATCAGAAAAGATATTGCTGATTTGGATTCAAAAAAAGCAACAGCGGTCAGTGAGCGTAATGCAAAATTAGGTGATCGTGAACAGGTTAATTCTGAAATCTCCGATTTGAATTTGAAAATTGTTGCAGCACTCAAAGACATTGAAAATCATAAAAACGATATTTCCGCACTTGAAAATCGTCGTGCAACACATGAAAACAGAACACAGGCTCTTTATTCGGAGATTGAAAGCCTTGAAAAGCAAAATGCCGAGCTTGAATCAAAGATAGCACAGACTATTGAGATGGCATCAAATATTCGTGCCAAAGCAAAGGCAAACAATGATATGATTGTCGGAATGGTCGAAGAACGTGGCAACCATGATAAAAAAGCCTCTGATTTGCGTGTAAACGAGAAGGAAAATCAAGAAAAGAAGGAGCGTCTGGCGAGCGAACTTGTTCGTCTTGAAGAACGCAAGGCAGCCTTGACTCGTGATAGTGAGGAGATTGAACGTCGGCTTTTCGATGATTATCAGCTTACAAAACGAGAAGCGAATGAACTTGATATAGTTATTGAGAATATCAGCGAAAGCGAGAAGCGTCTTCGTGAGCTTACTGCCAAAATCCGTGCACTCGGCAATGTTAATGTTGCCGCAGTTGATGAATATAAAGAAGTATCCGAACGATATGAGTTTATGAAAACTCAGATTGAAGATGTTGAAAAATCAAAACGAGAACTTTCCAAGATGATTGACGAACTTACAGATAAGATGTCAATTCAATTTAAGGAGAAGTTTGTTATTATTGATGAATATTTCCGTGCGACATTCCGCGAATTATTCGGTGGTGGTGCAGCGGAACTTATTCTTGAAGATCCGGAAGATGTGCTTGAATGTGGTATTGAAATCAAGGCACAACCTCCCGGAAAGAACGTCAAGAGCATAAGTCTTTTGTCCGGTGGTGAAAAAGGTCTTACCGCAATTTCATTACTCTTTGCAATATTAAAACTTAATCCCGCTCCTTTCTGCATTTTCGACGAGGTTGAAGCGGCACTTGATGACATCAACGTTACGAAATACGCTAAATATGTCCGTGCATTTGCCGAAAACACTCAATTTATTCTCATAACTCATCGTCGAGGCACAATGGAAGAAGCTGATACACTTTACGGTGTAACCATGCAGGAAGAAGGAGTTTCAAAGTTGTTAAAGCTTGAAACATCCGAAATTGCAAAAGAATGGGGATTGGAATAGCCTGTTTTGATATATCCGATTAAAAGGAGAGTTTTATATGCCTAAATATCTGTTAGTTAATGCCGATGACTTCGGTATGTGTCATTCCGCCAACGTGGCAACATTTGAATTATTTGAAAAAGGGTATCTTAAGTCAGCGACGATAATGATTCCTTGTCCGACAGCAAAAGAAGCGGTGGATTTCTCAGTTGCAAATCCCGAATATGGAATTGGTGTTCATCTGACCATGACAGCTGAATGGGCAAATTATCGTTGGAAGCCTTTGACCATGCGTAAATCGCTCATGGACAAAGAAGGATTTATGTGGCATGAGGCGGAAGAAGTGCAGTTGCACGCAAAACTTAAAGATTTGGAAGCGGAAATCCGTGCACAGATTGACAAGGCTCACGAATGGGGAATGCGTCCCGACCATATCGATTCGCACATGACCTCTCTTTACGGTTTTAATACCGGTCGTTTTTCCGTACTCGGTATGACCATTCGTGTTGTCGGTGAATATGGTTATGCCTATCGTCTTTACACCAAGACCGATCCGAGAGTTAGTCCCCGCGATATTCCTTATCCCATCTGGGCGGCAACAACAAAAATTTCTTCCCGTCTGTCTAAAAAACACGGTGTTATTATGCCCGACTATCTTCTTTTCCCCGATTGGAATAAAGATCTTCGTGAGAACGGTTATGAACATTATCGTGAAGAAATACTTAAAATCTGGACAAATATTCCCGAAAACGAAGTAACCGAAACGTTTGTGCATCCGTCAATCGAGAGTGATGAAATAAAGGGTATTACGGGACTTTGGCATTGCAGGGTCTGGGAATATGAACTTCTTAAAGACGCTTATGTCCATGAGTATCTTAAAGATCACGATGTCCAGCTTGTTTCTTACGGCGATCTGATAAGGATGAAAACATCCTATTGATTTTAGGAAATAACAATTTGTAATTCAGAGGAGGACGAAAATGGAATATATTGCTTGTTTAGTTTGGGCGGCAGTGTTTGTCGCTTGCATAATTATCGAAGGACTAACAGCCGAAATTGTTTCGATATGGTTTGCAGTCGGTTCATTTGTGTCGATTATTATCGCATATTTTTTCCCGACAGCATATCTCTTACAGTTTATAGTCTTCCTTCTCTTGTCCGTCCTGTCGCTTTTAATTGCACGCCCGCTTTTGAAGGACAGATTGGCGGTAAAAAAATCAAAAATTTCAAATAAGGACAGATGTGTCGGTGCAAAAGCCTTGGTTACAGAAGACATTGACAATGCACTTGGTACCGGCAGGGTATCTGTTGACGGTAAAGATTGGGCGGCACGCTCGATTGATTCGAAGACATACAAGAAAGATGAGTTTGTATATGTTGAAAAAATTGAAGGCGTTAAACTTATAGTCAAAGGAGAATAACTATGAAGAAGAAACCCGTAATTTTTATACTCATTATCGTTATTGTCGTTGTCGGTGTTTTCGGCGGAATATATATAACTCGCAATATTGGCGAAAGCGATAAGACTATAAACGTTAAAGATTCAAAAGCAAAGCTCGAAAAGTACTATGAAGAAATTTCTCCGATTATGGGAACTCCGACAAAGAGTACGGTAGAATTTTATGAAGATGACAATACTTTCCAAGAACTTCCTGAACTTAGCGATTCAAGCATTGTGGTGTCAGAAACGGGAGAACTCTATGCTGAAATTTTCTCATCATCAGAAAAAACGGGTACAGGTTCAGACGGTTTTCTTCGTGAAATGGCAAACGCATTTAATAAAAGCGGAGCCGAGATTGACGGCAAAAAGGTAAGCATTCGTCTGCGTACTATCAGCTCCGGTCAGCAGGTTGATTATGTCGCAAGCGGAAAATATGTTCCCGCGGCAATTTCTCCATCAAGCACTTTGTCTGTTAAAATGCTCAATGCAAAAGGTGTAAAGACGGAGAATATCACTGATTCGCTTGTCAATAACTATGCAGGTATAGTCGTATCCAAAAGTACTTATTCCACCTTGGTCGAAGAATACGGCGGAGCAAATGTTCAGGCTCTTGCAAAGGCAACCGCTGACGACAAGATAATTATGGGATATACAAATCCTTTTACAAGTGCAACCGGTCTTAATTTCCTGGTTACACTTTTGGACAGTTATTCAAGCGGGAATATTTTGGCACAGAAAGCAATTGACGGTTTTACCGCTTTTCAGAAAAACATTCCCTTTGTTGCCATGACTACGGGGCAAATGCGTACTGCTGCCGAAAAAGGCACGTTTGACGGCTTTGTGCTGGAATATCAGACATTCTTAAATGATGCAAATCTTTCCAAAAACTATACTTTTATTCCGTTTGGTTATATTCATTCAAACCCTCTTGCCGCAATAAGTTCGGCAAGTGCTGCTGAAAAACAGATTCTTTCATTATTTGCGGATTATTGTGAGCAAAACGGCGGTACATTGGCAAAAGAATATGGCTTTAACACTGTTCCCGACGGTTTTGTCGATATGATAACCGATTATTCAGGCGAAGAACTTATCGCGGCACAGGCACTTTATAAAGAGAATAAGGACATTGCTCCGATGGTTTGCGTATTCGTTACCGACGTATCGGGCAGCATGACCGGCGAACCGCTTAATACACTTAAATCTTCACTTATCAACTCAATGAGATATATAAACCCCGAAAACTATATCGGTCTCGTTTCATATTCGGAAACGGTTACAATTGAACTTCCGATTGAAAAATTTGATTTGACTCAGCAGTCTTTTTTCAAGGGGACGGTCGAATCACTTTCTGCAAATGGTGCAACGGCAACATTTGATGCTATCTGTGTTGCAATGAAGCTAATCCAAGACAAACTTGTTGAAGTTCCGGATGCAAAACCGATGCTCTTTGTCTTGTCTGACGGCGAAACCAACAGAGGATATTCTTTGGAGGATATTTCCGATATTATTTCAGCACTTCAAGTTCCCGTATATGCAATAGGCTATAATGCAAATATTGCCGCATTGGAAGAAATTGCGGATATAAACGAAGGCATTTGTATTGATGCAAATACCGACGATATTACATATCAGCTTAAACAACTCTTTAATGCAAATATGTAAATATTGAGAATTAACTTAAAGGAGAAAAATATGGATGCTTTTAGTTTAGAACTTCCGAATGAGGAAGAAATCAGAGAAGAAGTCATTAAAGAAACTGCTCCGAGTGATGAAACCAAGGGGCAGATAAACGATTTGGTTGTAAAAAACACTGACAAGATTTTAAATGTCAATTTAGACGAACAGGAATCCCGCAGGGTTTGTGTTGCCGCAGTCGAAAGTTTCGGCGTTGAGGCAATAAAAAAGAGCGAGAGCAAGAATGCAATACTTCAAAAACGTATGTATCAGTTCTCAAGAGCAGGCGGAGAGACCGGCGAAGTATCAAAAGGTCTTGAAGATTTGACAATCAAGATGAAGGATTTAGACCCTTCAAAGACAGATTTTCTCAAAGGCGGAAAATTAGGTAAGCTCTTTAATCCCGCACGCCGTTATTTTGAACGTTTCAAGACTGCCGACGAGGAGATTGCAACCATTGTTAAATCCCTTGATGTCGGCAAAAAGACCTTGCTTGACGACAATGTTACCCTTGACCTTGAACAGGGGAATATGCGAGAGCTGACAAAACAGATATCCGCAAACGTCGAGATTGGTATGCAGATGGACAGATATATTGACAGTGAGATACAAAATCTTGAACTTGCAAATACCGATCCCGAAAAAGTCAAATTTTTGCAGGAAGAAATACTTTATCCGTTGCGTCAGAAAATTCAGGATTTCCAGCAACTTCTTATCGTTAACCAGCAAGGCATCATTGCCATGGAAATTATCAAGAGAAACAATAAAGAACTTGTTCGTTCGGTTGATCGTGCAAAATTGGTTACTGTTTCCGCACTTCGTACGGCAGTAACGGTTGCGGGTGCATTATATGACCAAAAGATTGTTCTTGAAAAAGTAACCGCACTCAATGAGGAAACAAACAGAATGATTGAAGCGACATCCCGTATGCTTAAAGAACAGGGAAGTTCCATTCAGGCACAGGCGGAGGCAGCCAATATTTCTCCCGAAACGTTGACAAATGCCTTTAATGACGCTCTTTCTGCACTTGAAGATATTAACAGATATAAGCAAGAGGCTCTTCCTCGTCTTCGCAAGTCGATTGACGATTTCAATGCAATAGCAACTGAAGGCGAAAAACAGATCCGCAAATTGGAAGGAGACATGTAATTGTGAAAAAACCTGTTATCGGTATTCAACTTTACACTTTGCGTGATTTTATGCAAAATGCGGAAGATTTTGATAATATGCTTGCTCGTCTTGCAGATTTAGGAGTAAAAGACGTTCAGATTTCGGCTATCGGCGATATTCCCGCAGAAGTTCAGGCGGAAATTCTTAAAAAGCATGATATGAAAGTTTGTGTTACACATAAGCCCTTTGAGCGAATGATAAATGATCTTGATAATTTAATTGCCGAACATAAAATAATCGGCTGCGATGCTTTGGGCTTGGGTGCGGCAGGTTCCGATATGAGAGAAAATTCAAGTAATGTCAGAAAGTTTATCGCCGATACGGCAGAAATAGGCAAGAAATTAGCCGAAAACGGAATGACGTTTAACTATCACAACCACGCGTTTGAATTTGAAAAACTTGATGATGCGGATATGTGTATGATGGATTTGCTTTTATCCGAAACAGATCCAGACACTTTTAATTTTATCCCCGATGTTGCTTGGATTCATTATGCCGGCAGAAATCCTGTTGACGTATTGCAAGACATGAAGGGCAGAGTTAAAGTTTTGCATTTCAAGGACTACATTATTGACGAAAACAATGAACGTCATTTTGTGTCGCTGGGCAAAGGTATCGTAAATCTTCAGGAATGCTATGACCTTGCCTGCGAACTTGAAATTCCCTACATCATGTATGAACAGGACAACGATTGGGTTGACAACGATCCTTTCAAGGCAGTTGAAGAATCTTGGGAATTTCTTAAAAGTTTAGATAATTAATGAGGAAATAATGACAACGAAAAACCACATAAGAAACTTCTCGATAATCGCACATATCGACCACGGGAAATCAACTTTGGCGGATCGTCTTTTAGAGTTGACTGATTCCGTATCTTCCCGTGATATGCAGGCACAACTGCTGGACAGTATGGACTTGGAGCGAGAGAGAGGTATTACTATAAAAGCACATGCCGTATCGCTTGACTATAAAGCCGATGACGGTGAAACTTATGAATTAAATTTAATCGACACTCCCGGTCATGTTGACTTTAACTATGAAGTATCCCGTTCCCTTGCCGCTTGTGAGGGTGCGATACTTGTTGTTGACGCAACGCAAGGGATTGAAGCACAGACACTTGCAAACACCTATCTTGCCCTTGACCACAACTTGGAACTTGTGCCGGTAATAAATAAAATTGACCTTCCCGCCGCTGATCCCGAAAGAGTTTCGGCAGAGATTGAGGAGGTTATCGGTCTTGATTGCAGCGAAGCTCCGAGAGTATCCGCAAAAACAGGCGAGAATATCCGTGCGGTATTGGAGGATATCATAAAAATCGTTCCGCCGCCGAAATCAAATGATGATGCTCCGCTTCGTGCTTTGATATTCGATTCCGTTTATGACAGTTACAAGGGAGTTATTGTCTATGTCCGTGTTATGGACGGTATATTAAAAGCCGGCGACACGATGAAAATGTGTGCAACCGGTGCGGAATTTACCGTTGTTGAATGTGGCAGAATGCGTCCTACTTCTCTTGAAAATACGGGCATATTAAAAAGCGGTGAGGTTGGTTATGTTACCGCTTCGATTAAGACCGTTCGTGATGCGAAAGTCGGCGATACCATTACTCTGGCAAACAATCCTTGCAAGGAGGCTTTGCCGGGCTATAAAAAAGTAAATCCAATGGTTTTCTGCGGTGTATATCCCGCTGACGGTGCAGACTATGAAAATCTTCGTGATGCACTTGAAAAATTACAGCTTAATGATGCTGCGTTGTCATACGAGCCTGAAACTTCTGGTGTATTAGGCTTTGGTTTCAGATGTGGTTTCTTGGGACTTTTACACATGGAAATCGTACAAGAGCGACTTGAGCGTGAATATGATCTGGATTTGGTTACGACCATACCGAGTGTTATCTACAAGATATTTATGACAAATGGTGAAATGGTTGAGATTGATAACCCCACGAAATATCCTGATCCGGCACTTATTGATTATACCGAAGAACCGATAACCAGCTCGCATATCTATTCTCCTCCGGATTATGTCGGTGCGATAATGTCGCTGTGTCAGGACAGGCGAGGGAAGTTTATAAGTATGGATTATATCACTCCGGAGCGTGTTGATATTCACTATGAGCTTCCGCTTAATGAAATTATTTATGATTTCTTTGACGCTCTTAAATCCCGCACAAAAGGTTATGCGTCGTTTGACTACGAAATTAAAGAATATCAACAGTCCGATCTGGTTAAACTGGACGTTTTGCTTAACGGTGATTTGATTGACGCATTGTCGTTCATTGTTCACAGTGAAAAGGCGTATGCAAAAGCAAGAAGAATAGCTGAAAAGTTAAAAGATAATATTCCTCGTCAGCTTTTCGAGATACCGATTCAGCTTGCAATAGGAGGAAAGGTTATTGCACGTGAGACTGTAAGAGCATTAAGAAAAGATGTTTTGGCTAAGTGTTACGGCGGTGACATAACCAGAAAGAAGAAACTTCTTGAAAAACAGAAAGAAGGCAAAAAGCGTATGCGTACTTTCGGTTCGGTAGAAGTTCCGCAGGAAGCATTTATGGCGGTACTTAAACTTGATGAAGACTAAAAGAAAAATCAGAGTAGAAAACAAATCAAATAACTGCACAAAAAGGAGATAAAAATGTCATATCCCGTAATCTATGTCCCCGGAATCGGACAGTCAAATATAGAATTGCTTGATAAAAAGAACGAAGTTGTAAAGCGTGCATGGCCGGTTAATTTTGAAACCAAGGATATTATGAAACTCGTCAAAGCACCGCTTATGAAGATGCTTTTGCTGCGTAGAGATGCCGGATTTTCTGATGCTCTTGAAGACATAGCGGAGGAATGGGCATTTGCCCTTCGTCTTGATTCTAACGGCAAGGCTGTTGAAAATCTTCGCTTGATCAAGTATGAAAAATCCTATGCTGAATGTGAAGAAAATGAGAAGAAATATATCAACAAAATGGTCAGAGTTGATGATATAGTTGACGCTGTCGGAGCCGAAAACATTTTCTATTTTTCATATAATTCATTCGGTAATCTTTTTGATGCTGCCGATGATTTGGATGAATTTATTGCTTTTGTGCTGAATAAAACCGGTGCAGAGAGGGTAAACCTTATCCCGATCAGTCTGGGTGGCGTAGTTACAAATGCTTATTTATACAGATACGGTGAGAAAAATCTCATTCATCGTATTGTAAATTTAGTTGCGGGACTTGACGGTTCTGTTGTTATTTCCGATTTGCTTAGCAACAATCTTGATATGAGTAATGTAAATTCCGTTCTTTCTCTTATCGGCGGCGGTTCTTTTGAAGACATAAAGCCGATGCTCGGAATACTTCCGGCGGGTATTATTGATACTTGTATCGAAAAAATATATGACAAGCTTATGGATTTGGTTGCATTGAAATCTACCGTTATGCTTGGTTCAGTTCCTGCCGATAAATATGACCTTGTTGCAGAAAAAGTTTTTGCTGACGGTGCTCTTCCTGAAATTAAGAAACAGGCTGATGAATTTATGACATTACACAAAAATCGTGATGAAATATATCGTCGTCTGGAAGAAAACGGTACTGAGATTTATGCATTATGTGGTTACGGTGTCGAATTTATTAAAATTTTAGGCAGTGCTAATAAAAACGGAGACGGTATGGCACATGTTGAAAGTGCATCCATGGGTGCAACTGCTGCCGATATAAATTCACAGTTGGATAGTTTTAACGAGAAATATGTTTCTCCCGATAAGTCGATTGACGCATCAACCTGCTTTAATCCCGATAGAGTTTGGTTTTTCAAGAATCAGAAACACGGCGGTATTAAGTTTAACGATGTTGCTTTGGATATAGTTGGGAAACTTGTATCTGATGACACATTTAACAGTGTAAACTCCGATGAAAACTATCCGCAGTTTAACAACGCAAGAAGTGCGGGCAGGGTTAAGAAGTATATTGAAAAAGCCGAGGAAAAACTTAACGGTTACTGCGAAAATTCCGATGAACTTGAAAAAGCGGTTCATGATGCCGAAAAATTCCTTGAAAATACAATAGTTCCCGAATGCGGTGACGCAGTTGTTATCGCAAAACTTAAAGGGGCTTTGGGAGAAAAATAAATGAGCAACTCCATTATCACAGTAGAAGGACTTACAAAATCTTATGGTAAAAATCTCGTTCTCGACGATTTGACATTTGAATTGCCAAAAGGCGAGATAATCGGTCTTTTAGGACCGAATGGTTGCGGAAAGACAACTTTTATGAAGATACTTACCGGTATTATCCATGATTATTCCGGTGAGGTTCTGATCGACGGACACAAGATTGGTATACAAACAAAGGCAATGACGGCATATATTCCGGAACGCATCTATCTTGCGGAATGGTTCAAGACAAGGGATGCGATTGATTATTTTGCTGACTTCTTTGTCGATTTTGACAAAAATAAGGCTATTGAGTTTACCAAGAGATTTAATCTGGACATCAATCAAAGAATTAAGACGATGAGTAAGGGTATGCAGGAAAAAGTACAGCTTTTGCTTGTTATGTCGCGTGCTGCAAAACTCTATGTTTTAGATGAGCCTTTGGGCGGCGTGGATCCTGCCTCCCGTGCCGGAATATTGGATATTATTATGAAAAACTACGCAAAAAACTCAACTCTTTTGCTTTCTACTCACTTGGTCAATGATTTGGAACAAGCGTTTAATCATGTTATTATGCTCGGTGGCGGGAAAGTACTTTTTAACGACAGCATCAACGCCATTAAAGAACAGGGAATAAGTGTTGAGGATAAGTTCAGGGAGGTGTTTGCAAATGTTTGGTAAACTCCTTAAACATGATTTCAAGTCCTCTGCACGTGGAGTTGCTACAGTATATTTCGCAGCGGGAATTGCCGCAATTGCAACAATTCTTTCGCTGTTTACCGGTTTCGGTATCGGTAAGGTGCTTGCATGTGTTGCACTTATGATTACGGGTTGGCTGGCAATGATTATTACCGTTGTTCATACTTTTACCGATTACAAGAAAAGTATGTTCGGCGACAGGGGTTATCTTACAAATACCTTGCCGGTTAAATCATTTTCTCTTGTGTTTTCAAAATGGCTTACTGCTGTATTCTGGCTTGTTGTAAGTTTAATATTTATCGCGATCACATATGCTCTTTTATATGCGTATTCAAGCGGTGAAAACGGATTTGAGGCACTTAAAATGGGGCTTAAAATGCTTCCGGATATTCTCTATTCGTTCGGACTTCCGGATTTATCCGTACTTAAAAAAGCAATTCCGTTTTATATTCTCAAATTCTTATTCTTTCTGGCGGTAAGTGTTTGTATTGCATATTTCTCGGTTACAATTTCAAATGTCAGACCTTTTGACAGATTTGGTTCAATCGGAACTATCGTTACATTTTTTATCATATTTGCGGTTGTCAATTTGATTGGTGCAAAGCTTGATGATTTGGTAAGTTTTGCAGTAATAATTTTACCGGAAACGCGAATGGAATTATCGGTAAACCGCGAAGCGATTTTGAGTGCAAACAGTATGGGCGGATGTTATGTATCGCTTACTCAGATATATTTTGAGGCAATCGCCGCAATATTGCTCTTTGTTGCAAACAGTGAGCTAATTGAAAAAAAGGTCAATATAAAATAAGGGTGAAGACATGATTTTTTCACAGGATATCGGAATAGATTTAGGCACATCAAATACAGCCGTCTGCGTAAAAGGCAAGGGTGTGATTTACCACGAGCCGTCGGTTGTATCCGTTGATGCAGCGACTAATGAGAAAACAGTCAGGGCTGTTGGACATGAAGCTCAGACAATGATAGGCAGAACTCCCGGTTCCGTCTTGGCAATACGTCCCATCAGAGAGGGTGTTATTGCTGACTATACCGCTACTTCCGAGATGATTCGGCATTATATCAAGAAGGCAATCGGAAAGAGTTTGCTTGTCAGTGCAAGAGTTATGATTTCTGTTCCCGCAGGAGCAACCGAGGTTGAACGCAGAGCTGTTCACATGGCTGCTCGTGAAGCCGGTGCAAGATATGTAAGTCTTATTGAAGGACCTATGGCAGCTGCTATCGGTGCCGGTTTGTCGGTTATGAAGCCTGACGGAAGAATGATAGTAGACATCGGCGGAGGCAGCACTCAGGTTGCTGTTGTATCCTTGGGTGACGAGGTTACCGTAAGTTCTGTTAAAATCGGCGGAGAAGCTCTTGATAAAGCGATTGTCAGCTATTTTGCCGCTGAGTATAATATGCTTATCGGCTCGACTACTGCCGAGAATGTCAAGATAAAAATCGGCTCTGCCTGTGAATACTTGGGTGAAGCAAATCTTGATGTCAGAGGTCGTGATTTGACTGACGGTCTGCCAAAAAGCATTGAAGTATCAAGTGCTCAGATTCGAATAGCTCTTGAAGAACCACTTTCAAAGATTATTGCTTTGATTAAGTCAACCATTGAAAAAACTCCCCCCGAACTCGTTGCTGATATTCTTGATAACGGTATTGTTTTAACGGGAGGTACGGCACACCTTCGCGGCATTGCGGACTTGATTCATAATGAGGTCGGTGTTCCCGTGACGGTCGCTGAAAATCCGCAGGAATGTATCATTCAGGGTATTCTTTATTGCCTTGAGAATAATGATGCAAAAACCCTTGGTTAGTGTTATGAAATTTTATAAAACCACAAAATTCAAAATAATCACCGGCATATTGGTTTTTCTGCTTGCTGGTGTTATATTTGCGAGTATTTCGGGACTTGGCACATCGCCTCTTTCGAGAGTGTTTTCCATATGTTTTACTCCGCTTGAGAGGATATCTGACATCATTACTGATGGTTTGAAAGAATATGCGATAACATTTAGGTCGTCAACTTATTATCGAGAAAAAGCGGAAAAACTTGAACTTGATAATCTGGAGCTTATGGCTCAACTTGTCGAATATGAGGATATGAAAAAGCGAGTTGAAGCATATGAACAGACCTACGGAATATTGGATGAAAATCCGGATTATGAGGTCGTGTATTCAACAATAGTTGCCCGTGATACCGCGGACTTATATTCCGGTTTTACGCTCAATAAAGGCAGTCTTGACGGTGTAAAAGTCGGGAATCCCGTTATATACGGAGCAGGTAATCTTTTGGGAATAGTCAATAAGGTCAGTGAGTCCTCTTGCGTTGTGTCTTCAATCATTGATCCGGGAGTGAGTATCGGTGTATATGAAATTCGTTCCCGTGAGGATGGCTATTTGTTAAATGACGCACAGTCCGCTTTTGGTAAGGTTGCAAATTTCTCCGGACTTACTTCAAGTACGGTAGTCAATGAAGGCGGCATAGTCTGCAGTTCAGGTGTCGGCGGAAAAGTTCCCCGAGACCTGATTGTCGGTACAGTTGTCAGTGTAGTAAATTCAAGTACGGATTTGTCTACTTTTGCAACTGTAAAGCCTAATATTGATATTGACAATGTTCAAAATGTATTTATTATAACTCAGTTTGAAGGTCAGATTAACGAATGAAATTAAAACAGAGAATGTTAAGGCTTTTGCCGATAATTATACTTCTGTCGGTTGGTTTGTTTCAGAATACACCGGCAGGAAATTCTTTGTTTTTGCTTATCCCCTGTATTACGACCTTTGCGTGTTTTCGCGGGGAATATGCGTCGCTGTTTTTCGGAATATTTGCTGGACTTATGTGGGATTTTTCGTCAACTGCACCCGACGGATTATATACGCTTATACTCGCGTTTTCTGCGGTATTTGTATCAGTTATGGTCAAGAAATATTTCAGAAAAACACTTCGCACAAGCCTGTTTTTCGGTGGGATTGGACTATTAATATTCGGAGTTGTAATATCAATAGTGTATGCACATTCTTTCGGCTCGTTTATGCGGGTGTTTTTCGTAGATTTTTTCTTCAGATTGCTGTTATCTTTTGCCACAATTCCCCTGTTCTATATGATGTTCAGACAACGAAAGGATATTTATGTTTAGACGATCTTCCGTGAAAAGAACAACAGTGTTCATTGTATTTATTGCAATGTGCTTTGGTTTGTTTGGCGGGAATTTATTTTTCGAACAGATTATTCATGGGGATGAACATCTTGCCAATATGAACACGATTAATACTTACACGGTTACCGTCGAGGCGGCAAGAGGAGAGATTTTAGACCGAAACGGTGAGAAGCTCGTTGAGAACAAACAGATTAAAGAAGTGGTTTTTGAAGCTGCTAATTTCCCGACAAAAGCCAATGAACGAAATGCACTTATCATTGAGTTAATCAATCTTTTTTATAAGAAAAATCAGTCAAGAGAAGACAAAATTCCGCTTTTGATTATAGACGGAAAACCTGAATTTGATAAAAACGCGGACAGCGATATTTCATTTATGAAATCCGCATCAATGCTTAATCTTAATGAATATGCAACCGCTCAGAATTGTTTTGATGCAATGGTTGAGAAATATGAGATTGAAGGATATTCAAAAGATGATACACTAAAAATTGCATCGGTTCGATACAATATGCAGAAAAACGAGTTTTCGTCACGAAATCCTTATGTATTTGCATCTGATGTTGACACTTCGCTTTGTGCCGTTATCCTTGAAAATAACGAGAAATATCCCGGTGTTACAGTTAGCATTTCCACTGCTCGAAAATATTTGGATTCGTCTTTGGCTGTTCATGTAATCGGAACAGTCGGGGCTATAAGTGCCGACGAATATTATACTTCCCGTTCAATATTGAACGAAAAACTTGCCGATGAAAATTTGACGGACGAAGAAAAAAGCAAATTAAAGCGTGCGTCATATCTGATGAATTCCGAAATAGGCAAGAGTGGCATTGAAGGTCTTTGTGAGGAATATCTGCGTGGTATTGCGGGCGAAAAGGCGATTAGTGTAGATTCTGTCGGTGTTGTAAATCAAACAATGACATCTCCGAGTGTCGCCGGAAACACGGTTATCACTACCTTGCATTCCGGCATTCAAGCCGTTGCCGAAAAAGCACTGAAAGACACATTGGCTCAGCTTGGCAGAGTTGACGGATTAAACGCTGCCGGTGCGGTCGTGGTTCTTGATGTAAATACGGCAGATATTCTTGCCTGTGCATCATATCCCGACTACGATTTGGATACTTATTATGAAGAATACGATAAATTAAGCGTCGATAGTGAAGCTCCGCTTTGGAATCGGGCACTCTCTTCAACCTATGCTCCCGGCTCAACTTTTAAGCCGGCTATGGCAGTTGCAGGTCTTGAAAGTGGTGTGGTTAACCAATATACAACATTTTACTGTGATTCAATCTTTGAGTTCAAAGACACCGAATTTTCATGCTTGAAAGCTCACGGAAACGTCAATTGTCGGGATTCACTTAACTATTCCTGTAATATTTATTACTACAATCTGGGCAATAAGTTGGGAATTACAAAGATGAATGAATATGCCTCCATGTTCGGTTTAGGTGCAAAGACAGGTGTTGAACTTAACGAGGCAAGCGGAGTTCTTGCCGGTTTGGCATATCGTGAAAAATTAGGTACAACCTGGCTTCCGGGCGACACCATTCAGGCAGCCATCGGACAGAGTGATAACTTGTTTACTCCGATTCAGCTTGCAAACTACTGTGCAACCATTGCAAACGGAGGTACGCGTTATGTGCCTCATATTATCAAGAGCGTGGTATCAGCGGACTACAGCGAAACGATATTACGCAAAGAACCGGAAATTGCACTTGAAACCGGTATAAGTCCGGAAACACTCAATATTGTAAAATTGGGTATGTATGACGTTGCAACTATCGGTACTTGTGCCGAGGCTTTTGCAAATCTTCCCGTCAAGGTTGCGGCAAAGACCGGTACTTCGCAGAAATTGAAGAAGGTCAAAGACGAATATGTCAAAGGAAATAACGGCTTTATAATTTCATTCGGACCTTACGAAAATGCTGAAATTGCCGTCGCCGTTGTTATTGAAGACATTGATTCTGGTGCAGCTACCGCACAAGTTGCCGCTGACATTTATGAGTATTATTTCGGTATGCAAGGCAATCAGAATGCCGTTGAAAACATCGGTTCTCTCATTCCGTAATTCTTTGCATTGAATTAAAAAGGGGCAATTTTGCTCCTTTTTTTTGCTTGACAAGGCGATATTATGATGGTATAATAATACTGAAATATAGTGCAAAGATAAAATTCTTTGTAAAAAATATACAAATCAGGAGGATTATTATGAAACGCATTATATCTGTAATTTTAGTGTTCTCTTTGCTTTTTTCATTCTCCACTCTTTTTGTAAATGCGGCTGACATTTACGAAACTTTCAAGGTTGAGGATGTATTTGAAAGCACGCATCCTTATCTCGACAGTTATTACGGAAGATGGAAATATGTCTGTCCCGAAAAGACTGCTTGGGGAGTTCTGGTGACATTTTCGCAGGATACATATGTTGAGCCGTATTTATACAGAGTCTGGAATGATGACGGTACTTACTCATATAAAACCGGTGATTTTATTGGTTTTTATGACGAAGCGGGCAAGTGGTCGAGTTATGACGGTGATGAACTTGCAGGTCAATCTCTGTTTTTCTCCGGTACGACGTTTGAACTAATTTTAATTTCGGACGAGAGTATTAACGGATACGGATTCAAGATTGAAAAAATAAAATACTGTGCCGGTGAAGATGTTACAACTGTCACTTATCATTCAATTTTCGATGGAGTAGATGATTACACAAAGGCTTATTATATTGGACACGAAGTTGAACTTGAAGACAATTTTTATAACGGAACAAATCCCGTAGAAGTAGAAAAATCCGCATTTATAGGTTGGGCAACCGAAGAAGGCGGTGCGGTGAAGTATAATCCCGGACAAGCCCTTCCCGCAGGAACGGATGATTTGGATTTGTGGCCGGTTTATACAAAAGTTTTGGTTGCTCCCGATGAAGTCTTTGACTTTAATAATAGCGATTATTATTTTGATGTTGACGGCGAGGAAAGCTACTATATGTCCAAAGAGGACTATGAAATGATGATAGAGAATATCTATAAGAATTTCAGTCTTTTGCCCATTCCCAACAACATTTTGGCGGCTGTTTTAGCGACATATCCGAAATGGAACTGGATAGGTTCTTGTTACGGTCTTTCCACTTTGGTAGGACTTCAACATTTAGGTAAGATTGATCTTCTGTCCGATCAGGGTGTTTCCTTTGTTCGTGAACTTGAAGCGGAGGAGAAATTAGTCAGTAAAATCAACTACTATCAATCTCAGGTTGCAACAAGTTATCTGACCGAAAATAAGGCTTTTGTGCCAACTTCTCCCGTATATTCCGAGCAACTTCGCATGCTCTATACGACGGTTGAAAACGGCAATATAGCGTTGTTCACATTTTATGCAACCGAGTACGGTGAAACATACGGACATACCGTGCTTATCACCGGTTGTTACACCGATGCCGAAGGTCGTCCCGTTCTCATTGCGTATGACTCAAACAGACCTTGGAATTATGAAGACGGCGAGTATGACAGCAGATTTATAATTGATAAGAATTTCAAGCGTATTTCTTATGACGGCACAAAATTAGGTGCAATCAACTGGACGGATAATTTTGAGCAGTTTGATTCGTTTGCCATTGACGGCAGCGGAGAGACTTTGTCTTGGATAAGTGCATTTTTCAAAATGATACAAAACATATTCCAAATGTTAAAGAATTTCTTTAACCGTATTTTCGGCAGATAATGGGGAAAAAAAGGGAAGAAAAAACAACTTATGACAGACAGGAAGAATTAAGCAATCTTCTTGCTAAAATTGAAATAAAAAACAAAATTGTCTCCGGACCGGCAGTTTTCCTGTCCGGCGATGATCCTTACACCGTTATGTTCTCCACATCGCAAAAAGGAGCGGGTTGGATTGAAATTGAGGACGGTAGTGAAACAGTAAAAATATGGGACAATGTCGCGGGAAATATACTGACAACCGACACTGTCCATGCGATAAAGATTAAAAAAAGTCAACTTGACGGCAAGACCTATCGTGTTGGTGCAAGACATGTGTATTTTAAGGGCGGTTATTCTGCCCTCAAGGGTTCTTATGCCTACAGTCCGTATTTTTATTTTCGCGGTACTTCGAAAAGCGACGATATAAATATACTGGTTGCTACCGATATTCATGGCTCATTGGAGAGAATGAAAAAGGCGGTCGGTGATTGGACGGACAAGGCGGATTTGGTAATAATGTCCGGTGATATTGCAGACCAAGGTGAAACAAAAGAGAGTTTGAAAAACGCAATTATCGGTGCGGCTGCGATGTTTTCAAAAAGTGAGATTCCCGTAATTTATACAAGAGGCAATCACGAAACAAGAGGAGAGTTTTCTCCCGAATATAATCGTTATTTCAGAACAGATACGGGAGAAATGTATTTCACGACTGGATATGGTTTTCTGAAAATTCTTGTCCTTGATACGGGTGAGGATAAAGAGGATTCCCACCCCGAATACAGCGGCTTGGTTGACTTTGATAGTTATCGAAAGAAAGAGCTTGAATGGCTTGATTCTTTGCCTAAATTTAAGGACGATTTTGTTTTATGCGTGGCACATAATCCCTATATAGAAAATCATTTCGGGGATAATTGGCACGAGAAAATTAAGAGAACGGGTGTCAGATTGTTTATCGGCGGACATACTCACAGACTTAAATATCATCCCAAAGGTGAATATCAGGATTATCCCGTTATTGTTGCCGGTGGCAGAGGCTTAAACGACAAGCAACCCTATATTGCAATGCTGTTAACTGTCAATAGACAGACATTCAGAGCAAAAGCAAGAGATGAATTCGGTGTCGGACGAAATAAAAATGATGAGAGAGAATAACAGAGATATGCACGAAAGCGGAGAAATGTATTTGGAGTCAATTCTCCAATTAACAAAAGAACATGGCACCGTCAGGTCTGTTGATTTGGCGGCTTTTATGGGTTTCTCAAAACCTTCCGTGAGCCGAGCCGTCGGACTTTTGAAGGATAAGGGATATATAATCGTTGATAACGGAAATTTAATCCTGACGGAAGAAGGAAGAAAACTTGCCGAGAGAATTTATGAACGACATCATGTTCTGACTGATTTTTTGGTGTCAATCGGTGTTGATGAGACTGTTGCAGACGAGGATGCTTGCAGAATTGAGCATGTTATCAGCGAGGACAGTTTTTCGGCAATAAAGAAATTCATTGCAAATAGGTGAGACATAAAAAATATTAAGAGTCAAAAAACATATAAATAATATAAATTTAATCACGATTAACAGTTGGAATGAGTGGATCGAAACGAGTTATTTGCAACCGTATAACAAATATGGTTACGGATATTCAGAGGCACTCAAACGAGTATTTAAGGAAAAATAATGCCACCAAAAGAACTTACAAGTTTCAAACAGGGAATCAAAGACGGCCTGCCGATATGTGTAGGCTATTTTTCTGTTGCTTTCGCATTCGGAATTTTTTCGGTAGGGCACGGACTTGATGTTGTTCAGACACTGGTAATATCACTAACAAATGTTACATCCGCCGGTCAACTTGCCGCAGTCCCTATTATGGCAGCGGGCGGTACTTTGGTCGAAATGGCGGCGACGCAGTTTATAATAAATCTCCGCTATGCCTTGATGAGTGTATCATTATCTCAAAAACTCGGGAAAAGTGTTCGATTTGTTGACAGATTTATAATTGCATTCGTCAACACCGATGAAGTATTTGCTGTTGCATCATCAAAAAAAGAAACAGTCGGCAGACGATATATGTTCGGACTGATTTTGACACCCTATGTCGGTTGGGCGGCGGGAACATTGCTTGGTGCCTGTGCGGGGAATATGCTTCCCGAAATCATCATTTCTTCGCTTGGTATTGCGATTTACGGAATGTTTATTGCGATAGTTGTTCCCGAAACAAAAAAGAGCAAGGCGACATTGTTTGCCGTTGCTCTCGCGATAGTATTAAGTTGCATTTTCAATTTCGTGCCTGTGTTATCAAAAATTCCGAGCGGCTTTACGGTAATAATTTGTGCCGGACTTGCAAGTCTGATTTTTGCCTTCCTTTGTCCGATTGACACGAAAAAGGAGACAGAACAATGAACTATACAAAATTTTTCATCTATATTGCGGTCTCGGCGGGAGTTACATATCTTATCAGAATGCTTCCCTTGGTGCTTATCCGAAAAGAAATAAAGAATAAATACATCCTGTCATTCCTTCATTATATCCCTTACACGGTACTTGCGGTTATGACCGTGCCTGCGATTTTTTCATCGACCGGAAATTTGGCATCCGCCGTTGTCGGTTGCGTTGTTGCTCTGATTTTGGCACTCTTTGATAAGGGGCTGATGACCGTCGCCTGCTGTTCTTCTGTCGCGGTTTTTGCAGTTAATCTGATAATTGAATTGATTGCAAAAAACTCATGATTTTCTAATTTGAGAAAAGACTGTTTGCCAAATCGGACAGTTCTTTTTTCCTTTGTTCGGTGGTTTCCTTGTCAATTAAATATACACCGTCGCATTCTTTTAATATATCTCCCTCACGAAGTTCTTTTTCAAATATCTCACGGGGAAGTTCGACCATGTTTCCGTTATGGTCTTCAATTATTACCGTTTGCTCGGTTACTCGTTCAACGCTTATCATAATATCACCTCAATAATATTATACTATAAAAAAAATAAAAATCAATGGTTGACTAAAAAAATAAAGTGTAGTATAATTATCGTGAGGTGTTATATTTGATACACATTAACGAAGCGGTGATTGTCGAGGGAAAGTACGACAAAATCCGTCTTTCCAACTTCATTGATGCTTTGATTATTTGCACCGACGGTTTTTCCGTATTCAAAGACAAAGAAAAACAGAAATTTATCAAACGGCTTGCAAGAGAACGCTGTTTGCTTATTATAACCGACAGCGATTCTGCGGGCTTTAAGATTAGAGCCTTCCTTGCTAAAATAGTTCCTGAAAACACGATAAAACACGCATATATACCCGATATTTACGGCAAAGAAAAACGCAAAGAAGAATTTTCAAAAGAGGGGAAATTGGGTGTTGAGGGTGTCGATGACAAGATTATTATTGATGCATTGACACGTGCAGGAGTTGTCGGTGAAAAATCCGATAAAATAATAAACAATCGGGAAATAACAACCGCTGATTTGGTTTTGTTGGGCTTATCGGGTTGTGAAAATAGTGCGGAAAAACGCCGTGCGGTGTTAAGAGAATTGGATTTGCCCGAAAGACTATCCACCTCATCATTTATCAGAATATTAAACACATTCGTCACTATTGACGAGCTTAATAAGGCTATGGAAAAGATATGAAAAAAAGAGGATTTATCACAATTTCGGTTGTTTTGCTTGTTTGCATTACCGCCCTTGTTGCCATTGGTGTTAATATTATTTATGCCGATAGAACCGATGGGAAGTTTGAGCAGGGAGTTGTAAATCGTGTAAATTTCACTCTTTCGCCGACAAGTGCGTCATATACCACGGGTACTGATGAATATGTTTTTGAGGCAACATTGACCGCACAAAAGAACGAGGCGGAATTTTATGCAATATTACATTCGCTTACCGTATCGGGTATGGAATACAGTCACATTGTTTTAACGCCGTTATTGCAATATGATGTTGCCGCCGATTTTAATGACTTGAAAATGGTGTCGATTGTCAATGACAAGAACACTTATGTTCCGGCAAAATACGGATGGACAGTTCAGATATTTTTTGACCAAAACTCAGTTATTGAAAACCCGACCGTTGATATTACATATACAAGCGGTATTAAAGAAACCGCCGCAGATAAGAGAATACTTTCAATTCCGATTGAAATTGATATAAACGCATAGATATGAAAAAACTGCTTGCAAGTGATTATGATAATACTTTGAAAAATCAGGGTGTGGTTTCAAAAGAAGATATGAAAGCCATTGAAAAATGGCGGGAAAATGGAAATCTTTTTGTTGTTGTAACCGGCAGATTTGAAAAGCCTGAGGAGCTTTTAATTCCGATTGATGCCTGCATTTGTTGCAGCGGCAACAAGGTTGTGCTTGATGATCGAAATGAATATGTGTATTTCGGTTCAAATGCTGAACTTGCAGGTCTTGCAAAAGAATGTGTAAAGCACGAGAGCACGGACAATGTATTTAATATTTGCACTCCAAACGGAAATTTCAGATTTGATTTTGCGGATTTAGTTAAGAAGAATTATTCGCAACTTATTGATATTCCCGAGTTTTTGCAGGTCAGCCTATTGTTTGACAATGATGTTGATTGTGAGAAAGTCTGCGAGAGTATCCGTGAAAACGTTGACGGTTTGAACGTGCTTCAAAACGGCAGATGTGTGGATATTCTGCCTCAAAAAATGAATAAGGCTGTCGGTATTTGTGATTTTGCCGACAAACGTGGTATCGATGAAAAAAATATTATCACCGTCGGTGATGCGATGAATGACTATGATATGTTAAAAGCATATAATGGTTATGTCATTGAACACGGTCATCCCGAACTTATCAGAGCAATAGGGCAAACAACAAAATCCGTTGCTCAACTCATTTCAGTTTATAATAAAAAATAAGAAATTATGTTTTACAAAAATTGGATGTCTTATATCAAAGACGATGTACCCATAACAAAAGTGGTTATGCCGGGTTCCCATAATAGCGGAACAAGAAAAATGATTCCCATAGCCTGCTGTCAGGACGGTACGGCTTATGAGCAATTTGCCTATGGAGTGAGAAGTTTTTGCATAAAACTTAATACCACGAAATTTGGAAATATTGTCCAAAGTCATGCCGTTATTAAAGGCGACCGCTTTGAAGAAATGCTTAAAGATATTCGGCAGATGATGATTGACGGTCCGAATGAAGTGTTTATTTTTGAAATTCGGGAATATGACGATTCGCAATTTGGTCCGTTTATATTCAAGTCGCATGTTGATACAGCGAAAATGAATGAACTTATGGAAAAATATATTGAGCCGTCAAAATATGCTTTTACCGATTTTGAAGATATAAACAAAGTTACAATAGGGGATATTCGAAACAGCGGCAAGAGATATATTTTATATAATTACAAAGCCGAATATGCTAATAGTGTAAATGTCCCGTTTGTAAATCCGTGGGATCCCGTCATGCACGGACAAAAACCGGAGAAGTTTGTTCGGGATGTTCCGATGATGTATGATAAGCATAAGTCTGACGGATTTTTCAGTTTGCAGATACAACCGACCGGCTCGCCGGGTACAGAAGTCGGAATAAAATCTCCTCGTAAACTTGATGATATGGTCAGACCTCATCTTAAATATATTTATGATGCCATCCGAAACACACCAAGATATTTAGACAGAGCAAATATAATCGCCGGTGATTTCATGACGAGAGATTATGAAAAATCCCGTGAAATAATAAAACTCAATCTCGATAAAAATAATGTTATTGAAGATAAACGGGATGAGTTTGAACAAAATTTATAAACATACCGAAAGGAAATTATATTATGGAAGAAATTACAAAGACCTCTAATTTTATTCACGATATTATTGATGAGGAGTTGGCAGCCGGCATCAACACCCGTGTTCAGACTCGTTTTCCGCCTGAACCTAACGGCTACCTTCATATAGGTCATGCTAAGGCAATCTGCATTGACTTTGAAACTGCCGAGAAATACGGCGGTATCTGCAATTTGCGTCTTGATGACACCAACCCTGCAAAAGAAGATACAGAATATATAGATGCGATTATGGAAGACATCAAGTGGCTTGGCTTTAAGTGGGAGAACCTTTACTACGCAAGTTCATATTTTGATTTTATCCATGAATGTGCAATCAAACTCATTAAAAAGGGTGTTGCCTATGTCGATGATTTGTCCGCCGATGAAATTCGTGAATATCGCGGCACATTGACAGAACCCGGCAAAAATTCTCCTTATCGTGATCGTTCCGTTGAGGAAAACCTTGATTTGTTTGAGCGGATGACTAAGGGTGAATTTGAAAACGGCGAGAAAGTTCTTCGTGCAAAAATTGATATGGCAAGTCCGAATATTACTTTGCGTGATCCGGTTATGTATCGTATCAATCATATCGAACATCATCAGACCGGCGATAAGTGGTGCATTTATCCGATGTATGACTTTGCTCATCCTCTTTCGGATGCACGTGAGAGGGTTACATATTCGCTCTGCTCTCTTGAATTTGAAAATAACAGACCGATCTATAATTGGTTTATTGAACAGGTCGGCTTTGATGAGCCTCCGCGTCAGATTGAGTTTGCCCGTCTTAACTTAAACTATTGTGTAACCTCAAAACGCAAATGTCTTGAATTGGTGAATAATGGCATTGTATCCGGTTGGGATGATCCCCGCATGGTAACTTTGTGCGGACTTCGTCGTCGCGGTTATCCCGCAAAGGCAATTCGTGATTTTATTGATAAGGTCGGTGTCGCTAAGGCATACAGCGTTGTTGATTTCGGTCTTTTGGAATCCTGCTGTCGTGATACATTGGGCGATATCGCACCGCGTGTTATGACCGTTCTTGACCCGATTAAGGTTATTATTGACAACTATCCTGAGGGCAAAAGTGAAATTTTGGAGATTGAAAGACATCCCGAACATCCGGAAATGGGTGTTGATAAGGTTAGTTTCTCCCGTGAACTTTATGTCGAAAGAAACGACTTTATGAAAGAGCCTATCAAAAAGTATTTCAGACTTTTCCCGGGTAATGAAGTTCGTTTGAAGGGTGCGTATTTTATCACCTGCAATTCTTATGAAGAGGATGAAGACGGAAATATTATCTGCCTTCATTGCACTTATGATCCGCTTAGCAAGGGCGGTGCTTCTCCCGACGGCAGAAAAGTCAGAGGTACTATTCATTGGGTTGATGCAAACAATGCCGTTACCTGCAAGGCAAACCTCTATGACAGACTTTTCCTTGAGGAGACTGTCGGTGATAATATGCTCGACATTATCAATCCCGACTCTCTTATCGTGCTTGATAACTGCAAAATTGATAAGAATATCGCAGATGTAAAGCCGGGCGACACATTCCAGTTTGTCCGTCAGGGTTATTTTACCGTCGATAAGGACAGTACTGAAGATAACCTTATCTTTAACAGAACAGTCGAACTTAATTCTTCTTGGAAGCACTGATTTAATAAATAATTTTGGAAGGGGAGGACGCTATGGATAAGAATTGCTTGCTTGAATTAAGAGCATATATCAAAGAGCGATTGATTGTTGATAATCGCCTTGAAGAAAAAAAGAAAAGATTTCGTTTGCGTTCTCTCAAAGACGAAAAAGATGTTCAACGAACAGCACATAAGGCTGAGAGTGATAAAGCCTTTGTATTTGATAATGTTGTTGAGGCAGATACGGTATTTCTTGCTCCGGCTTGCTATCAAACATGTGTGCCTGTTCAGACTAAGCCACTTAAACTAAAAGACAGGCTCAAAAACCTTGACGAGAGTTTTTCCATGTCAATTCTCCGTATTATCGATGAGCGAGGGTTTTCTGATGTTGATATATATAAACGTGCAGAAGTGAGCAAACAAGTTTTTTCAAAACTTCGCTCACAGGTCAACTACAAACCTCAGAAGAATACGGCTATTTCGTTATGCTTGGCACTTTGTCTTAATATTGACGAAGCGGAAAAACTGCTTAAGAAAGCCGGTTATGCTTTATCCGATGCGAGTGTTTCGGATATAGTTGTTCGATTTTGCTTTGAAAGAGAGATATTCGATTTAACGCAAGTCAATGAATTGTTGGCTTATGAAGGACAGTCAATGCTTGCAAATTACGGATGAGAATATTTGAAAAGGGATTTAATTATTCACAGGACGGACCGGGAAATCGCTTGGTGCTTCATTTAAGCGGTTGTAATCTTCATTGCCCTTGGTGTTCAAATCCCGAAGGCTTATTCCAAAGCGGCACAGAATATTCGGTTGAGGATATTTTTGCCGAAATTGTTTCCTGTAAACCGATGTTCTTTGATGGCGGGGGAGTAACCTTTACCGGCGGTGAATGTACTTTGCAGAGTGAAGAACTTTCAATATTTATTGACAAGCTTCACGATGAAAAAATTAACGTCTGCATTGAAACAAATGCTTCAACAGACGGCTTTTTGCGTATTTTTGAAAAAGTTGATTATCTTATTATTGACTATAAATGTCCTGATGCGGACATATTAAAAAACATCACCGGTGCAGATTTATCGGTGATTGAGAAGAATATTTTTACTGCGATTGGCTCTAAGTTTTTACATATAAGAATTCCATTTATCGACGGCTTTAATACTCATTTGGTCGACGATTTTATCGTATTCTTTGAAAAATTACAAAAAAATTCTTCCGACTTTGATGTTGAAATCTTGCCGTATCACGAATACGGAAAAGTTAAATGGGAGAAATTGGGACAGAAATATAAATACAATAACGGAAAAGTTACAAATCAGGAAATACACGATTTTGAGGCTAAACTTCGTGAGAAAAATATAAAAGTGAGGAGAAGTTAGTATGAACGCACAACATTTGACAGACCTTGCAAAAAAACTTTTTGAGGAAGAGCGGGCGATAAAACGCCTTGACGGATGGTTCAGAATAAAGGAATATCGTCGCGATACCGACCAAGAGTTTGCACATTTACCCGTGATTGAAAAAGCGGGAGAACAACTTAAAATAATCTGCGAAAAATTACCGATAAGTATAAGTAAATACGCTGTTTTTGCAGGCACGCAGAGAGATGCGTTTGCATCGACTTATGCACTGATTAACCCCGAATTCAAAGTTGAAACTTTTTGCGGATATTGCGATCCGACAGCGGTTTATGATGATTTGAAGCCGGATGAAGAATTTACAAAAGATCGTATTGAGAATATGCGTTCTTATGACAAAACAACTCCTTATGTCCGTGATCTGACCGCCGTATATGACAAATTCGAGGAATACACTTCCGAGGTTGCTTTTTTCGTTGAACAGGTAACGGGACATGTTATTCCCGATATGCGTCCGGTTTTGGAATTTGGAATAGATAAGTTAATTTCGGACATAAAATCAAAACTTGATACCGATAACGAAAAGCAAAAATCGACACATCGGGCGATGATAAATAGCCTTGAAGCAGCTAAAATATTAGCGAATCGTTATAGGGAATTGGCTCTTTTCAACGCTGAAAACGTCGATGCGGATGAAAAAGAGAGATTATTGAATATTGCAAATGCTTTGGGCAAAGTTCCCGCAAAACCTGCGGAAAATCTCTTTGAAGCGATACAGAGTTTTATTATTATGTGGCAGGTAATGTGTCTTGAACAGGCACCAAATCCCTATGCTTTCTCAGTTGGCAATGCAGACCGCATTTTTGAGCCTTATCGCAAGATGACGGATATGAGCAGGGAAGATACCGCCGCATTATTGAAACATTTTTTGGTATTTTTCAATGTCGGAGACAGAAGCTGGGCAATAAGTCAGAATTTAATTATCGGCGGTCGAGACAAGAACGGCAATGATTTGTCCAATCTTACCTCTTTTGCCTTGTTTGATGCCTATTATGACATGAATCTCCCGCAACCGATTCTTTCCGTAAAACTCCACGAGAACACACCCGACGAAATTTATCGTGAGATGGGTAGATTTTTCTTTACTCCCGGCGTTTTAACTCCCTCGCTGTTTAATGATGACGCTATGTTCAAGGTGCTGAAAAAAGCGGGAATTGAAGACGATGACCTTGAAAACTATATGATAGCAGGCTGCCAGGAGCCGCTTATCTGGGGTAAGGATTCTGGGAATACAACGAACTCGTGGCTTAATTTAGGAAAAATTCTTGAACTTACTTTGACCGGTGGAAAGTCGGCAATATCGGGCAAGAAAATCGGCAAACAGAATAATGATGATGCGGTGGATGTTCTTAAAAATATCCGCTGGAGATTTTATCATAATCTTAAATATCTAACCGGCAAAATGGCGGATGCCGCAAATGGTTGTTCAAAAGCTCTCGCAAATCTACCCGTACCTTTTTTAAGTGCATTTATGGGCGGTATAGAAAGTGGTTATGATTGCCGTGATACCGAAAATCAGGGAACGAAATATAACGGTAGCGGTTGTCTTATTCACGGAAATACCGTAGTCGCAGACAGTTTTATTGCAATTGACTGTCTGTTAAAGGAACGTCCCGAAGACGCAGCAAATCTTATTTCTGCGGTAAAATGCAGTTTTGAGGGATATGATGAGCTTCGGGAATATTTGTTATCCCGCCCGAAGTTTGGAAACAATATTGATATTGTTGATAAGGAGGCTGTTGAGGTAACTTCTAAAACGGCAGATATTGTCCGCTCACAGTTAAATTATCTTGGCAACAACTTCCGTCCCGATTTTTCAACTCCGTCAACTCATTTACTTTACGGCTATTGGGTTGGTGCTTTGCCCAACGGCAGAAAATCTCGTGAAATGCTTAATTACGGCATTGACCCGCTTTACGGGGATGCAAATCTCGGTCTGGGTTTCAGGACACTTTCGACAATGAAGTTGCCTTTTAAGAAAATGTGCGGCGGTTGTGCTTCCCATATCGGTCTTGACCCGAAATATTTCAAGGGGGAAACATATGAGGACAAGGGACTTGAATTTAGAACGAAGGTTGTCAATCCGTTATTCTTTAATGACGTATATGAAGTCAGTCCTTTTTATGTGTATCTCAATGTAACCACCCCTGAAACCTTACGCAAGGTGCTTGGAAATCCGAAGAAATATGCTCCCAACGGAGTTTATATTATGCGTATTCACGGCACATTTGTAAACTTCCTTGACTTAAGCCCTGCCATACAGCAGGATATTATCACAAGATTAGACTTAAACAGTACGTCCGTTGCATGCTGAAATGAGGTAAAAATGCGATTAGATAAATATTTGAAAGTATCCCGACTTGTAAAACGTCGCACGATTGCAAATGAGCTTTGCGACGCAAAACATGTTGAAGTAAACGGCAAAGTTGCACGTGCATCCTATGAAGTAAAAGTCGGTGATGAAATAGCAATACAGATAGGACCGAAAAGAACGGTTGTACAAGTTGTATCAATAAGCGAGCATGCAAAAAAAGAGGACGCTGCTTTGATGTATAAGTTATTATCATGAGGGTTGGTATCGACATCGGCACAACAACGATATGTGTGTTGGCTGTTGATGACGGCGGGAATATTTTATCAACAAAAACCGTGCCGAATGACGCATTTTCAGAAAGTAAGTCGTATGAGAGCATTCAAAATCCCGAACGGATTTCAGAGATTGTTTTTTCTCTTTTGGGTGAAATTGAGGATATTCAAAGCATTGGAATTACCGGTCAGATGCACGGTGTTTTATATGTTGACAAAAACGGCAATGCGGTGTCAAACCTTGCTACATGGCAGGACAGACGAGGCGATTTACCCTATCAAAACGGTACTTATGCAAGCAGATTATCCGATTTGACTGACACATTTTGTGCTTCGGGTTTTGGTTTGACAACACATTTTTATAATATTAAAAATAATTTAGTGCCTGATAATGCAAAAAAGATTTGTACGATTCATGACTATATCGGCATGAAATTATGTGGGAATAAAGCCCCCGTTATGCATACAAGTGATGCTGCATCTTTTGGTGTCTTTGACATCGAAAACGGGGAATTTTATTCGGACAGACTTGAAAAAGTCGGTATTGATACAGCAATTTTGCCCGAAGTGGTTGATGATTATCGTGTTATCGGCTATTATAAAAATGCTCCCGTAACCGTGGCAATCGGGGATAATCAGGCAAGTTTTATCGGTGCCGGCGGGGATAAGGACTGCATTCTCATAAATTTCGGAACGGGAAGTCAAGTGAGTATAATCTGTGATTTTGTGCCTGAAAATCTTCCTAAAATTGAATGCAGACCGCTTGGAAACAAAAAATATATATTGGTCGGTTCTGCTCTTTGCGGTGGTCGTGCATATTCGATATTGGAAAAGTTTTGTCGTACGACAGTTGAAAAACTGACCGGAAAGCCATGTGAGAATTTATATGCCATTATGGATGAACTTGCCGAAAATTCGCTTGATAATGAAGATTTGGTTGTCAGAACAACATTTTGCGGTACCCGTCAAAATCCCGATTTGCGTGGAGAAATATCAAATATCAGTCCTGAAAATTTTACGATAGAAAATATAATCGTCGGTACTCTTTTCGGTATGGCAAATGAGATTTACGATTTGTATTCCGAGATGTCAAAATTTATTTCGGAAAAGCCGAAACGTATAATTTGTTCGGGTAACGGTATAAGAAAGAACAGACCGCTTCAAAAAATCATAAAGAATCAGTATAATGTACCGCTTGAGTTTTCCAAAGTGGAGGAAGAAGCGGCTTACGGTGCGGCTATGCTTTTTAGTCTGCTATAATGGTGAAATTATGAAACCTTTATTTTTTAAGCAAAATCGAGTTCGTCGTATTTATACCGGCGGTGCTTTGTTTGGTGAGTTTTTTAATGACGATTCGACCGACGGATATTTTCCGGAAGAGTGGATATGTTCAACAACGAAAGCACTAAACGAAGGTTCAACAGATGGAAAAGAGGGTATATCCGTTCTTGAATCGGGTGAATATTTTGACGATTATTTGGAGGCTCACAAGCAAGAAATTTTAGGCGATAGGGGCGAGATAGGCATACTTGTCAAAATATTAGATTCGTCAATCCGATTGCCTGTTCAATGCCATCCGGACAAGGAATTTTCAAGAACTCATTTTAACAGCGAGCATGGAAAAGCGGAGTCTTGGGTTGTGCTGGGGACAAGAGAGAATGCTTGTATATATTTCGGATTTAAGAAAAAAATATCTCTTGACGAGTTTAATAAAGCACTAAAAGTTGGAGACAACGAGCTTTTGCCCCTGCTTAATCGCATTCCCGTAAAAGTTGGTGATGTATTCTTTATTCCCGCAAAGGCAGTTCACGCAATCGGTGCCGGTTGTCTTATCCTTGAAACTCAGGAGCCTACCGATTTTACCATTCAGCCGGAGCGTACTTGCGGTGATTATATTTTGTCCGACAACGAAATGTATCTGGGACTTGCTCCTGAAATAGCAATGAGTTGTTTTGATATGAATTTAGTCGGGAATGAGGCTGAAAAAATAGCTCGAAAAAAAGCAAAAAAAATCGGTAATAAGGAAAGCCTTATTACCGATGCCGATACAAATTGTTTTAATGTAAATCGCTATGTCTTAGACAATGAATCAAGCGAAAACTTAATTGGTTGTGCAATTTATGTTGTTACCGAAGGCGAGGGTTATCTGGTTGGTAACGAATATTCTCGACCGATAAAGAAAGGCGACTATTTCTTTATGCCCGATTGTCTGTGCGGTTTGTATCATATAAAAACCGGCACTAACATTCAAGTTGTTCAGTGTCTAAACCGCGAATAAATAATTTTGATCCTTATCGTTTATCGGAAGTCCTAAGAGAATTTGAGATGTAAGCTCAATCAATTTGTAGGTCGGCTCATCATATTGAATTTTATTGCGAAGACATACAGCGAGAAAATCGTTGACAGGAACGATTAAATTATGGTCAATCGGTCTGTCGTAACCAATGCTTTGGTCGCAGTAAAGTGCAATACCTTTCAATGCTAATTTGAATGTGGCGGGATCACGTTGTTTAACAATATCAAGCATTGCGGTTATGATTTGAGCATCATCTACCGGCATTTGAACATCGGCAAAGTCATGACGGATTTTTCCCAATGCGGCGGCTGCGTAGCCGCTTTTTTCATTGTTCTGAGAAAGTACTTCCCAAAGCCAATCGGTGTGAATACCAAGTTTTGCATAGGCACGACAAGCAGCTCCGAAGTATTCAAACTTAGCTACATTTCTAAAAATTTCGTTGTCAAGAATTTTGAGTTGAGCTTCACTGCCGTGTTTTGAAAGTGCAACGACGAGAGGCAATATCGGGAAGTTGGAGTGCATCTGTGGCATGTTTATATATGCACGAATTTTTGACGCAAGAAGTTTTGTGTACTCACGTATTTCTTCCTCTTTCCAAGAATTTGCGGTTACTCTTGCAATCTGAGTACAGGCATTCCATTCATAATTTGTTTTTGCGTCGTGGAGCCAGTCGAGGATTTTTGCATATTCCGCTTTGTTGCTTGCCTTTCCGGCTGTTGTTACGGCTTGCTCAATCTTTTTGATGTTCTTTGCTTTTTTACTACTGCTTTTTTGTGAATTTAAGTTTTCACAAAGTCGTTTAAGGTTTGCAATTTCATTTGCAACATTAACCTCAACACCGTCGGCAGTCAGTCTGAGCGGCTTGAAAGAGGTTTGCTGGTCAGGTGTAATTGTCGCGTAAGCACGTGAATTTCCGGCTATTGCAGTAATAGTAATAATTTTCGAGCGTTTGATTTCATATTCAAGAGTAATCTGTCCGTATACATTTTGGTTGAAGGAAAGTGTACCCAACGCAACAGTTTTATGAATAGGTCTGTTTGCGTCGTCAAAGTCATCTTGTTTAATCGGCAGAAGAGCATTTCTGGTGCCTTCGGTAATATTTAATCTTTCAACAGTATTTTTATACGGTAAACTTTCTCCTGCTTCGGCAAGAGTGATTACCGCACCGTTTGCAAGTCCCAAATATATTGTATCATTAAGTGCAACCGATTTTGTACGGATAAATCCTGAATCATCATCGGGTATAATTTCTTCTTTTTCTATGGTTTCGGGGAGAGTATCGGGAGTTTGGGTGATAGCTTTCTTAGCGTGTATTTTCTTAAGTAATTCTGATTCTTTATGCTGATAATAATGATAAACGGCAGCTCCCTGTGCAACGGCAGTATTTGGATTATTACAAGTAAATACGGGAACATCTCCGAAAAGTTCGCTGATTCGGTCAGATACGACCTGAAAACTTGACATGCCACCACTTAAAATTACGACATCCGGCTTGAAAATTTCTTTGTTGCCTTTAAGTGCTGTTGCCTTATGGATAACGTCTAAAACGGGATAAATTATATTATCTCTTTCGCTGATTCGCTTAATATTTTTATATTCATTTAGTGTAAGATCCGGAGCTAAAAGTGAATTTACAATTTCTTTATACTCATCAAGGGTAAAATAATCGGTATACGGATAGTTAATCGGCAGATTTCCGCCACATTCTATTCCGTCTTCAAGTTCAAAAAAGTTACCCTCCATCATTGCCGTACTTATGCTCAATTTAAGCTGCTCGGCATAGTTTTTCATTGAATGAAGCATTTCGCTTCTGCGTGCCAATAACATTCTTGATATGGCAGAATCTTCCCGATTATATTGTTCGATGCAGCGTTGGAACATTTTTTTCGCTACAAGTGCATCGAATGCATCACCTGCAATTCCGGAAAAACGGTTGGTTGCAATATCATCCATATCAATAAGTTTTGGATTTTCTTCATCACGCTTTACTCTGTGTATTGTAATATCTGTCGTACCACCGCCAATGTCATATATTAAAACATATTTTTCGGTTGACAGATCTATATTCAAATCGCTCCTTCCTGCATCAATTTCATTAAGTACATAATACATAACCGCTTCCGGTTCGGATAATAATATTGAATCGTCAAGACGTCCCCTTTCATCTCTAACTTCAAGCCCTGCAAGTTCGGCAGCCTGTAATACGGTCTGACTATGTATCGGTCCGAAGTTTGCGGGTATTGTAATGACTGCATCTGTTATATTTTCGTGCCACGCCCTGCCCGCATCCTGAATAATATGTTTGATAATCTGTGAAGTAATGCTGACAGGTGTTTTGAAATCCTCCGGTATATTTTCATCTAAATTAGGGAACCTCTGTTTATCAAGTTGCATTTTTACTGATTTTGCGACACGAGTGGGGAATGGAATGCTCTGTTGTTTTGCAAAATCTCCTACAATCGGTGTTCCGCATCTTCCGTCACGCCCTTGCGGGAAGAATACGCACGACGGCAGCAACTCTCTTGCTTCACTTATATTTAGACCTACTCGTCGGCTTATCGGGCGAACCGGAGTATTAATTGTCCGGTTTTCAAAGTTAACCGATGCAAGAACCGAGTTGGTCGTACCAAAATCAAGTCCCACGCAGCGGTCGCTGTGGATTTTTATTGCCATGTTTTACTCCTTTCATATTATCTCCTCAACTCTCGGTAGTGAAATATTTGTATCAAGTGCTTCATTTTTCCATCCGGTAGTCAGGATTTTAACTCTTTTTTTCTCTTTTATATCGGAAAACGGCGAACCGTTATAAACATATTTATCCAAATCATCTCCGGTAATTTCAATGATTTCTCCTGTTCTTTGAATAATCGGAGTAATTCCGTTATCTTTCAGAAATTTCATAAATTGGGATAGGATAATCGGTAATATATTAATTTCCATTGGTAAGGATTTGCCGTTTGTTCGCAAGTGTTTTATTCCTTCTCGAAGTGATACTGTCATATCGAGAATATTATTGTAACTGTCAGAATTTAGCTTGGCGATAAACTGAGCCTTGTCGTTTAATACATTGTCTTCAAATTGCGATTCATAACCTTCTGACATGTCACGAATCTGCTGTTTTGCTCGTCTTAATTCCTCCTCAAGTCGTAGAATTTCACTTTCGTAGTCGGATACATCAAATTCATCCTCCGTCTTTTCCGCCTCTTCCGTTTCTTCTATTGGTTCTTTTGCGTAAGGACCAAAGTTGTGGTTTTGGGCAATTGTTTTCAAACAATCCTGACATTCAAGTTTTGAAAAATTTCCGAGTATTGTCGCAATTTCGACATCAATTTTGGGTAAAACTATTCCGCAAAGAGTATAGAAAATAAAATCACTTGATGGAATGGTTATACTACCTCTTGATTTTCGAAATGCTCTTGTTACAGTAGATGTCGTGTGACCGCACATTGCTTTGATAAAGGCGGTTGCAACGAGCAAAGCATGCTCTCTTTTCTTTTCTCTGTCAGCAGTTTTGCGAAGATGAATATCATTATAAACATCAAGAAATTTCGGAGCATAACTTTCTTCATACAGTTTTTTATAGAGATTACTGCATTCTTTTATATCCGTACTGGATGCAATGCTTGTAATAAAAGTTACTCTTGCTTGCTTGTAATCAAATTCCGGATCAGGTATTATTTTTTCCTTCTCATCGTAAATAACATCAAGAACTTCCTCAATTAAAGCATCACGCATTTCACGAGAAATCTTAAATTTCGGTTTTTGGTCAGCCATTTCAAACTCCTTGAGCATTTAGCATAATAACATTGCTTTTTCCTTTCGGTAAAAGCAGAAACTATGTATGTTTATAATAAATAATTATATCATTTATTTGTCTTTGTGTCAATGATAAATAAGAACTTGACATATTTATACGTGTAGGTTTACAATAGATATGTTACACGGCGAAAAAAAGGATGACGAAAGAGGGCTTCCATGTGATATAGTTAAGTTGCCAAACAAAAAAAGCAAGAAGAGGTCAATCGTCATGAAAACTGTAACACAAAAAGCAAGGTATCGTGAAGCAATAATTAAATATGCAGAAAAATACGGAGTAACAAAAGCAGCAAACAGATATGATGTTGTCTCTTATACACATCT